>Ga0182745_1000981_pt1 | contig 28690 bp, 19 predicted proteins | sample eDN3rd30CKraftBY_FD_128523 | JGI IMG/M metagenome (GOLD analysis project Ga0182745, IMG submission 128523) | Enriched backyard soil microbial communities from Emeryville, California, USA - eDNA 3rd pass 30_C Kraft BY (version 2) (version 2) | ecosystem: Environmental > Terrestrial > Soil >... | reverse complement strand
TGGAGGAAGAACGTCTCCACGATGAAGTAGCCCGCGAGCGACTCGCCGATGATGGCCCGCTCCTCCGTCACGCGGTAGCGGCGCTCCACCTCCGGAATCAGCTCCTCGTGGATGAAGGCGCGGAACGCCGCCGAGCCTCCCGTGACGGGCGCCACCTCCCGGTCCGAGGGAACCATGGTCGGGCCCGTCAGGTCCCGCCGGCGCACGGTGTTCTCGATGCCCACCACCAGGAGTGGCCGCAGCTCCCCCGCGCGGATGGCCGTGTCGACAGTGGTGGCCAGGTGGGGGAAGTCTTCCTGGAGGCCGCCATCGGGCATGTAGAGCACCGGGAAGCGCGCCTGCTCCGACGTCGCGTAGCCCGGAGGCAGGTAGACCTGGATGCGGCGGGTCTCCTCCAGCTTCGCGGATTCGAGGGTGAAGGTCTGGTGCGGAGGCACGGGCTCCTGGGGGGCGGGCCGGCTGCTCGCGCACGCGCAGCCCAGGAGGAGCAACAGCAGGCCCACGGACCCGATTGGCATTCGCATCCCCGGATCCTGCCCGAGCCGGTCATGCGCCGCCAGTGAGCCGCCTCACAGCGCCGTCGAGCTCTCCGCCTCGTCCGCGGACTTCGCGGCGCCGGGCCGCGCCGTGTCGGCGAGCAACCACCGCCCCAGGGCGAGGCCCAGCACGGCCGTGGCACCGCTGGCGGCGAGGACACCCAGCTTCGCGGCGGCGAGCATCCGCGCGTCCGTGAAGGCCAGCTGCGCGATGAACAGGGCCATGGTGAAGCCGATGCCGGCGACCACGCCCAGCACCAGCAGCTCCCGCATCCCCAGTCCCTGGGGCAGCGTCCCGATTTTCAGGCGGAGCGTCAGCCAGCACGCCGCCAGCACGCCCAGGGGCTTGCCCAGCATCAGGCCCGCGGCCACGGCGGTCACCACCGTCCACGACGCGCCGTCGAGCGGACCGCTCGACAGCGACACCCCCGCGTTCGCGAGCGCGAACACCGGCATGATGCCGAACGCCACCCAGGGGTGGAGCGCGGCAATCAGGCTCTCCGAGGGAGACATCGCCTCGCGGCGCGCGAGGTCGACCCGCCGCAGCGTCGCCGCGAGGTGGTGGGACGTGAGCGACTCCGACGGCGCATGGGCGAGGTGCTCGAGCTCCTTCCGCGTGTCCGCGATGAAGCCATCCGTTCCCAGCCACGCGCGCACGGGCGTGGCGAGGCCGACGATGACGCCGGCAATGGTGGGGTGAATCCCCGCGGAGTAGATGCCCGCCCAGGCCACGAGCGACGGGACGATGTAGGCCAGCTTCGAGCGGACCCCGAAGCGCTGCATCGCGAAGACACCGAAGAACCCCAGCGCGGCGACGAGCAGCCCCGAGAGCGCCACGCCCGATGAGTAGAACAGGGCGATGACGACGATGGCGCCCAGGTCGTCGATGACGGCGAGCGCCAGCAGCAGCACGCGGAGGGCCGGGGGGACCCGGTTGCCGAGCAGGGTCAGGATGCCCACCGCGAACGCGATGTCCGTCGCCATGGGGACGCCCCAGCCGGAGCGCGTCTCGGCGCCGTTCGCGAAGAAGAGGTAGATGGCCGCCGGCGCGAGCATGCCGCCCAGGGCCGCCGCCACGGGCAGCGAGGCGCGGCGCCACTCGGACAGCTCGCCGTGGTGAATCTCCCGGCGAATCTCCATGCCGACGACGAAGAAGAAGATGACCATCAGCCCGTCGTTGACGACCCACTCCAGGCTGCGCTCGAAGGTGAAGTCACCCAGGCGGAGGCCGACCGGCGTGTGCCAGACGTGGACGTAGCTGTCCGCCCACGGCGAGTTCGCCCAGACCAGCGCGATGGCCGCCGCGACGAGCAGCAGGATGCCGCTGGCGGCTTCGATGTGGAGGAAGCGCTCGAGCGGCCGGCTCGCGAGCCGGGACAGCCGCAGCAGGGGCTCCCAGGCCTCTGGCGGAGCGGGTGGAAGGGCGGCATGCCCCGGAGCAGGGGTGGTGGACATACGCAGGTCCCGCCGGTGTCACACCGGCCGGGATGGCGGCCCGACCATCCATGTTCCTGTGGCGCTCATCGCCACACCCTTCGTCTGCGGCACGCACCCTCCCATGGAACGGCGCGTGCGTCGAGCCGATGTCGCAGGTGGCCAGGAGCGCGGCGCTCGTTCGTCCCTGCGCCCGCGTGGAGCGTCATGCCGTGCAGCAGTGCACATCGGAGGCGCGGGCATGCAGCCTGGGTAATGGATGCGTGTCGATGATGCGCCGTGGGAACCTGGACCGGGGGTGTCCGTTGGCGCCACGCGTCGAGTAGGGTGCGGCTTCCCTTGGAGGGGTGTCATGCGGCTGCGGACCTTCCTCACCCTTGGAGCTGTCCTCCTCGCGGTCCTGGGACTGGGGTCGGCGGGTGGTCTCTTCTGGATGACGACCCTGCTTCAGCGTCAGACCACCAGCCTCATCGACGCGGCGGAGCGGGTGCGCGCCGCGGCGGAGCTGGAAATCACCCTGCTGCTGCTCCAGTACGCGCACGAGGTCGAGGGCATCGAGGCCCCCGACCCGCTCGGACCGGCGCGGGGAGTGGACGAGCTGCTGGAGGAGGTGCCGGAGCGGCTCGCGCACGTCGAGCTGTATACGGAGACAGAGGCGGAGCAGGCGCTGGTGGCCGCCTCGCGCGCCAGCGTGGAGGCGTACCTGCGTGCTCCCGAGAGGGAGCGGCGTGCCCGGCTGGTGCGGGCCATCGACTCGACGCGGGCGGTGATGGATTCGAGCATCGCCCGTGCGCGCACGGCGCGCGACGACGCGCAGGCGGTGCGGCGGAACGGGCGGCTCATCGGCACCCTGCTCGCGGTCGCCGTCCTGACAGGGGTGGGGCTGTTCCTCACCGTCGCGCAGACGCGCATCTACCGGCCGCTGATCTCCATCCGCCGTGCGCTGAGCGCGTTCAAGTCAGGCCGGCGCGAATCCCGGGTGGCGCGCGCGGGGCCGCCGGAGCTCCAGGAGATTGGCGCGGAGTTCAACGAGATGGCGGAGACCGTCACCAGCCAGGACGCGCGGCAGCTCCAGTTCCTGGCGGGGGTGGCGCACGACCTGCGCACGCCGCTGAACGCGCTGAAGCTGTCGGCGCAGATGCTGTTGAGGGCCAAGACGCAGCCGCCGCCGGAGAAGGTGCGGGAGTCGCTGGTGCGCATCTCCAACCAGGTGGACCGCCTGGAGCGCATGGTGGGCGACCTGCTGGACCGCACGCGCATCGAGGCGGGGAACCTGGAGCTGCGCCTGGAGGACTGCGACCTGCGCGGGCTGGTGGAGGAGGTCGTCGAGCTGCACCGGCCGTCGAGCGAGCTGCACCGGCTCGAATACTCCGTGCCCGAGACGCCGGTGCGGTGGCGGTGTGACCCGACGCGGCTGGCGCAGGTGCTCACGAACCTGGTGAGCAACGCCATCAAGTACTCGCCGGAGGGTGGGGTGGTGAGGCTCCAGCTCGAATCGACGGAGCGGGAGGTGGTCGTCTCCGTGACGGACCAGGGCGTGGGGATTGAGCCCGAGGACCTGGGCAGCCTGTTCGAGCCGTTCAAGCGGAGCCGGACGGCGTCCAGGGACATCCCGGGCGTGGGCCTGGGGCTCTCCGTCTCCCGCCGCATCGCCCGGGCGCATGGCGGGGACATCGAGGTGGAGAGCGTCGTCGGAACGGGCTCCACGTTCCGGCTTCGCCTGCCGCGCCCCAGGTAGGGCCCCCGGGGCGCGCGGGCGTCAGCCCGCTGTTCCTGTCGTCATCGAGGTCGAGCTTACGACCTGACTTTCCGGGCCACGCCGCGGGCCGTCCATGCGCACGACGCTGTGTCCACCCCTGGCCGCCGCCCACGCCTGGAATGGCGCTCCAGGCGCACTTCGACCTGGTGGGTTGAGCAGCGTGCTCGTGGGGCCTCAGTGAACCGGCGTGGCGACCTGCCCACGGCCCGGCGGCGGCGGCCGAGCGCTGGGCGGCTGCACTCCCGGGGGCGGCGCGGGCACCACGTGCGCCATGCCGGCGTAGGGGCCCGGCTGGCGGCCGTCATGCACGGCGCTCAGGCGTAGCGACAGGATGGAGGCGTCCCCCATCGATACGTCGCGACGCTCCACCAGCTCGCGCACGGGCACGTCCACCGCGCCCACCAGCTCGCTGCCGTGCGGCCCGTCCACGTACACCTGGAAGCCGACCCGCCGGTCGTCGAAGGCGTTGGCGATGGCGACGAACTCGGCGTCGTAGTCCGTGTAGATGCCGTTGCGCGCCTGCGTCGTCAGGTGCAGGCCATCCGGATGGCGGACCTCGACGCGCAGCCGCGGGCGGTTCTCGTGCGGGATGCTCAGGGCCAGGTCCTTCACCAGGTCCGTCATGCCGCGCTGCCGGGCCATCTGCGTCACCCGGTTTGCCAGCCGCGTGAAGATGTCGTTCGACGCGCCCACCCACGCCCGGCCATCCGGCCGGCCCGGCGTCACCAGCACCGAGTGCACGGCGAAGCGGTAGGGCCGCGGCTGCACCCGCTCCAACTGGTGGGTGGCGAAGCCGTCATCCTGTCCCGTGCGCAGCGCCACGTGGTAGGCGTCCGCCGCCCCATTCCAATCCCGGCCCGCGATGCGCTGGTCGGCCAGCGCCATGTGGCGCGCGTACTCCTCCAGCGGCGCCGCCCGGCCGCCCTGCCGCAGGCTCAGCGCGGCGGCGTAGCGTTCCTGAGCGCGCGCCCAGTCGCGCTGCGCCCGCGCGGCGTCTCCCTCGCGCGACAGCCGCTCGACCTCTTCGGTGACGAAGTGCTCGTACTCGGCGGCGATGTGCTGCGCCCACGCCGACGCCGAGCCGTCCAGCCGCAGAACCAGCTGCGCCAGCTCATGCGCCGCGATGTAGTTGCCCTCGCGGAGGTCGCGGTCCGCCTGCTCGCGGCCCTGGGTGGTGACCACGCGCCGCACGTCCTCCGCGCGCGTCTTCACATCGGGAGAAGGCGAGAGCTGCAGCGCCTGCTCCATCAGCGAGACGGACTCCACGTAGCGCCCCTGCTGCGCCTGCTCGACGGCCGTATCCAGCTGCCCCAGCGCCACGTTTCGCGCCGCCAGCGAGCGGAACGTGGCGATCTCCGGGTTGCCCGGCTCCACGGTGAGCGCGAAGTCGGACTCGGCGAGCGCGCAGCCCCAGTCCTCCACCTGGGCACACGCTTGGGCGCGCTGCCGCGCCGCCTCGAGCGCCTTCGTCCGGGCCGTCTCGAACTTGAGCTTGAGCTCCGGGCTGTCCGGCTCACCCGACAACGCCTGACGATAGGACGTGTACGCGGCCCTCCAGTCCCCCACGGCCGCGGCGCGGTCTCCCGTCTTCTCGTGCGCCGCGCACGCACTCAGGACCACGGCCGCGATGAACCCCAGCACCACTCGCTTCATGTCGACAGACTCCCCTCGCTGAACCCGGGGACGATAGCCGACAGGACCGCGGGAAGCCGATGCCCCTCCCGGGTCGGAAATGCCCCGCGCAGGCCACGACGGGCGATGCAGGCGCGCCGGGGCCGCTCGCGCGTGCCGGGGCGCCCCCTCGTGGAGTGCGAGGGGGCGCCGCGGTGTCTCAGCTGGCCGGCGCCGAGGCCGCGGCCTGCGCTGGAGCTGGCGCCGCCGCCAGGGCCGCCACCTGCGTCAGCAGGCCCGTCATGCGGCGGGCGAAGCGGTTGGGGTCGGAGATGGTGCTCCCCTCGGTGAGCAGCGCCTGGTCGTGCAGCAGCTCGATCCACTCGGACACCTGGGCCGCGGACGGCTCGCGCTCGTGCAGGGCCTTCAGGTGCTCGATGACGGGGTGCTTCGGATTCACCTCGAGGATGCGCTTCACGCGCGGCATGCCCGCGCCCCGGCCGCGCTGCTGGAGCAGGCGCTCCAGGTAGGCCGGCGAGCCGCCCTCGGGGACGACGAGGCACACGGGCGAGTCCGTCAGCCGGTCCGACACGCGCACCTCGCGCACCGACTCCTGGAGCACGTCCTTCATCTTCTCCGTGAGCGTCTTCAGCCCCTGGGCGTGCTGCTCCTGCTCCTTCTTCTGCTCGTCCGTGGACTGGAGCTTCAGGTCCGCCTGGAGCGCGGACACCAGCGGCTTGCCCTGGAACTCGCGCAGGCCCTGCGCGGCCCACTCGTCCACCGGGTCCGTCATGTAGAGGACCTCGAAGCCGCGCTGCTTCAGCGTCTCCAGGTGGGGGCTGTCCGCCACCGCCTTCCGGGACTCGCCGTAGACGTAGTAGATGGCCTCCTGGCCCTCCTTCATGCGGCCCACGTAGTCGGCGAGCGAGGTGAGCCCCTCCTCGCGCGAGCTCTCGTAGCGCAGCAGCCCGCCCAGCTTGTCCTTGTGCTCCGCCTCCGTCGCGAGGCCTTCCTTCAGCACCGTGCCAAAGGCCTTCCAGAACGTGAGGTAGTCGTCCGGCTTGTCCTTGGCCAGCTTCTCCAGCAGGTCCAGTGACTTCTTCACCATGTGCTTGCGGATGGCGCGCACCACCTGCGAGTCCTGGAGCAGCTCGCGCGACACGTTGAGCGGCAGGTCATCCGAGTCGATGACGCCGCGCACGAAGCGCAGCCACTGCGGCACCAGCTCCTCGCAGCGGTCCATGATGAACACGCGTTTGACGAAGAGCCGCACCCCGCGCTGCTGCTGCGCGTCCAGGTCGAACGGCGGGTGCTTGGGCACGAAGAGCAGGCCGGTGAACTGGGTGTTGCCGTCCGCCTTGAAGTGCGTCCACGCCAGCGGCGGCTCCCAGTCGTGCGTCAGGTGCTTGTAGAACTCCTGGTACTGCTCGTCCGTGATTTCGGACTTCGCGCGCTGCCACAGGGCGCTGGCCTTGTTGACGACCTCCAGCGACGTCTCCGTCTTCGCGTCGTCGCCCGTCCCCGTCGTCTTGCTCACCTGGAGCTTGATGGGGTGGCCCACGTAGTCGGAGTACTGGGTGATGAGCGAGCGCAGCCGCCACTCGTCCAGGAACTCCTTCTGGTCCTCCTTCAGGTGGAGGATGACGGACGTGCCGCGGAAGGCGCGCTCGGCGGGCTCCACCGTGAAGGAGCCCTTCGCCTCGGACGTCCACCGCCAGGCGGCCGGGCCCTGTCCGGCCGCGCGGCTCACCACCTCCACCCGGTCCGCGACCAGGTAGGCGCTGTAGAAGCCCACGCCGAACTGGCCGATGAGCTGCATGTCCTTCTGGCCCTTCTGGGCCAGCGCCTCGACGAACTCACGCGAGCCGGAGTGGGCGATGGTGCCCAGGTTCTTCACCAGCTCGTCATGCGCCATGCCGATGCCGGTGTCCTCCAGCGTGAGGGTGCCCTTCTCCGCGTCCGGGATGATGCGCAGCTCCAGGGCCGGCTCGTCCGTGAGCAGCTCCGGCTCGGTGATTGCGCGGAAGCGGAGCTTGTCGAGCGCGTCGGACGCGTTCGACACCAGCTCGCGGAGAAAAATCTCCTTGTGGCTGTAGAGCGAATTGATGACCAGGCTGAGGAGTTGGTTGATTTCCGCCTGGAAGGCGTGGGTCTCCCGCTGGGGGGCGTTTTCGACGGTCATGGTGAAAAGGGCCTCCGGGCGCCCGGAGGGGCGCCAGCGTCGCCTTCCCTTAACCATGGAAACCCGCTTGTCGAGTCCGGTCCGTCCGTCCGCCGTCAGGCCCGGGGCCTCCAGGGGCGCGGGGGAGGCGCAAGGCCCTGATTTCTGAAGGTACTTGAAATGCTTGGGAATATCGGACGGAGGGCTGGCAGGTGTGCGGAAGGCTGGGAGGGCACGGCGGGGTTGGAGTAGGGATGGGGGCATGAACCGTACCCTCCTCTCCCTGCTCGGCGCGGCGTTGCTGTCCGGAGTCGCCTCCGCCGCGGAAAAGGCTCCCACGCGCGTGCCGGATGCCGCGGCGCTCCAGCGGCTGACGGCGCGCTTCGCCCCGGTGGACCTCCGGGTGGACCTGAAGGCGCTGCCCGACTCGGAGCGCCAGGCCCTGGCCCGCATCATCCAGGCCTCGCAGTTGATGGACGCGCTCTTCCTGCGCCAGCGCTGGGCGGGCAACGAGGCGCTGCTGCTGGAGCTGGTCCGGGACACCTCGCCGCTGGGCCGCGCGCGGCTGCACGCGTTCCTCCTGGACAAGGGCCCCTGGAACAGCCTCGACGAGGCGCGGCCCTTCATCCCGGGCGTGCCGGCCAAGCCCGCGTCCGCCAACTTCTATCCGGCGGGCGCCACCCAGGCGGAGGTGGAGGCCTGGGTGAAGTCGCTGCCCGAGGCGCAGCAGAAGGAGGCCACCGGCTTCTACACCACCATCCGGCGGGACCCGGACGGCCGCTTCATCGCCGTGCCCTACAGTGTGGAGTACCAGGGGGAGCTGGCCCAGGCCGCCGCGCTGCTGCGCGAGGCCGCGGCGCTCACCCAGCAGCCCACGCTGAAGGCGTTCCTCACCTCGCGCGCGGACGCGTTCCTGTCCAACGACTACTACGCCAGTGAGGTGGCGTGGATGGAGCTGGACGCCAGCATCGAGCCCACCATCGGGCCCTACGAGGTCTACGAGGACGAGTGGTTCAACTACAAGGCCGCGTTCGAGGCCTTCGTGGGCCTGCGTGACGACGCGGAGACGCAGAAGCTGGCGAAGTTCAGCGGTCAGCTCCAGGGGCTGGAAGACCACCTCCCCATCGACCCGAAGCTGCGCAACCCGAAGCTGGGGGCCCTGGCGCCCATCCGCGTCATCAACAGCCTCTTCTCCGCGGGGGACGGCAACCGCGGCGTGCAGACGGCCGCCTTCAACCTGCCCAACGACGAGCGCGTGACGGAGAAGATGGGCTCCAAGCGCGTGATGCTGAAGAACGTGCAGGAGGCCAAGTTCGAGCGCGTGCTGGTGCCCATCGCCCGGGTGGCGCTCCCCCAGAAGGACCAGAAGGACATCTCCTTCGACGCCTTCTTCACCCACATCCTCATGCACGAGCTGATGCACGGCCTGGGCCCCAGCAACATCACCGTGGGCGGCAAGGCCACCACCGTGCGCAAGGAGCTCCAGGCGGCCTCCAGCGCCATCGAGGAGGCGAAGGCGGACATCTCCGGCCTGTGGGCGCTGCAGCGCCTGGTGGACACCGGCGTCATCGACAAGTCGCTGGAGCGCACCATGTACACCACGTTCCTGGCCTCCGCGTTCCGCTCCATCCGCTTCGGCATCGACGAGGCGCACGGCAAGGGCATCGCCCTCCAGCTCAACCACTTCCTCGACACCGGCGCGGTGAAGGTGAACGCGGACGGCACCTTCTCCGTGGTGCCGGCGAAGATGAAGCAGTCCGTCACCTCGCTGACGAAGCAGCTCATGGAGATTCAGGGCCGCGGCGACAGGAAGGCCGCCGAGGTGCTGCTGGCGAAGCAGGGCGTGGTGCGTCCTCCCGTCCAGCGCGTGCTGGACCGCCTCCAGGGTGTGCCGGTGGACATCGAGCCCCACTACGTCACCGCCGAGGAGCTGCTCCGCGAGGTGAGGAAGTAGTCACCGGTGCATCGCCCCGGTCCGCCGCCCGGCTTCCTCCGTGCGCGGCGGGCCGGTGATGCCCAGAAAGCAGGGGAGATGGAGACTCCAGCCCGCCAGCACCGCCCGGCGCCTCCGAGCCCCTGGGGTGTCGTCATCGCGCTCACCGTCATGGGCGCTTGGGGCGGGCACCTCGCGTGGGTGCTGACGCGCGCGGAGCTGCCATGGGAGGAGCCGCTCGCCTGGCTGCATGTCGCCCTCCAGGCGTGGCTGTACACCGGGCTCTTCATCACCGGGCACGACGCCATGCACGGCACGGTGTCCCACCGTCGCTGGGTGAACGAAGCCGTGGGCACGGTCGCCTGCTTCCTCTTCGCGGGGCTGTCCTACCGGCGGCTGGTGGTGAACCACCGTGCGCACCACGCCCAACCCACGAGCGAGGACGACCCGGACTTCTCCACTCGCAGCCAGTCCTTCTGGCCCTGGCTGGGCACCTTCATGGCCCGCTACACCACCCTGCCGCAGCTGGGGGTGATGGCGGCCAAGTTCAACGTGCTGCTCTTCCTGGGCGTGTCCCAGCCGCGCGTCCTCGTCTTCTGGGTGCTGCCCTCGCTGCTGGGCACCTTGCAGCTCTTCTATTTCGGCACCTACCTGCCGCACCGGCGGCCGGAGACGCCGGACATGGCGCCGCACCACGCGCGCACGCTGCCGCGCAACCACCTGTGGGCCCTGCTGTCCTGCTTCTTCTTTGGCTACCACTGGGAACACCACGAGTCGCCGGGCACGCCCTGGTGGCGGCTGTGGCGCCTGAAGGATGCCCGCGTCCGCGAGGCGGCCCTGACGCAGGCCGCGGGGGCGCTTCCGGGGCAGGAAGGCGCCACCCGGTAACATCCGGCCGCCCGGGGCCGTTATACAGGGGCCATGCGCGACCCGCCGCCCGCCGAGCCCCCCAGCTCCGAAGTCACGCCCGAGAAGACCTACCTGCGCCGACGCGAGCTGCTCAAGAACGCGGGCCTCTTCGCTGGCACGGCCGCCGCCGTGGCCGGGGGCCTGCACCTGCTGGGGCGCAAGCGGACGCGCCCGGTGGAGCGCTTCGGCCCGGACGCAGACCCGGCGGTGCTGCCGGTGGTGAAGGGGGGAGGCCCCTACGACACGGACGAGCCGCCCACGCCCTATGAGGACGTCACCACCTACAACAACTTCTACGAGTTCGGCTTCGACAAGGACGACCCCGCGCGCTTCGCCCACACGCTGAAGCCCCGGCCGTGGAGCGTCGTCATCGATGGAGAGGTACACCAGCCGCGGACGGTGGACGTGGAGCAGCTCACGTCCTGGTTCCCCCTGGAGGACCGCGTCTACCGCATGCGCTGCGTCGAGGCCTGGTCCATGGTGATTCCGTGGCTCGGCTTCCCGCTGGCGGCGCTGCTCCAGCGCGTGGAGCCCACCAGCCACGCGAGGTACGTGGCCTTCACCACGCTGCTGGACCCGGAGCAGATGCCGGGCCAGCGCCGCGCCCTGCTGGACTGGCCCTACACGGAAGGGCTGCGCCTGGACGAGGCGCTGCATCCGCTCACCCTGCTGGCGACGGGGCTCTACGGACGGCCGTTGCCCAACCAGAACGGCGCGCCGCTGCGGCTGGTCGTGCCCTGGAAATATGGATTCAAGAGCATCAAGTCCATCGTCCGAATCACCCTCACGCGCGAGGAGCCGGTGACGACGTGGCGGCGGGCCGCGCCGCGCGAGTACGGCTTCTTTGCCAACGTGAATCCCGCCGTGCCGCACCCGCGCTGGAGCCAGGCCAGCGAGCGGCGCATCGGCGACTTCGAGCGCCGGCCCACGCTGCCCTTCAACGGCTACGCGGAGCAGGTGGCCCACCTCTACACCGGCATGGACCTGCGCCGGTTCTACTGAGTCTCCGCGCCATGGCCTCGTCACCGACTCCCTGGCTCAACCCCGCGCTCGTCGTGGGGGGCCTGTCCCCGCTGCTGCTGCTCGCCGTGCAGGGCCCCCGGGGCGAGCTGGGGCCCAATGCCATCGAAGCCGCGCTGCACCAGACGGGCCTGCTCGCGCTGGTGCTGCTGCTGGCGTCGCTGGCGTGTACGCCGCTGCGGCTCGTGGCGGGGTGGACGTGGCCCGCGCGCGTGCGCCGCACGCTGGGCCTGCTGGCCTTCACCTACGCGGTGGCGCACTTCCTCGTGTACGCGGTGCTGGACCAGGGCCTGGCCTGGAGCGCCCTGTGGGCGGACGTCACCGAGCGGCCCTTCATCACCGTGGGCTTCGCCGCGCTGGTGCTGCTGGTGCCCCTGGCCCTCACCTCGACGAACCGGTGGGTGCGGCGGCTGGGCTTCCCGCGCTGGCAGCGGCTGCACCGGCTGGCCTACGTGGCCGCGGCGCTGGGCGTGGTGCACTTCGTGTGGCGGGTGAAGAAGGACGCCACCGAGCCGCTCGTCTACGGCGCGGTGCTGTCGCTGCTGCTGGCCATCCGCGTGGGGGAGGCCCTACGCAAACGCCGGGCCCGCGCCGCTGCGGCGGCCCGGAACCCGGCGTGAGGTTTCGCGAAGAGGCGGGGTGTCCTACTTGCGCGGCAGCGGGAGGATGGTGTCCACCAGCGTCATCAGCTGCGCGCAGCTCACCGGCTTGCGCACGAAGGCGCTGATGCCGGCCTTCTGGCCCAGGGCGCGCACCTCCGCCACGTTCGGGTCACCCGTCATCATCAGGATGGGGACCTTGGCCAGCTTCGGGTTGTTGCTGGCGCGAATCTGCGCCGCGAAGTCCGCGCCGTTCATCCCATCCATGTGGAAGTCGGTGAGGACCAGGTCCACCGGCTCCGCCTCCGACACCTTCAGACCTTCCTCGGCGGACTCGGCCTCGAGGAACTCGAAGTTGCGGGCCATGAGATAGATCTTCAGCAGCGTGCGGATGGAGCGGCTGTCGTCCACCAGCAGCACCCGCTGCGGAGCGGTGCCCGCTGCCGGGCGCGCCCCCAGGGGGCGCGTTGGCTCCGTGGTGGTGCGGAGGGGGAGGGGCTCGGGGAGGGTTCCGGCCTTCATCGGATCATCAACCTCAAGTGGGGCAGTTCCCCTGGAACACCGGGCATGTTGGCGGATGGAGCGTCCGAAGTCAAAGTGCCGACACTTCAGGGAACCTCCAGGAAGAACGCCTGACTCTCCACCGCGGGAAGGCCCAGTCCCGTCGCGATGGCGGGCGCCAGCTCGTTGGGCACGCGCCACGTCTGCCCGCTGGGTTGGATCAGCACCACCGCGTAACGCCCGCGGGGCAGCTCACGCAGCGGCACGGGGTTGGTGGGCACCCGGGCATCCAGGGCCTGCGGGCGCACCACCACCTGCAGCTCCGGCACGACGGCGCCCTCCCTTCGCGCGAGGCCGTTCTCGTCGGTGAGCGCCGTGATGGGGGCGTCCGGCATCAGCCCCGCGGCGAGCACCACGACGTCCGGCAGGCCGTCCTGGCTGCCATCCGCGCGCGGGTAGTCCACGCCCGTCTCGTCCGGCACGCCGTCGCGGTTCAGGTCGTTCTCGTCCACGAGGTTCGAGCCGTCATCCGCCAGCTTGCGCACCACCACGCGCGGCCAGAGCTCGGGGACGCCGTCGCCGTCGGCGTCGATGGGCTTGCCGTCGTTGTCGATGCCCACGTAGCTGACGGCGAAGCCCTCCGGGCGCTGGTCCACCACGCCGTCCCGGATGACGAGCGGCTGCAGGCGCAGCAGCTTCTGCGCGCCGCCGAGCTGCGAGTCGCCCTGCACCACCTGGAAGGTGGGCCGGTCGCGCACCACGCGCGCCGTGTCCGAGAAGCTCACCGTGACGCCGGTGAGGGGCTGGGGCTGTCCATCCGCGTCGGCGACGACCTCCAGCGTGAGCGGCTGGCCGCTGGGGTCCACCGCGGCGCCGCCCACGTCGCCCGCGTTGGGCTCGCCGGTGACGCCGTACCAGGGGTTGAAGTCGGGGCCGCGGCAGGAGTCGCCGCCCTCCGGGCCGCAGGACGCCGCGTCGATGAAGCCGCGCAGCGTGTAGCGCCCCGCGGGCACCAGGCTGAAGCTGATGGGCGCGACGAAGGGGCCGGGCGTGTCGCCCGTCAGCGCCGGGCCGAAGAGCTGCTCCGCGGGGACGACGGAGAAGGCGATGGGCCGCCCGGTGCCTTGCGGCGGCGGCGGCCGGTCCGCGTCGTAGAGGAACACCACCGCGTTGCCGCGCGCGCGCGACTGCACCACCAGGTGTCCGTCGATGCGCGCGGTGCGCGTGTTCTGCCGGACGTCGGCGGTGGGCACCACCGGCGGAGACTCGCAGCCGAGCCCGAGGAGGGAGGCGAGGACGAGGCCGCCAGCGGCCCGCTTCCAGGACAGGGTGGGGCGGCTCATGGAGTCACCGTCAGGGTCGCGTAGACGCGCCGCTCGATGCGATTGCCAAAGGGATGCTGCGCGTGGGCGCCGCCCAGGTGGCTGCCCACCAGCGCGACGGTGACGGTGTCCTTGACGGCCGTGTAGCCCACGCGCGCGTTGACCACGGTGTAGGCCCGCAGCGGGTTGGACACCAGCTCGATGCGGGTGGGGTCCGAGGCGGCGGGCTCGCGCTCGATCCATGTGGCGGCCGAGGTGTAGGCCGCGTCCACGCCGAACTCGAGGTCCGCGCGCGAGCGGTAGGTGAGGCCGCCGTACAGCCGGAACTGCGGCGCCTGGTTGCACGGGCCGCACTCGGCCGCCGACTCGCGGTCCGAGGTGATGTCCTGGAACGAGGCGCTCAGCTTCAGGCCCAGGCCGTCCACCGGGGCCAGGGTGATGCCCGCCTCGGCGCCGCGCGCGGTGTAGACGGCGTCCTCGTTCTGGAAGGACGAGCTGCCCATCAGGTACGAGCCGGTGGCGGGGTCATACGACTGCCCCGGCGGCACCCGCCGCACCCCGGACAGGGCGATGAGGTCGCGCACCGTGTTCTGGTACAGGGCCACGTCCACGTCGATGCCCAGCTCCGGGGCCTCGCCGCGCCAGCCCAGCTCGAAGGCGGTGAGGCGCTCGGGGCGGAGCTGCGTGTTGCCGGTGGTGAGCATGCTGGCGCCGTTGATGCCGGGCACGGGCACCATCAGCTGCGTGTAGCTCTCCAGGAACGTCGGCTCGCGGAAGGCGGAGGCCGCGCTCGCGCGGAAGGCGTGGTTCTCCAGGGGCCTGAAGAGCGCGGAGAGGCGCGGCGAGTGCGCCAGGCCCGGCGTGCCCTGCTTCAGCAGCGGATGCCGGTCCACGCGGTAGCTGGCCACCAGCGCCAGCGGCTCCACGATGCGCCACTCGTCCTGCACGAAGAAGGCCGTGTGGACCTGCTCCCGCAGCGGGCCCAGGTAGTCACCCCAGGCCACGCGCTTGAGGCGGCCCTCCACGCCCACGTTGAGCTGGTGCTCGCCCGCCAGCTGGAAGTCGCGCGCGAAGAGCAGCTCGGCGTTGAAGAGGTTGGAGTCGAGCGCCGTCACCAGCGAGCGCTGGCCGGTGGGCTCGTACTGGGGGCCCGCGTCGCTGGAGATGTGGTTCCAGAACGTCTTCAGCTTCAGTGGCCCCACCTCCACGTCGCCCTTGGCGAAGGCGTTGATGCCGTCGATGAAGTAGTTGCGCAGCAGGCCCGGCGGATAGATTTCCGTGGTGAAGCGGTTGACGCCGCCCGACAGGCCCACCTTGCGCCCCTCGGCGAAGGTGTACTCGGCGGACAGCGAGCCGCGCGCGCCGCGGGCGCCCAGGTCCGGGTCGGGGCCCCGCAGCGCCACGTCCGGCAGGCCGCTGGCGTAGTCGCGGGTCCACTTGTCCGTCTGCGAGTAGCCCGCCGCCGCGCGGTAGCGCAGCGCGCCCGAGCCGCCGTGGCTGACGAAGGAGCCCGCGGCGGTGTTGCCGGTGCCGCCGGTGACGCTGAACTGCGCGCGCGGGCCGGTGCCGGGGGCCCGGGTGATGATGTTGACGACGCCCAGCATGGCGTTGGCGCCGTACAGCGCGCTGCCCGGCCCGCGGATGACCTCGATGCGGTCAATCTCCTCCAGGCCGATGGGGATGGAGGACCAGATGGTGAGGCCGAGGAAGTCCTGGTACTCGGTGCGGCCGTCCACCAGCACCAGCACCTTGTTGGCGATGCGCTGGTTGAAGCCGCGCAGCGACACGTTGGCGCTGCCCACGCCCAGGGCCATGACGTCCGCGCCCGGCACGCGCCGCAACAGCTCCGGCAGCGAGGTGGCGCCCGACAGGCGGATGTCCTCGGCGGTGATGACGGTGGTGGCGTTGGGCGCGTCCAGCGAGGACTGCGCGCGGCGGCTCGCCGTCACCACGCGCTCCTCGTAGGGCACCGCGCCCAGGTCCGCGCCGCCGGCCGCGTCGTCGCCGGCCGGAACCATCCCCGCGGGTGTCAGGCCCGGAATCGACGCCGTCCCCACCGGCATGGCCTCCGCGCGCTCGATGGCCTTCTCCAGCCGCTCCAGCAGCGCCGCGATCTGCAGCTGCGTCTGCGCGCTGGCCGGAGGCGGCGGCATGGGCAGCGACGCGCCGTCCTGCTCGGTGGCGGCCCTGGCCTCGGCGTCCCTCAGCGTCTGCTCCAGGGCCGCGATGGCGGGGCGCACCGACGCCGCGTCCGGCGGGTTGCTGGCGAGATAGCGCTGGTACACCTCCAGCGCGTCGCGCGGCCGGCCGGCGTCCTGGTACGCGCGGGCGATATTGAAGAGCACGTTGGGGTGCGGCTTGATGGCGTAGGCGGCCTCGAGCTCGGCGATGCCTGCTTCGAACTGCTTCTGGGCGATGAGGCTCATGCCACTGCGGAAGTGGCGGCGGGCCTCAAGGCGGGCGTCCGCCAGGGCCTCCCCCGCGCACAGACACATCGCGAGGAGGCCCGCTCGTTTGAGGGCTGTCAGGGTTTTCACTGGTACGGGTCGTCCTTGTAGGGCGACGAGTCGGGGGCCTTGCCGGGCCGCGCGCTCGTCTTCTTCTTGGGCACGAGCTTCTGCGTGAAGCGTTCCTCGGGGCCCGCGCCCCGGGCCACGGCGCGGGCGCGCTGGTAGCCATCCAGGGTGAAGGTCAGCGCCGCTTGCGCCACGCCGCCCTCATCCGGAGCCACCTCGAGGTTCAGGGGCGTCTCTCCCAGGTCCTTGCCCTCGTACGTCACGCGCGCGCCCGGGGGCTCGCTGACGATGAGGAAGCGCACTGGCGCGACCTGGACCCGCTCCAGTGGCGCGAGCAGCAGCTCCTCGTCGTCGGCCAGCTCCGGCTGCGCGGACGGCGTGGCGGCCCGCGCGGTGGCCTGGGGGGGCGAGGGAGCCAGGGGGGAGTCGGCGGGCGCGGGGGGCGCCGCGGGGCGCAGCGTCAGCGCCAGGGCCGCGCCGATGCCCAGGAGCACCGCGCCGCCGCCGAGCGCCAGGGCCAGCGTCTTGCGGCTGCCCTTCTCCGGCGCCTCCTCCACGGAGATGTCGAGCGCCACGGTGGCCGGGCCCGAGCCGGGCGAGCCATGCGGGCCGCTGATGGGGCCGCTGCCACCGACGCCGCTGAACCGCGCGCCGCTGAAGACCCCGCTGACGCCCACCGTGGACAGCGTGCGGCGCATGGCCTCCAGCACCTCGTCCATGGACTGGTAGCGGTCCGTGGGCGTCTTGGCGAGGCACTTCATCACCAGGGCCTCCACCTCCGCGGGGATGCCGTGGCCGGGGTAGAGCGCGCCGAAGGCGGGCGGCAGCTCGTTCACGTGCTTGACGATGACGTCGATGCTCTGCGCGGCCAGGAAGGGCGGCCGGCCGATCAGCATCTGATAGAGCACCACGCCCATGCTGTACACGTCGCTGCGCGGGTCGGCGAAGTTGCGCGCCTGCTCCGGCGCCATGTACTGCGGCGAGCCCAGGATGATGCCCGCCTGGGTGAGCGAGGTGTCCTGCGGCACCGGAGCGGCGTCGCCGATGAAGGACTTCACCAGGCCGAAGTCGAGCACCTTCACCACGTCATGGTCCGTCTCCTGGTTGAGGACCATGACGTTGGCGGGCTTGAGGTCGCGGTGGATGAGGCCGACCTTGTGCGCCTCGCGCAGCGAGCGGGCAATCTGCTGGGTGATGTTGAGCGCGCGCGGCCACGGCAGCGGCCCCATCTGCGTGAGGAGCTGGCCCAGCGTCAGCCCCTCCAGGTACTCCATGGCGATGTAGTAGATGCCGTCGTCCGTCTTGCCGTAGTCGATGACGGTGACGGTGTTGGGGTGGCGCAGCTTCGCGGTGACGCTGGCCTCCAGGAAGAAGCGCTTCTGGAAGCCGGGGTCCTTGCCCTCGCCATACTGCGGGTTGAGCACCTTGAGCGCCACCAGCCGGTCGAGCGGTGACTGCATGGCCTTGTAGACGCGGCCCATGCCTCCGGCGCCGAGCGTCTCCAGGATGCGGAAGCGCTCGTTCAGGACCCGGCCCAGCATGGGGTCCGCGACGTCGGGTGGGGCGCCATTCGTCGGGGCGTTGCTCTCCATCATGGCTGCCCCCACCGACCGGTAAGGCACACGACACGCCGGTCGAACATGGAGGCAGATGCTAGCACTGTAATCCGCCACCTCCCAAGCGACCCGCCGGGTTGGCGCAGTGCGCAATGGGCCGAGAATCCGGCTCGGGCGCTACAACGTTTTACAGGCGACACCGGGGGCACGCACCCTGACGCGGAGTGTGGCGTGGGCCCCTCCGCCGGCGCGGAGGCCGCGTCGCGCGGGGGCGGGCGCGTTAGGGTGCGCCGCGCATGAATGCCCGACTGTCCGAGCTGCTGTCCGGTGCGCCGCCCCATCCCCGCCGCGTGGTGTGCCTCACCGAGGAGACGACGGAGGTGCTCTACCGCATCGGGGCGGGGGCGCTGGTGGTGGGCGTGTCCGGCTTCACCGTGCGGCCGCCGGAGGCGCGCAAGAAGCCACGGGTCAGCTCGTTCCTGGACGCGAACTTCGAGCGCATCCTGGAGCTGAAGCCGGATCTGGTCCTGGGCTTCTCCGACTTGCAGGCGGACATCGGCCGCGAGCTGGCGAAGCGGGGCGTGCCCATCTACCTCTTCAACCAGCGCTCCATCGCCGAGATTCTCCAGGCGGTGCGGCTGACGGGGGCGCTGGTGGGCCGGGCCGAGGCGGCCGAGGCCCTGGCCGCCGAGCTCATCGCCAACCTGGAGCGGCACGCGGACGCCGCGGAGTCGCTGCCGCGCCGGCCGCGCATCTTCTTCGAGGAGTGGCACGAGCCGCTCATCTCCGGCATCCGCTGGTGCTCGGAGCTGGTGGAGCTGGTGGGCGGGGTGGACGTGTGCCGCGAGTCCCGCGCGTCACAGGGGGCGCAGGGCCGCATCTTCGCGCCGGAGGAGGTGGCGCGCCGGGCGCCCGAGGGCGTCATCGCGAGCTGGTGCGGACGCAAGGCGAAGCGGGAGAAGATCGCGGCCCGGCCGGGCTGGGCCGGGGTGCCGGCGGTGCGGGACGACCAGCTCTACGAGGTGAAGAGCTCGCTCATCCTCCAGCCGGGTCCGGCCGCCCTGTCGGACGGCGTGGACCGGCTGGCGCGCATCGTGGCGGCCGTGGCGCGGGGCGAGAAGCTGCCACCCCTGCGCCAGGGCGAGCTGCGCTCGGCGGGGGCCTAGAAGTCCTTCACCCGGTCGGCGAGCCCCGCGTCCTCGACGAAGGCGTTGGAGTTGCCCTGGATGGCGGAGATGCGGCGGTTGCGCTCGATTTCGGCGGCGTCCACGGCGTCGAGCTTGTTCCACGCCTTGAGCACCGCCTCCTCGTCGTTGGGGATGTGCTTGTTGTAGGTGGCGGAGAAGTAGAACATCGCCCGCGCCACGTTGCCCTTGTGGGAGTCGGGCGGCTCGAACACCGTGTTGCCCTTGGCGTCGGTGCCGAGCTTCGCGCCGTTCTGGCTCCACTTGACGTTCACCACCTCGCCGAAGGGGAAGCTGCTGCGGCGCGAGTTGGCCTTGCTGTCGGTGGGGTAGAGGTGGTGCAGGTCGCTCTTGGCGGCGCCCGTGGCGCCCTTCGACTGGGGCCAGGTGTGCTCGGTGTTCATCACCGAGTTGTTGGGGACCTTCCCGCCCTTGACCGAGGCGCCCGTGTACACGCAGATGACGTTGCCGTCCGCGTTCACGTCCAGGCTGGAGAACATCAGCCGGCGGGCCTCGTTGTAGCTGACCACCTTCTTGCCGGACGTGTAGTCATGGAGCGCGTCCAGCAGCTCCTTGTCGCGCAGGCCCTCGAACAGGCCGCCGCCTTCGGGTTCTTCCGGCTCCTCGGGCCCGGTCACCGGCGCCTCGGGGACGATGTCCAGCCCCCACTCGTGGAGCGTGCCGGTGTCGCCGCGCGCCGCGTCCTCCACCGAGAGCGTCCAGGTGCCCTGGGTGGGCTCCCCCTTGAAGGCGGACAGGTCGAAGGCGCCCTTCAGGTCGTCCGCTGAACCTCCCTTGCGGTCGGACACCACCGCGCTCTTGCCGGACGGCGACGTCAGCGTCACCTTCAGGTCGCCCCGGTAGGTGTGCTCGATGTCCAGGTTGAGCTTGAGCGACTCCACCGTGGCGTCCTCGGGGACGTCGAGGGTGCTCTGGAGGGTCGTCTTGTCCTGGATGTCCGCGTTGGGGCGCGTGCTGTGGACCAGCGGGGCCGGCGGCGGGCTGGCCGCGGCCTTCACGCCGATGAGCGGCGTGGGGAGCTGGAGCTGGGGAACGAAGACGGCGCCGAGCTTCGTCAGCGTCGAGGGCGTCGCGCCCCCGAGTCCCGGCCGCGCGGGCTGGAACGAGCTGATGGCCTGGGAGTTCGTCCTGGGCGTGGACGGCTTCTCACGGGCGGTGTCGGGAGTCGGGCGAGCGGAGAGGGACGAGCGGCGGGGGCCGACGACGCGGGTCATGCCGTCATTATCCACCGCGGGGGCTTCGCGGTTGCTTCCCCGGTGGATATTTTCGCAGCAACCGCGAAAGCCAAAAATCCGGTGATGTAACAGAGCGCGGCATTGTCCAGGAGGCAATGGCGCGCCCGTGACAGGATGCCCGCGTGCCGCTCCCGCTCCCTGCCCTGCTCGCCGTCACCTTCGCCGCGGCCGCGCCTTCCGCGCCGGAGGAGGGGGCCCGCGCGCCGGATGCCCAGGACGTGGCGGCCGCCATCCAGAACTACGAGGACGCCCTCATCGAGGAGGCCCTGGGGCGGTACGGGCGGGTGGTGGAGCCGGCGCCCGAGGGCAAGGTGCTGGAGGAGGTGCTGGTGGCCACCGAGGACGTGGTGGCGCAGATCGACCCGTTCCCGGACTTCCTCAACCTCTTCCACGCCCGGACGCGGGACGACGTCGTCCGCCGCGAGGTCCTGCTCCCGGTGGGGGCGCCCTACTCCGAGGCGCTCGCGCAGGAGACGGCCCGCAACCTGCGTGGGCTGCGCCTTTTCTCCATGGTGCGCCTGGTGCCGGTGAAGGGCCGCGCGCCGGACACGGTGGCGCTGTTGGCCGTCACCAAGGACATCTGGTCGCTGCGGCTCAACAGCGACTTCGCGGCGGTGGGCTCGCTGCTCCAGTACCTGAAACTTCAGGGCACGGAGCAGAACTTCCTCGGGCGCGGCAAGCGCATCGCCGTGGACTTCGTCCTCCGCCAGGACACGCTCAGCCTGGGGCAGAGCTACACGGACCCGCGCGTGCTGGGCAGCCGCTGGTCGCTCAGCGAGTCCGTCGCGGTCATCCAGGGCCGGGAGAGCGGCAAGGCGGAGGGCTCGCGCGGCAGCTTCGCGGTGAGCCGGCCGCTGTACTCGCTGTCCACGCCGTGGAGCGCCAGCGCCGCGGTGTCCTGGAACGTGGAGACCAGCCGCGTCTACCGGGGCGCGTCCATCTGGCAGCTCCCGTTCCCCGGCGGGCCCGCGGTGCCCTACGTCTACCGGACGGAGGAGGTGGTGGGCGGCGTCGCGTACACGCGCTCCCTGGGCGCGCGCTACAAGTGGAACGTGGGCGGCACGGTGGGGGCCTACCACTATGGCTACGGCGCGCCGGTGGCGTCCGGGCTCACCCCGGAGCAGTCGGAGTGGTTCAACCGCAACTACCTGCCCCGCGCCGAGGACGCGGGCTACGTCGGGCTGAGCCTGCGCGCCTTCGACGCGCGCTACGAGGTGCTCCGCGACGTGGACTCGTACGTCCTGGCCGAGGACTTCCAGATGGGGCACTGGGTCTCCGCCACGCTGCGCTACGCGCCGCCGGTGTTCGGCGAGCGCGGCCACTTCGCCGAGGGCGGGCTCGCGCTGCGCTACCGCCTGCGGCTGGGCGACACGCTCTCCTCCGCGTCCGTGTCGGGCGCCATCCGCCGGCAGCTGGGGCCGGGCGGGGCGTGGACGAACCGGCGCTGGGCGGCGGAGGTGCTGGAGGTGTCCCCCAAGGTGCTGGGGGGGCGCTTCGTGGCGCGCGGGCTGCTGGACGTGAACATCGACGACCTGTTCGACCGCATCCACCTGCTGGGTGGCGCCAACGGCCTGCGCGGCGCGGGCGCGGAGGCCTACTCCGGCCGGCGCCTGCTGCTCTTCAACCTGGAGTACCGCAGCCGGCCCCTCGTCGTGAAGACGGTGCACCTGGGCGGCATGCTCTTCTGGGACGCGGGCAGCGCCTTCAATGACCGCCCGGCCATGGTGCACACGGTGGGGGTGGGCCTGCGGCTGCTCTTCCCGCAGTTCAACGTCCTGCCGTTCCGCGTGGACTTCGGCTACGTGCTCAACGACGCCCGGCCGCCGGTGGGCAGCCGCTTCTCCTTCGCAGGCGGGCAGATGACGGACGTGCGGCCCACCTTCCTGGACGCGCCGCTGTAGCGCGGGCTCACGGCGGCTCGGCGCGCAGCAGCTCCCGGAACAGCACCTGGGCCGCGTCGCGGAACAGCTCCCCGGACGCGAGCAGCCCGCCGCAGTGGTGGGGCTCGCGCGCCAGCGTCAGCGCCACCGTCTTGCGCAGCACCGCGTCCCAGAAGGGCTCCGAGTCCTCCGGGAGCAGGAACTCGCGAATCACCTGCGGGGGCCAGGGCAGCACCGTCGTCGGGTCCGCGTCGCTCAGCGAGGTGAAGCAGTCTAGGTCCACGTCCAGCAGCACCTGCTCGGCGGCGTCCAGGACGTCGCGCACGGCGTCACCGGGGGCGGGGCGGCTGAAGGCCTCGGCGGCCCGGTCCACGGTGGGCACCACCACCAGCCGGTGCGGCCGGCCCCGCGTGTCCACGTAGGTGTCGCCGGTGAAGGCGCCCCGGGGGCGGGTGCGGGCAATCAGCAGCGCGTCACCCACCAGCCCCGCCTCCATGGCCGCGAGGATGTGGTCGTAGTTGCGCACGTCCAGCGCCCAGCGGGCGTGCTCGTCCAGCGCGCGCAGCCCGGCCGCCCGGTCCGGCACGCTCCCGGGGGCCCGGGGCACCACGGTGTCCAGGTGCCGGTCCAGCGTCACCAGCAGCGCGGGGGGCCCCGCGTCGCCCAGGGCGCAGGCCCAGGCGGGTAGGGCGAGCCGGTGGGGGTCGAACACGTAGGCGTCCGAGGGGCCGCGCCCGCCGCCCAGGCCCAGCCGGATGATGCCGGCCAGGCGCAGGTGCCGCGGAGCGTCGTCTTCCGTTTCCATCGCGTCGGGAATCCTCCAGCGTGCGGGGCGTTAGCTCCGGCCGCGTGGCGGCCGAGTGTAGGCTGTCCCGCACCTTTCCACGAAAGGAGCCCCGCCTCCGCCGCGGGGATTCGACGACGCATGCGCCACGTCCTCACCGCCGCGCTCCTCTTTGTGAGCGCTTCGTCCTTCGCCCAGGAGCAGAAGCCCCTGACCATGTCCAAGACGCAGCGGTCGCAAGACCCCTTCCTGCGCCAGTTCTCGGAGACGCGCCGCTTCATGAGCGGCCGGCCCGGCGGCGTGCGCATCACCCCCGACGAGAAGAGCGTCCTCTTCCTCCGCACCCAGCCCACCTCCAACGTGCAGACGCTCTACGCGTTCGACGTGGAGAGCGGGCAGACGCGGGAGCTGCTCACGCCGGAGGCCATCCTCAAGGGCGCCGAGGAGACGCTCACCCCCGAGGAGAAGGCCCGCCGTGAGCGCATGCGCGTCAGCGCCCGGGGCTTCACCAGCTACCAGGTGTCCGACGACGGCAACCGGCTGCTGGTGCCCCTGTCCGGCCGCCTCTACGTGGTGGAGCGCGCCAGCGGCAAGGTGACGGAGCTGAAGACGGGCCCCGGCACGCTGGATCCGCGCTTCTCCCCGGATGGCAAGCAGGTGGCCTACGTGCGGGACCACGACGTGTACCGCATCGACGTGGCCACCAACCGCGAGCAGCGCGTCACCAAGGGCGGCTCCGAGGCGAAGTCGCACGGCGTGGCCGAGTTCGTCGCTCAGGAGGAGATGGGGCGCTTCACCGGCTACTGGTGGAGCCCGGACGCGAAGTCCATTGTCTACACGGAGTCGGACACGACGGAGGTGGAGAAGCTCACCATCGTCGACGTCATGCACCCCGAGCGCGGCGGCGAGGACTTCGCGTACCCGCGCCCCGGCAAGGCCAACGCGAAGGTGCGCCTGGGCGTCACCCCCGTCACGGGCGGGCGCACCGTCTGGGCGCAGTGGGACGCGGCGAAGTACCCGTACCTGGCCACCGTGACGTGGCCCAAGGGCGGCCCGCTCACCGTGCTGGTGCAGAACCGGGAGCAGACGGAGCAGAAGCTGCTCGCGGTGGACCCGCGCACGGGCAAGTCGCGTGAGCTGCTGACGGAGACGGACAGCGCCTGGCTCAACCTGGAGCAGGCCTTCCCGCTGTGGCTGGAGGATGGCAGCGGCTTCCTCTGGTACACCGAGCGCAACGGCGGCCCGGAGGTGGAGCTGCGCAAGGCGGACGGCTCGCTGGCGCGCACCCTGGTGAAGCCCGACGCGGGCTTCCGCTCGCTGGCGCGCTACATCCAGCAGGACGGCACGCTCTACTTCAACGGCGGCCCGAACCCCACGCAGAGCCACCTGTGGCGCGTGAAGGATGGCGGCGCCCCGGAGAAGGTGACGGCGGGCTTCGACATCGAGTCGGGCGCGGTGTCCAAGAGCGGCGCGCTGGTGGTGATGAGCGGGCACGGCCTCAAGTCCATGCCCAAGGTGCAGGTGGTGCGCGCGGACGGCACCCGCGTGGGCGAGCTGCCCTCGGTGGCGCAGGAGCCGCCCTACACGCCCAACGTGGAGCTGCGGCAGGTGGGCCCCCAGCGCTTCTGGACGTCCCTGGTGCGCCCGCGCGACTTCAAGCCGGGCCAGAAGCTGCCCGTCATCGTCGAGGTGTACGGCGGCCCCACCACCACCGTGGTCCACCAGAGCATGGCCGCGCACCTGATGTCGCAGTGGGTGGCGGACCAGGGCTTCCTCGTCGTGAAGATTGACGGCCGCGGCACCCCGCTGCGCGGCGCGAAGTGGGAGCGCGAGGTGAAGTACGACTTCTCCGGCGTCACGCTGGAGGACCAGGCCGCCGCGCTCCAGGCCCTGGCGAAGGAGGTGCCCGAAATCGACCTGAGCCGCGTGGGCATCTCCGGGTGGAGCTTCGGCGGGTACATGTCCGCGCTGGCCGTGCTCAAGCGCCCGGACGTCTTCAAGGCGGGCGTGGCCGGCGCCCCGGTGGTGGACTGGCTGGACTACGACACGCACTACACCGAGCGCTACCTGGGCGTGCCGCAGCAGCACCCGGAGGCCTACGAGAAGAGCTCGCTGCTGACGTACGCGAAGCAGGACAAGCCCATGGGCAAGCTGCTGCTCATCCACGGCACCGCGGACGACAACGTGTACTTCTTCCACACGCTGAAGCTGAGCGACGCGCTCTTCCGCGCCGGCAAGCACCATGACCTGCTGCCGCTCAGCGGCCTGACGCACATGGTGCCCGACCCGCTCGTCACCGAGCGCCAGTGGGAGCGCGTCATGGACCACTTCAAGCGCAACCTCTAGCCACCGCCCGTCACGGGCAAAAGCAAGAGGCCCGGTCCCCATCTCGCGTGGGGCCGGGCCTCTTCTTCATCGGCCAGTCCGTGAGGAGTGGCGGGCGGACGCGCTAGCCCGCGGCGCGGACGTTCTGCGCCTGCAGGCCCTTGGGGCCGCGGGTGACTTCGAACTCCACCTTCTGGCCCTCCGCGAGGGTGCGGAAGCCGTCCATGTTGATGGCGGTGTGGTGGCAGAACACGTCCTCACCACCGCCGTCCTGGGTGATGAAGCCAAAACCCTTCGCGTCGTTGAACCACTTCACGGTACCGGTTGCCATTGCGCTTCCTTCAGTCTTGCGGGGCGGCGCGAGGAGAGCCGCCCGTTCTTCCCGCCCCCCGACTACCGGGAGACACTGCCAGTTCTAGTGAAACGGCCGGCTGGAAGTCCAGCCGGCCGCCCGGAATGCGAGTCTTGCCCGGATGCCGGGCTTGAACTGGCGTCAGACGTCGAGGAGCAGGCGCTCCGGGTCCTCGATGCACTCCTTCACGCGCACCAGGAACTGCACCGCCTCGCGGCCGTCCAGCAGCCGGTGGTCGTAGGTGAGGGCGATGTACATGATGGGCCGGATGACCACCTGGCCGTCGCGGGCCACGGGGCGCTCGACGATGTTGTGCATGCCCAGGATGCCCGTCTGCGGCGGGTTGAGGATGGGCGTGGACAGCATGGAGCCGAAGATGCCGCCGTTGGTGATGGTGAAGGTGCCGCCCTGGAGGTCGGACAGGGCCAGCTTGTCGTTGCGCGCCTTGGTGCCCAGCTCGGCGACGTTCTTCTCCAGGTCCGCCAGGCTCTGCTTGTCCGCGTTGCGCACCACCGGCACCACCAGACCGCGGCTGCCGCTGACGGCCACGCCGATGTCGTAGTAGTGCTTGAAGATGACGTCCTCGCCGTCGATCTCCGCGTTGATCTGCGGGAAGGCCTTGAGGGCCTCGACGGAGGCGCGGATGAAGAAGCTCATGAAGCCGAGCTTCACGCCGTGCTTCTGCTGGAACTTGTCGTTGTACTTCTTGCGCAGGGCCATCACCTCGCCCATGTCCACCTCGTTGAAGGTGGTGAGCATGGCGGCGGTGGACTGGGCCTGGATGAGGCGCTCGGCCACGCGCTTGCGCAGCGGCGTCATCCGCACGCGCTCCTCGCGGGCGGCGTTGGGGCGGGGGCCGGCGGGCTGCGCCGGGGCGGCGGGGGCCTGGGCGGGCGCGGCCGGACGGCCGAGCTGACCGAGCACGTCCTCCTTGGTGACGCGGCCACCGGCGCCGCTGCCCTTCACCTGGGAGAGGTCCACCCGGTTCTCCTCGGCCACCTTGCGCGCGGTGGGCGTGGCGCGCGCGTCGGACGCCGCGGGCGCCTCGGCGGCGGGAGCGGGGGCGGCGGCCGGAGCCGCGGCGGCGGGCCTGGCGGCAGGGGCGCCCGCGCCGGCCTCGATGAGCCCGAGCACGTCGCCGACGCGGACCTTGTCACCCTCCTTGAAGGCGATGCTGGACAGCGAGCCCGCGGACGGAGCCGGCACGTCGATGGTGACCTTGTCGGTCTCCAGGACGACGAGCGCCTCATCGGCGGAGACGGCGTCACCCGGCTTCTTGTTCCACTTGCCGACGACGGCCTCGGTGATGGATTCGCCCAGGGCGGGCACAGTGATTTCAACGGCCATTACTTGGTCCCTCGGAGGATGGCTTCCTCGATGATGAGCTGCTGCTCGTACTCGTGGGTCTTGGGGAAGCCCGTGGCGGGGCTGGCGGCTTCGGCCCGACCGATGTAGCCAATCTTCACTTGCTGCTTCGCCTGCGTCGAGGCCAGGTCGTGCAGGCGCGGGAACATGAAGTGCCACCCGCCCGCGTTACGCGGCTCCTCCTGCACCCAGAGCAGCTCGGTGAGCTTGGGCATCTTCGCGACGAGCCCGGCCAGCACGTCGGCGGGGAAGGGGTAGAGCTGCTCCAGCCGGACGATGGCGATGCTCTCGTCCTTGCGCTCGTCCCGCGCCTTCGCCAGGTCGTAGTACACCTTGCCGCTGCACAGCAGCAGCCGCGTCACGCCCGCCGGGTCCACCCGGTCCAGGATGACTTCCTGGAAGGTGCCCGTGGCCAGCTCGTCCACCTTGCTGGTGGCCTCCGGCCGGCGCAGCAGGCTCTTGGGCGACATGATGACCAGCGGCTTGCGCACCGGGCGCAGCACCTGGCGGCGCAGCAGGTGGAAGATCTGCGCCGGGGTCGTCGGGTAGCAGACCTGGATGTTGTCCTCGGCGCACAGGTCCAGGAAGCGCTCCAGGCGCGCGCTGGAGTGCTCGGGGCCCTGGCCCTCGTAGCCGTGGGGCAGGAGCAGGGTGATGCCGCTCAGGCGGCGCCACTTGCTCTCACCGGCGGCGATGAACTGGTCGATGATGATCTGCGCGCCGTTGGCGAAGTCACCGAACTGCGCCTCCCAGGCCGTCAGACCGTCCGGCACGTCCAGGCTGTAGCCGTACTCGAAGCCGAGCACGCCCATCTCCGACAGCGGGCTGTTGAAGATGTGGAAGCCGTTCTTGCCCTTGCCGCTGACGAACTGGCGCAGCGGGACGAACTTCTCGCCCGTCGTCACGTCGTGCAGCACCGCGTGGCGGTGGCTGAAGGTGCCGCGCTCGCAGTCCTGGCCGGTGATGCGGACGTTGTAGCCCTCCGAGAGCAGCGTGGCGTAGGCCAGCGACTCGCCTTCGCTCCACTGCAGCTCGCCGCTGTCCAGCATGCCCAGGCGCTTCTTGATGACGGTGCGCTCCACGTCGCGGTGGACGTTGAAGCCCTCCGGCAGCGTGGACAGCTTGCGCAGCGCGTCGCACAGCACCTGCTTGTCCACCGCGGTGGACACGTCGGGCGCGCTCTTCAAGGCGCCGCCCTGGTAGGGCTTCCACAGGCCCTCCAGCGCGCTGGGCTCCTTGAACTGGCTCTCCTGCCGGGCGCGGGTGAGCGCCGCGTCGAACTCCTGCAGGCAGCGCTGCTTGATGGCCTCCGACTCCTCGGCCGGAATCTTGCCCTGCGCCGCCAGCTTCGCCGCGTAGAGCGTGCGCACCGTCGGGTGCTTGCGGATGATGTCGTACATCGCCGGCTGCGTGAACGAGGGCTCGTCACCCTCGTTGTGGCCGTAGCGGCGGTAGCAGACCAGGTCGATGACGACGTCCGTCTTGAACGTCTGGCGGTACTCGGCCACCAGCTTCGCGACGTGGACGCAGGCCTCCGGGTCGTCCCCGTTCACGTGGAAGATGGGGATGTCCAGCATCTGCGCGATGGCCGTCGAGTAGATGGACGAGCGCGAGTCGTGCGGGTCGGTGGTGAAGCCGACCTGGTTGTTGATGACGATGTGGACCGTGCCGCCGGTGGTGTAGCCCT
>Ga0182745_1000977_pt1 | contig 28794 bp, 22 predicted proteins | sample eDN3rd30CKraftBY_FD_128523 | JGI IMG/M metagenome (GOLD analysis project Ga0182745, IMG submission 128523) | Enriched backyard soil microbial communities from Emeryville, California, USA - eDNA 3rd pass 30_C Kraft BY (version 2) (version 2) | ecosystem: Environmental > Terrestrial > Soil >... | reverse complement strand
GAAAAACTCCAATTTTCTAATCGCTGATTTAGCTGCATACTTTTCTTTAATATATTGGTTATAAGCTTTTACTTCTGGAAAACCTATGTCTCGAAAAGAAAGCGAGTGTTCTGTTAAAAAAGCGAGCAGGGTTTTTGCATCCGAACGGTACGCTTTAACCGTGTGAGGGGAAAGCTGTTTATCTTGCGGAAAAACCTTTTCCATAAAAAACAATTCTAAAAAATCTTGTTCAGAACTATTAGCGAGAGATAGATTTCTATTTTCATCGAGTAGATGTCGATCATGTAGATTATTTTGTAAATGATCTAAAAATTGTTCACTAGTCATTGTATTAAGAAGCGTCAAGTTATTCATTTTTTGCCTCCTAAAAGAAAGATAACATAAATTTATTATGTATAGTAAAGATAACTCTAACTTATCTTTACTTATAGTTTATCATAGAATGTTTGTTCTATATAGAGATATTTTCATAAAAAACAGTTCTTATTTCAATGTCTGAGATTCACTCTCAGACGCATTTATTTTTATTTTCTAGTACCATTGGCCGTTTATTTTGATTTAGGGCCTTTCTACAACGTTTGTATAATTCCCCAAAAGAATATTTCTGTTCCTGAAAAGGTGTACTGGTGCTATATACCAATATAAAAAAGAGAAAAGTATTACTATTTAAGATTCTGGTGCAAAAACTTTAAGACAATGGCAATTAATCTATAAATTCTAGACATACTGATACTATTACTCTACAAAAGGTGTTTTATTAACAGTAAGGTGATATCTACGGTATCAAAACTCAAAAAGCCCGTGAACCTATCAGGAACACGAGCTTACTTATTTAAAACTAGTTCTTTTTTATATTGCAAAGCCTATTATTCTAATATTTCAAGTAAAGCCTTAATCTCGACTTCGGTATAATTAAACTGTTCCAATACTTTCATAATCTCTTCTTGAGAAGTAAGTAAGAAAGCTTTTTTATTTCGTTTTATTGTGTTATACATTTCTTTTTCGTTATCAATGTTTAGTTGTTGTTCTTTAAAATATAATCCTAATGCTTTAGCTGCAAATCTATTTCGATTAGCGTATCTATACCAAAGAATTGAATGCAAGTTGTTTAAGCCATATTTTATTGATATAGGTAGTAAAGATAGCATATAAGGTACTTTAGTTTCTTGACTTTGTTGTATTTCCTTCCAAAACTCCTCTAATACACTAACCAAAACACCGGCATACCTTGAAAGGTTTTCAAATGGCCCCTTAAATTCTAATAGTTTTAATACCGTTGGAATAAATGATCCTTGAGTCCGTTCGTTAGTAATTCTTATATTTGGAAAAATTCCTTCACCAAGTTCTTTGATGTTTTTAGAGTTATAATAATAATTTAAATTATCCTTTACCATTTCCCAGCTTTTCTTCCATTCATCAGTACTATTCCATCCAGTATATTCTATAATCTCATTATATTGAGGGACCTCATTATTTTTAAAAGTATTGAAAGAATATAATAGGGGTCGTAAAGATTTGGGATTCATATTTACTAGCACTCCAAATAGCAAATCTACCCATTTTGTAATCTCCCAGGTCTTTGCCTGTTCAAAATTAGGTATACCAATTTCAAGTATAGATTTAATCATTTCCTGAACTACAAAAATTGTAACACCTGATTTTCTTGCAGATGAGAATATCCAATCAGGAGAGTTAGTTTCACTTTTAAAATTATCATGTATTTTATTTATAGCAGGTCTTGCTAATAAAGAAATGGACGTACCATCTCTTTTCTCAACTTTTTGAGCTCCAAATGTCTTATTTAATACCTCAATTGGAATAGGAGAGTTTTCAGTGAAGAAAGGAAGAAGTGCTAACTCTTCATCACTTATATAATCTGGATCCACATTCCCTTCTATTAACTGTTTTAAAAAGGTAGAAAGAGGGCTCTCTATTGTTTGAGAGGCATCTTGGTATTCTAGAAACCATGCAGCATGCTTGGCTGCAATTAAATTGTATTTTTCTCTTTCATTGTTAAAATGAATTGGTTTAGAGGGAATTACGATTGCTAATCCCTGATTAGCAAACTCCGCTCTTCCAGCTCTGCCAATACTATTAAGGAATTGTGAATTTTTCCTTGATAGTAAAGTTTCCGGGTCTACATTATTGAACTCGTCACCAAGTTCTGTTCCTGCAAGCAGGACAACTTCTGCAGGTAAATTAAGACCTTGTGATAATGTACTGGTTGCTAACATAACTTTTGCAACACCCTGCTTAAAAGCTAACTCTGATACTTCCTTTTCAGTTTGTGTCATTAAACTGGTGTGTACTGTAATACCCTTATTGATTAACTCTTTTAACTTGCTTTCCATTCCTAGTTCAACGTTAGCAATTAATAGAAGCCTATCTATCTCTTCAGTTATTTTATTGGTTTCATTAGGAATCATTTGCATATTCCTAGCAACAGTAAATGGATAATTCTTATTTTTAGGGAAGAAAGTAATAGTCTTCATTCCTCTTAGACCAAAATAATAGGAAAGTTGTTCAGCAGTACTGTTAACCCATGAACCCATTTTAAAATTATCTTTCATAAACTCAAAAGAAAAATCCGCCCCTAGTTTTCCGTACCTATATTCATTAGTTTCATTACTAAGCCAAGCACCTTGCAAACCAAATAGGGCAAAATAAGGTGTCTTTGCAATCATTTTCTTTGTTGCTCGTGGCTTTAATGTAGCATTTGAAAGACTCTCTAAAAACTTATTTTTTTGAAGACCTACTACTCCTCTCATAGTTCTAGTAGGTCTCCACTTAATATCTATTACCTCAACAGGATACTCAGACACTTCTTCTAGCCAGGACTTTATGTCATTACTATTTTCAACCATTGCAGAGATTAGCTGTAATCTTATAGTTGGTGATAGAGTTAACAAAGTACCAAAAATAACATCAATTAAGACCCCTCTGGAACTACTGTTCAATTCATGAAATTCATCAAAAATGCATAATCTACAAGTTTTAAATGCTTCTGGAGCAACCCTTAAAGCTAATGCACATTTTTCTGGTGTCATCACAAAAATATCGTTGTTCTCTGTTTCTGATACTGTATCATCCGAAAGAGCTGTGTATTCATCAATTCCAAAAAAACCTTTGATTTTAACTTGATCAGAAGGCCAAGTTATTTTTTTTAAATCCCGTTGAATTTAATGTACTAAGGCGTTTGTTGGAGCTAAATATAATACCCATCCTTCATTTAAGGCATGGGAAATTGCTAATTTTGCAATAGTACTCTTGCCACTTCCAGTCGGTGTACAAACAATACTATGTGGGATAGGTCCAGGTAAACACTTATCAACAAAATTTTGAGCTGATGGCCATAAAAATAATTGTCCAGTAGAATCCTTACCACCTAAAATAATATTCTTTAGGAATAACTCATAATCACCAATGTTATTAGTAGGTCTTGGTATACTATGAAATATAGAGCGTTGACTAGTTGACCAGATAAACTCTCTTAAAAGTCTGCATATATGAAGCGGTACCGCATAGATAGGACTAAAATGCTTTGTAATTAATTTTATGTAATCATCTAAGGTATTAATTAGTTCATCCATGGGGGTTTTGGAATCTCCCCCCAACCAAGCATGGTAGTGATTAGCAATTTTACCGATTCGTAATAATATCGTTACGGAGTTTTGATAAGATAAATTGTAGTCCATGACAGGAGGTTCCGGTTCCGAATCCTCTAGTCTCTTCGATCCATCACAAATATTTGTGATTTGACTAAATGCCCATTTTAGTTCGTCGCTTAAATCTCGTTCATTAATACTCTGTTTAAAGGTTTTTATCATTGTTCTAGAATTTGCATCATATCCAGCAATGAAGTATAGTATCCCTGATTCGAATAGAGTTATTTCATAATTATTAATGAAGAGTTCCTTATCTTCTTGTAAGTTGGGTTTGATTAATTGTGTAAGGAGACTTAAAGCTTCTGCTGCTAAAAAACAAGCGGCGGTTTTTATTTCTAACTCTGCATTACTATTGAATAATCCTATATATTCGAATGTATCAGCTAACTTTCTTAAAGAAGTTATAACCTCCACTTCCTGAACATATTCTGTTTTGTTTGAATGTGCCCTATAATTTACAAGTTCTAAATAGGCTTCCGAAAGTATAGTTCGGAAATCATTTGAATTATATTCATTAATGGTAGGTACTTTATCTATAATATTTTTTAAATATGAATCAAACATTCTGCATCCATTCCTTCATTTGTTTTCGCATTTCTTCTTTAATGGATTTATAAAAATTTTCTCTATCTATAAATTCATTTAGTACCAATATCTTGTGTGTGTTAGGAATTGCATACTGTGCGAATGCTTTTCTCTCAATTAATATTCGATAACTAGGGTCGCTAACAAAAAAAACTACAGGAATATATGTACGTGCTTGTTTCCAGAACTCGCCAATAATTTTCTCCCTATGAGCAGTTGAAAGAAAGGGAGATAAACCATACAAGACACTTCTTAATTCTGCTCCTAATTGATCTTGTTCAATTTTTTGAAAAGAGTTTATTGAGTTCGAAATCCCATTATTCAAATCATCATAATTTTTTGCTTCTGTAATAGCAGTACCTAAACAATCTAATAAATTATCAAAATATATACCTGTACCATCAAGGCCTTGGCGGGTAGCACTAGTATGAGGAAGTGTGTGCACCAGCATTTTACCTGGAGAATGAATATCTTCAGCAATAACTACCAAAATAAAAAAAATTGCTTCGGCAATCCAAGGATTGGAATGTGTACTAGCAAGCAAAGTGTCAATTTCTCTTATCAAATTTTCTACTGAATCCCGTTTTGAATTCAATAATAAAACTGATAATTCAAAGTCATGTTGGATTACTTGTGAAGCAACTGCTAACAAACAATTTGCTAGTGCAACTCTAGTAGTCTCGCTTTCCAGATTTTTTACTAGAATAATTTCATGCCCCTCAGTCGTTACTTTATCAAAACTAACTAAGTCTTTAAATTCATTTAGTGCCTTTTTTGTATTATCCTTTAGCCACTCCAAAGAATACGCCCCCAGTTTATATTTGTTTTGTACATTTATTATAGTAGAATTCTACCAAATTGAATAATTATTACTGAATTTTTCGACACGTTTTTTTCCGAGGGTTGAATTTGGGTGATTAAACATAAAATTGTTCAATCTACACAAGCATTATTGTAGGCTTTAAAATAAGTACACGTAGGCAAACGACAATCAATCGCGCGTGCTAGGTACCGTATATAGAATACATAGTATTGCATAACAAATGGTGCAATATCGTTAATTAAAGATACGTGCCTTTAACGTTAAAATGTATTCAGTATGCAAAATGGCAGATAAAAAACGAAGAGGGGGTGGGGGGCATTCTCTTCGGCGGAGGGTTAAACGTAGTGCATACGTTAGTGCTATACGCCATCTATCCGTAACATCACCTTACCTATATTAGCAGAATGCTTTCCGTTAGTTTTAACTAGACGTTACATTATTACGTATAAAAGACATTAATGGAATACGTTATAACTTCTAATCATAGGACAAAAGATATATAATTACCTAAAAGTATTTATTTGGAAGATAGTTAGAAAAGAGGAGGGTTCTATATTTTGAACACAAAATCCAAAGCGGTGGGGTATTTACTTGCATTCTTTTTGGGTGGACTCGGAATCCATGCATTTTACTACAAAAGGTATGTGAGAGGCATCTTGTATCTTGTCTTCTGTTGGACTTATATCCCAATTTTTTTAGGATGGATTGATATATTCTTTATTAAAAAGTGGCATGAGCAACTTTTTAATCGCGAAGGTGCAAACAAAACCAAAAATATGGTTGAAATCGCGGATAGGCAAGAGACAAAGAAAGAAACTGAAAGAGCAGAAGAAGCTATTCTTCAAAAGAGTACTTTCAAGAATAGTTTGTCGTTTTACAACGAGGATAATATTATACTCCCGGAATACAAACATATTCAAACACCAAAAGATATTTTGGAAAGCATAAACCAAATCAAGAATCCAAAGAAAAACACGCATTCTAAAAACGGTATTTCTATTGAAGTCACCTTTTCGAATTCAAATGATAGTTTTGTAAAGGACTCGTTGCGCTTTGCAAAAGAGAGAGGACAAGAGTGTCCGGAAATCCCATTGCATGCTTATTGGACTTCATTTGAACAGTTAAATCCTAAACAACAAAAATGGTATTTTTACTGGAGAGAACAAGTATTAAACGGACACTATCCGGATGTAGATTTAAGTTACATCATCTTATTCACCTACGAATTAATGAATTACTCATTCAATCAAAATGCAGCCTTTAATATCAGTATGATGGTTCGATTACATGAGGAATATAAAGAGAGAGTTCCGAAACTAACGAATTATTCTGAGCGATGGATAGCGGACATGTTGTATGAGGTGAAGGAACCAGAATTAGCAAAAGGGTGGGTTTCAGAACGAAAACAAGTTCCTCCTTTGTATCAACAAATGCTGAACAAAGAACATGATTTATCAAAAATATCAATTACTTCTTGGAGACCTTATGTAAAAAACTATCGAGAAACAGTATTTTTCACTGACAACAAGAACAAAATTTATAAAGTGTTTAAAGACAGCATTCCACTACTAAAACAAGTATATGAAGAAAAAGGTATACAGTTGATTGACCGTTGGTTCCAAGCTAAAGAAGAACGAGAAATCAGGCATTTGTTTGTATCCGCTGTAATGGGCAGAAGTTATGATGCGGTGCATGTATATGTAGAGAGAGTAAAACCAACAGAGGAATTATTTAATGAAGTGACTGCCTTATTTAAGTTATCAGAAAATGTTACTCGTTTATTGAATGGTGAAAAACGAGTAATAAAAGTAGAGGAAGAATACTTACCTGAAGGGTTTAAGGATATGATGATGGAACGGTTTTCAAAAAAAGCAAAAGATGCAAATAAACGATTCAGGGTGGTTCAACAATCAGAAGCAGTGGAACAGGGAGGAGAAATTCCGCCACCCCCGTCAGAAGAAAATCAGGAAGAACCAAAGAAATCACAAATTGAATTTGATAAGGAAAAAATTTCGAAATTACAATCAGATACGGAAGGTTTGATACAGATCATTAACACAAGAAGTGAAGTGGAACAAGAAGTTGATAATGAACCATCTATTGAGATGAATCCAGTAGCCGAGAAAGAAGAGGTAGAGAAAACCAATCCCAATCCGGAGATAATTGAAAATCAGCCATCTCAAGTAGAGGTATTTTCGGTACTTGGAGGTACAGATGGTGATGTCGAAGGTGAAGAGGAGTTTGTAGAGGCTCTATCGGATATAGAAAAAGACTTCTTGTTACAGTTTGAAGATGGTCAATTTTCTCAAGAAGAAGCGAATCAATTTGTAAAGAAAAGAGGTATCATGCTCGGAATGTTTTTAAGCGAATTGAATGAAAAGGCAAATGAATATCTTGGAGATAATCTCCTTGAAAATCAAGAGGATACGATTGTAATTTATGAAGAATATGAAAATGTACTATTGACGATAAAGGAGTATGCATGATGAATATAAAAAAGAGAGATTCCTCGGCAATTCTCAACTCTCTTTCAGGGGGAGTTGTGCCGAGTCGGGGATTACAATATATCATGGTAGGTCGAGCTGATGAAGCAAAACAAATTCTAAGTGATCTAGATAACATTAAAAAAGGGTCTTCATTCATAAAACTATTTATTGGTCCTTTCGGAAGTGGGAAAAGTTTTATTCAAGCCCTTATTCAACAAATCGCTTTTAATGAAAAGTTTGTTGTGGCAAAGGCAGATTTCACCCCGGAGAGACGGTTATATGGAAGCGAAGGAAAAGCAGTTTCTTTATATACAGAGCTGATGAAAAATTTATCAACGTCAACGGTACCGGATGGAGGGGCTTTACCAACGATTTTAGATAAGTGGATAAGTGAAGTCCAAATGAAGGTTGTAAAGGATAAGGGTTACGGTGCTGTGGCATTTGATAATCCTGATTTTGTAAAAGATGTAGAGCAAGAGATTACACAAGCGGTTTCAAAAATGGATGAGCTTACGGGTGGCTATGATTTTGCTCGCATTTTAACTTTATATTTTAAGGGTTTCGTAGAAGATAATAGTGAACGTCAGCGTTGTGCGCTTAGGTGGTTAAGGGGCGAATACAAGACTAAAACGGAAGCCCGAGCTGACCTAGGGGTTCGAGATATCATTACTGATAACAATTACTACGAATACATTAAAGTTCTTTCCCAGTTCGTAAAACAAATTGGATATTCAGGGCTTGTTATTAACTTAGATGAAGCCATTAATTTATATAAAATAACACATCCGCAAACGAGAGATAAGAACTATGAAACCATTTTAAAAATCTACAATGATACACTTCAAGGGAACGTAGAAGGTCTTTATATTACCATTGGAGGTACTCCAGAGTTCCTAGAAGATGAGAGACGGGGATTGTTTAGTTATGGTGCATTAAAAAGAAGGTTACAATCCAATCGTTTTGAGACAAATGAATTTCGGGATTTATCACAACCAGTTATCAACCTAACACCCTTAAAGTATGACGAAACATTTGTTCTAATGCAAAAACTAAGGGATATTCATGCCGTTCATTATGGGTATGAAACCAATATCACAGATGATGAAGTGATGCGCTTTATTCAGGAAGAGTATGCTAGACCTGGTGCAGAAGAAAACTTAACGGTTGGGGAAGTCATTAGGAACTTCATCGGAGCATTAAATATACTCCATCAAAATCCAAACTACAATCGTTCCGAGTTGTTTGGAGAACAGGAAATAGGAGAGGAACAACCAGCATCCGATGTTCACTCTAGATTTTCGAGAACAGAAGGGTAGGGGCTTATGAGTTCGTTTCAGCTATTATCAAAATCAATGCAAAAGAAGATATGGGATATGAAATGGGATAAGTTTACCTCTATTCAAGACAAAACTATCCCGATTATTATGGAAACAACTAAAGATGTAATTGTATCATCAGGAACTGCTTCTGGTAAAACGGAAGCAGCCTTTTTACCAATCATATCTCGTATCGAAAATAACGCAGAAGACCAACTGAAAGTTTTGTACGTATCACCATTAAAAGCCCTCATCAATAATCAATTTGAACGAATTGAGAAATTGTGTGAGCATAGTTATATTCCTGTACATAAGTGGCATGGGGATGTCAGTCAAAGTCATAAGAATAAGTTTGTCAAGAAACCTTCTGGGATTCTACAAATCACGCCAGAATCTGTTGAAAGTCTGTTTATCAATCGAACGGAGCACATTAGGCATCTATTTAAGGAGTTGGAATTTATTGTAATTGATGAAATTCACTCGTTTATTAACACGGCTAGGGGTGTACAACTACGTTCTTTGCTCTCTCGCATTGAAGATTATACTAACGAGCGAGCAAGAATTGTTGGGTTGTCGGCGACCATTGACAATTTTGACTTAGTAAAGGAATGGGTCAATTACAAAGGCATAGAGAATGTAGAAATTATCGAAGCAAAAGGTAGTGACAAAGAACTTCTTTATCACCTTATGCACTTTGAAACAGGTGAGGACCGTAAAAAGCCAGTGGAATTGTTTGAAGATATACGAGAATTAACAAAAAATCAAAAAGCCATTACTTTTTGTAATAGTAGAGGAGAAGTAGAAGAAGCGACTGTTTTTTTAAACAGACTAGCGAAAAAAGATAATGTTAGTGAATCGTATTATGCACATCACTCGTCGATTGATAAAAAAGAACGAGAATATGTAGAAAAAACAATGGTAGAATCAAAGGTACCGAAAACTGTAATAGCTACTAGTTCTTTAGAACTTGGGATTGATATTGGCGATGTAGATATTGTTATTCAAGTAGATAGTACTTTTACGGTTTCCTCTTTAAAACAACGTTTAGGACGTTCGGGAAGAAAAAGAAACGCTAATCAGATGTTGCAACTCTATTCAACGGAAGATGATAGTTTAGTTAGATCGTTAGCCGTTATGGAGCTTATTTTAGAAAAATGGATAGAACCTGCGGAGGGGTATCCGATACCGTATGACATCATGTTTCACCAACTCCTATCGATTTGCCAAGAAACAAACGGAATCACACTTGAAAGATTGGTATCTAAATTAAAAACTAACCATATTTTCCATACGTTAGACGAACGACGAGTAGAAAAAGTCATCCGCCATATGATTGAAAATGACCATTTAGAAAAAATAAGAGGTAAAAATGAATTAATCGTAGGTATCGAAGGGGAGAGAATTCTTAGAAGCAAAGATTTTTATGCAGTTTTTATGACACCAGAAGAATTTACGGTATTAGAAGGGATTCGAAAAATAGGAACCTTAGATAAAACATCGATGTTGAATGTTGAAGATAACATCATCTTAGCCGGGAAACTCTGGACTGTCCGAGACATTGATTTTGATAAAAATAAAGTCTATGTACAAAAAGCTGTTAACGGAAAACCTCCGAGATATTCTGGTGGTGGGGTGAAAATACACAAACGTATTGGAGAAAAAATGATGGAACTTCTCTGTTCGGATGAGGAATTTGGTTATATTGATGAGAAGGCAAAGATTACATTAGCGGATCTACGGAAACCTTATCATCATTATAAAGTGAACCCTAAAGAACGAATTATATGGGAAGAAACAGGAGAGATGGTGTTTGAAACATATACAGGTACTACCATCACTCGGAATTTAGTATGGGCATTACGTTCATTAGGTGTTACCGTTAAATCAGTCGATGGTGCAGGGAGAATAACAATTGATGGAAACATTGATATGGAAGAACTATTACAAGAAATGAATAAGATAGAATGGACTCCCGAAACATTCATCAAACATACAACAGACCAAGAATTTTTCTTTTCAAAATTCTCCACTTATTTACCTCAGGATATACAAAAAGAACTGCATATTGCTAATGAAATAGATATTCAAGGAATGAGAGAGTATCTAAAACTTTATTTGTTTAGAAGGCTAAAATTCTAAAGGTTTAAAGGTCTCGAAAGAGTTTAGCTACTGCTATAGATATATCCGAACAGGTGTTGAAATGTTGAATGGGCAACATTCGTAGTATAAACTAAACTTTTCACGCAAGAACGGTTGCTTATTTACATTAGAAATATACCATTTACAGATTTCATATTAGATAATACAAGATTGTACTACTACATCGTCATTTTATTTGTTGTTTACTACCGTCAGTACTTCACGCATGTGGAGTGTTGCGGGTAGCTGGTAGTAAAATAAACGTATAAATAGACAAACAAAAGTGCCTGTAACAAACCCTGTCTTGTCATGTTTGCGACAAAAACTGGGGATTGACAGGCACTATCATTAACTATATCTCAACACTAATTTTCTTTACTTTTTTACGAAAGTTGGGAGTAGAGCCACGGAAGCCATATGAATTTTAAAAGAATTTTCGCCTAAAAAAAACTGGTGTATGTAATCTGACTTTGCTACCAATCCAGGGGGCATTTTTGTTATGTTTTAGGTGCTAAACCCAATGATAATGGCTTTGATATTGTCGTAAATGGTGACGTAAAAATATTAGATTATGAAAATAAATTTGTAGACTGCTAAAATAAAGTATTAACTTCTTGAAATGCTACAGCTACATGACTCAAAATGTGTGGGATACTTACGAAGAAGAAATTAAAATGAGGGTGAGTAATCGTGAAACTGTTTATAATAGGAAATGGATTTGATAGAGGACACGGATTAGCGACAAATTATTGGGATTTTCGAACATACTTGGATAATACCGATCCCGAATTCCTGTATTCTTTTGAGCAACATTATTCCATCTATCCAGGAACGGATGAAGAGGCAAAGAAGAAATTTTTATGGAATGAATTAGAAACAAACCTTGCTAACATTGATGAGGATGACATTATTGGTAACGCTATCGGTATGGATATGGGATTGGAAAGTGGCGATATCGGCATATATGATACTTTGTATGCGCATTTCAATGACGAATATAAATACATTGAGCAGTTAGCATCATATCTGGATCAGTGGGTAAGAACCATTGAAATCGGAGATGTACATCCTAAGACAAGCTTTATCAATGAAGCTAATGATGCATTTTATATAACCTTCAACTATACGAATGTACTGGAAACAGTCTATGGAGTGAGTGAAGATAAAATATTACATATCCATGGATCTATCCAGGAACACGATGATGACCCTATATTGGGACATGGCAATGAAAAGAGAATTAATAATATCCAAGAAAAGCGTCATGAAGCTGAAAATCTATTTGCTGAAAAAGAAATGAGCATTTACAGGGTCGTGCAAGATTATTATTTACGCACTTATAAAGATATAAATATTTATATGCCTAGCCTAAGTGGCTTGAAAGGAAAAGAGATCGATGAAATTATTGTCATTGGGCACTCTCTCTCTGGTGTAGACATTCCTTATTTCAAAAATATCGATAAGATCACAATGCAAAAGGATAAATGGAAGGTGTACTATTTCAGCGAAATCGAAAAGCAACGAATGTTGGATAGCTTGATTGACTGTGGAATAGAGTTCAAACGCATTGAAATGACACCGTCAAAAGAATTCTATAATTTGTAATGTTTTTATTGAATATCAGCCTGAATTCGTGAAGATGGTCTGTCCTAATCGCCGTGCCGAGCAGCAGCTGCTTTGCAAAAGCATGTATGAATTTTGGTACACTAAACCTAATATTTTGCCGCTACTTCATGAGATTATAAGTATGCAATATTTAAAGGTACATGATGGTTTTTACTCGGGGATTAATAATAAAATGGGTCTAGAAGAAAAAATTATTTTAATGTGGTAAGTAAACTAATTTCTCTAATATTTATACAATACGACCTAAATTGTTGGAAGGAAACTTGTTAAGTATTAAGAGTACTCACCCAGCATCTCATGTGTTGCAACATACATTAAATTTCTACCGAAATGTGCACGTAAACCAAAAGCTTTTTGTTTAATCATTGGTTTACGAGCACGTTTTTGGATATAAACTTAATCTTCTTTTCTTGCCCAAGCTATCAAGATTCTAAACGTGTAACTTATTTCTTCTTGTATATCTTGAATAAGATATAGATTTCAAATATGAACTATATTATTTCTCACGTCGTTTATCTAAAAGCTCTGCAGCCTTCCTAGCTTTCTCCCTAGAAGTATTAATATACAGGAGGGACGTATCCGACGATGTATGACCTAATTGTGACATAATCAAAGGAATGTCGCCACCCGTCTGTTCTGCTAAATTCGTAGCATAAGTATGCCGTAGTTTATGTGGTGACATTCTTTTATCAAAGGACTTGGTATACTTATAAACAATGTTTTCAATAGCACGATTGGTAAGAGGAAGGGGTTCTCCCTTATAGAGTTTGATAAAAACAAATTCATTTTCATCGTCTTTCCCTGCATAACGTGCATGTCGAATCGATAAATACTCTTTAAGATCATGAAGGGAGGAGGGGGTCACACTAACCGTATCCTTTTTATTTCCCTTCCGAATGACGCTGATTTCTTTTGCACTGAAATCGATATCCTTAATCCTTAAGTTAGATAGCTCATTTACTCGGATTCCGCTACCTAAAAAGAGAGAGAGAATAGCATAATCCCGTTCTTTATCCCGCTTGAAGTAGTTTTTCTGAGTGTCAGAAAGAGAATGCTCATATTCGTCTTTCACGTACGCTAAGAAATCAATATCCTGGTCATCAATAAAGATTTTTTCGGTTATATGTTTGGCCCGCTCATTAAACGTTTCTGATACCTTTTTCACCTGAATTTTTTGCATGACGTTCCTATGGAAATAAGGTTCTCTATTATCTAATTCAGCTTCTGTCGTCAAGTATTTAAAAAGGGATCGAAGGGAGGATTTATGACGATTAACGGTTTTTGGATTGATTTTTTTCGTTTCATCGTTCTTTGAGACTTTATATTTTTTCCTAGCTATAAATTTAAAATAATTACTAGCTTCCTCCAAAGATAGGTTTTCAAGATATCCAGGTTTAATATCTCTAATCGATTCGCATGGGACAATCCCTTCAACCATGAGCCAGTTAAAAAACTCCTGATAATCCCGTACATAATTGAAAAGGGTGAGAGGAGACCGAATATCCTGCTTAGCATCTACATATTTCACCACATAGTCAGGCATCTCTTTTAACAATTCATCTAGTTTTTTTTCATAATAATCATGCTGCTTAGATATAGACAAATGAAACACCTCACAAATATAAGAAAAGGAATTTTTATAAAAAGAACAATTGTTCGTATAATACATTTTTTACGAATAGTTGTTTACATAATTTTTTTATAACAAACTAGATATGTACCTCTTATAAAAAGAGATAAATACCGTTACAGAAAATATAACGATATTATCATTATTACTGCTTAACAGGAATTTTCACATATTGATTATCATCAGTAACAGAAGCTTTTAAGCTTTCTATAGCAGCTTCAGCTGCTTCCTTAGATTCAAATACTTCTTTAATTGTCATAACTTCTCGATCCGTGCGTTTATTAAATATTCTAATCTTATATTTCATAGGAAAACTCCTTCCTTAAGGTCTCAAAATTTACTTTGTGAAAGAAGTAACATCTTCTATGTGTTTTCAATAATTTCACAACATATTTAACTTATTCCTCTTTTATATCATACCAAACATTCGCTCTATTTTCAATTATTCGTAAAAGAAGTATTATACGAATAGTTATATTTTTAGATCAAATCCATCCCCACTTTTGTACAAGGACAAGAAAGCCTAAACTTTAAAATTTGGAATAGAGACTGATGACAATTGACACAAAAGTCTTTACTAATTTTACGGATGTGTTTTTTCATCATTTCCCAACAAAAGATTCCCACTTCAAGCGCTAGCTAAGTAATTGGTAGTTCAATTATCAAAAAGGTAAATCTAAATAACCATGTATATATAATCCCAGATCAACCATGGCTTGACTACTCAGCATTGGGAAATAAAATGGCCATGGAACAAGCAAAGGAAATTTTTTCGAAATAGACAGCTAAAAAGCTATGGAGGCATTCCATAGGCTTACTTTATAAATACTATAAAAATTGTTTTGTAATAAAATTCTTCTTATTGAATTAAACTGCGACGTCGATGCAAGAAGCGACTGTTCTTATTGAACAATTGCTTTCCTTTTCATTGGAATTCGCCTATAATCTTTCCAATCCCTTCTTTTACAAACCTACCCGTTTGTGAAAAGCGTTCCGACTTATTACAGAAACGCTACCCATTACTTCAATAAGTTTTGATTAATACAAATAAAATAAATATAAATACAACTATACTTAGCCAGCCCTGACTTTTTGTCCCTTTTGAAATTCTTATAATCCCATTACCAACATCGTTAAACCTAAAAACAAAATCACATATGGTCGAAACTTAAAATCATCAGTAATCAATCTATACCCTGCAAGTGAAATAACTGTCAACTATCCTCCCTTTCGTAATAGATTCACTGTACAACGTTTTTTGTATTTCATAGTCCAGTATATCGTCATGACCAAAAAATCATGTGCAGAACCACATTGGTAATAGATTTCTGAATATTCCCCTGAATACATTCATTTTTTAGTTCTCCCTTACGGATATTTCTTATGTAGACAAGACATTATAACAGTTATAACTCTTATGAACATAACTGCTATGACAGTTACAATTTACAACCTCTACTTGTTCAACTTTACAAACAAACTCAGTTGCTTAATCCATTACTCATAAAAAGATTGAATGTTTAATGTGACGATTCGGCTTACATGCAATAGATATATTTGTTCTACAGAATCATTAATTTTTTCGTTTTGCAAAAGCTCTACAGCTACGGCTAAAAACTGATCTATAATCCCTGGTTTATCATTCTGGTATTCTACGAAAAAATCATAATATGAACGAGCTCCATCTTCTCTAAATCCAAGAAGTATATGAAATATTACTTCATTAGTATTTATTCGATAAGTATTGCCCGCATCGTCAGCAAAATATAAGTACTTACTATGAACATCGAATTCTTTGCAAATATTTACGATTTCTTGCATATCATCTTTAATACTCATAGCAATGCCCACCTTTAACTTTGAGTTGCGATGCTAGAACTACTATTCAATTTCTTCACTTGCTCCCAAATAGCTTTTTTCTGTTTTTCAGATATGATTGATTCCTTTGCTAGTGAAGAAGATTTTTTACTGCCGTTATTCAACCAATCTGGCACTATTTCAGTACGGGTAACTTTCTTGTTATTACTACAAATTCAGTTTGCTTTTTACGGTTCCAATCCGGCCAATTATTCATGACAGCTGCAAAAGTTTCAGGTTTAGTTGTCATTTTGTCTATAAGGCTGTTTAGGGTTCGTATGCAAAATATGATTTGTTAGAAACATAGAACCTCAATATCCTTTTCATCTGTGAATTATGATACTACTCCAAATAATTTATATATGAATTCAAATTCGCTTTGGATAGACTTCATCCCTTGTTGAAGTTGTCCTTTCTTAGCATATGCATCACTTCCACTCCACAGATAATGTGTTTGGCTGTTCAAAACGTTTTTAATCCTAGTATAGAGCGAACTCGCTTCTTTATAAAGCGATAATCTTGCTCCACTATGTTATTTAAGTACTTCTGTTGTCTAAGTTGCATACCATCAGGTATACTTTTCTTTTTTTAACTCTTTAGTCTAAATTATACCAAACATATATTTCCGTTATCTATTATTCGTAAAATCGGGATTTAACGCGAATATAAAATGAGTCTAAAACCTCCTTATGCTATAATTTGTTGTTTTGACGAGTGACACAAATCTTTAGACTCTTGAACTGGTTACTTGAGAAAGAAAAAAGCATTTCCGTTGCTCTAGAAATGCACCCTTAAATGAAAATTAGCGCTGATGCTGTTTTTCTCTATGGACATAATGAATAAAGGATAGATACTATAAATACCTATCCTTTTCTACTCTAAGTGCATTACATAGATTACTTAATAATAATTTGAATGTAGGGTAATCAATTTCTTTATTGTTTTTAAGATCTCTAATCATTTGCTGAATGCGCACCCAATCATTTTTTAAGCCTTCACTTTTTATACCTGCTGTCCTCTCCTTTTCTCTTACTTCCTTTAACGTACTTAAATGCATCTCAATAAGAGTTTTATAATCGATTTGATTAGGAACTATTTGTTCTATTACTTTTTTGTTTATATAGGAATTGTTTCTATTTGAATCTATTCTATTTGTAGTGTTTGTTGAAGCAAACTTTTGTTAATTTTATTTTACTGGAGTAATTTTTATTGCAAAGATATTTGTCGAATATTTTGATATTTTTTTAATAATAAGAAATCCCAGAAATAAAAAGAAGGTATATCTCTAAAGAAATATACCCCTATCCATTATTCATAGTTCAGACTGTCATGTTACCAATAAACTACTCTATTGAGTTGATATATTGATCCCTTACAAGCCCTGTGATACCCATTTTATTTAGATAATCTACCGGGCATAAGAAAGTTATGGTTACTACACCTGGATGTCTACCAATTTCAATAGAACCCGTAATTGTTGCACGATTCATCACTTCAGGAACCGTAATGCCAAGAACCTCTGCAGCTCTGTTTAAACCGTTGTCTGTTGCTTCATTTAGGTTCGCCCCCGTGCCAATAAAGGAGATAGGCAGGGACTCCTCTAACGCTTTGACGCCCCATTGATCGGCTACATTAAGTGCAATTTTCTTCTCCTTTTTTGTAATAGGTTTTGCAAGATATGGAAGGTCTTCTGAAACAGGTAATAAAATTGGTCCACCAATGTTTAGCCCTTTAATAACCTTCACTTGGAGAGTTACAATACCTGCCACATCGGCCGTATGTCCTGCTATTTCACCATCACCTTGCATTGCGTGCATGTCTCCAAGATAAACACCACCACCCTGTACTTTAACAGGACAAATGAGAACAGCCCCTTCTCGAACCCGGTTAATATCCATATGCCCGTCAGTTCTTTCTTCTAATTGTTCCTTTGTTATCTTGTATTCATGCGGTGCATCCACCAAGGCTTGACCAAAGTCCCCTGCATTGTGTGAGTCAGGAAACGGTCTTGAAGGGGTTGTACCGAATTGTCCCAAAAATGGACGTAACCTTGCAACCGTTCCGATTAAATCATGAGGCGCAAACGTCACAATGGGGTTTTGTACGGATTGTTCCGGTGTTGCCATATATGAACGTCCATCTCTTGCAATTTGTTCGGCTGCCTCTTTGTGTAACGTAACACCTACATTTTTATTAGAATCAAACGCGATGGTATATCCATTTGTAAATACAAACGGGGCTACATCTGTGCCACAATTTGCACAACGAATGGCTTCTTGACCAATTCCTTCAATAATAGTTTCAGGATGCAAAGTACCGCACCCAGGACATTTTCCTGCAACAAATGGATCTCCTAAAAATCTACCTTCTACCGGCATATCATTCCCTGATGAGGTAGCCACTGAAGTGACCCTAATCGACTTAATTTTAATCGCAATAGCGTCTCCTACTTCTGCTCCTTCTACAAAAACAGGCTTGGTTACCTCATGGCCACCACGAATAGAAGGTGTAATCATCGGTCCCCAACATCCAGGAGCAGTACTTGCTACAATATGACCGCCATCCTTTACAGGCCCAAGCATTTTATTATTAGGGTCTAAAATACCATTAGTAAACTCGTTTACAAATACTGTTTGTTTCGCTTCCATATCTTCTCCCCCGTTCTAATTGCTCTCTTCTTTATACTTTTAGATGTTCTAAAACTGATATTTCTGTATCTAAGAACTTTTGAAATGCAAAGAGAGATTCACTCAGTGTTTCAGTACTAATTCCACGTAAAATAAAAATAATGTGTGAAACATCTTCCTCCTTTGGCCATGTATCCAAATGTTGAGGAGGATGAATAATATGCTGAACTCCGTTCAAAACAATTGGTCCTTCTTCTCCTACATCTAATAATCCTTTAACACGTAAAACAGACTCACCTTCTGCATGAAGTAACATGCTTAGCCATAACCCAAATGCTACCCAATTTAAAGGTTTCGAGAAAGTAAAAGAAATCGAGTGAATATCGTTTGAATAATGATTTCTGTTAGAGATTTCATTAATATTGAAATTAGAAATACCTATAGATGATTTATTTAGTTTAACGACACTTGGATCAACATCTCCGTTTTTAGCATAAATAATCTCACAAGTTGGATTAATTCCTCTTACATTAGCAACTAATTCAGATATTTCTTTTTCAGATGCGATATCCGTTTTCGTTACAATAACTCTATCAGCAACTGAAAGTTGTTTATAAATTTCTGGATTGTTTTTTAAATGTATCTTCCCATTTTTCGCATCTATTGTGGTAATTACACAGTCTATAACATAGCGATTTTGCAGTAATGGATTTGACATTATTGTAAATAGAATCGGAGCTGGATCGGCTAAACCTGTGGTTTCAATAATAACTCGATCAAAAGTTTCTTTGCCACTTTCGTCAGCATATAATAAAGTTTTTAACTCTTCTTCTAAATCTTCTCGAGAATTACAACAGATACAACCTCCATTTAATAATACTGTTCTCTCTTCTACTCGTTTTATTAAATGGTGATCCAATCCAACTTGTCCAAACTCATTTACGATAACTGCAAAATCTTCTATATAATCTTTGTTAGATAACATTTTTTGAATTATAGTAGTCTTTCCGCTTCCTAAACAACCTGTAATAATAGTTACAGGTTTTTTTCCATTATACGCATTCATTGTTTCACCCCTTTTTATTCTTCATTGTTGAAATCAAATACTCATCCAAAGGGTTAATAGCTTTACCTATCAATTCCTGAACATCATGCCATAAAACACCTAAATCATGCACAATCCGGCTATTTCCTTTTGCATCTTCTAAAATAAATTTACTTCCATTCCAATCTCTTATTTTTAATCGATATAATGCTAATATCTCATTACATAGTTGTACTCGTTTCAATCGACTTCTTTGGCGCTCACGTTGTCCTTCCCCTATAACAACTTCTCCGTTAGCTGATTCTTTTTTTCGATCCGTCCAGTGAACTTGCGTAATAAAATCACTACAAAGAACACACATATTCTCATCTCCTTTAAAGCATTAATCCGCCTTCCAAAAGGTCGGCGGATTTAAATATTATACAGTTACAGTATCTTTACATGGATTACGTTTAGCAAAGTCATCTGCAATTTCATCAAACGTTACCCAACGAACATTTTCATGTGAATTTATATGTTTAATTAAACGTTCATGCATTTTAAGAACTTGTGGGCGACCACTTACGTCTGGATGAATAGTCATCGTGAATACTGCATAATCCATATTTTCATACACCCAATCAAATTGATCTCTCCACATCTCTTCAATATCACGAGGATTAACAAAGCCATGGCTATTAGGCGATTTTTTGATAAACATCATTGGTGGTAGATCATCTAAATACCAGTTAGCTGGAATTTCAATTAAATTTGTTTCTTCCCCTCTCACTAATGGCTGCATCCACTCGCTTGCCTTTTTAGTGTAGTCAATATTAGTCCATTTATCACCAATGCGTACGTAATATGGCGTAAAATCATTATGCATTAAACTATGGTCATATTTAATACCATGTTTATGCAATAATTCATTTGTTACTGTTGAAAATTCCCACCACGGTGCCACATAGCCCGTAGGTCTTTTTCCAGAAAGTTCTGTAATAAGATCTATTGATTTTAAAAGTACTTCTTCTTCTTGTTGTGGTGTCATAGCAATTGGATTTTCGTGAGAATAACCATGAGCACCTACCTCATGTCCTCGTTTTACAACTTCTTTCATTTGCTCCGGAAATGTTTCAATAGAGTGACCAGGAATAAACCAAGTTGTTTTTAGATTATATTTATCAAATAAGTCTAATAAACGTAGTGAGCCCACTTCCCCAGCAAAAAGACCACGTGAAATATCATCGGGAGAATCTTCTCCTCCATAAGACCCTAACCATCCTGCTACTGCATCTACATCTACCCCGTAAGCTACTAAAATTTCTTTTTTGCCCATATCACACTTCCCTTTCTTTGGAAATATTTAAAAAAATAAAACTTTCTGATAATTAATCCTAATATTCATTTTATTTATTAGTCAATCTATCTTCTGAAAAATCTGTAAGTTATGCAATCGTGCATAACTTTTATGTAATTTAAACATTGTTTCTGGTTTTTCTGAAATATATAATATTAGAAATACATATAGCGAAAGAAGGATGTATATGCTAAATTCTTTTTCCAATTTATCTACAACTGAAATTGAAAAATATTTAAATTTAATACCCATATCCGCTCTCATCTATAATCGCCACCATAAACTTAAATATCTCAATAATGCAGCCCAACAAGCTTTTAAAAAAAATCCCAAGTTCCTATCTCCAGAAAAAATGGAGATTTTTCTAGATGAAGTTTTTAGAAAAACAACCCCTATGACTCAAATAATAAGAATTGAGCAATCTCACTATCATTATTATTATGTCCCAGTGATAACTGATAATGGCGAGGTTTTAGAGGTTATTGTCTATTTCGATACAAATATCCCTATTCAAAAAGATTACGAAATATATAAAGAGGAGAGTGAAGATTTAAAGGCACTATTTGAAAGTTCTTATGATGTTTTATATGTCTCAGACAATAAAGGAAATACTCTAAGAGTAAGCTCTGCTTGTAAATACTTTTGGGGAGAGACAGCTGAAAATTTAGTTGGGAGAAATGTTATTGACTTAGAGAAACAAGGTGTATATACCCCTTCGATAACAAGATTGGTATTAGAAAAAGGAGAAAAGATTTCTGCTATACAAACAACTAAAAAGAATCGTAGGCTTTTAGTTATTGGTACTCCAATAAAGGATGATAATGGAAATGTTATACGTGTAGTAAATGCTTCCAGAGATATAACAGAAATTGAATTACTTCAAGGAGAAATTGAACAGATGAAATCTCTAGTTGAAGATTATCAGTTAGAAATTGCTCAACTTCAACAAACCATTAATGATGAACGGAAAATTATTTATCAAGGTAAAACAATGGAGCCCTATTTAGATTTAGCAAAAAGAGTAGCAAAAGTAGATGCAACACTTTTAATCCTTGGGGAATCCGGAGTTGGAAAAGAAAATTTCGCAAACTATATTCATGAACTAAGTAACCGTAGAGAAAAGCCATTCATAAAAATTAACTGTGGCGCTATTCCAGATAATTTACTAGAATACGAATTATTTGGCTATGAAAAAGGAGCATTCCCCGGTGCAACAGAAGGTAAAATTGGATTATTTGAATTCGCTAATAACGGCACTGTATTACTCGATGAAATAGGGGAAATTCCTTATACTCTTCAAGTCAAATTATTGAGAGTTCTTCAAGAACATGAAATTAATCGTATTGGGAGTACTAAGCCTATACCAATTAATGTTCGAATAATTGCTTCTACAAATAAAAATCTTTTAGAGGCTGTCAAAGAAGGTAATTTTAGAGAAGATCTTTATTATAGATTAAATGTTATTCCAATTACATTGCCTCCGCTTCGTGAAAGAAAAGAGGATATTTTACCACTTGCTAATTTTTTCATCTCTCAATTTAATCAAAAATATAAAACCAATAAACACCTTTCTTCTCAGATTGCTACTACTCTAGAATCCTATAATTGGCCTGGAAATGTTCGAGAATTAAAAAACCTTATTGAGCGTTTAATTATTATGAGTGAAAAAGATGAAATTTCTCATGAACTAATAAATTTACTCCCTAACTCTGAGAGTAAATCTGAGAATATTGTTCAAGTTCATGAAATAATTCCTTTAAAAGAGTGCATTAAATTAGCAGAAAAAAATCTCTTAAAGTTAGTATCTCAAAAATATAGATCCACTACTGAAATAGCTAAAGTACTAGAAGTAAATCAATCTACCGTAAGTAGAAAGATTTCAAAACTAAATATTGTAATAAAATAACAAAAATAATCTATGTAAATTTGCATAGATTATTTTTGTTTTATGCGAGTTTGCATATCTCGGAAAAAAATAAATAAAAAAGTTTTCAAAAAATTTTTTTCACTTAAGATAATAATTACCTAAATATTTTGAAATTTAAATTTCATAAAAGGAGGAATGAGTATGATTCCACTTACAGAACTCACACCTGTACACAAAGGTGTAAATGCACCTAATGGGTATATGAAAGCCACTGTATTTAAAAGCGTAGGTAATTTAGAACTTGTTTACAAAAAAATCCCTAAAGCGAAACCTGGAGAAGTAGTAATTGAAACAACTGCAACCACGATTTGCGGTACAGACATTCACATCGTTCATGGCGAGCATCCAGTTGAAACCAATCGAACACTTGGGCACGAGCATGTAGGAATAGTTTATGAAGTGGGAGAAGGGGTAGAAGGAATCAATGTTGATGATCGTGTTATGAGTGGATGATGTACACCTTATGGAGCATGTTATTACTGTCAAAAAAACCTACCTTCACAGTTTATTGGCCCTAACAATGACTTTTCAAATCCGGGTGGTTGGCGTTTAGGAAATACAGTAGATGGTACTCATGCAGAGTACTTTATAATGCCTTACCCCAAATACAATATTACAAAAATTCCATATAATTTAAGCGACGAAGCAGTTTTACTTCTAACTGATATTGGCTCAACTGGAATAGCAGCTGCTGAAAATGCTGATATTCAAATCGGTGATACCGTAGCCGTATTTGCTTGTGGTCCCGTTGGTTTATGCGCAATAGCAGGTGCTCGTTTAAAAGGAGCAAGTAAAATCATAGCAATTGATGGTAATGAAAAAAGACTTGATTTAGCTAAAAAAATGGGGGCTGATATTGTCTTAAACTATACCTTAGTAAATCCTGTCCAAGAGGTATTACAAATCACAGAGGGTAAGGGCGCCGATGTCTCAATTGAAGCGCTAGGCAAAGAAGACACATTCCAAAACGCTTTAAAAGTGATTCGTAGAGGTGGGTGTATTTCAAGTGTCGGCATCTATTCAGGACATATTCAAATTCCTATTGAACATTTCGCTGGAGGAATGGGTGATCATAGAATTATCACAACACTTTGTCCCGGAGGACGTGAACGTATGTCTCAATTAATGACTCTTGTTTCTCAAAAACGGATTGATCTTACTCCTATGATTACTCATCGATTTCATATTGATGATATTTTGGAGGCTTACCAATTATTTGAAAATGCAGATGATAATATCATCAAACCAATTATTACATTTTAAAAACACCATATGGATGAGGAGACGTTATGAAAAAGGACACTTTTAAAGTCGCAGCTATACAAATGAACTGTGTGCTTGGTAACAAAGAAAAAAATTTAAATAAAGCATATTCATTAATTACAGAGGCAGCTAGTAATGAGGCTAAACTAATTGTTTTGCCTGAGTTATTTAGTACAGGCTACCGTGTTGAAGAGAACGATTTGGAATTATCCGAAAAATTATCTGGAGATACTATAGATTGGATGGAAAATGTAGCCAAAGAGTTAGATATTATTTTAGTTTCCTGTATAACTGAAGAAAGCATTGTTGACGGTGTTTTATATGATACGGCTTTAATAGTTGATAAGAGTGGATTACAATCCTCCTATCGTAAAATTTATCTATGGGATCAAGAAAATGTACGCTTCACAAAAGGTCAAAATTATCAAATTTGCTCAATTGAAAACCTTAATATTGGCTTGCAAATTTGTTATGAAGTTGGATTCCCTGAAGGTGCACGCATCCTAACACTACAAGGAGCTAATTTATTAATCTACCCTTCAGCTTTTGGGAATGCTCGCTTATATGCTTGGGATATCGCTACAAGAGCAAGGGCTTTAGAAAATGGTTGTTTTGTGATTGCTGCTAATCGAATTGGTACCGAAAAAAATGAAACCACCTTTGGAGGCCATAGTAGGATTATTGATCCAACGGGGAAAATACTTTCGGAAGCTTTAGATGATGAACAAATTATTATTGCTGAGTTAGATTTATCACTAGTAAGAAAACAAAGAAGAACTATCCCTTATTTAAGAGATTTAAATATTCCTTTAGTAATTAATGAGTTAAGTAAATTTGAATAATAGGAGGAATGCGTATGGAAAAGAACCCCCTTAATCACCAAAGATATAGTCCCTACATTAAAAAAGGATCGAATTATTAGTGGTTTTGGTTTTTTAAATATTTGGATTGGGATGGCTGTAATTAAAGAAGAAACAATTGCTTGGAATGATCTAACTAGTAAATCAAACTCTTAAAGATTATTTATATCATCATTATATACTAGTCATCATGTTATTCTATTTTTCTTATTGGCAGTGGACAGGGATGCAGTTATAAATCGTGAGATGGAATGATTCCTGTTGGAGAAGAGAAATGTAGATTTATAAGTAAGCGTAAAATAGGCCCCACCTGTTTATCAGATGGAGCCTATTTTACACTTGCTTTATTATTACTCATCAATTTGTTTTGAATCTTTACGAATAACTCCAATCCCCCAAAGGAGCAAGGGAATACCTATCATATTTATGGGGAGAACAAATGGAAGCCAATATTTTTCAAGATAAGAAACAGACGCTACGTTATTATTAGGATAAATCAAAGAAAGTACTATTGAAGCTATTGCTACAAACCAAATAACCTTTCGCCAATCCTTTATATTTAGCCATTGAGCTATCCCATAACTAGATACGAATAGATAAATGGACAATTTTATAAATATACTGAAGATCCATATAACAGTCACAATTATTTCTATATTTTGTAGGAATTGCATAAGCGATATGTATCTCGCCATCTCAAAAAATGGATACCATAGTCTTGAAGACAAATTTGCTCCAAATACCATTAGAATTTCTAGCGTTGAAATAGTCACTAAAATAGCTACAACGCCTACACCCCATACAGCCCAAGTTACTCCTTTTTTCGGTTCTTCTGTAAAAGAGAGTAGCATCATTATTAAAACCGACTCACCATAAAACGATACAGGCGTTAAACCTCCTTGTAAAATAGATTTTAATCCTGAGTCAGTATAAACGGGTAGAATCTTATCCCATTCTATATTATTAAAATTAAGGAACAAAGTAATAATAACCATTAAAAATATCAACGGGCCCATGATTTCACTACACCGCCCAATGCCTTCAATCCCCCCTATGCAATTCACATAAATTACTAAAAGTAATAAAAGGACAATTAAAATAAACAATGGGGTTCTTGTAAATAAAGTCATTTGGATTATTTCTGATGATTGACGAAAAATAACTCCGATCACAGAAAGCCAATGGATAAAATATGGAATCACTATTATTCTCCCTAACCATTTCCCTAATATGATTTGACTATACTGAATGAATGTTTGGTTAGGATAGAGAAGACTTAGTTTTCCTGCAGCAAAGGTGATTCCTATTCCTGCCAACCCAGCAAAAACAAATGAGATCCAAGCGTCCTGCTTTGCTTCCTCAATAGCAGGTGATTGTGTCAGTAACAAAACCATTCCAATTTCTAGAGATGCAATCATCCAAAATATTTGATACTTGGAAATTTTCATTTCTGGATCTCACTTTCTTTCAAATGTAATGGAGAACCAGTTACCCCAGTTCGCTCAATATGTATGTCCACTTTAACTGTAATATCTGCATCTGAGAATTTCTTGCTCCAATACTTTTTCCATATTTTCCATTTCCGAGGGTATTTCTTATGAACGGATTGTCCAAAACCCAAAATATCTGTTTTATATTCTTTTTGAACTTTTGTAATGGTACTTATCATATGATTTTGCAAATTCTTATTAAATGAACGTTCTATTATCTGAAGATTCTTCGGCTGCTTTAGGTCTAATTCTGTATTATTTTCACGAACCACCCCTGTTCCGGAAAGCGTTATATGAAATTCCACTTGATCATTTTGTATAATGGGTTGGATCTTACTTTTAAAATTCATACCCAGAATACCTACATTTCCTTTTTCTCTTAATAAATTTGTGGTTAATTTATGAGTATTTAACTTGTTAATAATCCACAATCTATCAACTGCCTCCCGATAGGATAAAAATCCAACCAATTCAAGATCCTGATTGAAAATAGCTCTCCCACCAAGCCGAAAGGTCTCGGTATCCTTTTCTTTCTCCTGGTTCCCTTCTTTTTTAGAACTAATAATTTCAAGAATCGGTAATGTCGGACTAATTCCCTCTGAACTCGCATCTTCCAAAAAATCCTTAAACGTAGTGCTTTCTGGTCCTGCTGTACTTTGGAACATTTTCATTGCAGCAGTAGAAGGCATATCTTCCATCTTGTACGGTACCTCCAGCAAATCCAATGCATCACCGTTTTTTAAAACAAAAAAGTTCGTTCGTATGGGAAGTTCAGGCTCCCGACTGTATATATCAAGGATGTTCGATATCCCATTTCTGGCTAAGCGTTCCCCAATTACAATGACCTTCTGATGACTTGAGAAAACTTTCCTTGAGAGCTTTCTTTGCAAATTCTGAGTTATATCCAAAAGACTTTTCCCTGTCGCTGTTTCAACTATGTATCCTTTGCCTTGACCACTACTTCTCTCACCAACTTCCCCAGGAACAACAATCTGAGCACTGCCAATATAATCTCCATCTTCATTTTGGTCGAAACCCCACCCCAATATGATCGCCTGATTGTTTATTTCTCTTTCATCCCAGCATCCGGTAGTTAAAAACATACAAACTAGTATAATAAGACATATTTTTAATCTTTTGATCATCTCATCATTCGTTCCTTCCTTCAGGTTTTCGTCTGTCGCCCTTCAGGAATACGGGTTTTATCTTGACCAGCTACCTTTATAGGTCGACGATGCATACTCCATCTAGGTGCTCGTACCAAGACATCCTTAAGATATTTTGGATTTTGCGGGGCAATCGGACTTAAATAGGGAACCCCAAAGGATTGAAGATGAACAAGATGAATAAGGATGGCAACCACTCCCAGAATGACTCCATAGAGACCAAACAGTCCTGCTAGGATAAGCATAGGAAAGCGAAGGAGCCTGTATGCAGTGCCGAAATTATATCGCGGTACCGCGAATGATGCTATTCCCGTGGCTGCTACCACAATAACCATGGGAGCAGAGATAATACCAGCTTCTACAGCAGCTTCCCCTATAACAAGCGCTCCTACAATACTAACAGCTGAACCAATTGACTTTGGAAGCCGTATCCCAGCTTCACGTAAAGCTTCGAACATCAGCTCCATCATAAAAGCTTCAAACAACAGCGGAAATGGGACATCCTCTCGTGCAGATGCTATACTTATTAACAAATTTGTTGGAATTAACTGTGGATGAAAAGTTGTTACTGCAACGTATATAGAGGGAAGCAGTAATGAAATATTGAATAAAATATAGCGAATCCAGCGAATAAAGGTTACATAAATAAACCGTTCATAGTAGTCTTCAGCGGCCTGCAACCCCGACCAAAAGGTCATGGGAACAATCAGAACAAATGGAGTATTGTCCACAAATATGGATACCTTCCCTTCCAGTAAACTACCGCAAACGATATCAGGGCGTTCGGTGTTTTGAATCTGTGGAAATGGAGAAAAGGGAAAATCTTCAATAAACTCTTCAATATAACCAGTCTCGATAACTCCATCAATTTCAATCGACTCGAGTCTCTTTCGTACTTCCTCAATAACAGAATCACTTGCAATTTTTTCAATATATACAACTGCTACATCCGT
>Ga0182745_1000972_pt1 | contig 28963 bp, 26 predicted proteins | sample eDN3rd30CKraftBY_FD_128523 | JGI IMG/M metagenome (GOLD analysis project Ga0182745, IMG submission 128523) | Enriched backyard soil microbial communities from Emeryville, California, USA - eDNA 3rd pass 30_C Kraft BY (version 2) (version 2) | ecosystem: Environmental > Terrestrial > Soil >... | reverse complement strand
TCCGCTACCAGGTGCAGTAAAGAAAAAGGCCCGGACGAACCCGGGCCTTGCAACTCCACCACTCACCCTCGCAGAAAGTCGATCGACTGCGTGAAGGTGTCGCGCGCACCTTCACACGATGGGCTGGAACGCCACCAATCCGTCCAGCGCCGAGCGCGGCCCCAGCGCATTGCCGAACTTGCCGATGAAATCGTCGGTCTCGCCGTGCAGGGCCATGTAATTGAGCAGCACCGTCTGCACCAGCAGGTTGACGTTGTTGGCGGCCGGGCTGCTGGCGGTCTCGACATCGCCGTCCGGACGGAAATAACCGAGCTGCTGACTGGTCGGGCTCATCAGCGTGGGCCGGGCGATCGGGTTGTAGACCAGGAAGAACGAAGCGGCGGTCTGCTGGTTGTCGCTGGTCCACACGCCCTTGCCGCGACCCCCGGCCGAGCTGTCCACCATGCCGTTGGATGACACCGAGCCATCGCTGAACACGTAGAGCATCAACGGCTTGCCACGCCGCGCGGCGTACTCCAGGCAGGCACCTATGCACTGGCCGATACGGAAATCGCGTTCCTCGCCGGCGGAACGGTCGCCGGTGTGATAGTCGAAACCGCCGGAGCTGATCGTGCCAGCGCCGGCATAGCCTGGAATCACCAGTTTCATGACCGCGGCGGTTTTCTCGAATTCGCGGTCGCCGCCGAAACCAGCGCCGAAAATGCTGGTGATCTCCGGATCCTGGGCCGGATCGAGCTCGCCCGGCGTGCCGAATGTGTTCACGGTGTCAGCCGTCTTCACGTAGCCGCACAGCATGCGTTTGCGCAGCTCGGCGTCTTCGGTCGAGGCCAGGCCTGTCGACACCGTACCGGTCTCGTCGTACGCCGAGCCGGTATCCAGGCCGATCTTCGACTTGCTGATGCGCGCCATGGTCTCCAGCACCTTGACCGTATCTTCCGGGTCCAGAATGGTCGCCACCTCGCCCGTATCCACCAGTCCGGTGACGTCGCCGGCGCGGTCCACCTTGGTGGGGCGGTTGGCCGGATCCATCAGCGTGGCCGGCGAGAGGGAATTGCCGCCGGAATCGGAATTCTGCGAGCCGATCAGCGTCAGCAGCTCGCCCTTGGCACCGGCCCTGGCGATGCCGTACATGGGATTGTGCGGGTTGTTGCCTGTGTCGTTTTCGGAGCGGGCCGGAATGACGGCGCCATTCACCCCGGCGCGCGTGGCCACGGAAGTGCGAGCGAGCATGCCGCGCAGGAAAGCGCTGTCGGAGTGGAACGCCAGGCCGAACTGCGTGTCGATGAAATTGGTGGTGGCGTTGTTCGGCAGCATGTCGCCCGGCAGGCCGAGCTTGGAGTAGCCCTGCGTGGTCAGGAAATCCAGCTGGCCACCTTTCTTGCCGACCAGCACGTTGGAGCCGGCGATATTGGCGCCGCCGGCCAGGTCGAAGCAGATGAAGGGAATCTTGCCCGCGCCGCCGCTGATGTCGCAGATCGCTTTCGCCTTCAGCCCCTCGATGTCCGACGACAAAGCTCCCGCCGCGGCTGCACTGCGCGCATTCAAAAGCGTGCCGAGAATGGACGGCGCGACGACGGTTGCTGCGCCTGTCAGAAAGCCCTGCGCCAGGAAGTCGCGGCGGGTCACCGGTTTCTTGTGCGAGCCGTGCCGCAACGGCTCATCCAGGCCGAGCCGCCGCCGCTTGCTGCGAGACTTGATGATGAATGACATGACCGCCTCTTACTGAATCACCGTCGTGGCGCTGCCCAGCGCCGCACCGCAGACCGCCTTGGCCACGTCGAACGTGCGCTGACCGCCGCAGGCACGAGCAGTGCACAGGTCGGTCATCAGCTGGTCGAGCTTGGGCTGAATGGTCGCCGCGGCGGGCTGCGTGGCCACCGTACCGACCATCTTTGCGATCAGCGGATCGATGATGAGATTGCGCTGGGTGCTCGTGGCCAGGCTGGACGAAAACGCAGCGCTCGCGCCGGAACCGAAGAACGCCGCCCGTGCGCCGTCATCATCGATCAGCGCGCTGCAATACTGCAGCGCCAGCTGCGCAATCGATGTCTGGTGCGAGGACAAGAACGCACCCAGATCCGTGACTGCCGGCAGTGACTGCCGCACGCTATCGTAGGTCGCCTTCACCTTGTTGTTGTTCGGGCTCACGCCCGTGACTGCAGCCATCGTCGCGTTGATCGAATCGAAGGTGCGCACGCCGATGTCCGAGGGCCGCGCGGTGTTGGCCGCCGTGGCCGGCTCGACCTCGGCGAACTGCGAGCACACGTCGGTGCGCTCACCCAGCCGATCGAAACACAGGTAGAACTCGTCGAACTCCGGCCCGCGCTCCAGGCCGATGACGGTGCCGACGTTGGCGATCGGCGCACCCATGCCAGGCACGTAATCCGAATCCGTGAGCGTCTCATCGAGCAGGCGATAGGCCTGGCCGACGGTCGGCTCGGCGGCATTCACACCGATGCGCATCCCCTTGATGGTCACCGTGCCCGGCCGCGCGTTGGGGTCGAGGCTGACGAGCCGCGGATTGGTGAACAGGTAGCTCGAGCTGTCGTACTGCGCCGCTTCGAACAGCACGTACGATTTGGGCATGTCGATCAGGTGCTCGATGCCGAACAGCAGGAAGAATTTCTCGCCGACGCCAGCCGCGAAATTCTGCTTCACCTGCTCCGGCGTCAGCGCGCGGCTGTGGACCGCGACCAGGCGAATCACGCCGCTCCATTGCCGGTCGTTGCTCACCTCGTTGCCGAGCACGAAGGCGAAGCTGTTGTCCCAGTCGTTCAGCGTGCCGCCGGCGGCCGGGTCCAGGTCGCCGGTGAATTCGCCGTTCACATAGATGCGCCGGCCGTTCACCGGATCGAAGGTCATCACCACGTGCTGCAGCGAAGCCTGCAGGCGCTGGTCGGCATCGGCCGTGGAGAGCCGCGGCGCGCCGTTGGCGTCGGTCTGGGTGCTGCGCCCGTAGAAGTCGTAGTTGTACAGCGTCTGGCCCAGCGTGAAGTTGCGGGCGGTGCGGCTGCCCGAGTAACTCACGATGCGTGTGTCTTCCTGCGTGACGTTGCCCGGCACCACCCAGGCCTCGACCGAGTATTCGCCGGTAGTGCCGATGAACTGCTGGAACTTGCGGCTGGCGGTGGTCGAAGCCTGCGCCTTGGAAGCGCCGTTCATGACCGGCTTGATGTTGATGCCCCAGCCGCCGACCCAGGTCACATCGCCGGAAAGCGTCAGGTCCGCGGCCGGATCGACACCGCTGGTGTCGAACGCCACCGAACCCTTGCCGGACTTGAACTCGTAGAGCGCGATCAGGTTGTTCTCGTAACGGCTGCCGCCCGCGGCCACCGTGCCGTCGTACAGGGTCAGCGCCTTGCTGACCACCGTGTTGCTGACCGGATCGGCCGTGATCGCCGCCGCCATGGTGGCGATCGCCTCGCGCATCTCCTCGGCATCGGCGGCGCAGGTGTTCTTGCAGTTGTGGAACTCGGTGCCCAGGCGGAGCACGAAGCGGGAGCTCTCCGGCTTGTCCAGGTTCATCTTCGGGATGGCGGCTTTGTAGGACTCCTCGATGTTGTCGACCGCGAAGAACGGCGACTGCGGCGTGGCCGAAGCCGGCGTGTGACAGCGATTGCAGTCGTACGCGATCAGCAGGTCGTGCACCCTGGTGAAGCCGGAGGGCGCATTGACAGGAAAGCGTTTGCTCGTGCCGGGGTCTTTCACCTTCGGCGCCACCAGTTCGATCTGTCGACCACCGACACCGGAAGCGCCGACCCAGTCAGTGATCCAGCGCGTCAGAATGCTGGCGCACGCGCCGGCGTCGGAGAGCCAGCAGTTGTGGCCGCCGCCAACCTTGAGCACCAGCGGCGATTGCGACGGATTCTCGCGATTGATGACCGGATTGGCCTGCTCATACGCCGCGTTCACGTCATCCGAGCGCGCGAAGGTCGGCGCCTGTCCACCCGTCTTGTGACAGTTGCCGCAGCGATTGCCGCCGCGGATGTTCTCCCAGAAATTGACGCGGAATGCCTGGACGTCGGGCGTCAGCGGCGCCGGGCCGACATAGTCGGAACCACCGCCGTCTTGTCCGCCCGCAGCGGGATTCTGCGTGGTGCTCGCTCCGCCGCTGCAGCCTGACAGCACGATCAGTCCGAGGGCGATTGCGGCGGCCAGCCGTGCAACGCCGAAATTGATTGCGCGCTTCATGCTCATTGATCCTTGGCGCAATAAGCGGCGGTTTCGGCGAAGACCTGTTTCAGGTTGCCGTTGGTCTTGAAGCCGGTCGCGATCGGTCCGACCTGGCTGTGATCGGCCGCGTCGCTGGGCGAGCGCAGGCAGACGGTGCGAAATACTTTCTCCACCTGGCATTGGGCGAAGGCGTCGGTGTTGGCCAGCTCCTGGCCGAGGGACTTCGCTCCGGCGCCCTTGCCGGGCAGGCTGGAGGACCAGCCGATGGCCTTGTTGAGGCCCGGCAGACGCCAGCGGTTCTCCCACTCATCGTTCGGCGTCACGTAGCCCGGCTTGAAATTGTCCGAGTTGATCAGGTACTTCGGCTGCACCTGGCCGGGTGTGTAGACCAGTCGCCCGAGATTCTCGTCGAAATCGTAGTAGGCGAAGGCCTGCGCCATCGGATCCATGCCGTTGTGGCAGCCGATGCAGTTGTTCAGGAATACGCTGCTGTCGCCGCCGGGGCTGCGGGTCACGTCCTGGCGAATGCGGTCCGGCGGACGGGTGGTGTCGTGGACCTGCTCCATGTCGCGGCACAAGTGGTTGAGCAGCGTGAAGCGGAACATGGCGCGATTGGTGCCGTCGATGAAGAACGCCTGCGCCGCGGCACGCGAAGTAATGACGCCCGCAGTGGCTCCCGACGGCAGGCCGTTGAGCGACGATTGCGTGCGCTCGACCAGCACGGCACGCAGATCCATGTTGCCGCTTTCCAGCGCCTCGTAGTGGCGGTTGTCGGTGTTCGAATAGGCCGGCGAGCCGATGTTGCCCACGTACAGGATGTCGTCCCACAGCACGCGACGGAAGTCCTTGTTGTCGCGCACCATGCCGATGACGGTGGCGGTGTAATCGTTCAGCGGCGCAAATACGTCGCGGTCGCGATTGGTCCAGGGCGTGGCGAAATTCTTGAGCGTGACGCTGTAGAAATTGCTGGAACGCGGGTCGGCCGTGTTGTCGATGATGTACAAGGCGGTGTCGACCGCGTCGTGAGTGTTGCGGTACTGCTCCAGGGTCGTGAGCATCTCCGGCGACGGCGATGTGCCGGTGAGCCGGTCGTACATGCGCTTGACCTGCTCGCGATTGCCCGCCGCCGCCTCGTGTTGCATGAACGCAAAGGTGGTCAGCGCCACGGTCACTGCGATCGTCTTGCGCAGCAAACCACTCGGCCGCCTCGCCGCGTGCAGGCCCGTTTCGGCGCCACACTCAGGGATCTTGATCATCGTGCCAGTCCTGCGTCGATCGATTGCTTGGTCATTTTGGCGCTCCACCCGGCAGCCGCCTGGGGGATAGTCCCGCCCAGCCGTCATGCACGTCGGCCGTCCCCCGACAGTGCGCCCTGACTATACGCAGCGGTAAATACCCGACGTAACTGTCTCAGCCACAAGACGTCGCGGCGCGACGACAGTACCGTGGCCCATGCGCCCGCGTGTAGTCTCGCCGCCACGATGTCGCGGTTTTCAATCCGCGCGATGACCCGGCGAATGTGAGTGGCGTCACGCAACCAACACTGGCAAGACACGGCTGGCGCTAATTCAACATCTGGCGCGGTTTGCATCTGTGACTGGATTAACGGATCGCGGAATATGTCGCGTCGAAGATGGCGCGCCGCTGCACCAAGCAGCGCCCACAATGCAAGCCGGCTGCCGCCGTACGAGATCGAGCGAGGAATCTGGATGAGCCCAACCAGCCATGAGGCGAGCATCGGCGCTGCCTGCGCGAACCGGCGGACACGATGGGCCGCGCCCGTGCTGGCCGGTGTCGTCATAGCGCTGCTCACGGCCTGCAGCGGCGGCCAAGGCGGCAAGGACGTGACCATCGGCAGCGGCCAGGACGCCGATCCGGTGACCGTGGACTTTCCGGTGTTCTACGTGAAGCGTCCGGTGCCGGACGATACGAACCTCATGGAGGCGGACACCCGCGAGCTGCTGCGCTTCGACATCGGCGCGGACCTGTTCATGCGCGATCGCGCCTCGCCCTCCACTACCGAAATCAATCTGACCGCGGCGCTGACCGAAGGGCTCGGCGACGTCCGCGACGTGAACGTCAATTTCGACGGCACCAAGGTGGTGTTCGCCATGCGCGCCAAGTTCATCGAAGGCGCGGACGAGGCAGATCAGCCGACCTGGAACATCTGGGAGTACGACACCCAGGCCAAGGCATTGCGCCGGGTGATCGCCTCCGACACCACGGCCGAGGAAGGCCACGACATCATGCCGCACTACCTGCCGGACGGCCGCATCGTGTTCACCTCGACCCGGCAGCGCCAGGCGCGCGCCATCCTGCTGGATGAGAACAAGCCGCAGTACGCGGCGCAGGTCGAAGGCAGCGGCGGCAATCCCAATCCGGCGTTCGTGTTGCACGTGATGGACCCGGACGGCGGCAACATCCACCAGATCTCGTTCAACCAGAGTCACGACCTGGATCCGGCAGTGCTCGCCGACGGCCGGATCGTCTACACGCGCTGGGAGCATGCGCTGGATGACAATCAGATGGATCTGTACACGGTGCGCCCGGACGGCACCGATCTTCGGCTGCTCTATGGCGCCAACAGCCACCAGACCGGCACGGTGGATCCGCTCGACGGCCAGGCGTCGACCATTCAGTTCCTCAAAGCCCGCCCCATGCCCGATGGGCGCACGCTGGCGCTGATCCTGCCGTTCACCGGCACCGGCGAAGGCGGCGACCTGGTTCTGATCGACACCGCCAACTATGTCGACAACACGCGTGGCGGCAGCGTCGCCAACGCAGGACTCACCGGCCCGGCGCAGTCACGAGCATTGCCGACCGACGTGCGCACCATTGAAGGCCCCTCGCCCGGTGGGCGTTATCGATCGGCCGCACCGCTGTTCGATGGCACCAACCGGCTGCTGGTGAGCTGGTCGCAATGCCGGTTGATGGAAGCCGGCCGCATCGTTCCGTGTACTGCCGATCGTCTGAACGACACCGCCACGCCACCGGTGGAAGCGCCGCCGCTGTATGGCGTCTATATATATGACGTGCGCGACAACACCCAGAAGCCCATCGTCGCGCCGCAGGAAGGATTCATTTACACCGAGGTCGTGGCAGGCGCGCCGCAACCGGTGCCGACGGTGATCCTGGATCGCATGCCCGGCGCCGATTTTCCGGGAGAGCTGCTGACGGAAAGCGTGGGCATCCTGCATATCCGCAGCGTGTACGACGTCGACGGCGTCGACACGGCGCCCGGCGGCGGCATTGCCGCTGTGCGCGACCCGGCCAATCCTGCTTATGCCAATCGCCCGGCCCGCTTCCTGCGGATCGAGAAAGCGGTGTCGCAGCCGGACCGGAACACGCACGACACCCGCAATTCGGCCTTCGGACCGAACGGCCGACTTTTCGGCATGCGCGACATCCTGGGATATGCGCCGATCGAGCCGGACGGCTCGGTCAAGGTCAAGGTGCCGGCCAACGTGCCGTTGGCGATCAGCGTGCTCGATGGCCAGGGCCGCCGCTTGAGCGGCCTGCTCGGCAATCGTCATACGAACTGGCTGCAGGTGATGCCGGGCGAAACGCTGGAGTGCAACGGCTGCCACAACCCGAATGCCACGCCGCCCATCGCTCACGGGCGCGCCGGCCTGACGAACTCGGTAAACGCCGGCGCCACCGCCAACGGAACGGCCTTCCCCAACACGAACCCGCTGCTCGCGCCGCTGGATGTAGGCGAGACGATGGCGCAGGCGCGCGGTCGTGCGATGTGCGAAGGCGCTTGCGAGGCCAGCGTCGATATCGTGTTCGATGACTACTGGCCGGCCTCGGCCGCAGCCAGGCAGCCCAGTTACGACTTGTGCTACGCCGGTGGCGCGACGAATGTCCGCAACGATCCAGCCGACCTGACCAAGACGCATGTGTGCGAGGCGAAGAACAGCCTGCTGACCACCGTCATGCCCACGACCACAGCCTGCCGCATGCAGTGGAACGGGTTGTGTCGCATCACCATCAACTACGAACAGCACATTCACCCGCTGTGGAGCGTGGACCGTTTCGTCGACGCCGATGGCGATGGCGTGCCCGATGACGATGGCACCGGTCAGCCGCTCAACCACAAGTGCACCGCCTGCCATTCACCCACGGCGACCGACGGCACCGTGCAGATCCCCCAAGGTGACCTGGACCTGACCGATGGTGTCTCGGACGAAGAGCCCGACCAGTTCCGCTCCTACCGCGAGCTGCTGTTCGCCGACCGTGGACAGGTCCTCAACATGGGAGCACCGGAAGACGAGTGCATCCAGACCCAGGTCGACCCGGACACCGGCGTGGTGACCTGCATCGCCTATCGCAACGTGCCCGCCTCGATGAGCGCGGCCGGCGCGGCGGCCTCGACCCGCTTCTTCCAGAAGTTTGACGCCGGCGGCGGCGGCGTGGATCATCGCGGCTATCTGACCCCGGCCGAGCTCAAGATGCTGGCGGAATGGCTCGATATCGGCGCCCAGTACTACAACAATCCGTTTGCCGCTCCGGAGAATTGATGCGCCGCGCGTCCTCGCTGTGGCTGCTGCTGATCGTTGTTCTCGCAGCGAGCGCACAGGCCGAAGAGAAACTGCAGAAGATCCTGATCGCCGACCCGTTCATCGAACTGCACACGGGCCCGGGACGCGGCTATCCCGTCTTTTACGTGATCGAGCGCGGCCAGGAAGTGACCCTCGTCAAGCGCCGCACCGACTGGTTCCAGGTGCGCACCGACCGCGACATCGAAGGTTGGGTGGCGCGCGAGCAGATGCTCGCCACTCTGGAGCCCACCGGCGAGCGGCTCGACTTGCAGGAACCCTCGCGCGGGAACTATCTGAGCCGGCGCTGGCAGGCCGGCGTGATGGCCGGCGACTTCGGCGGCGCCAGCCTGATCTCGATGTTCGGCGGCTACGCGTTCAGCGACAACCTGTCGATCGAGCTGACCGTCAATCACATGCTCGGCGACATCTCCAACGGCTACAGCGCCACCCTCGGCCTGATGCACCTGTTCGTGCCGGAATGGCGCCTGTCGCCCTATTTCACGCTCGGCACCGGAGTCATCTACATCGACCCGAAGTCGACGCTGGTACGGGCCGAGGACCGCACCGACCAGATCGGCTACGTCGGTGGCGGCCTGCAGTTCTATCTCACGCGCCGTTTCATGCTGCGCTCGGAATACCGACACAACATCGTGTTTACGAGCCGCAACGACAACGAGGAAGTGGACGAATGGAAGTATCTCGGTTTCGCCTTCTTTTTCTGATGCTGCTCGCCGCCTCGGTGCTGCCGGGCTGCGCCATGTTCAGCCGCAATCGCGACGCTGCGCCGGAAACGGCCGCGTCCGCGCAGCCGCCAGCGGACGATGCGGGCAAGTCCATCATCGAGCCGCAGGTCGAGCGCCGCGAGATCAAGCGCCCCAAGATCGAAGCCAGCGACTTCGAAGTCGGCGTGTATGGCGGCATCCTGAGCATCGAGGACTTCGAGAGCAACGCCGTCTACGGCGCGCGCCTCGCCTACAACCTGACCGAAGATTTCTTCCTCGAAGCCTCGCTCGGCCGCTCGCGCGCCGGACGCACCAGCTACGAGAATCTGTCCGGTTCGGCCGAGATCCTCACCGACAGCGAACGCGACTACACCTACTACGCCCTGTCGGCAGGATGGAACGCTTTGCCCGGCGAGGTGTTCGTCGGCAAGAATCGGGCGTACAACACCGCTTTCTACCTGGTGACGGGAATCGGCAGCACGCGCTTCGGCGGTGATGACCTGTTCACGGTCAACGCCGGCTTCGGCTACCGGATCCTGCCCTCCGACTGGATCGCGGTGCATTTCGACGTGCGCGATTACATTTTCGACACCGACCTGCTGGGCAAGAAGAAGATCGTCAATAACCTGGAAGCGCATCTCGGTTTGTCGGTTTATTTCTGAGCGAGGATGGACAGGTAAAGATGGCAAAGGTTGACCCAGCGATGCGCTCTTCCTCATTGACCCGGTTGCTGCGCGTAACGGCTTTCGCGGCACTCGCCACGGTGTGCTCGCTGGTCGGCGCCAGCACCACCGTCGCTCCCGACTTCACCCTGCCGTCGCGAAGCGGCGACAGCATCTCGCTCGAACAGCTCAAGGGCCAGGTGGTGATGCTCAACTTCTGGGCCAGCTGGTGCGGCCCGTGCCGCCAGGAGATGCCGCTGCTCGACCAGATGCACAAGCGATACAGCTCGCTCGGCTTCACCCTGCTGGGCGTGAACGTGGAGGAAGACTCCGCGGCGGCGGAGAAATGGCTGGCGCAGACGCCGGTGACGTTCCCGGTGCTGTATGACAAGGACAACAAGGTGAGCCAGCTCTACCAGGTCGATTCTATGCCCAGCACCGTGTTCATCGATCGCAAGGGCAACGTGCGTTACCTGCACCGCGGCTACAAGCCCGGCGATGAAGGCGAGTATCTGAACCAGATCCGGGCGCTGTTGAAGGAATGACGAGGCCGACGATGGACACGACAGGCATCTCGCAGCAGTCTCTCCCGTCGTCGTCCTCACGGCAGGAAGTCACGTTTGTTTCATCCCCGCTGCCCTCGTGGCAGAGAACCAGGGCGAGCGGCCTCGTCCGCTGCGGCGCCGCGGCGCTTGCGCTCTTCGCCCTGAGCGCCTGCGGCAACATCGAGCCCTGGGTCAAGCCGTACGAGCGCCAGGCGCTGGCCGATCCGATCATGTCCTTCGACCCGAACCCGGTTTCCAGCGCTTACATCGATCACGTGTACGAAGCGCGCGAAGGTGCACGCGGCGCGCTGGGCAGCAGCGGCGGCGGCTGCGGGTGCAATTGAGATGAACGACGGACGATCGGCCTGCATACACGATGCTTCGGTCTCAGGCGCCAATCACTTCCGGGCTGCGACCCTGGCCCTGCTGTCGCTGCTGGCGATGACGTTGCTGCCGCTCGTTTCGGATGCAGGCGTCCTGCCCGAAGATCGAGCCGACCTGCTCTACCATCGCTACGACGGCGGCGGCGTGACCATTCACGGCCCGTCGCTGCTGGTGCGCAAGACCATGGCCGAGAAATACTCGGTCAGCGCCAACTACTACATGGACATGGTGACCAGCGCCTCCATCGACGTGCAGGTGAGCGGCGCCAGCGAATACAAGGAAGAGCGCAACCAGTACAGCCTGGGCTTCGACTACCTGCGCGGCAAGACCACCTACAGCGTCGGCTTCACCCACAGCGACGAAGACGATTACAAGGCGAAGACGGCCAGCTTCAACATCAGCCAGGACCTGTTCGGCGACCTGACCACGGTGACCATGGGCTTCTCCCGGGGCTCGGACACAGTGCGTCGCCGCGACACGATCACCGATCGCATCGACAACAATTTCAGCGAGCCGGTTGAGCGCTGGAGCTATCGCGTCGGCGTCTCTCAGATCCTGACGCGCAGCACGATCATGTCGCTGGGCCTGGAAGTGATCACGGACCAGGGCTACCTGAACAATCCCTATCGTTCGTTCCGCTACGTCGACCCAGAGAACGACACGCAATACAAACTCGCCACGGAAATCTATCCGCATACGCGCACCAGCAATGCAGTGTCGCTGAATGCACGCTACTTCCTGCCGTATCGCGCCGCGATTCACGGCAGCTATCGATTCTTCACCGACACCTGGGGCATCGGTGCGAACACGTTCGAGGTCGGCTACGTGCATCCGCTCAAGGCCACGCCCTGGACCTTCGAAGCCAGCTTCCGCTACTACGATCAGAGCCGCGCCGACTTCTATTCGGACCTGTTCCCCAGCATCGACTACCAGAACTTCATGGGGCGCGACAAAGAGCTGTCGACGTTCACCAGCAAGTCGCTGCACCTGGGCGCCTCATACGAGTTCGCGAAAACCGGCTGGCGCTTCGTGAAGCGCGGCACGGTGAACCTGTATTACGACCGCATGCAGTTCGATTACGACGACTTCCGCGACGCGCGCAACCGCTCGCTGGCCGCAGGCACTGAACCGCTGTATTCGTTCGGCGCGAACGTATTCCAGTGCTTCGTGTCGGTCTGGTTCTAAGGACTGATACTCGTCAGTGGTCATTCCTGCGCAGAGCGGAAATCCATCCGAATCAGCCAGACGGACTCCCGCAGGCACGGGAGTGAGAACAAACCAGCTCGCTCCTGAAGATCTGCTTTCCTCTCTCTGTTGCACGAGAGAACGACGCTTATGTATCGAATCCTTTTACCGGTCATGGCGCTTTCGGGATTCGTCGCCACGGCTGCCCATGCATCTCCCCTCCCCACTCGCGACCAGAATCCTCTGCTTGCCGGCTACGGAATTCCGATGCCCATGCCGGCGCGGCTCGCCGCCGCCGGTCAATGGCGGCTCGCGGTTGATCTGAACTGGAGCAGCACGGCGGTCGAACAGACCAGCGCGACCGAGTCGCTGCTGGTGGACGCTGAAACACGCGAGCTGCGCGTAACGCTGGGTCGCGGCTTCGCCGATCGATGGATGCTGCAATTGCAGCTTCCCTATCGATACACCGATGGCGGCAACCTGGACAGCTTCATCGACGGCTGGCATGACTTCTTCGGTCTGCCTGACGGCGCGCGCAATGCAATGCCTCGCGATCGCGTACACATCGCCTACGTACGAGATGGCAGAGCGATCTTCGACCAACGCTCCTCCAGCCACGGTTTCGCCGACATGTCGGCGGCTATCGGCTATCAACTGCTGGCGAACGCAAACACCTCGCTGTCGGCGTGGCTGGATGTCAAGCTGCCGACGGGCGATGCAAACAGGCTCACCGGCAGCGGTGCCACGGATGTCTCTGCGCTGGTCGCGGGCGAGCATCGTTTCGGCGAGCGTTGGTCAACTTATGGCCAGCTCGGTATCACGTGGTTGGGCAAGGGCGATCTGTTTACCTCTGCTCAGCGCAGCATCCTGTGGAGCGCGCTGGCAGGCATCGATGTGAACCTCTGGCGCGGGCTCGACGCTAAACTGCAGATCGACACGCATAGCGCGGTGCTCGACGACTCAGCCCTCGATTTTCTCGGCGACGCCGTGGTTCTCACGATCGGCGGCGCGTACCGGTTCGAGTCCGGCTGGACCGTGGACGCGGGTGTCAGCGAGGACATCCTGGTGGACGCCTCGCCGGACGTGGTGTTCGTGCTCGGGCTGCGGCAGCAGTTCTAGGGATTCATCTGCCTGACGATGCTGCAAGCCGATGTCGGCTCGCGCCTTGCCGCAGCGTCCTTCGAGCACCACATTTGGAAACGACGGAGAACCAACATGAAACTGTACGGATTCGGTGCGACACGCTCGCTGCGCACTCTATGGGCCCTGCGGGAACTCGATGTGCCCTTCGAGTTCGTGCCGGTCAACGTCCTGACCGGCGAAGGCCAACACCCCGACTTCCTGCGCCTGAATCCGGCCGGGAAAATTCCGGTGCTGATCGACGGCGACCTGGTGCTGACGGAGTCCGCCGCCATCGTCATGTATCTGGCGGAGAAATACGCCGACAAGGGCCTGATGCCCAGCGGCCTCCAGGAGCGGGCACAGGTGTATCGCTGGACCCTGTTTGCCGTTACCGAGCTCGAACAGCCGCTGTGGCGGATCGCCAAGCACACGTTCCTGTATCCCGAGAACAAACGCCTGCCGCAGGACATTCCCCTGGCCAGACGGGACTTCATGCGAATGGCGGCCGTTCTCGAGCGTCACATGGACGGGCGCGAGTTCATCGTCGGCGATCGCATCAGCGTCGCCGATTGCGTCACCGCTTACGTTCTGGACTGGGGCGACACGGAGAAGCTGATCGACGCCTGCCCGAATCTCAATGCCTATCTCGAACGGATGTACGCACGTCCCAAGGCGCCGCAGCGGATCGCCGAAGTCCTCGCCGCCACTGACTAGGCAGGCATCCCCGGGGGCCTGCTAACCCAGCGCCCTCTCGATCGCTTCGCAGACCGTGCGCAATACTTTCAGACGTGCGTATTTCTTGTCGTCCGCCTCGATGACGGTCCACGGCGCGTAGTCGGTATGTGTGCGCTGGATCATCTGCCGCGCCGCCGTGGCATAGCCGTCGAAGAAGCGCCGGTTGGCCCAATCCTCCGGATCGACCTTGAAGCGCTTGAGCTTGTCCTCGTCGCGCTCCTTGAAGCGGCTCAGCTGCTCCTGCTTGCTCACGGCCAGCCAGAACTTGTGCACGACGATGCGGTGCTCGGCCAACTGCAACTCGAATTCCTTGATCTCGTCGTAGGCGCGCTGCCAGTCCGCCTCGGCGGTGAGATCGCGAACCCGCTCCACCAGCACGCGCCCGTACCACGAGCGATCAAAGATGGCGATCTCGCCGCGGTCCGGCACATGGCGCCAGAAGCGCCATAGGTACGGATGAGCGAGCTCGTCTGGATTGGGCGCCGAGACGGGGATCACGTTGTACTGGCGCGCATCGAGCGCAGCAGTCAGTCGACGGATGGCACCGCCCTTGCCTGCCGCATCCATGCCTTCGAAGGCAAATACTGCGCCGCGCTTCTGGAACTCACTGCGACGCGTCAGCAGAGCGAACCGGCCTTGCAGGCGTTCCAGCTCGACCTTGTATGCATCGTCGTCGACTTCACCGGCCAGCGGCCGGGTCTGGAAGCTGGCCGCATCGGCAATGCCAGCGCGCCGCGAGTCGAGCTGCACGGCTGCGGATTGCCGGTCTTCGGGCCAGTGATGCCTGGCCGGCGCACGCGTCGCCGCCTTGAATCCCTGGTCGAGTTCGCCCAGCAGCAGATTGCCGGCGGCAAACGAGCGGCGCTGTGGATCGGTGCCGTCGACTACGTGCCAGGGATTGTCTTTGGTGTGCGTCGCTTTCAGGCAGCGCTTGGTCACCCTGGCGACTTCATCGTGATGTTTCACCAGCCAGCGATCCTCGCGGGTAACGCGCCAGCGCGTGAGCTTGCTCGAACGCAGACTGGTGATGCGCTGGCGCTGCGTTCGACTGCTCACCGTCAGGTGGAGCTTGAGAATGCGCACCCTGTCCGCCGGCAGCATCCGCTCCAGCTGCCTGATGCGCTCGATCACCCGTTGCTCGTGCTTGCCGGCCTTCTTCGGCGAGAACAATGCAGGGAGGATGAAATCCTCGTACCAGCCCATGAAGTAGATGGCGATCTCGCCGCGCGCCGGCAGCGTATTCCAGTAACGCCACATCGGCGGCCAGCTACGCGCCTGCTTGCGCATCTTCTCGAACGCGTGCACACGAATGTGCTTGGGATCGAGCCACTCCAGAAACTGGTTGACGATCTCGCTGCGACCCGCCGTCGGAAATCCGGTGACGATGACGGCCAGGGAGAAATCTTTGTCTTTCTGCAGCCGGGATTGCGCACTCAGCAGCGCATCGCGCAGCGACGGCAGCACCCGTTCGTACTGTTCCTTGCTCATGCGGCGAGTGCCGATCACCGGTAGAGCCATGCGCTTGTCCTATTTGCGGCTGCGCGCCGACGCTCGACGACCCAAGGGAACCTGCTGAGTGATGCAGTGGATGTTGCCGCCACCAAGCAGAATCTCGCGCGCCTGGACGCCGATCAGCCGACGCTCGGGGAACAGTCGCTGCAACTGCTTCGCAGCGAGTTTGTCGCGCTTCGGATCCAGTAACGGCATGACGATGACCGAAGTTCCGATGTAGAAATTGACGTAGGAACCCGCCAGTCTTTCGCTCGCCGGCCGCGGCGCAACGCCATCGACCGTATCCACGCCGACGGCTTCGGCGCGCGTGCGCAGCAACGGACCCGGTTGCGGCAATTTGTGAATCTTGAGCTTGCGGCCCTTCGCATCGCGCGCTGTCGTCAGGCGCTCGTACGCATCCATCGATATCTCGTACTGCGGGTCGCGCTTGTTGTCCGTCCAGGTCAGCACCACTTCGCCGGGGCGCGCGAAGCAGCACAGATTGTCGACGTGCCCATCGGTCTCATCGTTGACCACGCCCTTGCCCAGCCAGATGACGCTGGTCACGCCCAGGTACTCGTGCAGCAGGATCTCGATCTGACCCTTGTCCAGGTGCGGATTGCGGTTCGGGTTCATCAGGCACTCTTCGGTGGTGATGAGCGTGCCCTCGCCGTCCACGTGGATCGATCCGCCTTCGAGGATCAGCGGCGCACGGTAGCGGTCGCGGCCCTCGATCTCGAGCACCTTGCGCGCCACCAGGTCGTCCTGGTCCCAGGGGAAGTACAATCCGCCGTTCAACCCGCCCCAGGCGTTGAAGACCCAATCCACGCCACGCACTTCGCCGCGGCGATTCACGACGAAGGTCGGCCCGACGTCGCGCATCCACGAATCGTTGCTCGACAGCTCCACCACGCGAATGGCATCCGGCAACATCGAGCGCGCCTGCACGAACTGCGATGCCGACACCCCGACCGTAACCGGCTCACTGGTTGCAATCGCCGTGGCGACTGCAGCGAACGCCTGCTGGGCCGGCTTGGCGCCCATGCGCCAGTTGCTGGTTCGCTCCGGCCACAGCAGCCAGCAGCCCGAGTGCGGTTCGAACTCACCTGGCATCCGGAAGCCGTCGGCCGCCGGGGTCGTATCCCATGTTTTTGTCATGCCGCAATGGTAGACGGGTTGTGCGGCATTCGACCAGCCAGATGCGCTGTATCAGCGCACACATTCAATGCAATGCCGCCCGCGGCTACCAAACGCTGCGGTCAGGGCACCTCTGACGTTCGCAGAAATCTGCGGCGATAGGCAACGGGCGACGCTCCCATGAGCAGACGGAAGTGGCGGCGGAAGGATTCCTGCGAGCCGAAGCCGGCGCGATCGGAAATTTTGCCGATCGGCACCCGCCCGGATTCCAGCATCTCGCGCGCGGCTGCAATGCGCTCGCGCACCAGCCATTCGCCGGGCGCCATCCCCGTTGCCTCCTTGAACCGACGCAGCAGCGTGCGCGGGCTCATGCTTGCCCGCTTCGATAGCGATGCGACCGAGTGCCTGACGCTCAGATTTGCGCGAACCCAGTCGAGCAGCCGCGACAGGCGCCCAGCCTCGTCGCCCGCTACCGGTCGCGGCACGAATTGCGCCTGATCGCCATCTCGATGCGGCGGAATCACCAGTCGCTGCGCCACCATGTTTGCGACCTTCGGACCGTGATCGCGACGAACCAGGTGGATCAGCATGTCCAGCCCCGCCGCCGAGCCCGCCGAGGTCACGATCCGCCCTTGGTCGACATAGAGTGCATTCGGCTCGACCCGCAAGGCCGGATATCGCTTCTGCAGGCGCTGTGCGTAACGCCAGTGTGTCGTTACTGTTTTGCCGTCGAGCACACCGGCCGCAGCCAGCACGAAGACACCGGAACATATCGAGCACACTCTCGCTCCGCGTTCGTACGCAGCGCGAATCTTTTTCAGCAGCTCGACTGGCGGCGGCTCATCGGCATCGCGCCAACCTGGAATGATGATCGTGTCAGCACGATCGAGGATCTTCAGCGAATGAGGCGCGGACACAGTGATGCCGCCTGCGGCACGCAGCGACCGGCCTTCCGCCGAACACACGGCGAAGCGGTACCACGGCACGTCCAGCTCCGGCCGCGGCAAGGCGAACAGTTCGACCACGCAGCCGAATTCAAACGTGCAGAGCCGGTCGTAGGCGACGGCGACGACGAGATGGGGCCGGGGTGTCGTACGACTCATCTTTGTCTGCGCACTCCGCAGCCCAGCCTCGAACATCCGGTCGGGGTACTGGTCGACTCTGGAATCGTCATGGCGCGATATTACCGAAACCTGTCTTTTACGCCATCACCGTCCGGCACCGTCCCACCGTATCCTTTCAGTCCATCAGCCGCATCGGAGACCGTCATGCCCTCTCCCGTCAGCCAGATTGCCGCCGCCGACAGTGCCAGCGCCTTGCAACATTTCGAAACGGCGTTGCGCTTCGAAACCGATTGCTGGGACGTGCACGAATCGATGGCCTCGGACCGCCCGGATTTCGTACTGCTGGACGTGCGCAGTCACGAGCTGTTCGCGCAGGGCCATGTGCCCGGCGCCGTCAGTCTGCCGCATCGAAAGATCATCGAGTCGACGCTGAACGCGTACCCGCCGCAGACTCTGTTCGTCGTCTACTGCGCCGGCCCGCATTGCAATGGCGCACACCGGGGCGCGGCGCGCCTGGCGAAGCTCGGCCGACCGGTGAAACTGATGATCGGCGGCATCACCGGGTGGAAGGACGAAGGATTCGAGCTGCAAACCGGCGCGTAGTGGCCCCGGGCTCGCTGAATGGCACGTCATCTGCGCCGCTGCTGGACCTCGTTGTAACGAGTCCAACCATGCCTCACGTCTCGGCGTGTGGATCCGATGAGGGTCGCATCCGATAGTCGACGCCCGATCGCTGATTGGGTTGCCCGAGCTGGGGCGCTGGCGTGCTCTGCCGCTCCTTGCGGCACGATCAGCTCGGCGGCCAACGACGGCGGCGTTGACCCTGCCAATAGCGGATCAGCACGAAGCCCGTCGCCATACCACCGAGATGCGCGAAGTGCGCTACGCCCTGCGCCGTCTGTGTCATTCCCAAGTACAGCTCCAGCGCACCGTACAAGGTCACGAACAGCCACGCCGGCATCGGAATCGGCGGGAACAGCAGCATGATCATGCGCCGTGGATAAGCCATGCCGAACGCCAGCAGCAGGCCGAACACACCGCCGGAAGCGCCGACCGTGGGCAGCGGCGGCATGTTCGCCGCCGTGACGACGATCAGGTGCATGGCGGCCGCGCCGACCACGCAGACCAGGTAATAAATGAGATAGCGCTTCGGCCCGAACAGCCGCTCGATGTCCGAGCCGAACATGAAGAGCGCGAACATGTTGAAGAACAGGTGCGTGAAGCCGCCGTGCATGAAGCCGTAGGTCAGCAGCTGCCACACCTGGAAGTGCGGATAGCCGTACTGCGCCGCCTGCGGCGGCCACAGCGCGAAATGAATGTCCAGGAACCCGCCGAGCAGATACTGCAGCCCGAAAACGACCAGGTTGGCGAGGATCAGCGCTTTGTTGATGGGAGTGATGCGGTCGAGCATGGGACCGCAGTATGCAGGCGCTCGCCGTCAATTCAAACCGCTGTGCGCACTCGCGCCTGCGTGGCCACGTTACAACTTCGTACCTTGGCGGACATCAACTGCCGGCCAGATGCGACCAGGATCGGCGCCAGAGGAGGTGTGTGGTGATCTCCACGGGCGGAATACGCGGAGAGTGATCCCCATGTAATTCCAGCCGCAAAAAAGAGCCCGCTCACAGCGGGCTAGTGGGGATCACACAGAGACTACGGATGCAAGGAGCTCGACAGGCCGGTCAGGCAGCATGCGCCGACGCGGACGAATACGGTCGATAAGGCAGGTTGAGATCGCGCGCCACCGCCTCGTGCGTGATCGCACCATCGAATACATTCAGGCCACGCGCCAGATGCGAATCGCGCTCCAGCGCCTTTTCCGTACCGAGCGAGGCCAGCGCCTTGACGTAGGGCAGCGTTGCGTTGGTGAGTGCGAATGTCGACGTACGCGGCACCGCGCCGGGCATGTTGGTCACGCAGTAATGCACGACACCATCGACGACGAAGGTTGGATCCGCGTGGGTGGTTGGCCGGCTGGTCTCGAAACAGCCGCCCTGGTCGATGGAGATATCCACCATCACGGCGCCGGGCTTCATCTTGCCGACCATGGCGCGCGTTACCAGCTTGGGAGCGGCAGCGCCGGCAACCAGCACCGCGCCGATCACCAGGTCGGCCTGTATCACCAGCGATTCGATCGCCTCGGTGGTCGAGGCCATCGTCTTGAGACGACCGCCGAAGATCTCATCGAGTAGGCGCAGGCGTTGGAGAGACTTGTCCACGATGGTGACGTCGGCACGCAGGCCCGTCGCCATCTCGGCAGCGCAGGCGCCGGAAACACCGCCGCCGAGAATCACCACCTTGGCCGGCGCAACGCCCGGCACGCCGCCCAGCAACACGCCGAGGCCGCCGTTCGCCTTTTGCAGTTGTGTCGCGGCAACCTGCACCGACATGCGGCCCGCAACTTCGCTCATCGGCGTCAGCAACGGCAGCGAGCCGTCCGGAGCCGTCACGGTTTCGTAGGCGATGGCCGTTGCGCCGCAGGCCATCAACGCTTTGGCCTGCGCGGCATCGGCCGCCAGGTGCAGGTACGTGAACAGGGTCTGTCCGCGACGCAGCATCCTGCACTCGGCCAGCTGCGGCTCCTTGACCTTCACGACCAGATCCGCCGCTGCAAAAACATCGGCGGCGGCGGCGATGACCTTGGCGCCGGCTGCCTGATACGCGGCATCGTCGACGCCGATGCCGGCCCCGGCGGCGCTCTGCACCAGCACTTCGTGGCCGTCCCTGACCAGCTCGCGCACGCCGGCAGGGACCAATCCCACACGATATTCGTGATTCTTGATCTCTTTCGGAACGCCGATGCGCATGCAACCGCTCGCTTGAAGAGGCCTCCGGGGTGGACCCTACTGTAGAGGGCCGGCCTCGCAGCAGATTGCATTATTCAGGCTAAACCTCAACAAACGTGGCAGAATCCTCCGGATTTCGCCGCCCGCCCAGAGGATTCTTGCGCCCATGAAACTCGATCGCTTCGATCGCGCCATCCTGCAGGCGCTGCAGCTCGATGGCCGGATCGCCAACAGCACGCTGGCCGAGCGCGTCAACCTGTCGGAGTCCGCCTGTTTGCGCCGGGTGCGTGCGCTGGAGGAATCCGGACTGATCGAGGGCTACACCGCCACCATCAATCAGCAGCGCGCCGGCTGCCCGGTGAACGTATTCGTCAACATCACGCTGGACCGCCAGGACGAAGTCGACCTGCGCCGCTTCGAGGACGCGGTGCGCAAGATCCCGGAAGTCATGGAGTGCTACCTGATGACGGGTGACTACGACTACTCGGTCCGCGTGGTCGTCGCCGATACCGCGGATTTCGAGCGCCTGCACAGCAAATACCTGACGCGGCTGCCCGGCGTGGCCCGGGTCCATTCCAGCTTCGCATTGCGAACGGTGCAGAAGTCCAGGGAACTGCCGATCCGGTAGCTCGGCAACAAACAGTGGTTGCTGGCGCTGCGTCAGCAACTGGTGACTTCGAAAGGGGGCCGCAAAGACGACCGGGCCGGAGCGCCTTGCGCCGGTCGCTCAATTCAATCGGCAGCGCGCGGCGCGGGAAATGCGTGACCGCGAATCGAAACGGCTTTGACCAGCACCCAGATCGGCATGCCCGGTCGTAGCGCGAGCGACTGAAGCGCGGCTCGTGTAACTCGCGACAGCACGGTCGCACCGCCCACATCGACGCTCACCAGATCAGTATCTGCATCGTCGTCCGAGATGGCGGCGATGGTACCCGCCAGCATGTTACGTACGCTCAGCCCCTCCGGCCGATACGTGGCAAGAATCACGTCGCGCGCCAGCAATTGAACTCGCACAAGTGCGCCGGGGCGCGCATCTCTCATGGTCGCATTCAGTGTGCCGTTGCCGACGCTGATGGCCGCAAGGCCGGTCTGCGGATCGGCTGCGGCAACGACTCCCGTCACCACCGAACCCACGGCATCCGGCCCGACGATCGCACGCAGTTCGGGGTGCAGACTCACCAGCTCGATCCCGCCCTGGGTCACGACCCGCCCCTGATCCATCAGCACCACGTGCGTGGCGAGCCGCAACACTTCGTCGAACTGGTGGCTCACGTAAACGCTGGGCAACGCGAACTCGTCGCGCAGCTTTTCGAGGTAAGGCAAGACTTCTTCGCGACGCGCCACGTCGAGCGAAGCCAACGGTTCATCGAGCAGCAGCAGCCGCGGTTGAGACAGCAGCGCGCGACCGAGCGCAACACGCTGCTTCTCCCCACCGGAAAGATCGCGAGTGCGCCGGCTCAACAGCGGCTCCAGGCCCAGCACGTGAACGACGTGATCCAGCGTGATGCGCCGCTCGGACAAAGGCGCGCGACGCTCGCCATAGCGAAGATTGCTGATCACATCGAAATGCGGAAACAGGCGCGCGTCCTGGAACACGTAGCCGATACGGCGACGCTCGGCGGCGATGCGATGCCGCGTCCGCGTGTCCTCGAGCACGATGCCGTCGACCTCGATGCTGGCAGCGTCCGGCTGCAGCAGGCCGGCAACGATGTTGGCGAGCGTGGTCTTGCCGCAGCCCGAACGACCGAACAGCGCGACGATGCCGGGCGTGGGCATGTCCACCGCCACTTCCAGAGTGAAGGCGCCGCGACGCTTGGTGGCGTGAATCTTCAGCACCTAATGCCCCAGCACCCGGCGCAGCCGACGCGCGATCAGCTCCGCAGCCACCAGTCCCAGCAGTCCGAGCGAGAAGGAAATCGTCGCCAGTCGCGCGGCGAGCGCCTCACCGCCTGGCGTCTGCAATGCGGTGTAGAGCGCGAGCGGCAACGTGCGGGTCTCGCCGGGAATGTTGGAAACGAAAGTGATGACGGCGCCGAACTCACCCAGCCCGGCGGAGAACGCCATCACCGCCCCCGCGAGAATCCCGGGCAGCATCAACGGCAGGGTAATCGTGGCGAAACGATCCCACGGACCAGCGCCCAAGGTGCGGGCCGCGTCTTCCAATCCCGGATCGATGCCTTCCAGCGAAATACGGATCGCGCGCACCATCAATGGAAAGGTCATGACCGCGGTCGCAAGCGCCGCGCCGGTGCTGGTGAAAATGAGCTGGATGCCGAAGGTGTCATACAGCCACCCACCGATGGCGCCGCGCGTACCGAACAGCAACAGCAGCAGATAGCCCACGACGACCGGCGGCAACACCAGCGGCAGATGCACGAAGGCATCCAGAAAAATCTGGCCAGCGAGACGCCGCCGCGCCAGCACCCACGCCACCAGCACCGCGAACGGCAAGCCGAACAGCACGCTGCGCAGGGCAACGGACAGGCTCAGACGGACGGCATCGAGTTCGGCAGCAGTCATGGGACGACGGCGATTCGGGCGCTTCTGGTTGAATTGCAGCCAAGTATAGGGTGCGCTGCGATATGAACCGCGTGTGGCGCTGATCTTAAGCGGCCAGACGCAGCCGCAACTGATGCCAGCACCGCACAGGCCGCCCCGAATCGACCACATGAAACTGCGCTCGCCGCCGACGACACGGCGCGGGCTTTGGACGAGCCCCGCGGGGAAAAGCCCCGCGCGGAGCTTTTCGGCTGTCTGCCCTTTTCGACTGCCTGCTAAGATGGCCCACGAAATCGGGGTCCGCCGCGCACGTGGCCGGGCCGAAACTGAACAGACCGCACGGCGGCAATAATTTACGAGGGGTATGCGATGAAGATCCAACTGGTGTCCGGACTGCTGTTCGCCGGCCTGCTGAGCGCCGGCCTGGCCAACGCCGAATGCGTCTATCCCAAGGCGCCCGGCAGCCTCCCGGACGGCACCACCGCCACCGAACAGCAGATGATCGAGGGCATGAAGGCGGTGAAGGAATACAACACCCAGGTCACCGGCTACCTGAACTGCCTGGACATCGAAATGCAGTCGCGCATCGAAGCCGCCGGCGCCGACGCGCCGCCCGACACGGTCGCCCAGATCAAGGCCATCCAGACCAAGCGCCACAACGCCGCCGTCGAAGAGCTGGAGGCGCACGCCGCCCGCTTCAACGAGCAGGTCAAGGCGTACAAGGCACGCGAAAAGAAGAGCTGATCGGCTCGCTTTCCCGACTTGGCGAAAACGCCCGGCCGCTGCACAGCGCCGGGCGTTTTGCATTTCTGCCCCCCCCATTTCCGAGCCGCCGGTCACGATTCGCCGCGCCCACCTGCCTTTATGTGAAAACCACGGCGCCCCACGGCTCAAGTCGTCGCGATCGGCCGCCGATGCCAGCGCAAAGCGCTCCGGCACTCACACCCAAGCGGTGCGCCGGGGAGAGGACCAGTCCAGCATCGACGGAGGCGTACGAGTCATGAAAATTTCCCTTTGGATCCGAGTATTTGCGGTTGCCACCCTGGCTTGTGGCGGCAGCGCGCAAGCCGACTGCGCATTCCCCAAGGCGCCCGCCGCCATCCCGGACGGCAAGACCGCCAGCGAGCAGGAAATGATCAGCGCCATGAATGCCTTCAAGGCGTACAACGACGAAGTGACCGCCTTCGGCAGCTGCCTGGACGAAGAAGCCAACGACAAGGCCATGGCCTCGGCGCAGCGGATGCAAATGAAGACCCTGAAGACCAAGAAGCTCAATGCCGCGGTCGACGAGCTGCAGGCCAAGGCCAAGCTGTTCAACGAGCAGGTGCGCATCTACAAGGCCCGCAGCTAGCTCCCGCCGGGCGACTAGGGGTATCTACGCTTCGCTCGCCCGGCGATTCGCTCTGGGTGCGATCGGAAAAAGCGCCCGCCGGTGATGCATTGCGTCGCCGTAGGTGCGACCCCCGTCGCACTTGCACAAAAGAGCGCCGCCAGGGCGTCAAGTCAGCCCCCGCCCCAGCCGATGCAGGCAGCGTCCGCCGTCGCGACCGACGGCAAGGCCGGTGCGCGAACCGCACTGGAATCACGGATCCAATGGAGACTCTGGGAGATTTGCGATGAAGCTGAAGCACGTCACGTTCACCGCGGCACTGGCACTGGCCGCTTTCTCGTTCGCGGCTCACGCGGACTGCCCGTATCCGAAAGCTCCGGCCACCGTGCCGAACGGCGCCACCGCCAGCGAGCCGGAAATGATCGCCGCCATGAACGCCTTCAAGGCCTATGACGCCGACGTCAAGGCGTTCGGCACCTGCCTGGAGGAGGAGACCAAGGAAAAGTCGACCAGCACGGCGCAGCTGATGCAGCTGAAGACCATGCAGAGCAAGAAGCTGAACGCCGCCGTGGACGAACTGAAGTCCAAGGCCAAAGAGTTCAACGAGCAGGTGCGCGTGTTCAAGGCGCGCAGCTGATCTTTCCGGGCCAGTGGCCGCAGGCCACCGGCTCGTGACACACTCCTGAACGCCCGGCGGAGCCGCTCCGCCGGGCGTTTTGTTTTGTCGCCGGTCCCGCAAGAGTTTCGAGAAGAACAGGCTGCCGCCCATGATCTCGCCCGCCGAAGCCGAAGCCGCCATTCGCGTCCGGGCGCCGACGCTCGAACCCGAACCCCGGCCGCTGGCCATGCTGGCCGGCGCCGTGCTGCGCGAGCCGATCGTGGCCTCGCGCGATCAGCCGCCGTTCGATCGCGTCACCATGGACGGCATCGCATTCGCGAGCGCCGCTGGACGGCGCGAGTTTCGCGTCGCGGGCACGCAGGCCGCAGGCGCACGGCAGATGGTGCTCGCCAGCGACGATGCCTGCTTCGAAGTCATGACCGGCGCGGTGCTGCCGGCGGGCTGCGATTGCGTGGTGCCGGTGGAAAGGATCTCGATCGACGACGGCGTCGCCCGGCTCCAGGACGACGTCGTACCTTCCGCCTGGCTCAACGTTCACCGCCGCGGCATCGATTGCCGCGCGGGCACCCTGCTGCTGGAGCCGGGAACCACGCTCGGGCCGCCGGAGGTTGCCGTCATCGCCTCTGCCGGACTATCGCATGCCCAGGTCAGCCGCGCACCCCGCATCATCGTGATCTCGACCGGCGATGAGCTGATCGAGCCGGGCGACCCGGTGGCCGACTGGCAGATCTATCGTTCCAACGCCTATGGCGTGCTCACTGCACTACGCCGGCACGGCCACACCCAGGTGGCGCACGATCACCTGCCCGATGACCTCGAAACTCTGCGCAGCCGTTTGCGTACGCACCTCGATACGCATGACGTGCTGATCCTGAGCGGCGGTGTCTCGATGGGGAAATTCGACTACGTCCCGCAGGTGCTGACCGAACTGGGCATCGCCGTCGTGTTCCACAACGTGGCGCAGCGGCCCGGCAAGCCCATGTGGTTCGGCGTAGGCGGCGGCACAGCGACGGTGTACGCTTTGCCGGGCAATCCCGTATCGACCCTGATCTGCCTGAGGCGCTATGTACTGCCGGGACTGGCGGCGGCGATGGCCGCTGCCGACACAGCCCGCGAAGTGATTGCGCTGGCGGAGAGCTTCGAAGTGAAACCTGCGTTCACCCTGTTCGTGCCGGTGAAGCTCGCGACCGATTTCTCCGGTCGCAGCGTCGCGCTGCCGCGCCCCACGCAAGGCTCGGGCGATTTCACCTCGCTGATCGGCAGCGACGGCTTCGTCGAGCTGCCGCCCGGCCCGGCTGTCGTCCCCAGCGGCACGATCGTGCCGCTGTACCGGTGGTAACCGTCGCATGAACCGCATCGTCGATCTGCCGGTGACGCCGCGGCCGCGCGATATGCTCGGCCGCCCGCTGCACGACCTGCGCATCTCGGTCATGGACCGCTGCAATTTCCGCTGCCCGTACTGCATGCCGCGGGAAACCTTCCACGAGCACTACCGTTTTCTCAAATCCACCGAGCGGCTGTCGTTCGAGGAGATCGTGCGGCTGACGCGCCTGTTCGTGGGTCTGGGTGTAAAAAAGGTGCGGCTGACCGGCGGCGAGCCGCTGTTGCGCCCGAATCTTTCGGAACTCGTGGGCGAACTCACCGCGCTGGAAGGCGTTCGTGACGTGGCGCTGACGACCAACGCAGTGCTGCTCGCGCAGCATGCGGCGCAGCTGAAGGCGAACGGCCTGCATCGCATCACCGTCAGCCTGGATTCGCTGGATCCGGACATCTTCAAGCAGATGAGCGGCGGCTTCGCCGAGCGCGACCGCGTGCTCGAAGGCATCCAGGCCGCGGTCGACGCGGGACTGATGCCGATCAAGATCAATACCGTGGTGGAGCGCGGACTGAACGATCACACCGCACTCGACCTGGTGGAGCACTTCCGCGGCAGCGACGTGATCGTGCGCTTCATCGAGTATATGGACGTGGGCAATCGCAATCACTGGAGCCTGGACCGGGTAGTGCCGTCACGCGAGCTGATGGAGAGAATCCACGCCCGCTGGCCGCTGCACGCGGTCGAAGAGAACTATCGCGGCGAGGTTGCCGAGCGTTACGCCTTCGACGACGGCGCAGGCGAGATCGGGTTCATTTCATCGGTGACCAATCCGTTTTGCGGCTCCTGTACGCGCGCACGGCTCTCATCCGAAGGAGTGTTCTATACCTGCCTCTTCGCCAACCAAGGCACGGATCTACGAGCCCCACTGCGCAACGGAGCCAGCGACGACGAACTGCGCGCACTGATTACCAGCACATGGCAGCATCGCAACGATCGCTACAGCGAACAGCGCGCCTCGCTGAACAAGGGCGAACATCCCTTGCGCAAAATCGAGATGTACTACATCGGTGGCTAACGCTGCTGCCGCCGACCGTCACCGACTGCACGTCCTTCACCGCCGCTTCCGTTGACATCACCGACTAGCACGCTCTCTGACGCAGCCGCCGCTGCCCATCACCGACCGGCACGCTATTAATTCTGCTTGCCGCCGTGACCATCGTCGACCGGCACGCTCTTTCCGGCATCGGTCTGGGCGGGGCCACGCATTTCCAGGATGAGAGGAGGAACAGGACGTTCCGAGTGAGCAAGCCTACAGGGACGTATTCACGTGCGGTCCTGGAAATGCGTGGCCCCGCCCAGACCGATGCCTGGCACCCCACCCCACTTCTGGCTCCAAACCTCTGGCTCCGAACCTCTGGCTCCGACCTTCTGCCCCTGACTCCCGGCTCCGGTCAGAGCACCCTCGGCACACCACCTACCACCACCCGCGCCCAATCATCCCGATCCCTGAGCCGCATTTTTCTCATCCCGATGACGAGCCGCCCCCAGACACGAGCCCGGATTCGCCGCCTGTCCCCCGTAGCCCGCAAGCTGTAATCTTCCGGCATGGCCCCGTTCACCCACATCGATCCGCAAAGCCGGCCGACCATGGTCGACGTCGGCGACAAGGCAATCACCAAGCGCACTGCGACTGCCGAAACGCGGGTACGGTTTCCGGCGCAGGTCGCCGAGGCGCTGCGCACCCAGGGCTTCAGCACGGCGAAAGGCCCGGTATTCCACACGGCCATCATTGCCGGCGTGATGGCGGCCAAGCGCACTCACGAACTGATCCCCTTCTGCCATCCGCTCGGCATCGAAAACTGCAAGATCGCCATCGACATGGATGGCGACGAAGCGCTGATCCGCTGCACCGTCTCGGTGACCCACAAGACCGGCGTGGAAATGGAAGCCCTGACCGGTGCAAGCGTCGCGGCGCTCACCATCTACGACATGTGCAAAGCGCTGTCGCACGACATGGTCATCGCGCAGACCCGCTTGGTGGAAAAGCGCGGCGGCAAAAGCGACATCGGAGGCTGAACATGTCCGCTGCTCTTTTTGGTTTGGTTCTCGCCGGTGGCGCCAGCACGCGAATGCAACGCGACAAGGCCGCGCTTGCTTACCACGGCCGGCCGCAGCTCGACTGGGCGTATGAGTTGTTGTCCGAAGTCTGTGCAGCGACGTTCATCTCGGTACGGCCGGATCAGCGCAATGAAGCGACGCGCGCGCAGTTTCCCCAGATCGTCGACCGTCAGCCGGGCGCCGGGCCGATCGCCGGCATCTCGGCCGCCTTGCAGGAGCATCCGAAAGCGGCATGGCTGATCGTAGCTTGCGACCTGCCCTTCCTGACGCGGGAAATCCTGCAGCACCTGGTCGCGCATCGCGATCCGCAGCGTGTGGCTACGGCGTATCGCAGCGCTCATGACTCGCTGCCTGAACCTCTCTGCGCCATCTGGGAACCTTCGGCGCGTGAAGCGGTGCTGGCGCACATGCAGTCGGGGAAGCAGTGCCCACGCAAGTTCCTCATCAACTCGAACGCGCTGCTGCTGGATCTGCCGGATGCAAGAGCTTTGGACAATGTGAACACCGTCGATGAATTCAGCGCCGCGAACGC
>Ga0182745_1000971_pt1 | contig 28965 bp, 26 predicted proteins | sample eDN3rd30CKraftBY_FD_128523 | JGI IMG/M metagenome (GOLD analysis project Ga0182745, IMG submission 128523) | Enriched backyard soil microbial communities from Emeryville, California, USA - eDNA 3rd pass 30_C Kraft BY (version 2) (version 2) | ecosystem: Environmental > Terrestrial > Soil >... | reverse complement strand
TAATTACCTCACCTGTTGATTCGTCGACACGAAAATCGATCCGGGACAGTTGGGACGGTTTGGCATGCCAAGAGGGGGGGGCGAAATTCCTAGCCAAAATCAATAACTTACGCAGCACGCGCCAGGCTAGACCCAAGATAACTCATTGATTTTGGCTAGGAATTTAACGCAACCGCGGGACAGATAAAATTATGTCAATTGGCACGAAATTAGCGTATACGGAATATACGTATTGACAAGCACTTTTGGCACGACTGTTGCTTTAACAATTATCATGCCAGTTAATTTAAAAATCTCGAAAGATTATACCTGCCAACCGAAACGCCGCCACTCATAGAAATCCCTCACCAGACGCGGCCTGACGGGCTCAGGGGAAACTACTGCAATAGTACCATCCGGGTCAGTCATCACCTCTGGCGTTGCTGTAGCGGCTTCCTGATCGTCCTGAACTTCGCCCACCAGCTCGGTAGTGTCATAGCACTTAAAAAACCGCGTGCCGCGATAGACCGTACGTTCCGACATCGGCGCTTGAGGCTCAGTGCCATAGCGTTCAATAGCAATGTGGACACGTGGCAATGGCAGCCCCAGCATCTTCAGGCGGTCAAGACGCTTGCACGTAATCATGGACTCGATGACCGCCACCCGAATTTGCTTATCCACCAGGGCGATGTTCTGCACGATCAGCAGCAAATCCCAGGCGAGCTTACGTGAGTGCAGCATCCAATCGATGAACTGCTGTCGATCCTTGTCCTGCCACGTCCGTGCGTTGAGCAACGGACCCACTTCGTCCAGGACAAGGAGGCCCGCGCGATGCTCGCGCGGACCTCCCTTGCCCAAGGCCTTGACATCCGCGTACGTCGGACGCCCGGGAATGCATTCCACCTCGGGTGCCGGCTTGTTGAACAGTCTATGCAACAAAGGTCGCACCGGCTTGAGATCAACCCTGAAATTGCAGACCACGCGCCGCCCCTGAAAGGCGTACTGCATAATGCGCATGATGGCAAACAAGTTCTTGCCGCTGCCGACCTTGCCCGTCAGCGCCGTGACCGTCATCGCCCAAACTCCGCGACCTTGCTAATGCTCTTGACCGTAAACATGACCAACAGCACGAACAGGTAGATATCGCTCAGGCATAACAACAGATCCATAGGAACAAAGTAACCTATGTACTGTTTGACATCCCCCAATTCACCAGAGTAAGTCGCCCAACAGGAAAAGAGCGAGGCGCACTGTGGTACGACGATCAGGTTCACAGCGGCCGTGATCAGCCCGAGAATGACCCCAATACGTGCGAGTCGTGCCGCCGCCTCGGCTGCTTGCGACGCCGCGACGTGACCGAGTATGGCCGTGCCGGCCCAGGTCACCACACCCGTGAAGAGCCGCCCAAACCAGCCCAAAATCGCTGCTAACACTGGCATGTCATGAACTCCATCCGCGAACGGTCGCAAGGCAGACCAAATAGAAACCATAGATCAACATCACGCCCTCCGCCGCCCGCACCAGCGCGAAAAGGGAATCCCACATCGACAAGTTCGCCGAGGCCGTGTGACCCGCGAAGGTGACCGATATCTGCGGTGGAGGTTGAGCGGTGGTACTCAGCGCCAGCACAGGTGACGCCAACAACGAGAACGGAAACACGCCCTTCATGAAGCTGCCAAAGGAGTCGGCCTTGCCACGCAGCTTGCCGTCACCGTCGCCCCAGGTCTCGTCGGCGTCATACTTCGAAAACATCGACGAATCGAAGCCTGGGACGCCCGGCGGCGTCCAGTTCTCTCGATCCACCCAATCCTTACCCACATCCGTACAACCCGTGTCCGTTGCAGGATCACACGCAGGCTCGCCGCCTTCAGAGGGGGTCACACCAGAGCTACCCGCCACCGTATTGTGATTGAAGTAGTAATTCGTGGTGTTCGTCGAACCCTCATGGATATTGATCGTCATGTCCGGCGGCGCAGGCACACCCGGCGTTCCGGTATCAGGCGCGGGTGGCGTAGGGGCCTGATCACCACAATTCTTTCCGCCGCCCGACAAGCCTTTGCATCCAGTATCGGCCGGCGCGTCAGGGTGATCACCGAGACACACACTCTCGCCATTGACAGTACCACAGTTAGTTTCGCCCGGCTTGTTACATAGCGTCTGGCCATTGACAACGGAACATGCAGTCGAATCAGCACCCTGCCCGTCATAGTCGCCTTCGGTCCCGCAATCCTGGCCCGTAGACTCATAGATGGCATAGCCCTTACCCGCCGCATCATTGCCGCCCGCGAAAATTTGATTGATGGTGCAGTTCGTCGACTTCAGGCAATACGACGACGGACCCGGCCAGCCAGACGAAAAATTCTTCGTGTAACGAGTAGTAGAGTCCGTGCACGACGGCGGCGGACATTCGGCGGATTTAACACCAACATACACGTTGCTAGTGGTACAGCCCTCCGCGCTGCCGCACGAACCAGGATATCCGGGCAACTTCAAATTAAACTTACAGGCAGTAGCAGTAGTACCAGGGCCAATATATGTAGCAGTGCCAGACGGATTCTGACCGTTGCTCATACATAGATTCATCCCGCCGCTGCTGCAATGAGAAGCGAGCAGCTGACAAGCCTCATCACGGGACCAACCCCAGCCATATGCGTCAGCACCGTATGCCGTGCACTGCTCAGCAGCGATGACACTGGCAGAAACGAGAAGGCCCGCAACAAGGCGAGCTATGAAAGCCAACCAAGTGCGGGCCATGAGATCAACCCTTCGCGAAGCGCTTGAACAGACGCCAGCCGATGACGGCCGCCATCACAATGATACCGATGGGCAACGCCGCCGTGATGGCCGAATTGACCTCGGTCGTGGCAGCGGTCGCCGCAGCGGTATAGTCAACCGCAGCGTTCGACACGACCGGCAGCGCGGCAAGCGCCACTGCGCCGAACTTCAGAACGGAATTACGAATCTTCATCTTCAATCTCCAGAAAAAAAACGCTCGCTGACATACCAACCCCATGCGAATGCGCGAGCAATCACCCAGCACAGGAGTACCAACCCGACACCTTCCTGAAAATCAGTCATAGCCGGTTACCCTTGAGTGCAACGAGGAAGCCAACACCAACGAGTATCCCGGCAATGAACATCAGCGTTTGAGAGATTTGCTGAAGCAACTCGACCTCAGTCACGACCCTACCCTCCCACACAGAAGCTCGATCAAGCGGCGGCGCTCAGCAACGCTCAGGCGCGACCACAGGCCACGCTGTCTACGCTGTGAACGCCGCCGGTTCATCACGCGGCCTTGCTCGGCACGGCAGGCGACAGCACCAACCGCCCGATGGTCAACGCGCCGAAATTGCTCACCGTGAACGACTCGGGCGAAATGACGTAACGGCCGATGGCATACGGCTGCTGGCCGTTGCGCAACGACAAAACGATGCGCTTGCGCTCATCTGGCGTTACCAAGTAAGCGGTCTGCTCGTGGATCTCGTAGTTTTTTTGGGTTCGAGCAGAGACGCCCGACTTCACTTCAACGGTGGAATCTTTGACTTCAATGTGCACTGGACACCTCTTTCGGATTGATTTTCACGACTACGAACCCCCAATCGTCCTTGCCGATTTCGAAGGTGAACGGCGTGTCGTGTATAACGCCTGTTGCTTTCTCTACCCAACCGACACGTGCAACGCGCACGCACCGACAATCTGAATCCGTTCGCTCATAGAGCCACATCGGCAAACCGTGGCGATGCCGAGCGAGCTTGACACCCTCCTCCTGGGTGCCCACGCCAAAAAGGCGTGCGCCTTTAGGAAATTCGCCACTATCGCCCTTCGTGGCGTACTTAACCAAGTAGCCGACCGGACGTGTTGCTTTCTCAATTCGAGATAGGCCTTTCTGCCACATGCCGGACGCATCGGGTTTCGGTAGACGAATCCCCTTTGGTACCCACCACAGAATGTGGTAATGCGGCTTGCCTTTCCTGGTGAGCTCAATAACCCACTGATACGACGCCCTCACCCGCTGGCGCTTTAGCCATTCGCGCGTGGCCTTGATGTAGCCCGAGATATCGCGCGTGGTGTAGAACTCTTCCTGCCGATAGGTGAGCGTCACGAACACCGCGTCATAGCGACCACCACCGACGTTGAATACATCACGAGACGCATCCGCTGATGCGATGACAACTCGACGCATCCGACGCGTACGACGCCGATTGTTGAGCTCTTTCAACGCACCCTTGATAGAGAGGGTCGGCATGACGCGCTGAGAGGGACGCACGCCACTTGTTACCTGTCCGACAAGCCCAGCACCCGCCGTGCCAACTGTTGACTGTTCCATCATTGCATGCACCCCAACGTCATCACGTTGGACTCATGCGCACGCGAGCCGAGCCGATGGGGAAACCACCAGCCAGGGCAATGACACGTACACTGACGACGACGCTGATACAGGCGACGACGAAGCCGCCGCGCCTTGCGCTCGCTGACCTTGCGAACGATTCTCACGAGAGATCCGCCCAAAACAGCGCATGCTCGCGGCGCGGTGGGCCGATGAAGCACGGCAACGGCAGATCTCCCAAGCCCGCAGCACGACGCAGCGTAGCCCACACGTACCCATACGCCTGATGAACAGCATCACCATGGCTGTGCTGCGCCATGTACTGGAGCGCCTCGCGCGCCTCGCGCTCAGTAAGCCCGCTCACAGTCGCAGCTCCAACGCTGGCGGCATGCCAGGGTTGACACGGTCGAACGCGGTCAGAACAGGCTGACCGCGTATCACATCGCCAACAGAGACCCACGAGGATGGACTGCAACTGGTGCAGGCCGGATTCGGCGACCAGTAGCCGCAGCCGTCGCAGGGCTGGGGATTGGGACGCAAAGAAAAGGCGCCGACGCTGTTACCCGCCGGCGCCTGCCCCTGCGGTTCAGGGGCCACGGGAGCCTGTAACGCCTCGTCCTCGACACAGACCGGAATAACTAGGTATTCGTCATGCTCCCAGCCATCGCCGTAGAGCCGATCTAGTTCGCGCTTATGAGGAACCCGCTTGCCGCCCATACACACCTCCCGAAGTGGGTATGGGATGCGACACTAGTCAATTGACGAGTAACTGTCAATCGTCACGTGACGTTGCACGTCACGCATCGAGAGACTAGCCTGGATCTCAAGCCGCACACCCCCGAGGGATACCCAATGGTCACTAGCAAAGACTTCCTGAACCAACTAGCCAAAAAGCTCGGGGGCGAAGAATACGAGGCATCGGACTATGCCATCGCAAAGGTGCTTGGAGTGCCGCGCGCCACAGTCTCACGCTGGAGAACAGGAGCAGGCGCAATCGGCGAAGACAACGCCATCGCGATAGCCGAAATCCTAGGAGAAGACCCTAAGTTCGTATTGGCTTGCGTACTCGCAGAGCGCAGCACCAGCAAAAAAGCCAAACAGGTACTACGGCAAATTGCAGACGGCTTGAGACACACAGCCGCCATGGTCATCGTGGGAATCGCTGGAATTCTAGGGGTTTCACACTCCCCGACCGCGCAAGCCAGCTCGGTCAACGCGCAAGAATCAATATTATGTTAAATTATGTGCATACTCATACGCATGCAGATCCGGATGGCCAACAAGGTCTCATTATCTGCCCCTCGCCCCCGATACTCTAAATGGTCAATTCTTCGGGAGAACAGCAATGGATGCGGATTTGTCGATCAAGCTTGGGTCGCTCGCCATCGGTCTGATTGGCCTCGCAATAACAGCCTGGAAGTTTCCATACGATCTGCTTCGATCGCGTCATGGCACCTATCGTGAACAGTATCGATTTGCCGCTGAGTTTCTGACCGTGCTTTCTCGAGAACCAGCCTCGTTGCATCCCTATGCCAAGCAGAAAGGTCTTCAAGCAATCGCTGGCGGATCGCACCTGTCAACGGCTGAAATCGAGTACCTGCTATCGCTCCAGGAGCCGGTGCAGGCGATGGACGACTATGTTTTCTCGAAGAAGTATTTGATTCATCGGCCAACCGCCGGAGAAACCCAGATCGAATTCAAGAAGCTGTATCAAGCTAAATGGCGCCGCATCACGCTGGCAACCGTTCTTCTCCTGCTGTATTTCGGGACGTATTGCCTAGCGGTCGCTCCTTTGTTTCTTCCGGGTTTCAAGATCATCACCATTAACCAACTCCTAGCAATGCTGCCCATCACCTTGCTTGTGTTCTTGCCCATGAGCTATCTGGCGCTGAGAGGCGTCAATCGCATTGTGCGTGCACAAGCATTGGTTTCCAGACAGCTTTGTGACTCCGGGGAACGTTAGAAGCGCACCCCTAGTTGCAGGCCAACGGTTCGCGGCCAAGGACGAGTGGCGAGACGCTCGATCGAGGCCGGGCTGTCGAGGCCGTTCTCATCGAGAATGTTCTGGACATAGAGTTCCGCGGTCCATGCACCATTTTCCCAACCCAGACGGGCGTTCAACAGGGAGATGATGTCGGATTGACTGAAATAGGTTGGCGCTACGCTCCGGCTTCTAAAGGTGGTGCGGCCCTGATTGCTGTAATCCACGCGGAAAAACCCGGGCATGTCACCCGCTCCGAACCAGGCGAACTGGCGTTCGGCCCACATCGAAAACGTATACTTCGGCACCATATCGATGGGGTCGCCGACAATATAGTTGGCCTGCGAGACACCCACCTTGGTGAATTCGGTATCGATATAGCTGCCAGACACGCCCAGCTCCATCCGATCGAGCACTCGATACGACAATAAACCGTCGATGCTGTTGATCTTCGCGTCGCCGGCGTTTGTTATGTACGCGCTGAGAGCTCCCAATATTTGACCATAGATCTGATACTGCTCGTAGTTGCTGCGCGCCAATGCCAGTTCCGCGTTGAGACGCCCATCGAGCAGCGCCATCTTGGTGCCAATTTCGTAAGTCCAGAGCTTTTCCGGAAGGAACGGAGGTTGGCCGGTGCTGGGATCGTTGAACCCTCCGCTACGGAAGCCTTTGGCAGTCGACGCGTACAGATGAATGTCATTATTGACCGCGTAGCTGAGATAGAACTTTGGATTGGTGCTGGTGAACTTCCCATTGGCGGCAAGATAAGCGCCTGAACCGCCATAGCTATAGGAGCGGGGCTTGTCCTCGAAGTAGCGTAAACCGGCACCGACTTTCAATTTGTCGGTGAGCGCATAGTTGGCGTCGCCGAACACGGCCGTGGTCGTCGCCCGGTCAAAACCGACGGGAGCTGTGTATATATTGGCTAGAACACCGCCCTGATTGCCGATGGTGAGGTTGGTCAAGTCGCTATACGACCTCGGACGCTGATAGATCCCGCCCACTGTCCATTGCAAGCGGCCTGGACCCAGCGACCCCAGGCGTACCTCTTGCGTGAACACCGACGACCGGCGGTGTTGGTCGAGCACTATTTGAAAAGCGCTCGGATCCGGCGCACAACATTGAGTACCGAGTCCGTCGAAGCTGTTTCGGTTATTCAAGTAGCTGGTGGTGCTCAGCAGTCGCATGCCGGGGAAGTCATACGACATGGTTACATTATAGATCTGGTAGGCCGCCTCGCCCTCCGGCGTGGTGGGCAGATTGATGCTCTGCTGGTAGTTGCCGTCTGCATCCGAACCACTGCCGAGACCATATTGATTACGGTAAGCGGTTGCCGTTGCCTTGAGTTCGAAGGCATCGGTCGGTCTCCACAGCAGCTTGCCCCTCAAGTTGTAGCTTTCGTGACCATTGATGTCCTTCTTCGCCAGGGCCGGCTGATCGATCCAGCCACCATAGTTCTCATAGACTCCCGAAACGCGTATGCCGAGTTCATCCTCCACCAGTGGAACACTCACCACACCCCGCACCCGCTGATTGGCACTGCCCTGCTTCGTGAATGACCAGTCCGTGTCCGCTTTGCCTGTGAACCGGTTGAGATCGGGATCGGCGGTGATATAGCGAATCGTGCCGCCCATCGATCCTTGTCCGTACAGCGTGCCCTGTGGGCCACGTAGAACCTCGATGCGCTCCAGATCGTAGGTGGGGAGGTCGATCTGGCTGGACGAGCTGCCATCGAGCGCCGGCGCTTCATCGAGATATGCGCCTATCGTGGATGCCGTACCAAAGGCGTTCGCAATGCCGCGAATGCTGACGCGACGCTGTGATCCGCCGGTTTCCTGTACATACATGCCGGGTGCGGAATAGGACAAGGCTTTGAGATCGGAGATGCCACGTTTCTCCAGCGCCTTGTTGTTCAATACCACGATGCTGACCGGCACTTCGATCAGCCGCTCTTCGCGCTTCTGTGCGGTGACGATGACTTCCTCGATGGCCGGTTTGTCATCGACTGCATTGCCGGTTGTCCGAGCGTCGATACCATTCTGGTCCGCACCTGCCGATGCGGATGGTGCCAAGCGCATGGGGCCCGATTTGGCTGCTTCCGTGGGATCTGTGCTCGATATCGGCTTGGCCAAGGCCTTTTCGGACCAGATGGATACGGTTCTTTCGTTGGTGAATTCGTAACGCAGGCCGGATCCTTCCAGGAGTTTTTCAAGCGCCGCGGTCGCCGTAAGATTACCTACGACTTTCCGGGCCGGAAGTTTCGTAGCTCCATCGACGGGGAAGGCGAGCTGCAGCCCACTCTGTTGTGTAAACTGAATCAGCGCCTCAGTCATGAGCGGCGCAGTAATTTTGAAGGGAATAGGGTGCGTGGAGACAAAACCCTCCCCCGCTTGCGCCAAGCTGGATAGCGCCAGAAGGACGGAGTACGCAACGGTGCGAGAGCGGGCTATCTTCATGATCTCGTAATTCCCCAAAGTGTTGCTTGTCACTGCCGAGTTGAGATGCTTCAAGGCGGTGGACGCCAATGCCCGCCGAACGCATCTTCGACTCTCTTGCCCCTATGAGGGGGAGTTTTCGAGAAACAGCGCAAGCATTTCTCCCCTGCCCTGTTGTCGGCTCGGCTTGAGCAAATAGTTGCGCTGTTTTTGGTAAAAAGGCGCTCATAGTCCCTGTAGCAGGCTTTTGCTTGGATCTTTCCGATAGATGAGCACCCGGCAGACCAACCCTTCGTCCCCCTTCGTCAAGGAAATGGCCCTGGCGTATGGATCGGCGCTGCACCGCTTTCTAATCAAGCGGTTACGTGCCGGCGAGGAGGCCGACGATATCGCCCAGGAGGTCTATTTACGGCTGCTGCGCCTGCAGCGGGCGGATCTGATTCGCCAGCCGCTCGCCTACGTGTACTTCCTGGCCTCCCAGATCGTCGGCCAACACCGCCTGCGCGCCGCCCAGCACCCGCTGGTCAATGACCTCGATATGCTGGATCACGCGGCGGACGCCGAAAGCTACGCGCGGCGCGACGAAATACCAGATCAGGAGCATATACAGCGGGAGTTGAAGCGCGTCCTCGGCAGGCTCAGCTCCGTGCATCGCACGGTCATTCTGCTGAGAAAGCGTGATGGCTTTTCCATTCCGGAGATCGCGGAGCGGCTTCAGTTATCCCCTTCCAAGGTGCGCAGGTACCTGGTAGAGGCCAACGCCCGTATTGAAGAGCTGCTGCGGCAACAAGGACGGTAGCAACATGACGACCATGAAAACTCGACGGGAACACGAAGCCTTGAGCATTCGGGAACAAGCAGCGGACTGGCTGCTGATCCTGGAAGGCCGACGATCTGAGGACCTGGAAGCCTTTGCCGACTGGCTGGCTCAATCACCGCTGCATGTGGATGCATTCCTTCGCATGTCCGCAGTCGACTCGCTGCTGTCCGAAGTCGATCCCGAACGCTCGATTGCCATCGACACCATTCCTGCGCTCGACACAGAGCCTGACTTACGCATCAGGCCCCTTACCGCTGGATTGGCCACTGCTGAACCGCCCCCCGCCAAATCTCGAGCACGCTGGCGCCCCACCGTGACGGCCTGGGCAATAGCAGCCGGGCTAGGTACGCTGGCAATCGCAATCGGGATGCTGACTTTCACGCATTCACCCATTAGCGAACCGCAACAGCACTACGTCACAGCGATTGGCGAGCAGCGCATAGTCCCCCTGGAGGATGGGTCCGTCCTGTACCTCAATACGGGTTCAGCCGTATCCGTGCACTTCACCGCCAAGGAGCGTCTGATTCGATTGGAGTCGGGTGAGGCCATGTTCAAGGTGAGCCACGATCCTGCCCGCCCGTTCCTGGTTCATAGCGGCAATTCCATCATTCAGGCTATTGGCACGCAGTTCAACGTTCGCCGCCGACAGGACGATTCCGTCGTCTCAGTCACCGAAGGCGTGGTTCAGGTTTCTCGCGAACGCGGATTGATGGAGACGTTGGTGCCGGGCGAAGCTCCAGCGGGAAATATCGAGCCCGTACGTCTCAAGGCAGGTGAAGCGCTGCAAATCGGCCGAGACGGTAGCATTACCAGTCCGGTACCCGTGGATGTCGCGCGCGTCAACGCATGGCGTGCGCGACGTCTGATTTTTCAGAACGATACGCTGGCGACCATCGCCGATGAGTTCAATCGCTATAATCTCAAGCCGAAGATCAAAATAGCGGATGCCGCGGTTGCCGAAAGACACTTCGCCGTTGCTTTCGATGCCGATGATCCTGAATCCCTGGCGGCCATTCTGAAGCGGGATCCCACCCTGGAAGTCGAGCAGACCCCGGATTTGATTGCCATTCGAGCCCGATAGTCATTGCGTGACAACCAGGCACCCAGCGTCAGTTCTTCTTCTTGAACAGCGATTTCAAGCCTTCGGTCAGTTGTCGGCCGGCTTCGCTCACGCTGTTGATACCCTCCACCACCTGATTGCCGTCAGCGTTGCCGATCAGCGTGCCGGCGGTGAGATTCGGATAGTTGATGCTGTACTCCCGGATCGACCGCACCTGCTGACTGGGTAGAACTTCCAATTGTTCCACGGCCAAGTCCGGGGTGAAAGCATTGCCGATGGCCGTCTTGCCGACATAGCGGCTGTATTCGAAAGTAGCGTTGCGGGATTCGCCAGGGTTGAGCACGAATTGCGGATCGGCCTTGCTGCGCTCGACCTGCCCAATACCTTTGACGCGGTCCGGGTAACGCCAGTCGATCACATAGCGGTTGCCATAGTTGTCGATCATGCTGCCGGAATTCTTGGTGTAAGCCAGGATGAGCGGCTGGGCGCTGACATTACGGAACTGCACATTCAGACGTACCAGATGCACGGTGCGGGCCTGGCTGGTGGTGACTTGAGTCACCTGGGCAGTAAATGGACCCGCGTTATAGCAACGCGGCTGTCCCGCGCACGGATCGGCGGACGGTGTCGCAGCCGCAGCAGTTGGCGGGGGTACCGATGCTGCAGTAGCTACAGCGGCTGAGGTTGCGTTGGCTACATTTGGCGTTGCCACCTCGGTTCTGGACGCCAGCGCTTCGTCGCTCAGGGCGCGGAACTGCACCACGTGCTCACGACCGAGCTTCATCTGGGTGCCGACAGCGTCGATCTCGCGAAGCGTGATCTCCAGTTGGAATACTGTACCCGCCAGGGTTTTGCCAGCATACCAATTGAACTGAAACCGAGCGTCGCTGCTCTCTCCCGGTTGCAAGGTAAACTTCGGGTCGAAAGTGGATGACGTGACGACCCCTATGGCACGTACGCTGTTTGCATTACGCGTGTCGATCCCGTAGCGATTGCCCAACTCGTCGATGACTACGCCGGAGCCTTTTACATACCCAAGCACCAGCGGCCGGTCGGTCTTGTTCGTCATACGTACCGTTGCAGTCGCCAGGCGCTGAGAACCGCCGACGCTGGTTCTGAAATCAGTGACGGTTGCTTTGAAAGTGGTGACCTCGCTGCAAAACTGCTGAGGTGAACAATTCGCTGCCGCTTGAATCGAGGGGCTGCACAGCCATAGTGCCGCCAGCAGCGACAGAATATGAGTAGAGTGGAATCGATGATTAAATTTCATGACAACCTCCCAATTGGCAATCAGCCCTGATCGACTTGCACGCGGCCCACAGCAGTGCCGTGCCGACTTTCTCTCAGTTCGTATTCGACGATTTCAGCGGTCAAGGTCCCACCTGACGGACCGGGCTGTACTGCCATGATTCGCAACAACACATCGAGCGAGACGCTGCCGAAAGGACCGATCTTGTCGCGCACCACTTGTGCCTGCTCCGGCGACACACGCCAGATCTGCGCCGTTCTACCGTTACCGAAACGCAGCGAAACCTTTTCACCGAAGGCGTCGAACGAAACCACCGAACTGGGTGCCAGCGCACCCACCGTGAACTCGCCATAGGACGGATCGTAGTCGCTCAGGTTGGCGTTCATGGAGAGCCGAATGAAGCCGATGTCGCGCAAAGCGCCGGCGGCCGATTCGAGCTCGGCATGGATGGTCGTGCGCAGTCCGGCCTTATCGATAGGCTTGGCGAACTTGATTCGATTGTCGTCTTCCACCCAACGGTCCAGAGGCGGCGACAGGCTGGCAAGGTCGTAATAGAGGAACACCACCGTGGCGTTGTCCGGGTTGACGATCTCGCCCTTGCGTCCTTGAATAGCTGGACGGCTGCTGTTACCGGTTGCGGCGGTAGCCGCCGCTCCATTGCCGGCGGCACCGGTCTGTGGTGTGCGAGCCTCGGATTTTGGCTGGGCCAGCGCACGGTCCGATGTGGAAGCACTGGAGGCCGCATCCGTGGATGGCCCCGAACAACCCGCGGCCAGCAGCGCGGAAATGAAGACCAGGGAACGAGTGGGCTTGCTCACAGTTCGGGCGCCTTGGCATTCTTGCTGGCAGCTTCGAGTTCTTGCGCCTTACGCCGTGCATCGAGCTGTTGCAGTGCCTGTTCGGTGCTGGTGATGGACTCATAGCCCTTGGCCTGGTCGATCACACCAACCTGCAGGTCGTGGCTCAGGCCGGGGTTCTCGCGGGTCGCCCGCACATAGGCGGCGACCACGATGCCGCAATCTGGAGAGAAATTAGTGCCACTATCCGGGTCGGCGCTGCCGTAACACTTGTTGTAAAGCGGTGAGGTTTCCGTGATCCGTCGCCCGAGTGGATCGTAGGCCCATGTCAGTTGCCGGTCCTGACCGGCCTTCTGACTGTGCGTGGGAGTGCCATACTTCTTCACCAGCGCCTGCTCGACGCTGTCCATGGTGGGGTTGCTGCCCTGCTCGAACCATTCCTCGCGCGCTGCGGCTATGACGCGTTCCTCGCCTGGCATCCCCATGGTGCTGACGTACCATTTGGCTTGCCCCGGCTTCATGTCCTGGCGTACCGCGTTGCTGGAGCGCGCCATGGCGTCTCTTTGCAGGTCCGCCATGATCTGTTTGGAGGTCCGCTGTACCCGCGGCACGGCGAAGCGGGCGCCGAACCCCTGGCGAACCGTCTGGCCGTAGGTATTGATATTGAAGCTCCGCGACCTATCGGCTTGCGCGATCAGCAGATCGTTGGTGCACAGCACTACGTTGGTCGCCTCGTCGTGGCTCATGCCTGGACGTACACCCACGACGTCGTCCACCGGTGCCCCTGCGGCCCGAGCTGGCGTCTTGATCTTGGCCGGACAGCGCAGGTCGCCGCGCGCCTCCGCTGCGACCTCTTCCGCGCTGGCCGAACCCGTCGATGCTGTCGTCGGCTTGCTGGAGGCGCTCCTCGAGCTTGCGCCGTCCGGCGGCGGTGCCTTGCCGCAGGCGGCGAGCGAAGCGATCAGTGCTACCAGGCAGGCACGGCTTACGATTCTTGTGATCATGAATTGCGGACTCCTTGTACCCGTGGCCGACCGGGCAAACTGAGCTAGAATTCCCCCTGTCGTGACAACGAGGGGGCGGGTTGCCACGGGAGTTGGCCGCAAACAGCGTCAAGCAGTCGTCACGGCTGCCTAACCAATTTCTAACTTCAAGAATAAGATCGAAGAAACAGTGACTTATGAAATGACTACTGCCGGCGTGCGGAGGACTGAATGAGCTCACCGCCGCCAGAGATGAAGCCCTCGCTGTACCGATATCGCTTCGGAAATTGCGAATTCGACGAGGCCCGTTTCGAGCTGCAGGTATCCGGCCAGCCGGTCGAGGTGCAGCGCAAGCCACTGGAGATCCTGTCGTATCTATTGGCACATGCCGGTGAGGTGGTGACCAAGGACGAATTGCTGGCCACGGTGTGGGAAGGACGGCCTACGGTCGAGAACGTCCTGGCGAATGCCATCACTAAGCTGCGCAGCGCGCTCGGTCCGGACCACGCCGACCGCATCCTTACCCAGCCGCGCGTCGGCTATCGCTTCGTCGGGCCGCTGGAGCGAATTGCTGTCGGGCGGGCGTTTGCCAGCCATTTGGATCTGAAAGGCGGCGAAGCGGTGCCAGGGCGGGCGAATTTCGTGCTCGAGACACCACTCGGTAGCTCCAGCGGCAGCGAGGTATGGACCGCGCGGCATGCCAAAACCCGGGAGCTGCGCGTCTACAAGTTCAGCCCTGACGGCGAACGGCTTGCCGGCCTCAAACGGGAAGCCACCCTCTTTCGGGTGCTGCGTGACAGCCTTGGGGACCGTCCAGATATCGCGCGTATCGTCGACTGGAACTTCGAGACGCCCCCCTTCTTTCTCGAGTGCGAATACGGTGGGCTGAACCTGCTCGAGTGGGCGGAGACGGAGCAGCATTTGGCCTCGATGCCGTTGCCCGAGCGGCTTGAGCTGTTCCTGAGGATCGCCGATGCGGTCGCGGCGGCTCACAGCGTGGGCGTGCTGCACAAGGACCTGAAACCTGCCAATGTGCTGGTCGCCGCATGGCCGGAAGGCGGCTGGCAAATACAGCTCACTGATTTCGGCAGCGGCCGGCTGCTGGAACCGGACCGTCTGGCCGAAATGGGCATCACGCGCCTGGGATTGACGCAGACCACCGTGCTGGCCGACTCCACCAGCGGCACACCATTATACCTCGCGCCGGAGCTGCTCGCAGGCCAGGTGCCGACGGTACAGAGCGACCTGTTCGCCCTGGGCATGATTCTGTATCAGCTCGTGGTCGGCGACTTGCGCAAGCCCATGCTGCCGGGCTGGGAGCGCGATATACCCGATGAACTGTTGTGGGAGGATATCGCTGCAGCCACCGACGGTGAGCGGGTACAGCGGCTACCCAACGTCGCACAACTCGTCGAGCGGCTGCGGAACATCGATGCACGCAGATTGGAGCGGCAGCGCTCATCGGATGCTGATGCCGCTGCGCGCCAGGCGAATGAAGCCCTGCAACGCAGCCGCGCACGGCGGCCGTGGATCGCTGCAGCTCTGGTCATTCTTACTCTCAGTTGCGCCGTAAGCCTGTGGTTGTACCGCGATGCGGAGATTGCCGGTGCGCGCACCGACGCCATCAACGATTTCCTGAACTGGGACGTGCTGGCGAATACCGGTGCCCTGAAAACCGACACCGATCCTGACCCGACCATGCTGCGCGTCCTGAAGAACGCCACGACCACGGTCGGTGAGCGCTTTGCTGGCGACCCGGCCAGCGAAGGTCAGATTCGTCTGGCCATCGGCCAAGGGTTGGGCGGACTCGGCGACTACGCCGAGGCTGAGAAGCAGCAACGCCTGGCCGTGGAACTGCTCAAGCGCGCCTACGGGCCGACCCACGACAAGACACTCAATGGGCTGTACACGTTCGCCGGCTTGCTGCTGGAGCAATCCAAATTTCAGGAGGCTGAAGCAGTGCTGGGCGAATTGGACCGGCTGGGGTCGCGCCTGCTGCGAAACAGCATCATTGCCATGAAAGGACATGCACTGCGAGGCATGCTGCGTGCTACGCGCAAGGACTGCGCACGAGCCTTGAGCGATTTCGAAATGGCCGAGCAGTTCGACCTGGGTAGCGGCGATGAGGCGGACTACAACCGCTACAACATCCGTTCGTGGATTGGCCAGAGTTTGAACTGTCTGGGACGGCATGCCGAAGCACGAGAAGTCTACTCCGATCTACTCGGTCCGCAGCACGATGCAGCAGCCATCGGACCGGCACTCATGTCGTACGCGCGGCTGGGATACGCCGAAGCGCTGCGACACACCGGTCGGATCGCTGATGCCGAGCGCGAATATCTGCAGGCTCTTAGTCAGATCGAATCCGGCATCGGCGACGCGGATGCGCTGACCACTGGCCAAGCTCAGGTCCAGGTCGGCAATTTCTATTTGAGCCTCGGACGCTTCGACGCGGCCAGCACGCATTTGAACAAGGGGCTCGAACTGCTCTTGCCGATAGGAGAGCAGCAGGAAAAAGGCCTGGACGCTCTGCGCGGACTGGGCGTGATCGACTTCTGCCAGGGTCGGCTAGCGGCGGCGATCGACAAACTCTCCATCTCCCGTACCGGTTTCATAACGGTATTCGGCGACGGGAGCCCCGACGCGCAAGGTGCGGGCTATTGGCTCACCGTCGCGCTGATCGAGGCGGGCCGAATCGACGAAGCGGTCGATCTGGCCGCGCAGTTGCAACCAGAAGTGCTGCGCACCTCGTTTGGCGGCAACGCCTGGGATGCGCGACTTGATGCTCTACGTGCCAAAATCCTGATACACCAGGGGCGTGTCCAGGAAGGCCGCCCGCTCCTTACTGCAGCCACGTCGAAACTACAACGAGACGGTGTGCCGTCGTGGGTGATCGAATCGCTCGACCGGGAGCCGGTAGTCGCGCAAAACCAAGAGGCTCCATCTGGCGAACAGGTAAATTAATAAATCAAATGATAATTATCCAATCATTTAATTTGTGAATGCACGGAAGCAGCGGTACGGTGAGAAAATCGGCTCACCCGACGAGCCCGTCCAGGGCAGCACCCATGATCGACCGCTTGTTCATCAACGCCGTGGATCTGCACGGCACTACGACGCATCTGGCCGTACACGGCGGCCGTTTTGTCGCTATCTCCCGGCAGCGCCCTGAAGTTGACGCGGCAGAGCTCATCGACTTGCAGGGTAACCTGGTGCTACCGGGGTTCGTGGATGGCCATATTCATCTCGACAAGAGCTTCGTAGGGGATGGTTGGCGGTCTCACGTACCGACTGACAGCTTGCGAGAACGCCTGGCCATCGAGAAGCAGTTGCTGGCCGATGCGCGTCCCATCACAGAACGAGTCAATGCGCTGATCGAGCAGGCAGTCGCCTTCGGCACGATGGCCATGCGGTGCCACGTGGATGTGGATGGCACCACCGGCCTGACCAACCTGCACGCCGTGGTGGCGGGCAAGGAACGATGGCGCGATCTGGTCGATATCGAGATCGTTGCCTTCCCGCAGGCCGGCGTGATGTCGTGCAAAGGCACGGCAGAATTCCTGGAGGCAGCCCTTGGTGAGGGCGCCGATGTCGTTGGCGGAATCGACCCCACAACGCTCGATGGCGCCGCGCAGGCGCAGTTGGATCTGATCTTTGGGCTTGCTGAGAAACACCAGGCCAAACTGGACATCCACCTGCACGAGCCTGGCCAGCAAGGCATTACACAACTGTTGAGCATAGCCCAGCGAACCCAGGAGCTGGGCATGAGCGGCCGCGTAGCCGTCAGCCACGCGTACGCGCTCGGCGAAGTGCCCTTGGATGTCGTTGACAGTACCGCTGCCGCGCTGGCAGGTGCCGGGGTCTCGATCATGACCAATGCGCCGGGCGATCGTCCGTTTCCCCCGGTACGCCGCTTACGCGCCGCTGGCGTTCGGATGTTTGCCGGCAATGACAATATCCGCGATGCCTGGTGGCCCTACGGCAACGGCGACATACTGCAACGGGCCATGTTGATAGGCTACCGTTCCGGCTTCTACACCGATCAGGAGCTGCTGATCGCATTGGACATGATCACCGCCGCCGCCGCGGGGGTGATCGGCAAGGATGATTACGGACTGGCGGTTGGCAACGAGGCATCCTTCATCGTACTGAACGCTCACAATGGTGCTGAGGCCGTTGCTGGTGCTCCAGCCGACAGGCTCATAGTCAGGCGCGGCGAGTTCTGGCGACCTTCATCGCCCTGGATCGGAGCCCAATCACAGCGAGCATGATGTGGTGGCGGAGTAAGTTCACTCCCTGCCCCGCTTGTGCTCCCGTTCGAGCATTTGCGCGAGGTCGCGAGCGAGCTCTTTGATCACCGGGTCGACCGTGGGACGATGCAGCAGCGCTATTTCCATGGTGTCGATTTTTGGCCAGCCGCCCTTGGGTGTAAGGACTGCGTGATCCGCTGTGACGGCGAGTGCTGGCAAAAGACTGATGCCCAGCCCATCGCCTACCGCGGACTGGATACCGAACAAGCTGGAACTGGTAAAGCTGATGCGCCAACGCCGGCCATGCTGCTCCGCAACCTCGATCATTTCGTCCCGATAAAGACCGCGCGTGGGAAATGCGACCAGAGGGAGCGGATCCAGATGCACGCTGGGGCTCCTGGCACTGTCGATCCAGCATAGTGTTTCGGGCCAGCACGCCACCGCTTCGCGACTATTGCGCCGTTGCTTGACCACAACCAGGTCGAGATCTCCATGGTCGTAGCCGCTGCCCAAGTCCCGGCTCAGGCCACTGGTCACTTCGATCTTGACCTGCGGGTGTTTCCGGTTGAACGCCGCCAGCAAGTGGGTGGTACGTCCGGCGGCGAAATCTTCCGGTACCCCCAATCGCACCGTCATGGCTACCGCGTTCCCCGACAGGGCATCCAGTATTTCATCGTTCAGCGTCAGCATGCGCCGGGCATGAGCCAGCAAGGTCTCGCCGGCATCGGTAGGCCGTACATCGCCGTGACTGCGTTCCAGAAGGCGGTGGCCCGCCATTTCCTCCAGACGCCGCACTTTCTGGCTGACGGTCGACTGGGTGGAATGCAGCCGGGCGGCAGCCGTAGTGAAACTGCCGCAATCGGCCACCATGACCACGGCCCGCAGCAGGTCCAGATCGAAAAGTGGCCTATTCGATTTCACACTGATAGCCATTTGAATATTTAGCTTCTAAATGCCAAGTCCACCTTCTACCATGTCCCTCGCCGGGCACAAAGTTTTGTGCCGGGACTGACTTGTGCCGGGAACGGGCCTGCACCGGGAGTTCGCATGAAGCCCCTACGTCTCGCGTATGTACTGCTGATAGCCATGCTCATATCCACTGTCTCGCGCGCAATGGCGCTCGATGAGCAACTGCACCGGGCCGCCGCCAGGGGCGACGTTGCGGCCATCCAGGACTTGCTGGGCAGGGGTGCCGATCTCGATGCGCGTGATGCCGCCCAGCGCACTCCCCTGTTACGAGCCACGCACGGCAATCATGTCGCGGCCGCCAAGATCCTTATTGATGCCGGCGCCGACGTGAACGCCAAGGATGCCATCCAGGACACCCCCTACCTTTATGCTGGTGCCAGGGGACACTTGGACATTCTGCGCATGACCCTGGCTCACGGCGCGAACTTGAAAAGCACGAATCGTTATGGCGGTACGGCGTTGATTCCGGCAGCCGAGCGTGGCCACGTGGAGACCGTGCGAACACTGATCGATGCGGGGGTCGACGTCAATCACGTCAACAAGCTGCATTGGACCGCACTGCTCGAGGCCATCATCCTGGGTAACGGCGGCACGCGTCACATCGAAATCGTCAGAATGCTGGTGGCTGCGCAAGCGGACGTGAACCTGGCCGACGGCAAAGGTGTCACGCCCCTGCGGCATGCGCGCCGGCACGGCTACCGGGAGATCGAACGTATTCTTGTTGCAGCGGGAGCTCGTTGAGATGAAGAACCTATTGCTTGCCTGCGCAGCTGCCGTCTTGGTAGCGACGGCACCCGCGTTTGCCGCAGACACCAAGGGTGATGTGATCATTCGCCATGCCACGATCGTGGATGTGGAGCATGCGCGTACCGTCGCCGATCAGGCCGTGGTGCTGCGCGGCAATGACATCGTCGCCGTAGGCAACGATCGGGACATGGCGGCCCAGTGGCAAGCGCAACATTCCGTCGACGGCAAGGGCCGGTACCTCATTCCCGGCCTGTGGGACATTCATGTGCATTTTGGTGGCGGTCCGGAGCTGATCGAGGAAAACAAGGCGCTTTTGCCGCTCTACATCGCCCATGGCATCACGACCATCCGTGATTGCTCGGGCGATCTGCCGGACCAGGTACTCGCCTGGCGTGACGAAATCGCGACCGGCAAGTTGCTGGGGCCGCAATTGTTCAGCTCGGGCGCCAAGCTCGAGGGCATACGACCGGTATGGAAAGGCACCATCGAGGTCGGCAGCCGGGCCGATGTGGACGCGGCGTTGCTCCGGCTGCAAAAGGATCGGGTCGATTTCATGAAGATCACCGACAGCACGCTCGACCCGCAGCTGTTCCTCTAGGCGGTGTCACGCGCCAAGCAGTTGGGTTTGCGCTCGTCGGGGCACATTCCCATGGCCCTGACGGTTCAGCAGGCGGTGGACGCCGGCATCAGCTCCATCGAGCATCTCGACTACGCCTACAAAGCTGGGGTCAAGGACGAGGCCGCCATAGCGGCTGACTTTGCCGCCGGTCGCATCGATCGGGCCGAAGCCAGCCGACGCCTGGATCAGGGATTCGACCGGGACGTGGCCATGGCGGCTTATCGACGCTTCGCCGCGCAGGGGGTCTTCGTCACGCCAACGCTCAACGGCGGACGCATCATTGCTTTCCTGGACCGCGACCCGCATACCAACGACCCTTACCTCGCCTACATCGGGCCCAAGCTGCGCAAGACCTATGACTGGCGTATCGAGCGGGCCAACAAGGCCACTGCCGCCGAGATTCAAGCCCGGCAGGCCCATTACGGACGCGTGGCCGCCGTTCTGCCCATGCTGCAGCAAGCGGGCGTGACCATCATTGCGGGCACCGATGCGGGCTTCCTGAACTCATTCGACTATCCAGGCATCGGGCTGCACGACGAGCTCGGGCTGTACGTGGAGCATGGACTGACGCCAGCACAGGCGTTGTCCGCCGCCACCCGCTCCGGGCCGGCGTGGTTTGGCAAGCTGGACCACTATGGCGCGGTGGCTGAAGGCAAGGCGGCGGACCTGGTGCTGCTCGATCGCAATCCGCTCGAAGACATCACCGCCACCCGCGCCATCAGCACGGTCATCATGCGGGGACAGATCTATGATCGTGCCGCCCTGGACGGCATGCTGAACCGGACTCGCAAGCAAGTTGCCGCTTGGAATGCCGCAGCCACGCACTGAACGTGTGCCGAGTGACGGCGAGCTCAGGGTAACGGACCCAGCGTCAGGCGGAGGCCGTCCAGGCCTTCGGACAGCGGGATCTGACAGCTCAGGCGCGAGCACTCGGTAACCTGTTGTGCTTCGTAGCTGAGCAGTTCCCGCTCCTCCTCCGTCGCTCGAGCGAGGCTGGAACACCATTCCGGCGCCACATAGACATGACAGGTGGCACAAGTGCAGCTGCCGCCGCAGATGGCTGGAATATCGAGACCGGCGCCACGCAACGCCTGCATCAGGCTGTCGCCACGGCGGCCGAGTACCTGATGTTCATCGCCGTCTCGATCGATGGCGGATAGTCTGATCATGATGTGATCCATGCCTCGGGCCGGGTCAGGACAGGCTTTCGATGGGCTGGAAATCCTCATCGAAACCGAAGCTGCGGGGACCGAAAACCGCCAGCGATTGTGGCAACCGCATCACCGGCGGCACGCTCGCGCCAACAACCTTGACGCGCTGCCCGTACTTGAGCGCTTCGGTGGTGACCGGTTCGGCGGTTTCCCGGTCCAGGATAGTGATCAGATCCGGCACGATGGCCACCGTGCGCCCGTTGCGGCGAGCGGCCAGATTCTCGTTCTGGAACTGCACCACCAGCCGTTCGCGCTCGGTCGAATCGCTGATGGTCACTGAACCTATGGTAAAGCCCCGGCTGGTCTCACGGCGCAGATCGGAGACCTTGCCGTCGAACAGGACCTTGCAGTGCTGGTAATAGTCCGTGGTCCGCAAGTGCGCGAGCAGCGCATCGACCGGATTGAGGTGCGCTTCCCTTGCCTGCCGTATCGCCCGGCCAATCCCCAACGCAAGCGTCAGGGTGCCGCGCACGACACAACGTTTTGCGTTGGCGCCGAGCATCGGGTAGCAGCAAATCTGCGCCACCGCTCCCATGGTTACGGTCGTATTGCGGGCGAAGCGCTCGGCAGCCAGGTTGTCACTGGCCTCGATTAGCACACAATTACCGGTCTCGTCCGCCAGGGCGGCCGGTGAGGCGGGGTTGCCGAACACATTGAACGTGACCATCTGCAGCTCTGGAAATGCGCGGCCCATGCCGTCGGCGTCAATGACCGGCAAACCTGTGTTGGCTGCCAGGACGATGGGCAGCAGCGCATTGATACCGCCGATCTCGGCGGGCAGGATGGCGCAGGCCGGCTTGCCTACGGCCTTTTCCACGGCACGCAGCGCATGCTCGGCTTCCGCGCCGTTGGGAAGCTTTTCGATCATCACGCTGGGAGCACCGAACATGGCTGCCGGCACCACCAAACCGTCGTCCGCAACGTCATCGATGGCGAGGAACTCTATCGGACCATGAGTCGCGATCGCCTGCTCCAGCATCAGGCGCCCGATGTACGGATCGCCACCGCCAGCAGCGCCGAGAAATGCAGCGCCGCGGGCCAGATCCACGGCATCCTGTAGCATGATACGCATGTTGTTTCGGTACTCGAATGGCAAGGGCTACTGATTGGCCAGATCGCCGACCGCCTTCACACGAAGCCGGACCGCGCCGCCTGGCACATAGGAAAGGGGGACTTCTTCAATGTCACTGACGGTGATGTTCCCGCCTGCTCCGGCGGCACGGGCCTTGGCACAGGCCTCCTCTCCGGCCGCGGCAATCGCCGCATCGCGTCCGGTTTTTTCATAGAGAAACACGCGATCCACTTCGGCACCGATCTGCGCGATGGCCGCACCGATCGCATTGGCCACACCGGCGTTGTCCGGCACGATCATCCTGCTTGCGCCTCGCAACGGACGACGAACCAGCGCGCTACCACCTCCAACCAGCACCACGTCGACCGGAGCGGCGCTGGTCTTGATGCGATCGATGGCGTCCTCCAGCTTCAGATGAATTTCGTCGAACACCGCCTCGATCAGGCTCGTTTCAAGCATCGCGACCCGCGAAGAATCACCGACATGCATGACACCCGCCGCCACCGCCACATCCGTCAGCGTCAAGGTTTGTCCGCCGAAAACCAGCGCATGCCGCGTCAACTCGTAACCGACCGAGTCCGGCCCAATGGCTACATTGCCCCCCAGGGAGGGACTTCCAGGTCCAGCCTCACCGGCCTGGCGAACCCTGCTGCCGCCACCCAGGCCGATGGCAAGCACGTCCGGCATGCGGAAATTGGTCCTGACCCCACCGATGTCCACTGACACCGCCGACTCGCGGGGAAATCCCTGCGCCACCATACCGACATCGCTGGTAGTGCCGCCAATGTCCACAATGATCGCGTCACGCAGCTTGGTCAGGAACGCCGCGCCTCGCATGCTGTTGGTGGGGCCGGAAGCGATTGTCAGCACTGGGAAGCGCTCGACCGCCTCGGCGGTCATCAGGGTACCGTCGTTCTGGCTGATGAAGAACGGTGCTGTAATATTCAAGTCGAGCAAAGCGCGCCGGAACGAGTACACCACGTGACGCGAAATATCGGCCAGCGACGCATTGAGAATGGCGGCGTTCTCGCGCTCCAGCAGCCCGATACGTCCTATGTCGCTTGACAATGTAATGTGTCCGCCCGGCAATTCCCGCGAGACTATTTCCCGTGCCCTTTCCTCCATGTCCCGCTTGACGGGCGAGAACACGCTCGAGATCGCCACCGAGCGCAGTCCAGCGCGACGACACCGGCCTGCCGCTTCCTGGACGGCCACTTCATCCAATGCGGCGATCGAGGATCCGTCGAAGTTATAGCCGCCGCGGACGATGAAAGAATGCTGTCCGAGGCTCTCTCTGAGCGCCGCGGGCCAGCCTACGAACGGTGGCAGACTCAAGCTGGCCGGAGCACCCAAGCGAATGACTCCGACCTCCAACAACCGTTTGCGCTCCACCAGGGCATTGGTGAAATGAGTGGTACCGATCATGACGGTATCGACCTTGTCGGCCGGCACCCGCCCCTCGCGTAGCACTTCCCGGATCGCCTGCACGACCCCCGTGGTCACGTCTGCCGTGGTGCCTGTCTTCACCGAAGCCAGGACATCGAAGCCCGACATCAGCACCGCGTCAGTATTGGTCCCCCCTACGTCTACCCCGACCCTCATGCTTGATACTCGCTTGCTCGGCCCCCCGTGGGCTGGGCAATACTATGAGAACCCATTGCGCCAGCCTTGCCCTGCAACGGGTAAACGGCGTGGCCCGGCGGGTAGACGATGGCCGATCCATGGCGTCGGGTATTGCTGGTAGTTGCCCGCCAGCAGCAGAATGGACGCATCACCGCTCCTGACAACCGACGCCCGGTGCGACCCGCTAGTGAGCAACGAATCCGCAAGCCAGCAGCTCCATCCTCTTTGGGATCACAAGACGCGCCCTCCCGATTTGCGCGTGAGCCTGTTGGTCCGTCCGCGCCTGCTGGAAAAATTGAACGCAGGCCGGGCTCGGCTGGTCCTGTTGCACGCTCCGGCGGGATATGGCAAGACCACCCTGCTGGCTCAATGGCGCGAATTTCTCCTGTCAAGCGGGAGCGACGTCGCGTGGTTGTCCTTCGAGCAGGAAGACGACGATCCTGCGCAGTTGCTCACCCATTTGATGCTGGCAGCCAGCAGAGCCGTGCCCGGCATCCGCTCCCCCATTCTTACCGATCCCCTCCGCGGTGACGCCAGCACCCTGCGGCGCCTGCTGGCAGGTCTGGCAAGCGGTCTTGCGCATGCCAGACCGCTGGTCTTCATCCTCGACGACTATCATCTGGCGCGCGAGCCCAAGGTGCATGACCTGGTCATGCAATTCATCAGGGCGGTCCCCGGTAATGTGCGGGTGGTGATCGCCAGCCGCCTGCGCGGCACATTGCCCACCGCGGCTTTGAAAGCGCGCGGCCACGTCGACGAGATCGGGCCGGAGCATTTGGTGTTCACGCCACAGGAAGCGGAAGAGCTGTTCCGCGCTTCGATCGTGCCGGAGTCTCTGCGCCTGCTGATGGAGCGAACCGAAGGCTGGCCGGTCGCGATCCAACTCGCCAGGCACTGGATCGAAGAGCGGCAGCGCCCGGATGAACTGATCCGGCAATTCACCGGTTCGTCAGGCGACATTGCCCTGTATCTGACCGAGCAGATCATGCTCACCCTGCCGCCGCAGGCGCAACAGTTCCTGCTGCGCACCGCCATAGTCGATCAGCTCAACGGCGATCTGGCCGATGCGATTTGCGGCGCCACCGACAGCTGGCAGATGCTGGCAAGCCTCGAACCGCTGTCCGCGCTACTGGTGCCCATCAATGGCAGCAGCGGTTGGTTCAGGTACCACCAGTTGTTTCTCGACTACTTGCGCGCCCGGCAGAAGTCCCTGGGCGAACCGGCCCTGCGGCAACTCCATTTGAACGCGGCGCAATGGTTCGAGGCGCATGGGGAACTCGAAGCCGCGGTGAAATATGCAACCCGCTCAGGCGATGTGACGAGTGCCGCTCGGATGGTCGAGCGCGCTGGGGGTATCTGGATATGCATCCGCCACGGTGCACCGTATCTGCGCCGCCTGCTACAGGCGTTCCCGGCCGACGTCATCGATGCGCGGCCCCGGCTCAAGGTGGCACAGGGCCTGCTCACCATCAAGGAAGGCCGAGTCAGGGACGCGTACCGGGAGTTGCAGGAGGCGCATGTCCAGGCCGGGGCGTCCGGTCCGGACCCGGACTTCGCCAAGGACGCACTGGCGTTGAAGGCAGCCATCGCGGAGCAAGGCGACGACGGCTTGACGATCGAAGATGTCGCCGCGCTGGAAGCGCTGCTCGGCGACACACTCCGCACCGACCGTTGGCTACAGGGCGCGGTCAATGAGCTGCTTTGCATTGCCCACATACGTCGCGGCAATGCGATTGTGGCTGAGGCTATAGGTCACGAAGCACTCAGGATCTACGAAGAGTTCGGCGTGCTCAACGGCAGAATATTCGCGCGTATCAATTTGTGTCTGTCGTTGTCGGCACAGGGCCGTTTCGATGCAGCCGATGGGCTGCTGGCCCATGCCGGACGCCTGATCCGGGAACTGATGCAGGCGGAGGTCACCCCCGCCCCTATCGTCGATATCCTGCGGGCGCAGCTGCTGTACGAGCGTTACGAGCTGGAAGCCGCTTGGACGGCTTGCGACAGCGGACTTGCGGCGCTGGAGCGCGGCGAATGCTGGTTCGAAATATTCGATGTCGGGTATACCACCGCGGCAAGGATTCTGACTCTGCAGGGTGAATTCGACCGGGCACTGGCGGTACTCGAACAAGGTCAGGCGGTCGCCCGCCGCCGCGGCCTTGGGCGGCTGGATAATCTGCTGCGCTATCGCCGCGTGGAAGTTCTGACCAGGGAAAACAAGTCCTCGTCGCTGGCCGCCGACCTGCAATGCCTGTTGGACGAGACGCGGTCCGCGACCGACAGCCAATCCTTCCTGGAATACGAGACCGTCACGCTGGCGGCAGCCCGCCTGGCCATTGTCCAAGGGCATGCAGGCGTGGCGCTCGATCTACTGCGGCCGCTGCTGGTGGCATGCCAGGAACGCGGCCGCATGCTTGCGGTGACCAAAGGGCTGGCACTGGAAGGACTGGCTCATCGCGGCCTGACACAGCTCGACCAGGCCGTGGCATCGATGGTCCGCGCCCTGTCGTTGGCCGCAGCCCACCATTGGACACTGGTTTTCATCGAGGAAGGAGCCGCCATGGCCGCCTTGCTGGACGAGGTGCTGCGGCAGGTCAACATCACGGCATTGCCAGCCGAGAGCGTCAACCTGGTAGCGGCCATCCTGTCCGCCAATCTCCAACGGACGGCACAGCGGCACAGCGATCCGCAGGGACTGTTGAAGCCCCGGGAACGCGAAGTGCTCGAAGGCATCGGTGCGGGCTTGTCCAACAAGCTGATCGGACGGCGGATGCGCGTCACCGATGAAGCGGTGAAATATCATCTCAAAAAACTCTACGCCAAGCTGGGCGTCGGCGACCGCGTCATGGCGGTCGCCGTGGCACGCAAATACGGCCTGCTCGAGTTCAAAAATCCAGACTGAGTTCCAGCCCGTAACGCCGTTCCTGATTGGGACGCGACACGTTGGCACCGATCCCGTAGGGCGGAAAGTTCTCGATGATCTCCACCGGCTGGCGCGTATTGGTCAGATTGCGAGCGAACGCGGCGAGCGACCACGCATTGAAACGGATACCGGCGCGCACGTTCAAATAATCCTTGCCGCCGGTTCGCAACCGGTTCTCGACGTCCCAGTACAGCGGCCCACGGTGCTCATAGTCGACCCGGCCGACGAAGCTGACCCCCGGGGCAAAGAGATCACGCGAATATTCGATCCCGGTGTTGAAGGTGTACTTGTTGACCTTCGGGATATCGTTGCCGTGAAAGGCTCCGGCGGCATCCGCCGCCAGGATGTGGGCATCGCTCAACCCATAGGAGGCGGTCAGCGACAGCGCATCGGTCAGGCGCGCCGCGAGTTCCAGCTCGACCCCATCGATGCGCGCCCGCGGGAAATTGGTCAGGATCTGGCCCTGCAACGTCGGAAAGAAGAACTGCATGTCATCGTAATTGATACGGAACACCGCACCGTTCAAGGTAACGCGCCGCGACGCATTCTCCGCCTTGAATCCCAGCTCGTAGTTGGTCGACTGTTCGGAATCGTATTGACGCGGATAGAAGGTCCCGTTGACCGTGATGTCGGCCGCATTGAAGCCGCCGCTGCGGAATCCCTTGGCAAAGGTCGCGTAGGTCATGAAGGACTCGGTCCAGTGATACGCCAACGATACCTTGGGTTGGAACTGCTCGAACGTATTCTCCACCGGTGTCGGGGTGCCAGGCCCAGGCGGCAGCTCCGAGCGGGAGCTACGCTTGTCGGCATCGAAACGTGCGCCGAGGGTCAGGGCTAGCTTATCGCTGAGCTTGGCGGTCGCCTGGCCGAACAATGCGCTCTGTTTACTGGTGGCGTCGTCCAACGTGCTCAGGAATACTGGAGCGGCGATGTGCCGTCCGCCATCTTCTCCCACCAACAGGAAGGTATTCCGATCGCGCTTCTGGTAGAAGGCGCCGATCTGATAGGTCAGCCAATCGCCCACCGCGGCGGCATAGCGCAGCTCTTGATTGACCGCCTTGGTGGTCACCTCCCAGTCCTGGGCCGTGTTGTACAGAAACGGCGGCACCGCCCCAAGATCGATCCAGGAGTAACAGCCACACAACCAGTCCGCTTCTCCATATACCGCGTCGGTAGTCTTGCCATAGCCTGTAATCGAGGTCAGCGTTCCGGCGCTGCCACCCGCCAACCGCCATTCGACCTTCAGTGACATGTCGTGCAGCCGACGCTGGTCGACGCCGCGCGTGTTGTAGTCCATGAAAATGTCATCGAAGTCATTGATCTGGCTCGGTACCGCCGCGTCGGTAACGGTGTTGTAGATGGCACCGGCACGGGTGTCCACGTACTTGCCACGCAAATCCACAGTAACGTCATCGGTGGCATGCCATCGCAATTGACCGCGCACCGTGCTCTCGCGGTAGAAATCCACTTTGCTGCCGTCGAACCGGTTGGTCATGGTGCCGTCCTCGTCCCGGTAGCTGGCACCCAGGCGGAAGAACAGCTTGTCGTCGACGATCGGCCCCGAAAATAGCATCGAGCCGCCGCGATACTTGCCGTTGCCCACGCTGGCCTTGAGTCGTCCTTCGAAAGTATCCGACGGCTCCTTGGTGGTGATCACGATGGCCCCAGCGATCGCATTGGCACCGTACAGCGAACCTTGTGGCCCGCGCAGGACTTCGATCTGCTGCAAATCGAGCATGTCCTGGTTGATGAAGTCGATGGCTGGCACCGTGACTCCATCCACGATCACCGCCATGGGCGCTTCGTTTTCCTGGATGGTGGAAATACCTCGCACGGTCAAGGTGACGAAGCCCGGCTTCAAGCCCTGCATCGCCACCACGTTCGGAGTCAGGCGGGTAAAATCTTCGAGTGCGGTTATTCCCG
>Ga0182745_1000970_pt1 | contig 29005 bp, 24 predicted proteins | sample eDN3rd30CKraftBY_FD_128523 | JGI IMG/M metagenome (GOLD analysis project Ga0182745, IMG submission 128523) | Enriched backyard soil microbial communities from Emeryville, California, USA - eDNA 3rd pass 30_C Kraft BY (version 2) (version 2) | ecosystem: Environmental > Terrestrial > Soil >... | reverse complement strand
TCGCCGCCCCCAGCGGGGTCTCTGGCAACCTGAGTTGCTCGCCGATGCCGGCGACGCGCTGGGCTCAAAGCAAAAGAATTTTCACAAAAATCGACGATTCCAGGTTGCCAAGATCAGAGGTAGAGGTTGTCGTAACTCCACTGGGTCAGGCGGCCGTTGCGATCGACGGCCGAGCGGAGATTCCGTGGCTTATGGGGTGAGCAACATCACGGTGACCTCCCCATTGGCTCGCACCTCGCCCTACCGGAAAACCGAACACAAGGCCAGACCCCGGAGAAGCCACCCAGACCCCGGAGAAGCCACCCCGACTACCTCACCGGCCAGACGCTCAGCGGCGCCGAGCGTTTCGACCGCGGCCTGCTCGGCACCAGCGCCATCCTCACCGGCATCGGCACCTCCGGCCTCCCCCGCAACATCGGCACCCACGGCCTCAAAGGCACTTTCACCAGAACCTTTGCCTCCGCGCCGCCCACCAGTCATACTGGAGGCCCTGGAACAGGCGTATTTGCCAGAATAACTGATAGTCCAGCCACACAAGTACAAAGGTTAAAATATACCCCATCATCTGGAGCTGAACTTGTTGGCACGCCGGGAGTCACAACTACCATCGTCGGCAACTTCCGGATGGACATGCAAAGCATAATCGCTGAACTGGGGAACATGAAATCACGTGACTTTGGACCTAAGCCGGGCGGATTCAACATCCTGAACGTGCCTGATGAGCTGTACGTCAACGCCGAGCAATTTTGGAGAGATTTCAACAAGCCTTGGCTCGATGCAGCAATCGCACGCGGAGACAAGATCGTCTTCGCGACCCAACCCCGGAGAGACTTACTCTGGCGCCCCAACTTGTCCAATGGAACATATGAGCTATCCGGCTTCGGCCGTGAATATTATTATCTATTAAATCGAGGCCTGGCTTCAAGACTATAAAGCCAAAGGAGACCGACATGCTTGCCAATTTAAATTCACTGGTCAACGAGCTCTGGAGCGGGTTAATCAAAACGCACAACCTCAGGCTATGCGAACCAAACGATGAAGAAGCAATTGTGCTAGGCCCTAGCTATGCGATTCTTGTGTGGCTTGATCGCGACGGGCTTTCGTTTCGCTATCTGGACCGGTCGCCGCAGATCGGGAGAGAAACCATCGATCTCGCTGATTACCTTATCGATAAACGCAGATGGATTCTCGCTGGAGAAGCGCCAGACCCAGCGGACCGGCTCACAGTGCTTCGCCAAGGCCTGAACAATTGCGCCCGGACTCTCGCAGAAGTGGCGCCAGATATACTTCGCGGAGAGAAGGAGTGGCTCAAAGACCGGTCGGTGATGCGTCTGCCGTTAACCGAGCTTCAGCACAAAGAACTGACACATGCGATTACCGCCTGTGAGCACCAACACTAAGAATCGCTTTGACAGAGCCCGCTGCGCCTCAGGATGCAGCACCTCCGCACCGGCAGCAACAAGGAGCGAACACCAACTGCATCAAAGACTTCGTGAACTGGGCATTCGTGAAAATTCCTATTGCCCTAACGGATCTCGCAATGAAGCCTACTGCCTGGAACAACCCGCGGGTTCTTCGGGGATTTTAGTGGCTGATCGATCTGCCAGCGGTCAGGTTTTTTGAGGAATCGCTGCGATGTCCGAAGGACGGGTCTGTTATCTTGCAAATGCCGGGTGAAGCGGAAGCGGGCTCTGCAGAGGTGCAACTCGCCGAGGAATAACCCGGTCTGCGATGCGCCGAAGGTGCTCGCGGCCCGTCACCGATCTGATTCGGCGGCGGGCTGTTTCCTCGGCCGCCCACATGTCCCGGACGACTTCGGACATCGCAGCAATGCCTCCAAAACCTCGTTCTGGGAAGTCAAGCCACTAAAATCCCCGAAGAACCTCGCTCAGTGAGCGGTAGAGATTGACCATTTTTGCTTCAACCCTTTCGCTGTAGCCAACCATGACGCCCTCGTCGGCAGGAGAATGAAGTGGACTCACTACCCCATTCTATCAGGCTACAGGAAGCGGGAAATTGTTTCTGAACTCTCCCTAACATCTCCGTGCAATACTTTCATCCCACAAGAATAACCACCGTGCAACGGAAGCCGATCAGCACGTTCGAATAAGTCTTTCGGTTAAATCAGGACTTCCGGATGGCGGCTGGCCTGTTCTGGTTGACTTGGGGGTTGGACGCGGATCGGCGGACCACTTAGTAGATGTTTCGCTCGACGCCATCATCCTCGGTTTGTGGCAACTTGCTGGCCACCACCTGACGCACGGCGCGCGTGGCGACCTCTTCTTGCAACTTGGCGATTGCGGCTTTGACCGGCATCGTCCCCAGGTCTCCATCGATCCGGTCGCGGAGCGCGATCGCGCCGACTTCGGCTTCCTTGGGACCGACCACGGCCATGTAGTTGATCAAATCCAACTGTGCATCGCGGATCTTGGCCTGGACCTTGCCATCGCGCGAGTCGACGGTCACGCGCAAACCCGCGGCTTCGAGCTCCTTGGCGACAGCAACGGCATAATCGAGCGACTTGTCGGACAGCGGCAGCACGCGAATCTGCTCGGGCGACAACCAGAGCGGGAAGGCACCGGCAAAGTGCTCGATCAGCATCCCGGTGAACCGCTCGAGCGATCCGAACGGCGCGCGGTGGATCATCACCGGCCGGTGCACATCGTTGTCTGTCCCCTTGTACTCCAGCTTGAACCGCTCCGGCAGGTTGTAATCCAACTGCACGGTGCCGAGTTGCCAAGAGCGTCCAATGCAGTCGCGGACCATGAAGTCAGCCTTGGGACCGTAAAACGCCGCTTCGCCAGGCTGCTCGTTGAAGTCCAAGCCGCTGTTATTGAGCACGCCCCGCAGCGCCCCTTCGGCGCGGTCCCAGTTCTCCGGGCTGCCGACGTACTTGTCGCTGTTGGGATCGCGCAGGCTGAGTTGCACGCGGTAATCGCTCAGACCGACCGACTCGAGCACAAACTTGGTCAGCTCGATCGTCGCCTGGAACTCCTGCTCGACCTGATCGCCGGTGCAGAAGATATGGGCGTCGTCCTGAGTCAAACCGCGGACCCGCAGCATGCCGTTGAGTTCGCCGGTTTGCTCATGACGATAGACGGTGCCGAACTCGAACAGTCGCAGCGGCAACTGACGATAGGATCGCGGCTGGGCTTTAAAAATGTGGCAGTGGTGCGGGCAGTTCATCGGCTTGACCAGGTACCGCTCGTGGACGGTCTGCCACTGGTGCAGGACTTCGCGTTTCGCTTCGGCCGATGCCGACGGTTTGTAGCCGGGCAACTCGACGCCGAGAACTTCAGCCGCGGCCATCAGTTTGTCTTCGTCGTCGCGCGACAGCGTCCCTTCTTCAAGCCGGCGGTTCCAAGCGTCGAGCAGACCGCCGGCCTCGCTGCCGAACAGCGGCGGGAATTGGCTGTCGCGGTAGTAGGGGAAGTGCCCGCTGGTTTCATACAACTCGACCCGCCCCAGGTGCGGGCTGTAGACGGGGTCGTAGCCGCGGCCGAGCAGCTCCTTGCGGAGGAAATCCTCGAGCGTCACACGGACACGGGCTCCCTTGGGCAGCCACAAGCAGAGCCCCTGGCCGACTTCGGGATGGATCGCGAACAGCCCATGCTTTTTGCCCAGCACGCGGTGGTCGCGACGTTTGGCTTCCTCGATCTGTTCCAAGTGCGCATCGAGTTCCTTCTTGTCGAAGAACGCGGTGCCGTAGAGCCGCTGCAGTTGGCGGCCTGAGGCGTCACCTTTCCAATAAGCACCCGCGACGCTCAGCAGCTTCACCGCCTTGATCCGACCTGCGTCGGGGATGTGCGGTCCGCGGCAGAGGTCAACAAATTCGCCTTGGCGGTAGATGCTCACGGTCGGTTGATCGGACAGGCCGGTGTCGATGTGTTCGACCTTCAAGTCTTGCTTCAGGTCGCTGCACAACTGGCGAGCTTCATCGCGGCCCAGCACGACGCGTTCAAACGGCTCCTTGGCTTTGATGATGTTCTTCATCTCGGCCTCGATCTTCGGAAAGTCTTCCTCGCTGATCTTCTCCGGCAGATCAAAGTCGTAATAGAAACCGCCCGAAGTGGTCGGTCCAAAGGCCAGCGACACGCCGTTGTAGAGCCGCATCACAGCGCGGGCCATGACGTGCGCCGCCGAGTGCCGCAGCACGTCGAGCGCCTCGCGGTCGCGGCTGGTCAACAGCCGCAGGTCCAGCGGCTGGTCGCTGCCAGCCGTGCCCGCTTCGACCAATTCACCCAGCGGACGTACGGCGTCGACCACCGTACCAGCGATCTCCGCGGCCACGACGGCCCGGGCCAGTCCGTCGCTGATGCCGGCTGCGATTTGCAGCGGTGTGGTCTCGGCCGAGTGGGCGCGGATCGTACCATCCGGCAAGCGGACCTGAACCTCAGCAGCGGGGGGCAAAACGTTGGGCATCGCGGGTCATCCTGTACTGTGTGAAACAAATCGCCGACACGAAGGGCGCTGCTTCAACGATACCGAACGAGCCGTTAACCACCAATGCCATGTTAAAGGGGTCAGGAGCCAATGGGTGCAAGCGGCCCTTCGGGTGCTTCGCACAATTGGCTCCTGCCCCCTTTCAATTCGGCCGTTTGGACGTTTCGCCCGCAATTTCGCTGACAAACGTCGGCACGGCGTAGCCCGGCAAACGCTGCCGCAGCTCGGCGATCAGTTCGCGGCCGCGCTGTAGAGGCACTTCAAAATGCGCCGCCCCGGCAACACGATCGAGCTGATGCAGGTAATACGGCTGGACGCGGCGGTTGACCAGCTCGCGGCAGAGCTGGGCCAGCGTGTCGGCATCGTCATTGATTCCCGCCAACAGCACCGCTTGATTGAGGACCGGGATCCCCTGATCGACCATCCGCTCGATCGCCTCGCCGACCGCGGCATCGATTTCCTGAGCGTGGTTGCAGTGAATCACCATCCACACCGCCAGCGGACTCGCTCGCCAGCGGGCCACCAGTTCGTCGGTGACGCGCTGCGGGATCACAACCGGCATCCGCGAATGAATCCGCAGCCGGCGGACGTGCGGGATCGCTTCAAGGGCTGTGATGATTTTGTCCAGCCGGCCGTCGGACAGCGTCAGCGGATCACCGCCGCTGAGGATCACTTCATCGATCGAGTCGTTGCGGCGCAGGTAATCCAGCGCTGCTTGGAACTGCTTTCCAGCGTCCCCCTCGGAGCTGGGCGAATAGTCGAAGTCGCGGCGGAAGCAGTAGCGGCAGTGCACCCCGCAAACGCCGGTGGCGATCATTAGCGCCCGGCCGGCGTACTTCTGCAACAAGCCGGTCGAGACGCGAGCGGCTGAGTCGCCGACCGGATCGGCGAGGAATCCCGGTCGCGCTTCGGCCTCGGCGGAAACCGGCAGAACCTGCAGCAGCAGCGGATCACGCGGGTCGCCCGGACGGATGCGGCTGAGGAACTCCAGCGGGACGAAGGTCGCGAATTGTTGCTGGGCCTGAGTGACCTGCAGCGACTCGGCGGGCGGCAGTTGCAAGAGCTCACGCAATCGCCGCGCATCGCGGATCGCCAGCCGCATCGCCTCTTGCCAGCTTCGCGGCGGCGCAGGGGCTGTGGCCGACGACGGCTCAGGTGGAGCCGCAGCGCCTGATTTTGCTGCCAGACCGGTGCGGACAAGCTGGTCGCTAACGGTTAGAATCGGCTGCAAAGTTCCTACCCCTACCTGCTTCAATTATCCGACGACGGAGTCTGCGTTCTCGTGGCAACGTACAACACCAGTGACTTTCGCAAAGGCCTCAAGGTTCAAATCGACGGTGAACCTTATCTGATGGTCGAAATGAATTTCGTCAAACCCGGCAAAGGCAACGCGCTGTACAAGTGCAAGATGCGGAACCTGATCCGCGGCACCATGCTCGACCGAACGTACAAGGGCGGCGATTCATTGGAAAGTGCTGATGTCGAACAAACCGACGTCCAGTTCCTCTATCGCCAAGGCGAAGACTACGTGTTCATGGACAGCGCCACGTTCGAGCAGTACGAAGTGAAGAGCGATGTCGCCGGCGATGCGTGGAAGTATCTGAAGGACGGAATGACCTGCGCCGTGACGCTGTTCAACGGCCAGCCGATCATCCTCGAGCCACCATCGCACGTGGAACTGGAAGTCGTCGACACGACCCCCGGAGCCAAGGGCGACACGGCGACCAACGTCACCAAACCGGCCAAAGTCGAGACCGGCGCCGAGTTCACGGTTCCCGGATTTATTAAAATCGGCAATGTTATCAAGGTCGATACCCGGATCGGCGCGTACGTCGAACGGGTCAGCAACTAAACCAGCCGGAACACCGGCTTGGCCGTGACGCCGCTGAGGCACCGTTCATGTTCGCATTTCTGCGGCACTTGCGCCAGCGTTGGTCCAACTGGAGCGGCGATGCTGAGATGGAGAAGGCGATCCGCCAGCACCTCAGCGGTCAGGGGTATTACGGGAGAACAGCGAAGCTGCGCGATGTGCGGCTCGCGGCGGTGCAGCGGCCGGGCTGGCTCCAGATCTATCGCTTTGAAGCGACAGCGCGCGTCGCGGCGGCGGCCCGGACCGACGACGACCCGCCCGCGGAGCACGCGCATGCTGTTCTGGCGCCACCGAGCGGGGATGCTCACCCGGGGCCCGCTGTCTATCATGAGCTGTTCGGCCTGGTACGTGAGGACCACCGCTACAATCAGTCGAGCGTCCGCATCTTTGCCTCCGCCAACCAGCGACTGGAACTGTTTCACCGCTGGAGCGATGGATTGCTTCAGCTCCGCGGCGGCCGCGAAATGACTGCGTGAAGGGGCGCCGCCCGCCGGTTCACGGCCACTCCCCCGCCTCCCTTCCTCGAACTCCAATTAGATGCACTATGCGATTGGTATTCTCAATCTGCCTGCTCGCCCTATCGGGATCACCGCTGCTAGCTAAGGACAACGGAGCGGGAGATGCAGCCAGCGCGGCGGCACAGGAAGCGAAGCTGATCAGTGGCACTCGGCAGGTGACGTTCGGCGGACGGCGTGCGGGCGAAGGATACTTTAGCCCCGATGCCCAGCGGATGGTGTTTCAGAGCGAACGCGAACCGGGCAATCCGTTCTATCAGATCTACCTGATGGACCTGGCCAACGGTGATCTGAGCCGCATTTCTCCGGGTACGGGCAAGACGACATGCGCCTGGATTCATCCGGATGGCGATCGCATCCTATTCGCCAGCACTCATCACGACGCTCAGTCGGAGCAGCTTCAGCGGGCCGAGCTGGAAGCGCGCGATAGCGGCAACCAGCGGCGCTATGCCTGGGATTACGACCCGGAGTTTGAGCTGTACGAACACCTGCTGGCGACCGGCGAAAACCGGCGGCTGACCAATGCCCGCGGCTACGACGCCGAAGCGTCCTACAGCCCTGATGGTAAGACGGTTCTATTCGCCTCCAACCGCGGCGCCTACGAACGGCAGTTGAGCGAGCGCGAGCAGACGCTATTCGAGATCGATCCGGCGTCGATGATTGAAATCTACCGCATGAACGCTGATGGAACCGGCGTGACGCAGTTGACCGACCACCTCGGTTACGACGGCGGCCCGTTCTTCTCGCCCGACGGCACGCATTTCTGCTGGCGGCGTTTCAGCGAGGACGGGGCCACGGCCGAGATTTTCACGATGCCGGTCGCCGGCGGCCCCGAAAAACAGTTGACCGCCCTGGGTGCGATGAGCTGGGCACCGTTCTATCACCCCAGCAGCCAGTACCTCGTCTTCACAACCAACCGTCACGGTTTTGCTAACTTCGAGCTGTATCTGGTCCGCGCCGACGGCCAAGGCGAGCCGGTGCGAGCCACCTTTACCGAAGGCTTCGATGGGCTGCCGGTCTTCTTGCCCGATGGCAACCACATCGCCTGGACGTCGACGCGGAGCGATTCAGGCCGCTCGCAGATCTTCATGGCGCAGTGGAATCATGCTGAAGCGCTGCGGCAGCTCGGGCTCAGCGGCGACGCTGCGGATAACCAGACCGATGCGGATCGGCAGGCCGCCGTCGCTGCTGCCGAGGTCGCCAGCCCAGACTTCACCCCCAGCGACATCATGCGGCACGTCGACTACCTGACGCGTCCGGAACTCGGCGGCCGGCTGACGGGGACCGAAGGGGAGCGGCGGGCGACGGCGTATGTCGCCGCCTATTTGGAAAGCCTCGGCTTCGAGCCGGCGGGCGTCGACGGCACGTTCTTTCAGCCTTTCGAGTTTCCGGCCGGCGCGGAACTGGGCGCGGGGAACAAGCTGGTGGTGGGCGACGGCGAGCCGCTTTCGCTTGACGAAGATTGGCGTCCCCTTTCTTTCTCGGGCGACGGAGCGTTTGACGCGGCGCCGGTTGTGTTTGCCGGTTACGGCTTGGTGGCGCCGGCCGGTAACGACGTGGCCGAGTACGACAGCTATGTGCATTTGGACGTCAAAGACAAGTGGGTGCTGGTGCTCCGCGATCTGCCGCAGGACATCACGCCGGAAGTCCGGCAGCACCTGGCGCGTTACGCCGCCCCACGCCGCAAAGCCTCGGTGGCGCGCGACCTGGGTGCCCGCGGCATCCTGTTTGTCACCGGCCCAACCAGCAGTCTGAAAAATGAACTGATCCGCTTTGACCGCGATGCCTCGCAGGCCGGAGTCAGCATGGCGGTCGTTTCGATCAGCAACGCCGCCGCGGCCAAGTTGATGGAAACGGGCGGAAAATCGCTGGCACAGGAGCAAGCCGCGCTGGATGACGGTGAAATGGCGATGGGCTATGAACTGGTCGGCACAGCGGTGAGCGCAAACATTCAGATCACACGCAACACCGGCACCGGACGCAATGTGATCGCCAGACTGCGGACGGGCGGCGATGGTCAGACCGCGGAGGCGAGCGGCGCGGCGGAAGCGACTGGATCTCACAACCCGACCAGTCGGCCGCTGGTAATCGTCGGAGCCCATATCGACCACCTCGGTGTTGGTGGTGGAACCAGCTCGCTGGCCCGCGATGATGAACGCGACCAAATCCACGTGGGGGCGGACGACAACGCCAGCGGCGTGGCGGCGATGCTCGAAATTGCACAGTACTTTGCGCACCAGCACAAGCGCGGGAATCTCGACACTAAACGCGACCTGCTCATTGCCGCGTGGAGCGGCGAGGAACTCGGACTGTTCGGTTCCCAGGCGTTTGTCCGCTCATTCTTTGAACTCTATCCCGCTGCGCCGCGAGCCGAAAACCCATTCGGAGACGTGGTGAATGATCCGCAAGCCCGCATGATCGCCGCGGCGCACGGCATGAGCGAGCAGGACGAACCGCTCGGTGAAGCGATCGCGGCCTACCTGAACCTCGACATGGTCGGCAGGCTCCGTGAAAAGCTGGTGATCCAAGGGGTCGGCTCATCGCCAGCCTGGGCGGACGAAGTCCAGCGGCGCAACGTTCCCGTCGGGCTACCGGTCCAACTCGACCAGACCGCGACCCGATTGCCGACCGATGCCGCTTCGTTCGTCAACCGCGAAGTGCCGATTCTCTCGGCGTTCACGGGAGCGCATGAAGACTATCACACCCCACGTGACACACCTGACAAGCTGAACTACGAGGGAGCCGCCAAGATTGCTCATCTGTTGGCGCTGATCACCCGCGGCGTGCTGACCGCTGAGCAGCCTCCCGAGTTTGAACTCCAAGAAGGGGCGCAGCCGAGCGAGGCGCCGCGAGCGAACCTGACCGCGTACCTGGGGACGATTCCCGACTACGCGCCGGGCGACGTCAAAGGGATGAAGCTGTCCGGTGTCGCTCCCGATGGCCCGGCGGCCCAAGCCGGCGTGCAAGGCGGCGACGTGATCGTCGAGCTGGCTGGCCGCAAGATCGAAAATATCTACGATTACACGTTTGCCATCGAAGCGCTCAAGATCGGCGAAGCGGTAAAAATCGTCGTCGTCCGCGATGGCAAGAACGTGGAGCTGGAAGTCACTCCGGGATCGCGCGAGTAGCCGCAGACAAACTGCAACTTGCCAACGGCAAAGGGAATCTGCCGGCTACTTTAATCCGGTCGTGGTCAGACCCATTCCTGAATCGTCGGCTTGATCACGATCTCCGGCACATGCGCCCGCGCGGGTAAGCGGCAGATCGTTGCCACCATCGCAGCGATGTCTTCCGGTTGCAGGATCGCATCCTTGTGTTCCTGCGAAACCGGCGTCGGCCGCCTGTCGAGGATCGGTGTGTTGACCTCACCAGGATAAACGTTCGTCACGCGAACGCCTTCGAGCCGCACTTCGTTGGAGACGGCGGTGCCGAGCGCCGTCATCGCGAACTTCGACGCGCAGTAGACAATCCCGCCGAGTTGGATTGCGCGTTTGCCTGCGATCGATGAAATGTTGATCACCAACCCTTCGCGTCGCTGCCGCATCGCGGGCAGCACTTCCAACATGCAGCGGTAGGCCCCGGTCGCGTTGACGCGGAGCACATGATCCCAGTCCGCCGGATCCATCGCCGCAAACGTTCGGTTCTGGATATTGATCCCAGCGCTGTTGACCAGGATGTCGATCTCGCCGAGTTGCTCACGCGCTTGCGTAAAAAAATCAGCGATGCTCGCATCTTCGGCGACGTCCAGCTTCGCAAACCGCATCGCCTCAGCAGACCGCACCGACTCGGCAAGCTGGCGCAGTGGTCCTTCGCGGCGACCGCCGATCATCACGCGACAGCCAGCGAGCGCGAGTTCGCGGGCGATTCCGGCGCCGATTCCCGTTCCACCGCCGGTGACGACGACGGTCTTGTTAGTCAAATCAATCATGGATTTACTTCGAGTGCCTCGGTGAGTGGTTAAGGTCCGCAGTGCTGGGGGCAGCATTTTACAGATCGCTCACGAGAACAGAGAGGGCCCTGTCACCACCGGCGTAAGTGTTTGCGGAGCGGGCGCTGGGCACCGCTCCGCCAGCGGGCAACTTGCCCCAGAGGAGGCACTCAACTGGAACGCCGCGTATGCGCCGTGTTTGCGCCAGGTCTATTTCTCAATTCCGCGAAAAATGGCCTGCGTGCGGCGCGATGGACCTGCTAGACTCATTCATTCTGGTTCGACAGATGCAGAAATGCACGGGCGTGTTCTCAGTTAGACCGACCAACTCTTTCTCGTCTTTCCCGCTGGATGGTTGCCCCTGGCAGCCGCGCTTCTTGAATCGGCCTGGAAGCACAAAGATAGGTCGAATGTTCTGGTTTTTACGGAGTTGGATGAGTGGGTAAGAAATTGTACGTCGGTAACCTGAGTTACAACGTCACCAATGCAAGTTTGGAAGAGTTGTTCTCCGAGTTCGGTGAAGTGCGCAGCGCCGAAGTGATTCAAGATCGCGAAACCGGCCGCAGCAAGGGCTTTGGCTTTGTCGAAATGAGCGAAGACAACGGCGCTCAGTCGGCGATCCAAGGGCTTAACGACAAGCAGCACGATGGTCGCCCGCTGACCGTCAACGAAGCCAAGCCGCGCGAAAATCGCAGCGGTGGTGGTGGCGGTGGCTATCGAGGCGGTGGCGGCGGCGGTGGATACCGCGGTGGTGACGGCGGCGGCGGCGGATACCGTGGCGGTGGTGGCTACGGCCGCAACTAGTCGCCCAACGACAGAGCTCGACTCTGGCCTAATTGATACTGCGATCGCTTGATCGCAGTCGTTGGCCGCCGGATGCACCATCATCCTGGCGGCCGCTTTGTGTCAGGTCCTTATTGCTGCCAACAATAAGTGAATCACAAAGCGAACGCAGACGCTGCGGAAATGCAAAACCAATGCAACAACGCGTCGGCGAGTTTCTTTCATGCCGCCGTCATGTTGTGTTAATAGAGAACGCTTCCGGCGGACCCATCACCGCCTTGGAGCATCGTTAATATGGCAAAGAAGAATCAGCAAGGAGCCCGGAAGGCTCAAAAGCGACTTATCCGTGAGGGCAGGCCTGCGGTGGTGCGCGAAACGCCGGTGTACGAGCGCAAAGAAAAGGTGGAATACGGCAAGCCGTTCATTGTCATGGAAGATACCGACAAGAACACGTTCGCATACGATGGTTCGGCTTGGGTGCCGTACTCGATGACGATGGCCGATTGCCGGTTGCAGTGCCAAGTCAAGACGCTGCCGCAGAAGGTCAATGGCAAAACGCGGTACGAAGTTCGCGCGCCGCTATAAGCCTTTTTCAGTCGCCACCACCGCGTTCGCTCCCGTCGCTACCGGCGTCAATCTTCCGGGGCGACGCGGCCGCCATGCCGGGCAAATAACGCATCGATGTGCTGGGCGAGCAGGCGGCAAAACGGTGCGTCGGCAGGTGGCAACGGCTGTGTGGCGGCAAGCTGCCCTCGGCGAGCCGCGATGATGATCGCCGCCAGCACATGCTGCACATCCACCGGATGCGGCGTGTACGATTCGAGTTGGATCGCTAATTCGATCAGCCGCTTGCCCATCGGTCCGTCGACCGTTGCTCGCCCCGACCCGTCGAGCGTGATCCCGGGAATGATTTGCTGCGCGGTCGGTTCAGTCATCAGCTCGGTTTCTCCAGGGCGATCGTTTGGGGGTGCGTCCAGTCGCGCACCCTGGCGGGCGTGCGGCAGCTACAATTTCATCCTACACGGCCTGCAGCGGTTCGTCGTGGACAGTCGCTACCGCTACATCGCCGCTGCCGACATTTCCCGATTCGCCAGCCACGGACTTTCGCTTGCCCACTGAATCTGCGCAATCGTCATCGTCAACCCGCGGCGGAATCACCTTATTTTCCGCAGTGAACGTGGTGATCGCCAGCATGATCGGCGCCGGCGTTTACACCACCAGCGGGTTTGCGCTAGCTGATCTCGGTTCACCGCTGCTGGTGCTCGCCGCCTGGGCGGTTGGCGGCGTGTTGGCGATCTGCGGGGCAGTTAGCTATGGAGCGCTCGCGCAGCGGTTTGCACAGTCAGGTGGCGAGTACCTGTTTCTTTCCCGAGCACTGCATCCGGCGGCCGGCAGCGTCGCCGGCTTTGTTTCCCTGCTCGCTGGGTTTACAGGGGCCATTGCCTTGGCGGCATTGACGTTCGAGCAGTATTTACCGCCGCCTGAGTCGACCGGGGCACGTGAGCCCTGGCCCTGGAACTGGGTCGCGACCGCGATGGTGATTGCAGCAGCGCTGCTGCATGGGCTGCGGCTACGGGCTGGTTCCGGCGTGCAGGATTTGATGGTCGTGTTGAAATTGATCGTGATCGCTGCATTTTTCGCGGTCGCCGCGTACTCACTCGGACTCTCCAGACCGCCGTGGCAGGGGCTCCAGACTGCCGTCGCGCCCCCGTCGCCGTGGCCGGTGGCAACGTTTGCGGTCAGTTTGATGTGGATCTCGCTGAGCTACAGCGGGTTCAACGCGGCGATCTACATCACGGGCGAAGTGCGCGACGGCGGGGCCACCGTCCGCCGGGCGCTGCTGATCGGCACGCTGCTGGTGACGCTGATTTATCTGTTGCTTAACAGCGTGTTCGTGCTGGCTCCGCCGAGCGACCAAGTGCTGGGCAACCGTGACGTTGCCACACAAGCTGCCCGCTACATCGGCGGCCAGTGGCTGGAGCTGCTCTTTCGAGTGACGATTCTGCTGTCGCTGGCGACCAGTGTGTCGTCGCTGATGATGACCGGCCCGCGGGTGTACGCGCAAATGGCGGCGGACGGCGTGCTGCCGCGTCTGTTCCGGCATGTGGGCGAAGTGCCGCGGACGGCGATCGCCGCCCAAGCGCTGTTGGCCATTGTGGTGATCCAGATCGCTTCGCTCCGCCAGTTGTTGTCCTATTTGGGGCTTACGCTGTCGCTCAGCGCCGCCCTGACGGTGGCGACGCTGTTTGTGTTGCGATCCCGTGGCGAAAAGCTGAGTGTCCCTTTTTATCCTTGGCCACCGCTGATCTTTGTCGCTGGGACGCTGCTGACCGCCTCGATCGCCGGCTACCGCAATCCTGCCGAGTTCGCCGTCGCGCTCGCAACCTTGGCCGCCGGTTTGGTCTTCTACGGCGGCGTGCAGGTCCGCAAACGCCACATCAAGCGATGATCTCGCGAATCACTTGGCCGTAGTCTTTCTCGATCCGCTTGCGTCCGGGAAGCGAGAGCTGGCGTGGATCGAGCCCGAGCTGATGCCTTGGCCGTCAATTCTCGCCCGCCGCCGGCGCTGCCCGTGGCTGCCCGTGGCTGCCTTCCGCCGCACCGCTCAAGGGGGGCATGAGGCTGCGCCGGCGAATCACTACATCAGCTTAGCTTTGCTCACCGGCAAACGAGGTCCGTCCCTTCGGATCTTCCAGGCGGCCGAGTGTGCGTTTGAGCGTCTCTTCGAGCTTCTCGGCGGCGCCGTAGATCGACTGATCAATCGTTGAACCGAGGTGGTGCACCGTAATCGGCTGCAGCCCCGCGAGACGCGCTTCCATCGTGCAGCGTTTATCGAGTTCAGTCTCCTTCTGAGCGCTGTTCTCGTCGGCAAGGTAAACTTCCACCCGCGTCAGCCGTTGACCAATCCAATGGAACGTGTCTTGGATTACGGATTCGACATGTTGCGTGAGTTCCGCGCTGCCCTGGATGTTATTGTCCGTTTTGACTTGAACGAGCATGTTCTTTCCTTGCAATGGTTGAGCAGAAACTCGAGTGAGAGCTAAATCGAATCAACAGCCATGTCGCAGTGCGTGCCACCGGCTCGCCGTGCAAGCCTGCCGCTCCCGTGATGACCCGGCAGTTATTTCCACCGGAAAACGGTGCAAACCACGTTCCTTTGGGTCCACGCGTCGCGACCTGCGACACCGCTAGGTACGCTGCGAGCACGGTTGCGGTTCGGGGTCGAAGGTGGAAGAAGTCAGTCTTCGGAACGAAGCTGTGTCCGGGGGCTTAACGAACTTGCCAGGACTGCCGAACGGGCCGGAACGGGACTCGGCAGTTCCAACTCGAGGATCGGCCGGATCTCGATCGTTCCCTTTTTGCCGCCGGGAATGCGATCGGCGACGGCAATCGCCTCATCAAGGTTCTCCACGTCGATCAGGAAGTAGCCGCCAAGTTGTTCCGCCGTTTCGGCGAACGGGCCATCAGTGATCAGACGTTTATCGTCGCGGATGCGGACACTGGTGGCTGTCGTGACCGAATGCAGTGGCGAGGCACCGAGAAACTGACCTTTGGCATGCAGGTCGTTGCACAGGTCGACCGAATCCTGCATGCAGCGTTGGCGTTCCTCCTGGGTCCATACGGCTTCAGCTCCATAAACCAATAACATGTACTTCATAATGATTGCATTCGAATAAGTGGAAATTGGTCATGAGTCGGCTTGATGCCCCACCGAGTAGTCGGCTGGAACCTACGAACTTCGACAACATGACGTGATTATTTTCTACCAATAAGAAGCCTGAGTTCCTCAGGTCAGTTCGTTCAGCCGTTTGGTTAGAAACCGCCGCTGAGGCTCTTGTTTGGTGCTGGCGATTGCCCGGAGATAAGCAGCCCGGGCCTCATCGACTCGTCCCACCCGCCGCAGCAGATCGGCCTGAGCCGCATGGGCAAGCGGGTAGTCCTGCAACTGACCGCGCTCCAGCAGTGAGTCGATCAGCACCAAACCGGCTTCATAGCCATCGCGCATGGCGACGGCAACCGCACGGTTGAGCTCTACCACCGGAGACGGATTGCTACGCAACAGCGCGTCATACAGGGCGACGATCTGCGGCCAATCGGTCTCAGCCGCAGTGGCGGCTTCGGCATGCACCGCGGAGATTGCAGCTTGAATGGCATAACTGCCGAAGCGGCGTGAGGCGAGCGCGGTTTCCACCAACCGAGTCCCTTCGGCGATTTGTTCCCGGTTCCATAATGAGCGATCTTGGTCTTCTAGCAACACGACGTCGCCGGCTGACGTGCCGCGAGCGGCGCGACGAGAATCCGATAACAACATCAGCGCGAGCAGGCCGGCGACCTCTGGATCGGGAAGCAGTTCCAGCAGCAACCGCCCCAGACGAATCGCTTCGGCGCAGAGGTTCTGGCGTGTCAGCGATTCACCGGAACTGGCGAAATAACCCTCATTAAAAACGAGGTAAACCACAGCGAGCACCGAACTGAGACGCTCCGAGATATCGTGCTGTGAGGGAACTTGGTAGGGGATCCCGGCATCGCGGATCTTTGACTTGCCGCGGACGATCCGCTGGGCGATCGTTGTCGGGGCTGCCAGAAAGGCGCTGGCGATCTCTTCGGTCGTCAGCCCACAGACTTCGCGCAGCGTCAGCGCCACCTGCGCCTGAGGCGACAGCGCTGGGTGACAGCAGGTGAAGATCAAACGCAACTGGTCGTCGTTGATCGCTTGTTCGTCAAGCGGTTCATCGACCGTCCAGCCGCCGTGCCGCCGCGCAAGCTCCTCGACGGAGGCATTAAAGCGTACCCTGCGGCGGATCACATCGATCGCTTTAAAACGGCCGGTGGAAACCAGCCAGGCGCGTGGGTTGGCGGGGATGCCGTCGCTGGGCCAGCGCTGCATCGCGGCGGCGAACGCCTCGTGCATCGCTTCTTCGGCTAGATCAAAGTCGCCGATCAGCCGCACCAGCGTGGCAAAGACGCGACGTGATTGACTGCGATAAATCTCGTCAATCGTTTCTCGCATAGTCACCACAGGACAGGATCTTCAGCAAAATTCAATCAGCCGGCACGCGTTAGCGTCCGGTGATCACGAACCATCAGCCGCACAGCGGCGACCGATTTGGCAGAAAGAAATATTCAAACCTGCTTATCAGGTCAATAGATTGCTAGAAATGATCTTGATTCACATTGATCTCATATCAACGCTCCGTCTTCAAAAACGCGATCAGATCGGCGAGTTCCTGCAGGGTCAATTGTTGGTCCAAACCAGCAGGCATAATTGAGACGGCACTAGGTTGGATCGTCTCAATCTCTTCACGGACGATCCGCACACGCTGGTCGATGCCGGTGACGAGCGTGAGTGCCTGCAGGTCTTCGTCAGCGATCACACCGACGTGCGAGCGGCCATCGTCGGTTAAAACTTGGAACGATTCGTAGCTGCGCACAAAACTGGCGCTGGGATAAACAATCGCTTCCAGCAGTTCTTGGCCGCTGCGAATGCGATTGATCCGCGTCAAGTCGGGTCCGATGCGGCCGCCATGATAACCGACGGCGTGGCAGGCGCTGCAGGCGGACCGGCTGCTGCGGAACAGTTGGAACCCGCGCAGCGGATCACCCGCGGGCAACTCATCCCATAACTGCTGCAAGTGCTCGGCCTGCTGCTTGCCGCCCGCCCCAGCGAGTTGCTCGATCAGCGGCTGAGCCTGCCGCCGGATCGGCTCGGGATGCTCCCGATAATGTTCCTCCACCACGGCGCGCAGACTCGGGGCCTGTTCGCTCGCTTGCAGTGCCTGCAGCAGCGCGGCATTGACCTGCGAATCGTGGTTGCGCCGCAGTAGGTTCAGCACTCCGCTGAGTTCCATTGGTCCGAGCTCTGCCACCGCCGTCGCCAAATGCACCGCTTCGGCCTGCGCGAGTGGCTGACGGGCAAGCGCGGCCAAGGCCAACTGCCGATGATGCGGCGGTGAATTGACGCCCAACAGTTCCACCAGTCGTGCAAAGCTCGGAGCCACTGCGTCATTCTCAGTTGCAGCCGAACGCCACGACGCTCCAGGCGGCGCTGCGGCAGCCAACATCAACCATAGCTCCAGGTCCGACTGGTGATCGCTCAGCGCCGACCGGCAGGCTTCAACCAGCGGTTGAGGGGGAGCGGCGGTCCAGCGAACGGCCGCCAGCACGCTGGCCCACTGACGCAGTTCAGCGTCATCCGCCGGACTCGTTCCCACGCGACCTGCGATCGGCTGCGCCCACTGCGCCGGCAGCGCCGCTGGCGGACTGGCGGCCAGCGCCGTCAACAGTTGCAGCCGTCGCTCACCCGGACCGGACGTGATCACCCCCGCGACAGCGTTGACCAGTCCGGGGCGTAGCACCAACCGCTGCAGCGTCCGCTGCCATCGCTCAGAATCTTCACTTTCGCTGCCTTGGTCGAGCAGTTGCGGCAACGCTTCGGCCACGACCGCATCCCAAGCCGGTCGCTGTGCCAGGATCTCGATCGCCAGTTCGCGCTCGGCGGCGGAACCGCTGCGCAGGATTGCCACTACATGCTCGGCACGCAGCGATTCATCGTCCCTCTGCCCCAGCACCCGCAGCGCCGCCAACCGGGCAGCCGGCTGGTCAGCCACGAGCGCCGCGGCCAGCTTCGGGACTGCGGCGGGCCCCAGTTCAATGAGAGCGTAGAGCAGCGCATGCTCCAGGATCCGGTCACCTGAGGACGACGCTAATTGGGCCAACAGCGCTTCGGCGGCTCGGGCATCGCCGATTCGCCCCAGCGCCTCGGCGGCATAACGCCGCTCGCGTGGTTCACCCTCCGTCAAAACCTGCAACAGTCGATCGACTGCGGGGGTGAAGCGGTAGGTCGCCAACCCCTGCAGCGCAGCTAACCGGACGACTGGCTGCGGATCGCCGAGCGACTCCACCAACGCCGTCAGCAGTCGGTTCCGTGTGTCCGCATCCGCCGGATCGAGCCGACCGATGATCTCGATCAAGGTCCAGACGGCGTGGGTGCGAAGCAGGTCCGACGGATCATCGCTCCCGCCTTGACGCAGCGCCTCGGCCAGCGCCGCGGCTGCACCGGCCTGCTCGACCAACCGCAATCGCGCTTGCCGGCGGACCACCGGACGCGGATCGCCCAACAGCCGCACCAGCCCGCTGTTATCAAGCGAGTCCCACTGAACTTCGCGGCCGCGCGGATCGGCCGCAGCCACCGCCGCGGGAGGAATCAGACGATAGATGCCGCCGGTCGCTTGGCTTTGGTCGATGTGCGACGTCGGGCAGCAGAGCGTGTACCAGCCACCGGTGTCGACGACGAGCAGGCTGCCATCGGCATCTTCGAGCACATCGGTGGGATGAAAATCGGGGCGATCGGCCACGAGCAAATCGCTATCTTCCGTCCGCAGGCCGGCTCTTTCGTCGACGAGTTGATGCAGACTGACTTTCTGCAAATTGAAATGCGCGACGACCAGCTCGCCGCGCAGGTTTTCATCCGTCAGCGTCGCTTCACGGACCATCAGACCTGCCGGAGCGGCCGGGCCCAGGTGCGTCATCACCGGCATCAGCGGACCGGTCCGCGGGTGTCCGTCCAACACACCATGCTCCTTGCCATACACGCCGCCGTAGATCGCATGGACCAGCGCATCGCGACGCCCTTCAGCCGGCTGCTGGATGAAGGTGCAAGTGAAAAACCGCTCGCCGCAGAGACTGACTGCCAGCTCGACCGGATTGTCCATCCCGCCGGTCATCACCGATTCCACCACCCCGGTTCGCGGGTGCTGTCGGAATAAGTGCGATGCGCGTGTGGACCAGGTGGAGCCGTCTTCGCGCGCGTAAGTCTGCTCGGCAAAAGCACCTTTGGCCCAGTAAATCCAGCCGTCGCGACCGGTGAACGGCCCATGCAAATCATTCGCGCAGCCGGTCAACGTCTTGCCGTCGAACCAGACCGAACGCTCATCGGCGATGCCGTCATCGTTGGTGTCGCGGAGCAGCCAGATCTCCGGCGGCGTCCCCACCAGAATGCCATCGGGCGTCCACAGCACGCCTTGAGGCAGCATCAGATCTTCGGCAAACACCGTGCGGTGGTCGAAGGTGCCGTCATTATCCAGATCTTCCAGCACCACCAACCGGTGCGGCCGCTCTTCGAGTTGCTGTTTTACCGGGGCGCTGCTGCCGGATGATTCGACGATGTACAGGCGGCCGTCGGGCGCGAGATCGGCGTGGATGGGATAACGCACCAGCGGCTCGGCTGCCACGCGCTGCAACGTCCACCCTTCAGCGACCTGAAACTGGATGCCGCCGTACTGGACCGGGTCCGCTGCACCGGCGATCGGCAGCATGACGCCCGAGCCGAAGAAAATCACCGCCATCACCGCCATCACCGCCGCACACGCACGCTGCATCATCACGTTCCTGAGTTCACTGATTCAGTCTGAGGCTCTAACGATTCCGCCACCTCCGGGACACGCACCCAACACGCCGCTCCGTGTTCGGCGGCGCCGTCGGGAACGCGCATCAGTCCCGGCCGCTCGCTGCGGCAGCGCTCTTGGACCAGCCAACAGCGGTCCGCCAGCGCACACCCAGGATACTCGCGGTCCGGCGAAGGGACTTCTCCGCGCAAGATAATCCGGCTCCGCTTGGCCGACTCGACCGGATCGGGAATCGGTACCGCCGACATCAGCGCTTCGGTGTACGGATGCGTCGGGTGCGCGTACAGATCGGCGGCGTTGGCCAGTTCCACGATCCGCCCGAGGTACATCACACCGACGCGAGTGGCGATGTGACGCACGACGGCTAAGTCGTGAGCGATGAACAGGTAGGACAAGCCGAGTCGCTGTTGCAGGTCCATCAGCAGGTTGATGATCTGGGCTTGGATCGAGACATCCAGCGCCGAGACCGGTTCATCACACAGGATCAATTGCGGCTGAACCGCGAGCGCTCGGGCGATCCCGATCCGTTGTCGCTGCCCGCCGGAAAACTCGTGCGGGTAGCGGTTCAGGAATCGCGGGTTGAGCCCCACCAAATCCATCAGCCGCAAGACTTCGAGTTGCAGGTCGCGGCCGCGGGCTAAGCCGTGAATCTTCAGCGGTTCGCCGATGATCGAGCCGACCGACATTCGCGGATTGAGCGACGCAAACGGATCCTGAAACACCATCTGCACGACGCGCCGGTGCCGCTGCATCGCCGCATCGCTCAGGCCATCAATCCGTTCGCCGCCAAGCGTCACGCGACCCGCAGTCGGTTGCACCAGCCCGACGATCGCCCGCGCGGTTGTCGACTTGCCGCATCCCGATTCGCCGACCAACCCAAGCGTTTCACCCGGAGCGATGTCGAACGATACGTCATCCACTGCCCGAATCACGCCGCGCTGCGACCGCAGAAACCCGCCACGAGTAAACGGAAAATGGACCTTCAGGTTTTCGACCCGCAGGAGTGGTTGCTCGGTCATGATACGTCCTCCATGGTCACTTCCGCCGCGGCCTCAACGCTTTGCCCCGGCCTGTCAAACCAACATGCCGACAACCGGTCTGCACCGACGCTTCGCAGCGGCGGGTCATCGTGTTCACAGCGATCGACGGCATAGGGGCAGCGGGGTCGAAAGGAACATCCCGGCGGTACACGTGTCATGTCTGGCGGCTGGCCCGGAATCGCATCGAGCTGTTCGCTGCGATCGCGGTCCAACCGCGGCAGCGACCGCAGCAGGCCAAGCGTGTACGGATGCCGCGGATCGGCGAACAGGTCGCGAACCTCCGCTTTCTCCACCACGCGGCCGGCGTACATCACCAGCACGCGATCGCAGACTCCGGCGACGACGCCGAGGTCATGCGTGATCAAGATGATGCTCGTCCCCCGCCGTTGTTGAAGCTCGGCTAGCAGTTCGAGAATTTGCGCCTGAATCGTCACGTCCAGCGCGGTGGTCGGCTCGTCAGCGATCAAAATGTCGGGCTCACAAGAAAGCGCCATCGCGATCATCACGCGCTGCCGCATCCCGCCGCTGAACTGGTGCGGGTAGTCGCGCAGCCGTGCCGCTGGGGAACTGATGCCGACCAACTCCAGTACCTCGGCGGCGCGATCGTTGGCAGCCTTGGCTGAGAGCCCGAGGTGGCGGCGGGTGACCTCGGTCAACTGTTGGCCCACGGTCATCAGCGGATTGAGCGCCGTCATCGGATCCTGGAAAATCATCCCGATACGGCGGCCACGGATCGACCTCTGTTTGGCTTCGCTCATCGCGATCAGGTCTTCACCGTCAAACATCGCCATACCGCGGTCGATCCGCCCCGGTGGCCGCGGGATTAAGCCCATCAGCGCCATGGCGGTGACGCTTTTGCCGCTGCCGCTCTCACCGACGATCCCCAGCGTTTCACCGCGGGCCAAGTCGAACGACACCCCGCGGACCGCTTCGACCAAGCCGTCATCGGTCTGGAAACTGACATGCAGATCGCGAACGCTCAGCAGCGAGGCGTCGCGCGTCGGATCGGGTCGTGAATTTTCAGGCACTCGTTAACCGCCTCAGTCTCGATTCTTCATTTTCGGATCCAGCGCATCACGTACCCCGTCGCCGAGGAAGTTCAACGCAAACAATGTCGCGGCCAGCGCCGCACCCGGAAAGACGACCACCCACCAGAACAGCTTGACGCTCGACAACGCTTCCACTCCGTCATTGAGCAGTTGGCCCCAAGACACATCGGGCGGCGCGACGCCAAGCCCCAGAAACGATAAGAACGCTTCAAACAACATCACCGCCGGAATCGTCAACGTCAGGTAGACGATCACCACCCCGAGCACGTTGGGCACCAGGTGGCGAAACACGATTCGCAGCGGCGAGGCGCCGATCGTCCGCGCCGCCTCAATGAACTGCTCATGCCGTAGCGACAACACCTGGCCGCGAACGACCCGCGACATCGTCAGCCAATAGATCGCACCAATCACTAAGTAGAAGATCGTGATCTGCTCGATGCCCCGCGCTTGCAGCCATGCCTTGACGGAATCTTCGCCCAGAAAGGTGATCAGAAAAATGACGACAAAGATAAACGGAATCGAATACAGAATATCGACAATCCGCATCATCACCGCATCCACCCAACCCCCGACATAGCCGGCGATCGCACCATAACTCACGCCGATCACCAGGCTCACGAGCGTCGCCACGACGCCCACAATCAGCGACACCCGCGCCCCCCAGAACACCCGAGAAAGCAGGTCGCGGCCGAGTTTATCGGTGCCAAACAATGATGGAATCGCATAATCACCGAACATCGCCACCCGCATCTGGCACATCGTCCAGGAGACAGTTCCCAGTTGGTTCCAAAGCTGATTGAACGGATGCTCGACCCTGGTGCGCCCCGCAATCATCTCATTGATTCGCTGCCGCTCAGCGGGAGCGGCGGTCGCGTCCCGTTGCTGCCGCAATTCAGCAATTTCAGCATCAAAGCGTTTCAACTCGGCAACCAGCGACTGGTCGGCAAAATCGAGCCCTTCTCGACTGCCCATCGTCACGGCAGTCAGTTCGGGTGGCAGCAACCGGCGATGCTTGAGATCCTTATCGATCGGGCTTTGCAGTGGCAACAGCGGTGTCAGCACCGCCAACAGGACCAAGATGATCAGCCCAATCATTGAAATCATCGCCGTCCGCCGCCGTTTGAGACGACGCCAGGCATCGCTCCACAGTGACGTACCGCGGATCTGACGTGATTCTTCTAACAGACGATCCAAGGTCTGCTGGCGATCCTGCTCGGCTAGTTCCGACAGCGCCGGCGAGGGCTGTGGCGGATCGGTGTCGGCGGGCAACGTACGCGGCTCACTACTCACTGCAGCTTGACCCTCGGATCGATCACGGCATAAGAAATATCGACAATCGAGTTCATCACAAACAAGATCACGGTATAGGTCAGCACCATTCCCATCGCCAACGTGTAATCACGCTGGAGCGCTGCGTTGATGAAGTGACTTCCCATCCCCGGCAGCGCAAAGATTTTTTCTAGCACGAGTGAACCGGTTAGCACCCCGGCGGTCGCGGGACCTAAATACGAAACGACCGGCAACATGGCGCCGGGCAATACGTGTTTGAGAATCACCGCCTGATCGGACAAGCCTTTAGCCCGCGCCGTGCGGACATGCTCACGCGTCAGCACCTCCAACATGCCCGCTCGTGTCAAGCGTGCGATGTAAGCGGCAACCGGTGCCCCCAAACAGAGCGCCGGTAAAACGATCTGATTGAACGTCCCCCAGCCCGCTGCGGGAAACCAGCCAAGCCCGAATACGAACAGCAGAATCGCCAGGCTCGCCAAGACAAAGTTGGGCACGGCGATCCCTAACACCGCCGCGGCCATCATCGACAGATCGGCAAAGGAGCCGCGATAGACTGCTGAAATCACTCCGGCAGGAATTCCCAGCCCGATCGCGAAGACCAATCCAAAGATCGCCAGCGATGCCGATACCGGGAAGCCTTCGGCCAAAACTTGATTGACGCTGTAATCTTCCAACCTCAGACTCCAGCCGAGGTCGCCGCGGGTCACAATGCCCACGGCATAGTCGATGTACTGGCGGATCGGCGGAGCGTCGAGGTTGTAGCGGGCACGCAACTGCCGCTCGATTGCTGCCGGCACCGTACGCTCGCTGCTAAACGGATTGCCCGGCACCGAACGCATCAAAATGAACGAGACCGTGTACACGATCCACAGCGTCAACAACATCCAGCCGGTGCGGCGAATGAGGTAGCCTGCCAAATTTCGCATCAGCCAAAGAACCTAGAGCCTATCCGCAAAGGGGTCTGACCCTTTGGAGGCGAGTCGATTTCATGAAGTTTTTGGCCTCGCCGGAGAGGGTCAGACCCCTTTTCCGATAGGCTCCTAATCTCGATTCCAAGTGAACAGCGGCCTGTTGTCACCTTCAGTTACCGCCGTTTATCCGCGTCGATGGACAACAGTTGCAGCGGGTGCAGGTCCTGCGCGGTCGGTGCAAATCCGCGCACGTAGGGTTTAACGATGTTGATCGACGTGTAGAAGTACATCGGAATGACCGGCATTTCGTCAACCCAGATCTGCTCGGCCTGTTGCAGAATTTTCATCCGCTGTTGCGGGTCGGCTTCGCGCGCCGCCGCGGCGATCAAGCGGTCAAACTCAGCGTTGGACCAGTTTGTATTATTCTGTGGCCCACCGGTGACCCACATGTCTAAGAAGGTATTGGGGTCTGGGTAATCGGCGATCCAACCCGCCCGAGCAATCTGATAATCGGTCTGTTGGACTTTGTCGAGAAAACTGCCCCATTCCATATTTTGCAGTTCGACCGCGATATTCAGATTATTCTGCAACTGCTGTTGGATAACTTCAGCAATCGAGCGATGCCCTTCGCTGGTGTTATACAAAATCGTCAGCCGCGGCATCCCGCGACCGCCAGGAAAACCGGCTTCGGCCAACAATTCGCGAGCCCGCGCCACATTGGGTTCAAATCCTTGGGCGCTTTCATAGCCAACCAAGCCTGGCGGCACGAGCGTCGTTGCGGGGATTTGCCCAGTCTTCGTTACCTGCTCGACGATTTCCACGCGATCGATCGCCATGGCGATCGCACGGCGAACGAGCACGTTGTCCAGCGGCGGGCGCGCCACATTCAATCGATAGAAATAGACCGAAAGTTGCGGGGCCGTGTAGAAATCTTCACGGTCCATCAACACCTCACGAACGGTCTCCGGCGGCATCGTGACCCAGTCCAATTGACCGGTCTCATACATGTTCAGCGCCGTGTTTTCGCCTTCCATCGACAGAAAATCGACTGAGTTGAGAGAAACTTTATCAGCGTCATAATAATCTTCATTTTTGATCAGCCGCACGCGATCGCGCAGGCGCCGCAGTTGGAGCTTATAAGGCCCATTGGTGACGATATTCTCGGCCTTGGTAAACAGTGGGCTGCCATACTTTTCGACTGTCGGTCGATGGACAGGAAACAGCGTGTAGAACGCGACCAGATTCGGGAAGTACGGCAGCGGGTCGGTCAAGTGGACGACCAGCGTTTGCGCGTCCGGAGTTTCCAATCCGCCGAGTTTGTCAAAGGCGACCAGCACGCCGTGGGTTCGCTGCGTGTCGGCATCGCCCAGCGGTGAAGCGAGGCTCGGCGAAAACGTCTGCTGCTGCGTCGGCCCGTCCCAATCGACCTGCCCCTGTTCATTCACCGCCGCGATGTCGACGACGTACACCCACTGCTCGATCCAATCGCCCTCGGCGTCGGGGTTTGCCTGTTTTTGTTGCTCGGTCGGTGCGAGCGGCTTGCGGATCTCGCGCAGCGTCCCGTACAGCACGGACCCACGAGGAAAGTTTTGATGCGTGCCGCGTCCCGTCGGCGTTTCACCAGGCCGGTCCCACAACTCGACTTCGACCCGCTCACCGATCTCCACGACGCCCTCGTTATACGCCTTGGCAAAGGGAATTGAATGCAGGTGGAAGGCATATTCCGAGGCCGTGGCCGGATGCAACACGCGCTGCCACGACCAAGCAAAGTCATAGCTGGTGACCGGCGTGCCATCGGACCAACGGATGTCGTCGCGCAGTTTGAACGTGTACTGGCGGTTGTCGTCGGAAAGTTCATACGAGGCCGCCATCCCTGGCTGCGGCGTCATTGCCTGCAGACCATTGACCGGATCTGGATCGCCTTCGGGCATCTTCTTCAGCAGCCCTTCGTAGATCTCGTAGAGGATTCGGGCTTCGATATTGCCGGTCGCGCGGGCCGGATCGAGCGTCTTGACGTCGGCCCCGGATTGCAGACTGAACTCGGCTGGCGGCAACGAATCAAACAGCGACGCCCAGCCCAGGGCAGCCAAGACGCAGACAACGGCGATCGCCAAAAACGCTTTGCGAGCTTCAGGTGACACAGGCAACGATGGGCGGGAGGAAGGGAGGGTGCCGGTTCGGCGGCGGTCAGTGTACCTGTAGTTTATAGCAGAAGTGCAGGGGCAGGTTGTGGGCAGCAGCGTCGTCGATCGCTCCGCCGATCGAAGCGGAGACGGTTGACGGTTGACGGTTGACGGTCGCCGGTTGACGGTCGCCGGTTGACGGTCGCCGGTTGACGGTCGCCGGAGGACGGTTGACGGAGGACGGTTGACGGAGGACGGTTGACGGAGGACGGTTGACGGAGGACGGTTGACGGAGGACGGTTGACGGTTGACGGTCGCCGGAGGACGGAGAACGGAGGACGGAGAACGGAGGACGGAGAACGGAGGACGGAGGCGCGCGCGGACGAGGCGTCACTGCAGCGCTGGCGGAATTGAATCGCTACGCCGCGCGGGTTGCGGCGCAGCCTGGGATCCTGATCTGCCGACGGGCGGTTAGGGGCTGGCGAGCGTTTCGCCGCCGTCGCGGGTCACCATCGCAGCGAGCAAATTCGCGGCGACGCTCTCCGAGAGGAAGCGTACGGAACCGTCACCCATGCAGACTTGGACGCCGCCAGGGTGGAATGCGAGCATCCCGTTTTCGTTAAACACGTTGATCGCCGTGCACCCGGCCTCCGTGGGTACGTTTGGGTTGGTGCCGCTGTAGCCACGCAAGTGGCGAGCGATATTGACGTCACCGTAAAACGAGTTGAGCAGCGGATCGCCAGCCACGGGGCGATTGCGGAAAAAACGTGTCTGTTTGCCCGCGATCTCGACGAACAGCAGGGTATTGGACAGGCCATCGACCACTTCAGCGAACTTCACCGTCCATTTGCTCTGCGTATCCGCCGAGCCGAGCATCGCGTTATGGGTATTGGATGCCGGCATGCCGGCGCAGGTCGCGAAGGAACTATGGAGCCCACGCAGCGGGGCGTAATCGGTTCGCGGCAAGACCAGCGGCCCGCGGTCCAGTCCCACCGAGGCAAAATAGGGGCCGTAATCGCGTGGTGGATCGCCGGGAGTCGAGGGGCAGATGAACACCGGTACCGGCGCCGAAGCCTGGGGACTGGCGGTGCCGAAGTTCGGCGGCATGTTGATCGGATCGACGTACGAGCGGTGCCGGTCCCACAGTTCAAAGATCTGCGTTTGCTCCATGTACGGCAGGATGTGATACAGCGGCCCCATGCTCGTCCGCGCCACTTCACCGAACGCCAAAAACGGGTTCGGCGGATCGGCGGGATACTGATCTGCCGGGATCACACGCCCCCACGCCGGGACCCATTTGTGCGTCGACTCGTGGTTATGCACGCCCAGGCCCAACTGCTTGAGGTTGTTCGAGCAGCTCATTCGCCGCGCCGCTTCACGTGCCGCTTGCACCGCGGGGAGCAGCAAGCCAACCATCACGCCGATGATCGCGATCACCACCAATAATTCAACGAGCGTGAAACCCCGACGTAGCCGGCCAGCATTGGGAACCATCGAAAACCCTCCCAGACCAAGATGAGTTGAGACAAGCCCTAGAGGCGGAAGGAGTAGCCCGCTACCCCTCGCCTTCCATCGCCTCAGTGTAAGCGAAACCCGCTGCTAAGACACAAATCCGCGTGAAAAATTGTTGATCGGCTGGAGGCATGCCCCTGGGGCGATGAGGCGTTGCTCCGCCCCGAGAGTTGCTGCAAAGATTTTTTTGCGGAGTTTCCGCAGCCCCTTATAAATTCGCGAACGGCGACTTCAAGCGACCGCAAAAACCCAGAAACATTTCGCAACTCTCTGCCACGAAATGACTTGCGACGCCAGTGCGACAAAACCGTGCCGGTTTAACGCGAGCACCCTCCAGGTGCTATATTTCTGAAGTGTCTGAACGGCCAGCCTGCTCACCACCTTCCGATCGCTTAGGACCGCTCCGCCGATGCCGCAAAGTCAGTTTACCATTCGTCGTAAGGTGCTCACGCTGGTCGGGGCGAAGTTCCATATCTACAACGCCGATGGCACGCTGATCGGGTTCAGCAAGCAGAAGGCGTTCAAGCTGAAGGAAGAACTCCGCGTTTACGCCGACGAGTCGATGTCGCGTGAGCTGATGGCGATCCTGGCGCGGCAACTGATCGATTTCGGGGCCACCTACGACGTGATCGACAGCCTGGGCGGCGAGAAGATCGGCGCCGTGCGGCGCAGCGGCTTTACGTCGCTGTTTCGCGACCAGTGGTTGGTGCTCGACGAACACGACCAACAGATTGGCATCATCCAAGAAGACAATCCGTTCTTAGCCTTGGTCCGCCGGTTCGTCACCAACCTGTTGCCTCAGCGATACTCCTTACACGATGCCGGCGGTCGCGAGTTGGCGACGATGCACCGGCACTTCAACCCGTTCGTGCAGAAGCTGACCGTGACCGTCGAAGAAGACGACTCGATCGATCCGCATTTGGTTTTAGCCGCAGGGATTCTGCTGGTCGCCATCGAGGGCCGGCAGGGGTAGGGAGTGGTTGGTAGTTGATAGTTGATAGTTGACAGGGAAATCCATCGCGTCACCACCTCCCCAACAACCAACAACCAACAACCAACAACCAACAACCAACAACCAACAACCAACAACCAACAACCAACAACCAACAACCAACAACCAACAACCAACAACCAAC
>Ga0182745_1000968_pt1 | contig 29131 bp, 27 predicted proteins | sample eDN3rd30CKraftBY_FD_128523 | JGI IMG/M metagenome (GOLD analysis project Ga0182745, IMG submission 128523) | Enriched backyard soil microbial communities from Emeryville, California, USA - eDNA 3rd pass 30_C Kraft BY (version 2) (version 2) | ecosystem: Environmental > Terrestrial > Soil >... | reverse complement strand
GGGACTCTGGGCCGCGGGCGAGGCGGCCGGCTTCGGCGGCGGCGGCCTCCATGGGTACAACGCGCTCGAGGGGACGTTCCTCGGTGGATGCCTCTTCTCCGGCCGTGCGGCCGGCCGTTCGATGACGGGCTGAGCTCAGTCCGCGGGCGTCGAGATCGGCTTGCTCGCCCGCGCGCGCACCGCGTTCTTGAACCACCGGGTGTCGGGGATGCGCGCGAGCAGTGGCCCGGCGAGGATCGTGATGAGCACGTAGGCGGTCGTCGTCGACACGATGTACTGCGCGAGCGCGGGGTCCCCGGCGGACAGCGCGGTCGCTGCGAGCCCCGCGATGACGATCGAGAACTCCCCGCGCGGCGTCAGCGCGAAGCCCGCGCGCCACCGACCGGCGACGCCGACTCCCGACGCTCTCGCCGCGAGATACCCGGTCAGGACCTTCGTACCCATCGTGACGACCGCGAGGGCGAGTGCCGGCAGCAGCACGGGGACGAGTGTCCCGGGCGCCGTCACGATGCCGAAGTAGACGAAGAAGATCGTCGCGAAGAGATCGCGCAGCGGCGCGAGGACTCGGACGGCCTCCTCGGCGACCTGGCCGGTGATCGCGATGCCGACGAGGAACGCGCCGACCGCGGTCGACACCTTGAGCTCGGAGGAGATGCCGCCGACGAGCATCGTCAGGCCGAGCACGCCGATCAGCAGCGACTCGAGGTGATGGATCGAGAAGACGCGGGAGATGGTCTTGCCGAAGCGCAGCGCGATGAACAGGATGACGAGGACCGCGACGACCGCGATCGCGACCGTGACGGCGGCCTGGGCGATCGCCTCGCCGACGACGATCGCGGAGACGATCGGCAGATAGAACGCCATCGCGAGGTCCTCGATGACGAGGACCGAGAGGATGGTCGGCGTCTCGCGGTTGCCGAGCCGGCGCAGATCCCGCAGCATCTTCGCGACGACGCCGGACGAGCTCACCCAGGTGATGCCGGCGAACGCGACGGCCGCGATCGGCCCCCAGCCCATGATCAGGGCGAACGCGGCGCCGGGCACGGCGTTCAGCAGCGCGTCCCACAGTCCGGAGTACTTCGCCTGCTTGAGTCCCTTGACGAGCTCCGAGGGGGAGTACTCGAGGCCGAGCATGACGAGCAGCAGCACGACGCCGATCTCGGAGCCGATGTGGAAGAACTCCATGCTCGCGTCGAGCGGGATGAGTCCGCCCTCGCCGACGACGAGTCCGGCGGCGAGGTAGAGCGGGATCGGGGAGACGCCGACGCGGTTCGCGATGCGCGCGAGAATGCTCAGGACAAGCAGAAGAGCGCCGACCTCGATGAGGAGTACGGCGGTCTCGTGCACGGCTTAGCGCGGGCCTCGGTCGATGATGTCGACGAGCGCGTCGAGACCCTTGCGCGTGCCGACGGCGACGACGACGTCGCCCGGCTCGAAGACGGTTTCCGGCCCCGGCGACGGGATGACCTGTCCGCCGCGCGCGATCGCCACGATCGAGGAGCCCGTGACGGTGCGCGCCCGCGTGTCGCCCATGGGTCGGCCGACGAAGCCGCTGCCGACCGGGAGCGAGATCTCCTCGGTGTAGAGGCCGAGCCCGGTATCGCCGAGGCCCGTGATCTTGCTCAGCGTGACGGACGCGCCGAGGATCTCGCCGATCGTCGTCGCCTCATCGTCGGTCAGGGCGATCGACTCGGTGCAGGCATCCGGATCATCGCTGTCGAAGAGCGCGATGTCCCGCTCGCCCGAGCGGTAGGTGATGACGGAGATCCGGCGACCGCCCGCAGTCAGGATGTCGTTCCGGACGCCGATGCCCGGGAGGTCGACTCGCTCGATGCGCACACCCACGGCGACTGAGCATAGCAATCGCTGAGTAGGGAATCGGACGCGGACGCGGGACGGGTATGCGATGGGCATGGGACGATGGAGGGGTGCGCCGCCCGGGTCCGATTCAAGCGCTGCGCGGCCTGGTCGCCGGCGTGCTGACGACCTTCCTCGCGCTGCTCTTCCATGTCATCGGTGGTGGCACCTCGCCGGGCGCGCTCGCCGTCGCGATCTGCGGCGCAGCGGTCTGCTGGGTCGCGATGCTCGTCGGACGGTCCCGGCCGTCGTTGCCCCTGCTCATCGCGTCGATCGGCGTGGCGCAGGTCGTCCTGCACACCGCGTTCTCGATGGCGACCGCGACGGCGACCATCTCCGGGCAGGCGCACGCGGGCCATGACGATCTCGTCGTCGTCGCGATGGGCGACGGGCATGCGATGTGGCCGGCCCACCTCCTCGCGGGGGTGCTCACGATCGTCGCGATCCGCCGCGGAGAGCTCGTGCTGCGCCGACTCCTCGAGCTCGCCGGCATCGCCGCCGGGGCACTCGTGCGACTCGTCGTCGCGGTGCTCGGGGTCGCGCCGCGGCCGCGCATCGTCCGCACGTCTCCGGTCGCGTTCTCCGCGTGCCGAATCGGCGCCGCCCAGGCGCTCGGCTCCGTCGTGCGGCGCAGGGGTCCTCCGGCGCTCGCCGCCTGACCGACCCCACACCAGCTCTGCGCGCCGCGTGATCGCGGCCCTGCCGCCGCGGCGCGCTCGAAACACTAAGGAATCCGCATGTCCAAGCACACTCATCCCCGCGCGCGCCTCGGCGCCATCGCGGGAGCGGCCATCGCACTCGCGGCGGCCGGCGCCCTCGTCGTCGCGAGTCCCGCGGCGGCCCACGTCCACGTCGACGGCGATGCCGTCCCGGGCTCGCGGACCACGGCGACGTTCCGCGTCCCGACCGAGTCCGACACCGCGTCGACCATCTCGATCACGGTCGCGCTGCCGACCGACACGCCGATCACCTCGGTCCGGGCGCTGACGAAGCCCGGCTGGGCGTTCGAGGCCGAGCGCGTCGACCTCGACACGCCCGTCGTGATCGGCGACGTCACGATCACGAGCGCCTACGGCTCGATCAGCTGGACGGCGACCGGCGACGGCATCGCGCCGGGGGAGTACGACGAGTTCGTCGTGCAGCTCGGCCCGGTCCCGGACCAGGCGGAGCTCGTGCTCCCCACTGCGCAGGGCTACAGCGACGGCACGGTCGTCGCGTGGGACGAGCTCGGGGAGCACGGTTCGGAGGCCGAGCGCCCCGCGCCCGTCCTCGCGATCGGTTCGGGCGCGGCCGACACGCCGGTCGACGGTCTCGCGATCACGGGCGTCGTGCTCGGCGGGCTCGGTCTCATCGCCGGCATCGTCGCGCTCGTCCTCGTTGCGGGCGCGAGGCGCCGGGCGGGCTGAGCCGGCACGACACGTGTGCGGGGGCGGCGGTGACCGCCCCCGCACGCGTGCTATAGTTGATCAGTGTCAACTACTACGACGGTGACCGCTTCGGTCCCGACCATGAACCACCGACAGGTCATCCAGGCGCTCATCGCGCTGATGTCGGCCTTTTTCGTCCTGATCCTGTCCGGCACGGTCGTCGCGACCTCGTTGCCCGTCATCGTCAGCGACCTCGGGGGCACGCAGTCGGACTACACGTGGATCGTCACGGCCAACTTCCTGACGATGGCGATCTCCACCCCCATCTGGGGCAAGCTCGCCGACATCTTCAGCCGCAAGGCGCTCATCCAGAGCTCGCTCGCGATCTTCACCATCGCCACCGTCGTCGCCGGCTTCGCGCCCACGGCCGGCTGGCTCATCGCCTGCCGCTTCTTCCAGGGCATCGGCGTCGGCGGCATGATGGCGCTCGGCATGGTCGCCATCGCGGACATGGTCAGCCCGCGTGAGCGCGGGCGCTACATGGGCATCATGGGCGCGATCATGGGCATCGCCCAGATCGGCGGCCCGCTGCTCGGCGGCGTCGTGACCGACGGCCTCGGCTGGCAGTGGAACTTCTTCCTCCCCATCCCCGTCGCGGTCGTCGCGTTTCTGCTCATGCAGTTCACGCTGCACCTGCCGAAGCACCGCAGGAAGATCAAGATCGACTACCTCGGCGCGATCCTGCTCACCGCGAGCATGGGCCTCATCCTCGTCTGGATGAGCCTCGGGGGAAAGGACGCGGCCACCGGCGGCTTCCCCTGGGACTCGGTCGAGAGCATCGTGATGATCACGGTCGGCGGCGTGCTCCTCGTGGCAACGGTCCTCTGGGAGCTGTTCGGGACGAAGGAGCCGATCGTGCCCCTGCGCCTCTTCGCCCAGCGCACCTTCGCACTCGCGACCGTCGCGTCGCTCTCCGTCGGCGTCACGATGTTCGGCGCCGCCGTCTTCCTCAGCCAGTACCTGCAGATCGCGCGCGGCATGACGCCGACCGAGTCGGGCCTCTTCACCATCCCGATGGTCGTCGGCTCCCTCCTCGCGTCCCTCATCTTCGGGCAGCTCATCACCCGCACCGGCCGGTGGAAGGGGCTCGTCATCTTCGCGGCGGCGGCCCTCGTCGTCGGACTCGCGCTCATGGGCACCATCCACTACGACACCTCGATGTGGCTCGTCGGCCTCTACATGGGCCTCCTCGGCATCGGCACCGGTGGTCTGCTGCAGAACCTCGTGCTCGTGACGCAGAACCAGCTGCCTGCGAAGCAGCTCGGCGCCGGGACCGGGGCGATCACGTTCTTCCGCAGCCTCGGCGGGACGGTCGGCATCGCCGCGCTCGGAAGCCTCCTCGGCACCTGGGTCGCCGAGAAGATCAAGGTCGGGATGGCCGCGATCCTCCCGACCGCCATGAGCGATCCGACGTGCGCCGACAGCCTCGTCGCACTGCAGAGCGGCAGCCTGCCGCACACGGCGACGCTCTGCGATCCGCTGCGGGTCGTCATCGAGAGCTCCTACGGCGACTCGATCGCCGCGCTCTTCTGGGTGTGCGTGCCGCTCGCCCTCGTCTCGCTCCTCGCGGTGCTCTTCCTGCCGAACAAGTCGCTCTCGCGCAAGACGGGCGCGCAGCAGCTCGAGGAGGAGCTCGGGGCCGAGTTCATCGCGTTGGCGCCGAGCGACGCCGAGGGCCTCGCCCCGGTCGAGGGCGGCGTGCTCATCGGGGAGAATGATGGTCATGACGAGCCAGGCGCCCGCGGCTGACCGCGACGAGAGCGCGGCCGTCGACGCGCTCGAGGCCGCGTTCCGCCGAGTCACCCAGGTCGTCAAGCGCACCGTCGGGTCGATCGCGACAAGGGTCCACCCGGAGCTGCGCCACGCCGGGTGGGTCGTCTTCACGGTCGTCCACCGCGGCGGGGTCGACGGGCAGCCGGTGACCGTTGGCGAGATCATCGCCGAGACCGGCATGGACAAGTCCGTCGTCAGCCGGCAGCTGCGCGCGCTCAACGACTGGGGACTCGTCGAGATGAGCCGCTCGGCGGCCGACGCGCGTGTCGTCGTCGTCGAGCCGACCCAGCTCGCGCGGGAACGGTTCCGAGCGGTGCGCGCGCGGCAGCGCGAGTTCTACGGCACGATCCTCGCGGACTGGTCGGAGGCGGACGTCGAGAAGCTCGAGGAGCTCCTCAACCGGCTCGCCGACGTCATCACCGACTTCTGACGATTCCTGCCCCGATGAGCTGGTCGAGGAGCCCCGCGCCGTCGGGGGCGAAGAACCAGCGCACCGGCGACTGCGTCTCGAGGTCCGCCGCCCGCTTGCGGCCGCCCGCGAGCACGGCCTCGCCCGTCGAGAGCTGACGGATGCAGACCGCCGCGACGTTCCGAGGGTGCTCCTTCGCGAACTCCGCGTAGATCGCCTCGTCATGCTGGCCGTCGTCGCCGAAGAGCAGCCAGCGGACGTTCGGGAACTCGCCGGCGAGCCGGCGGAGCTGATCGCGCTTGTGGTCCCTACCGCTGCGGAAGAACCGATCGTGCGTCGGGCCCCAGTCCGTCAGCAGGAACGGCCCCGGCGGGAAGAGGTTGCGGGTGAGGAACCGGTGCAGCGTCGGCGCGATGTTCCACGCCCCGGTCGAGAGGTACATGATCGGTGCGCCGGTGTGCTCGCGGCGGATGCGCTCGTAGAGGACCGACATGCCCGACACCTGGATGCGGGCGTGCTCGTCGACGATGAACGTGTTCCACGCGGCGACGAGCGGGCGGGGCAGCGCCGTGACCCAGACCGTGTCGTCGACGTCGGAGATGAGGCCGAACCGCTCCTGCGGCTCGACGATGAAGACCCGCGACGAGACCGTCTCGGCGTCCGTGACCGAGAGGTCGATCGTGTTCCAGCCGGACGGGAGCTCCACCTGGACCGTGACGTCGACGACGCCGCCCCGGTCGATCGGCACCGTGAAGGTCTCCGAGCCGACGCGCACGTGCAGCTCGGTGTCGTCCGTCGGGACGCTCAGGAAGCTGCGCCAGCCGCGCACTTTCTCCGCGCGCTGCGCGGCAGGCGCGTCGGGCTTGGCGAGGACGACCCGGGCGAGGATCCGGACCCAGTCGGGGGAGCCGTAGCCGGTGTAGGCGAGGATCGTGTTGACCCGCCCCCGCCGTCGGGCGCGGCGCTGCCGCCAGCGATGCAGCGCGTCCTCGACACGTGCCGCGAAGTGCTTCTTCGTGCGGCCCCCGCTCGCTGCCGGGTCAGACGGACTCGTCGTCTCGGACATCGACGTCTATCCTGCCACCGGTCGGGTCCGAGTCGGACCCCTCGACGGCATCCGGGCCCTCGGTCTTGGAAAGACGTCGCTTCACGAGCCAGACGATGACGAAGAAGAGGGCGATCAAGCCGGCGAAGACGTAGCCGGCGTAGTGGAGATTGTTGACGAGGAGCTCGCGGAACGCGATGCCGGCGAACGTCCCCGCGGTCACGTACGCCACGCCCCAGATGATCGCGGCCGGGGTCGCCCAGAGCATGAAGCGCCGGTAGCGCATCGTCGACATGCCGACCGTGACCGGCATGAGGGCGTGGAGGACGGGCAGGAATCGGCTCACGAAGACCGCGATCCCGCCGCGGCGGGCGACATACGCTGCGGCGCGGTCCCAGTTGGGGCCGATGCGGCGCCCGAGCCTGGAGCGCCGGAGCGCGGGCCCCACCCAGCGGCCGAGGAAGAACCCGACGGACTGGCCCGCGAGCGAGCCGACGATGACGACCACCAGCAGCACCGTGAAGTGGATCGGGTCGTAGACGCTCGTCGCGGCGGCGACGACGATCGTGTCGCCCGGGATGATGAGTCCGATGAAGAGCGTAGTCTCGAGGAAGATCCCGATGCCGGCGGCGACCGTGCTCCACACCGGCCCGATCGCGACGACGACGTCGAGGACCCAGGCGATGATCTGGGACAGCCATACGCCGAACGCCTCGAACGGATTCACCCGCCCAGTATCCACGCCCTCCCACCGCGTTCTCCTCGCGTTCTCCTCCTTCTTCCTTCCTTGCTCCTTCCGCTCCGGTGTCACTTATGGCTGGAATACCCCGCTCATTCCGACCACGAGTGACACCGGAACCCCGGAGAATGAGTGGGTGCGGGATCGCGTGCTCACGTGGGAGGTGCCGGGCGGCGTCGATGCCGAGGGCGCGTTCGCCGCGGTGTGGGGCGATGCGGAGCACGCGTTCTGGCTCGACAGCGGGGGAGGCGCCGCCGGGACGAGCTTCCTCGGGGCCGCGGAATGGGCCGTCGACGCCGAGGAGATCCGCACCAGGGGCGGGGACGTGCTCGGCTGGCTGCGCTCCGAGCGCGCGCGCTGGGACGTGGACGTCTCGGACGCGCCCGGCGGATTCGCGCTCGGGATCGTCGGCTGGCTCGGGTACGAGCTCTACGCCGAGACGATGAGCCTCGGGGCGATGGCGCCGCGTCGCTACCCCGACGCGCTCTTCATGCGAGTCGATCGAGCGCTCGCGATCGATCACGCGACGGGCCGCGCGCGGCTCCTCGCCAGGGGACGCGACTGGTCCGGTGAGCTCGCGGAGTGGCGCGATGGCGTTCTCGCGACGCTGGAGGCCCTTCGACTCGCTTCGCTCGCTCAGGGAGCGACAGGCGAAGCGGCAGCCGAGGCCGCAGGCCGAGTCGAAGGGCCGCATCCCGTCACCTGGGCCTACTCCGACGCCGAATATCTGCAGATGATCCGCGAATGCCAGCACGCGATCGCCGAGGGCGACGCGTACGTCCTCTGCCTGACGACCGAGGCGCGCGTCGCGGGGGAGTTCGACGCGTGGGAGGTCTACCGCCGGCTGCGCCGCAGCTCGCCATCGCACCACGGGGCGTACCTGCGCTCGGGCACCGTCGCGCTGCTCAGCGCCTCGCCCGAGCAGTTCCTCACGGTCGACCGGAACGGGTGGGTCGAGACGAAGCCGATCAAGGGGACGCGCCCGCGCGGCGCGACCCCCGCGGCCGACACGTCGCTCGCCGCGCAGCTGCGGGCCGACGAGAAGGAGCGCGCGGAGAACGTCATGATCGTCGATCTCATGCGCAACGACCTGTCCCGCGTGTGCGAGGTCGGGACGGTCGAGGTCGTCAAGCTGCTCGACGTCGAGACCTATCCGCACGTCCACCAGCTCGTCTCGACGGTGGGCGGGCGCCTCGCACCCGGGCGGGACGCCGTCCATGCGATCGGCTCGTGCTTCCCGGCCGGATCGATGACGGGTGCGCCGAAGCACTCCGCGGTGTCGATCCTGTCGCGGCTCGAGGCCAGGAGCCGCGGCATCTACTCGGGCGCGTTCGGGTATCTCGGTTACGACGGCGCGGTCGACCTCGCGATGACGATCCGCTCGATCGTGATCGATCCGGCAGGCGCGACGATCGGGACGGGGGGCGGCATCACGGCGCTCTCGGTCCCGGAGGAGGAGCTGGAGGAGACGCGCCTCAAGGCTGCGGCGCTGCTCGGCGCCCTCGACGAGCCACCAGCCGCGAACCGGTAGGCTCGATGGCCGTGACTGACGGCGACGAGACGACGCACGCCGAGGATGGCGTTCTGTACGACATCCACGCCATCCAGGCGAAGTGGCTCGAGCACTGGGACGCGCACGGGACCTTCATCACGAAGGACGACGACCCGCGGCCGCGCAAGTACGTCCTCGACATGTTCCCCTACCCGTCGGGCGATCTGCACATGGGGCATGCGGAGGCGTTCGCCTTCGGCGACATCGTCGCCCGCTACTGGCGTCAGCGCGGGTTCAACGTCCTGCACCCGATCGGCTGGGACTCGTTCGGGCTGCCCGCGGAGAACGCGGCCATCCAGCGGGTCGCGAACCCCGTCACCTGGACGTACGACAACATCGCGCAGCAGAAGGCCTCGATGCGCCGCTACGGCGTGTCGTTCGACTGGACGCGGGTGCTGCACACGAGCGACCCCGAGTACTACAAGTGGAACCAGTGGATCTTCCTGCAGATGTTCGAGCGGGGGCTCGCGTATCGCAAGGAGTCCTACGTCAACTGGGACCCGATCGACCAGACCGTGCTCGCGAACGAGCAGGTGCTCGCCGACGGGACCTCGGAGCGCACGGGCGCGCTCGTCGAGAAGAAGAAGCTGACGCAGTGGTACCTCAAGATCACCGACTACGCGGACCGGCTCCTCGACGACCTCAACCAGCTCGAGGGCGCCTGGCCCTCGCGCGTGCTGCAGATGCAGCGCAACTGGATCGGCCGTTCGACGGGGGCCGACGTCGACTTCCGGATCGAGGGGCGCGAGGAGCCGGTGACCGTCTTCACGACGCGTCCCGACACGCTCTACGGGGCGACGTTCATGGTCGTCGCACCCGACTCCGACCTCGCGATCGAGCTCGCCGCGGGCGCGACGCCCGAGGTGCAGGTCGCGTTCAAGGAGTACCTCGAGCGCACGCAGCGCCTCAGTGAGATCGACCGGCAGGACGCCGCCCGGCCGAAGACGGGCGTCCCGCTCGGGCGCTTCGCGATCAACCCCGTCAACGGCGAGCGTCTGCCGATCTGGGCCGGCGACTACGTGCTCGCCCACTACGGGCACGGTGCGATCATGGCGGTGCCGGCGCACGACCAGCGCGACCTCGACTTCGCGCGCACGTTCGACCTGCCGATCCGCATCGTCGTCGACACCACCGCGCCCATCACCGGGGCGATTCCCGTCATCCCGACCGATCCGGAGACGGGCGAGCTGATGATCCCGGTCACGCTCGAGGCGCTCGACCCGGCGACGACCGGCCAGGCGCTCGGCGGCGACGGCCGGCTGACGAACTCGGGCCCGCTCGACGGGCTGTCCAAGCAGAACGCGATCAAGCGCGCGATCGAGATGCTCGAGGAGTCGGGCCAGGGCCGGGCGTCGAAGAACTTCCGCCTGCGCGACTGGCTCATCTCACGCCAGCGCTTCTGGGGCACCCCGATCCCGATCGTGCACGGCGCGGACGGCGAGCTCGTCGCCGTCCCGTACGACCAGCTTCCGGTCGTCCTCCCGTCGACCGAGGGCCTCGACCTCAAGCCGAAGGGCCAGTCCCCGCTCGGCGCCGCGACCGACTGGGTTGAGGTGCCGGACCCGCGCGACGGCTCGCCGGCGAGGCGGGACCCCGACACGATGGACACGTTCGTCGACTCGTCCTGGTACTTCCTGCGCTTCCTGTCCCCGAACGACGACACGCGCGCCTTCGATCCCGCCGCCGCCGAGCGCTGGGCGCCCGTCGACCAGTACGTCGGCGGCGTCGAGCACGCGATCCTGCACCTGCTCTACGCGCGCTTCGTGACGAAGGTGCTCTTCGACATGGGCCTCGTCTCCTTCACGGAGCCGTTCAGCGCCCTGCTCAACCAGGGCATGGTGCTCACCGGCGGCAAGAAGATGTCGAAGCGCAGCGGCAAGGGCTCGCTCTTCGCCGAGGAGCTCGAGGCGCACGGTGCCGACGCGGTCCGCCTCGCGCTCGCGTTCGCGGGGCCGCCCGAGGAGAACATCAACTGGGAGGACGTGTCGCCGGCCGCATCCGCGCGCTTCCTCGGTCGGGCGTTCCGCCTCGCGACCGAGGTCACCTCCTCGCCCGACGTCGCCTGGAAGGACGGCGACGTCGCACTGCGCCGCGTGACGCACCGATTCCTCGCCGACGGCACGCAGCTCGCCGAGTCGTTCAAGTTCAACGTGCTCGTCGCGCGGACGATGGAGCTCGTGAACGCGACGCGCAAGACGCTCGACGCGGTCGGCGGTGCCGACCCGGCGGTGCGCGAGGCCGTCGAGGTCATCGCCGTCGCGCTCTCGCTCTTCGCGCCGTTCACCGCCGAGGAGATGTGGGAGCGGCTCGGCTACGAGCCGTCCATCGCGATCGCCGGGTGGCGCAAGGCGGACCCCGCGCTCCTCGTCGAGGACTCGGTGACGGCGATCGTCCAGGTGGACGGCAAGGTCCGCGACCGGCTCGAGGTCCCGGCGAAGATCGATGCGTCGGAGCTCGAGGCGCTCGCGCGCGCCTCGGAGAACACGTTGCGCGCGATCGGCGATCGGGAGATCGTCAAGGTGATCGTGCGAGCGCCGAACGTCGTCAACATCGCGACCAAGGGCTGATTCATCCACAGATCGGGTCTTTCCGGGCTCGAGCGGCGGCGGCCGTCCCTAGTTTGTCGGGATGGCGGATGTCTCCCGAGCACGGCCCGCGCGCGCTGAGCGCGCGGAAGGCGACGCGCCGATCCTCGTCGGACCCCCGCGGGCACGCCTGCGTCTCGCGATCGGCGCCGTCGTGGTGCTGTTGCTCGCCGGGCTCGGCGGCGCCGTCATCGCGGGCCTGACCGCGCCCCGCGGCGGCACGGTCCTGGTCCCGGGGCCATCGCCCGCGGCGACCGATGACGTGCTCACGGTCGTCGTGCACGTCCTCGGGGCGGTGGTCGCACCCGGCCTCTACCGGCTGCGAGAGGGCGCGCGGGTCGTCGACGGCATCGCGGCAGCAGGCGGATTCGGACCGGAGGCGGAGCGCAGCGGGCTGAATCTCGCGCGCGTGCTCAACGACGCGGAGCAGCTCGTCGTCCCGGTCATCGGCGCGGTGCCGGAGACCGTGGGCGGGGCAGCCGGGCTCGCGGCCGACGGGCGGGTGAACCTCAACACCGCGGACCGCGCCGCGCTCGAGACGCTCCCGCGCGTCGGCCCCGCGATGGCGGACCGGATCATCGCGTGGCGGGACCGCAACGGCGGGTTCCGAGCGGCTGAGGACCTCCTGCAGGTCGCGGGCATCGGCGAGAAGACGTTCGACGCCATGCGGGAGCTGGTGTCCGTGTGAGCGTCGGGCCGCCGCGCGTCGCCCGCCGCCGGCCGGGCCGCGATCTGCGCCTGCTGCCGGCCGCGATCGGCGTCTGGATATCGGCCGCGGTGCTCGTCGGCATGCCGGAGGCGGTGCCCGCCGCCGCATCGGCGGCGTGGATGCTCGCCATCGTGAGCACGATCGCGGCGATCCTGCTGCGGAGCCGGGAGCGTGCAGTCGGCGGGCTCGCCGCGCTCGCGCTCGCCGTCGGGAGCGTCGCCCTCGTCGCGACGTCGCTCGCGTTGCGCGCGGACATCCGTGCGCCGCCGGCACTCGCCGATACGCGGGGCCCGGTCGAGGTCCGCCTCGTCGTCACCGAGGAGGCGGACGCGGGCGGCGACCGCCTGCGCGGCACCGCCTCGATGGTCGGCGAGGCGGTGGGGGAGATGCCGGTGCTCGTCGTCGGGACGCGCCTCGAGGAGGACGTCGGGATCGGGGCGACGCTGCAGGTGCGCGGGACGGTGTCCCCGACCGGTCCGGGCGGCGGGCTCGCGGCGATCGTCGTCGCGGACGGCGCGGCGCCCGAAGTCCTCGCGCCGCCGCCCGCCTGGCTCGAATGGGGCAACGCGATGCGCGCGGGCTTCCGCGACGTCGCGGCCGAGCTGCCGGGCGACGGCGGCGCGCTGCTCACCGGACTCGCGATCGGCGACGACCGCGGCGTGCCCCAGACGCTCGCCGACGCGATGCGCTCGAGCAGTCTGACGCACCTCACCGCGGTGTCGGGCGCGAACTGCGCGATCGTCGTCGGGGCGGTCATGATCGGGGGCGCTCTCCTGGGCGTGCGGCGACGCTGGCGGATCGCCGGCGCGCTCGGCGTCCTCGCGGCATTCGTCGTCCTGGTGACGCCGCAGCCGAGCGTCGTCCGGGCGGCGGTGATGGCGGCGTTCGCGCTCGGCGGGCTCGCGCTCGCGCGGCCCATGCGCGGCCTGCCGCTGCTCTGCCTCGCGGTCGTCGGGATCCTCATCGTCGATCCCTGGGCGTCTCGCGAACTCGGCTTCGTCCTCTCCGCGTTCGCGACCGCCGGTCTGCTCGTGCTGAGCGGTCCGCTCGGGCGCGTCATCGCGTTCGCCATGCCGCAGCGCCTCGCGCTCGCCATCGCCGTGCCGCTCGCCGCGCAGCTCGCGTGTCAACCTGCGATCGCGGTCATCGATGCCTCGCTGCCGGCCTATGGTGTCGTCGCGAATCTCCTCGCCGTGCCCGCTGCGCCGCTCGCGACGATGGCCGGGCTGCTCGCCTGTCTCGCCGCGCCCGTGCTGCCGCCGCTCGCGACTGGGCTCGCGTGGCTCGCCTGGCTGCCGTCGAGCTGGATCGGAGGCGTCGCGACGACGTTCGCGGCGATGCCGGCGGCTCGGCTGCCCTGGCCGGAGGGCATCGCCGGCATCGGCCTCTACGCGTTGCTGGCGCTGGCGATCGCGTTCGTCGCGCTCGGACGCGGGCGGGCGAGACTCGTCGGCGGGCTCGTGACCGGCGCGATCGTCGCAGGCTTCGCGGGTGCGCTCGCCGCGTCGCACGCCGCGGTGCTCGCCCGCCCAGTCGATTGGCAGTTCGCGATGTGCGACGTCGGGCAGGGCGACGCGTCGGTCGTGCGCAGTGCCGGCGCGGTCGCGGTCATCGATGCCGGGCCGGATCCCGAGTCGCTCTCGTCATGCCTGGCGGAGCTCGGGATCGCTCAGGTCGATCTCCTGATCCTGACCCACTTCGACCGCGACCATGCCGGTGGCAGCGGGGCGCTCGTCGGGCGGGTCGCCCGCGTGCTGACCGGACCGACCGACGCGGCAGCCGAGACGCGTGTGCTCGGCCCGCTGGCGGCGGCCGGTGCCGTCGTGGAGGAGGTCAGTCGAGGGGATGCGGGCATGCTCGGTGCGCTCACCTGGCGGATCCTGTGGCCGCGTGCCGATCCCGCCATCGCGCCCGGCAATGACGCGAGCGTCGTCGTACGGTTCGCCGCAGCGGGCGACGGCTGCCCGCTCGGCGGCTGCCTGACCTCGGTGCTGCTCGGCGATCTCGGCGAGAGCGCGCAGCTTCGGCTCCTCGCGAGCGGCCCCATCGGCCAGAGTGCCGTCGTGAAGGTGAGCCATCACGGAAGCGCCGATCAGTCCGAGCGGCTCTATCAGGCGATCGCGGCGCCGATCGCGCTCATCGGCGTCGGTGCGGACAACGACTACGGGCATCCGACCGACCGACTCCTCGCCATGCTGGCGCGCACCGGAGCGGAGATCGGCCGCACCGACGAGGATGGTCTGCTGCTCGTCGCGATGGATGCTGGGGGCGGCCTCGCGCTCTGGCGAGCCAAGTCGCTTCGTCCTCCGGAAAGCCAGGCGCGTCACCGTACCCGCCCCGGATTGTGAACTGTGCAATTCGGGGCACGATCCGATACCTATCCAGTCGGATCGAGACAGAAAATCGCACAGTTCGCGACTTCAGAAGTCATCGCAGGCCGAGTCGGGAGACACGGCCGAGCGGGCGTTGCGTGCGTGAGGATCCAGCAGGCGCAAGGGGAAGGTGAACCTGCGCGGGAGGCCCATTCTCTTGGCTATGGCAAATCGATGTTCCACACACGGTTGAAGTCCTCGGCAACCAACGGCCAGACGAGTCGGCGGCCTTCATCAGCCGAGCGAATCTCCTCACACAGTGGCCCGTAGATCACGAACTCGTGAGGGATGACTCGCCCCGACCGGTCCCTGCGCTCTAAAGGATCCGGGAAGCGCAGCGCACCGCGGTCGTCGTTCGCGAGCCATACTTCGGCTCCGTCTCCGGTTCCGTAGAAGGCAGCCTCATATACCGGCAGGGGATCGACTTCCCCGCCATCTCGCAAGAAGCGAAATCCCCAAGTCTTCCCGCGGGTCGCCCAGATGAGGCGCTGCAGAGTATGGGCGGTCACGCGAGGCTCCGGAAGAAGACTTGCTTCTCGATGCCGTCGTTCAAGTCGTTGATGAAATCCGCGCGGACGGCGCCTATGTAGTCGTGTCGTGACGACGCATTCGCGACAAGCTCCTCAACCTTCTTGCGGGGTAGTTGTGTTGCCAGATCCGCGATCGGTGGAAGGGCGAGCGAGAGAATGCCGCCGAGAGGGCCCTTCAAGACCTTTAATGGGAGGGGGACCTTCTTGATCATGCCCAAGAGCGCTGAGATCCCCCCGAGCGAATCGACCAGGCTCTTGAGGACCTCGGTGCTGACTTTGGTGGTGTTTGCCCATCTGAGGTGGTACTGGAGTGGCAGGACCGCCGCGAGCGGGAGCACGAGATCCAGTCCAACACGACGTGAGACTTCGATCTTCTGCGGTTCGAACTTCGCGGATGAGAGTAGTAGGAAATCCTCTCCGAGCGAGAGCAACTGGCCATCGGCGACAAACCCGGCAAGCACGCTCCGGAGATTGTCGATCTCGTCAGCAGCCTTCCGAATGAGGAGATCGCGAAATGTGATTACATCCCAGTTGGGGAGCAAATCCGATTTGGAAAGTGCGAGCACCCAGATCCGAGGAAAATCGACGAGGGGCTTGCCATTCGACAGCAGATCATCTCGGACAGAGAGCAGACTGTTCCGAAAATTGGTGAAGAGCGACCTGAGATAACGTTCCTCGTCACCCGCATGGTCCGAGAGCCGCTGGCCATCGACGAGAAGGAAAGCGACGTCCGAGCCGAGGAGGGAACGGAAGGTTTCCACCCTTCTCTCTGACTCCTCTGGTCCGCTGACGCCTTGTTCGAACCACTCTCCCGGGTAGTCATGCCAAACGAGACGGAGCGCCTGGAACTTCGCGGATTTCGCGGATTTCGCCTCGACTTCTAGCTCGGCCCTCAGCTTGATAGAAAACGAGTAGGACGTTGATGCGAACCTCGTCGCGATTGGGGGCTGGCCCTCATCGCGCATCTCAAGATAGTTCTGGTGTAGTCGGTGTCCCTGGCTCTGGCCGTCGGCCACTACATGGAAGCGGCTATTCCTGACGAAGTCGGGCTCTTGTGCCGCTCCGTAGAACGATGAAACGAGCACGGTCTTCCCGCTTCCGCCTTCGCCGAACACTGCGATCTGCTGCTCGAGGACCCTGTTCTTCGACACATCGACAACCTAGGCCACGTAGGCTCGCAGCGTGGCACGACCGACGGCATCCAGGGGCGGGAAGGCCACGGCTCCCGGACTGCCCTGGCACGCGATCCGGCCGGCGCCCGTGATCCTCGTGAGCGGTCCCGAGGAGTTCCTCGCGGACCGGGCCGGGCGGCTGCTGCGCGACCGGCTCAAGGAGCAGGATCCGAGCCTCGAGGTCCACGACGTCGACGCCGCGACGTACGCGCCGGGGGAGCTGCTGACACTCGCGAGCCCGTCGCTGTTCGGCGAGCCGCGGCTCATCCGCGTCGAGCACGTCGAGAAGTGCACGGACGAGTTCATGGAGGAGGCGCTGCGCTATCTCGCGGCCCCGGCCGACGACACCGTCGTCGTGCTGCGGCATGCAGGCGGCGTGCGCGGCAAGAAGCTCCTCGAGGCGCTGCGGGTCTCCACGGACGCGATCGAGATCTCCTGCATCGAGCTCAAGGGCGATCAGGAGCGGGGCGACTTCGTCCACGCGGAGTTCCGGACCGCGGGTCGCGTGATCACGCCGGGCGCCGTGCGGGCGCTCGTCACGGCGTTCTCCGCCGATCTCGGCGAGCTCGCGTCCGCCTGCCGCCAACTGCTCGACGACACCGACGACGACGTGACCGAGGTGACGGTCGACAAGTACTACGGCGGGCGGGTCGAGACGACGGCGTTCGACGTCGCCGACGCCGCGATCGCGGGCCGGACGGGGGACGCCCTCGTGCTGCTGCGGCACGCACTCGAGTCGGGCGCGGACCCCGTGCCGGTCGTCGCGGCGTTCGCGATGAAGCTGCGCGCGATGGCGAAGGTCATCGGGGTGCGCGGCGGGGGCGCGGAGCTCGCGGGGAGGCTCGGGATGGCGCCCTGGCAGGTCGATCGGGCTCGCCGGGACGGACAGGGCTGGACGGATGACGGGCTCGCGACCGCGATCGAGACCATCGCCGAGACCGATGCGGCCGTCAAGGGTGCGGGACGCGACCCGGTATATGCCCTCGAGCGCATGATCCTCGTCATCGCGGATCGCGGGCTCGGGGGCTCGCCGCTCCTCGGATGAGGATCGGCGGGAGCGAGAGCTGCCCGGAGAACGACAAAGGCCCCGCCGAGACGGGGCCATTGTCGGTTACGACTAGAGCGCGGCGACCTGCGACGAGATCGAGGACTTGCGGTTCGCCGCCTGGTTGCGGTGGATGACACCCTTCGACACGGCCTTGTCGAGCTTCTTGTTCGCCAGGGCGAGGGCCGTGGTGGCCTTCTCCTTGTCGCCCGCGGCGACGGCCTCGCGCGTGCGACGCACCGCGGTCTTGAGCTCGGACTTGACAGCCTTATTGCGCTCCTCCGCCTTCTTGTTCTGGAGGTTGCGCTTGATCTGGGACTTGATGTTCGCCAAGAGTCATTTCTTTCGTCTGGTAACGGCAGGTGGATTCCCGGCCGGGTAGAGGGGTCCTGCCGAGGTGTCGCGCGGTGGGATTCGCGCGGAAGCCAACGAACGATGTTACCAGGACGCAGCCCGGCCCGCCATGACCAGCAGCCGCGACACGGTGCGCGGCGCCGCGAGATTGACCATGTGGGTCGCCCCGGGCACGATCGTGTGCCACGAACGCGGCGCTGCGGCGATGAAGAGCCGCTCCTGGAGACGCATCTGATCGAGCTCCCCGTTGACGAACCAGATAGGCACGCCGGCCGCGACGGTGCGGGCGATCGAGGCGAGCGGGTCGAACGCGGCGACGGCGTCGATCGCGTCGAGCGCCGCACCGATGGCGTGACCGCCCGCGAGGAACGCCTGAGCCGCGGGCTTGCCGCCGACGAGGCGCTGCACGGCGGCGTCGACGCGGAACCCATGGTCCGGAAGCCGATCCAGAGCCCGGGTGAGGCCTCGGTAGGCGCCGACGCCGAACGCGATCGGCCGGGTCGAGCAGGCCATCGGGATGAGCCCGTGGACCCGGTCGGGATGCTGGCCCGCGTACTCCATCGAGAGATAGCCGCCGAGCGAGAGGCCGACCAGGATGACCGGTCCGGGCTCACCGGGCAGCGCGACGACCCGCTGGATGGCGTCGTCGATCGTCGCGAAGGCGGCCTCGGCGGTGAAGGTCTCGTCGCGTCGTCGCCCGTGACCGGGCAGATCGGGGACCGCGACGTGGAATCCCTCATCGCGCAGCGCCGCGTGCTGCGGCCGCCACATCGTGCGCGAGGTGTAGAGCCCGTGCACGAGCACGAATCGCGCCGCGCCACCCCTCATGCCGCCAAGGCTAGCCGCGTGCCGCCTCACTCCTGCGACATCGCCCGGCGCAGCCGGATGAGCGGCAGCTCACGATCGGTCGCCGCCCGGTATCGATCGATCGTGCGCAGCGTCATCCGGCTCGACTTCGCTCGCACCTCGCGCGTCACCCGGTCCAGCTCCTCACCCTCGAGCTGGCTCGCGGTCACCGCGATCCGCTCTCCGTTCGTGACGATGACGGCCCGATCGGGGTGCGCCGCGAGGTTGAAGTACCACGAGGGGTGATGCTTCGCGCCCGCCGCGGTCGCGGTGATGATCCAGTCCTCGCCGTCGCGGACGAAGCCGACGGGGACCGGGCCGCGCTCGACGCCAGACTTCGCGCCGATCGTCGTGAGCGCGAGGGCGCCGACGCCACGGAATCTCGTCGCCCGCGTCGAGTGGGCCTGCCGGAGCAGGTAGTCCCCGACGAGTCGCCAGATGCCGACCGCGCGCGGCTGCGGGCGTCCATAGGTGCCGTTCGGGAGGGGCTGGAAGCTCATGAGCGCGCCTCCGTCGACCTTCCGGCGTTGGACACGAGCTCGGCGATGACGCGCTCCACGCCGGCGGCACCGGGTGATGCGGCGATCTCGGCGCCGATCCGGGTGCTCGCGAGTCGGTAGCGCGGGTCGGCGAGCACGCGGCGGATCGCCCCACGCACCGCCCGCGGCGTCGGCCGGTGCGCCTTCAGGTTGATCCCCGCGCCCGACCATGCGACGCGCGCGGTCGTCTCGACCTTGTCCTCGGTCCGGCCGGCGGCGACGATCGGCACGCCGTGCTCGAGCGCGTAGTGCAGGCCGCCGTAGCCGCCGTTCGTGACGAAGGCGGCGAGCCGCGGGAAGAGCCGGTCGTAGGGCAGGTACTCGGCCGCGCGCACGTTCTCAGGCAGCGGACCCAGCTCCTCGATCGGCCGGCCGCCCGTCGCGACGACGAGCATGACGTTCTCGCCGGCGAGCGCCTCGATCGTCGGACGGATCAGCTGGTCGAGATCGTGGTTGGCGACCGTTCCCTGGCTGACGTGCACGATGGGACGGCCGTCGTCGAGGTCGTCCCACCACTCCGGGAGCGCGATGGCGCTCGCGCCCGTGCGCGAGACCGGTCCGATGAACCGCACAGTGTCGGGGAGCGAGGGTCGCTCGTACTCGAAACCGGGGACGGTGAGCTGGATGACCCGGTCGAGCGAGTTCGGGAGGTCGCCGAAGCGCAGCGCGTCCGGCATGGGGACACCAGCCTCCGCGAACGCCTCGCGGAACGCGCGCATGATCGGCACATAGATCGTGCCGTCGACGAACGCGTGGAGCGCGCGATTGCGCAGCCGCCCGAGCGGACCGGGGAGGGGATGCATCCCGAGGCCGAAGGGCGCGGTGTCAAGGTCGCGGGACTGGAGCGGGCCGATGTTGACGAACGCGAGGGGGAGGCGCTCGGCGCGCGGCCGGGCGCAGTAGATGAAGGCACCGAATGAGCCCGTGTCGGTCAGCACGACGTCGGCTGGCCGCGTCGCGACGGCGTCGTCGATGGCGCGGACCTGGTGCGCGGCGGGCTTGACGAAGAGGTTGACCATCGACCACTGCACCTCCTTGATGCCCGTGAGCCCCGCGCGCTCGGGATACGCCTCGTTCGCGTGGTCGAGGTCGAGATCCGCGGGCTCCGGCAGGGCGATGAACTCGAGCCCCGCGTCTCGTACGCGCGGCTCGTAGGCGCGACCGGTGATGAAGCGGACGTCGTGGCCAGCGCCGGCGAGCTGCGTCGCGATCGCGAGCAGCGGGGTGATGTGTCCCTGCGCGGGAGCGCAGCAGACGATGATCGAGGACACGAGAACTCCTGTGGGAACGAGTCGATACAATGATTACGTTGTCAGAGTATTCACTAACTTGCTAAGGTAGTCAAATGGTCGGATCGACGAGCAGGACGTACCGGTCGGAACTGCGCGATGCGCAGGCGTCGCAGACGCGGGGACGGGTGCTCGACTCCGCCGCGCAGGAGTTCGCCGTGCGCGGCTACGCGGGCACGACGCTCGCCGCGATCGCCCGAACCGCGGGGGTCTCGGTCGAGACGGTCAAGCTCCAGGGGGCGAAGCACGAGCTGCTGCTCGCGGCCTGGAACCGGCGGCTGACCGGTGCGGACGAGCCCGGCGATGCGCCGTTCCTCGACGACGACGCGCGCCTGGCGCAGGCGATGGCGCTCCCCGACGGCGCGCTCGTCGCCGTGCTCGCCGAGACCGCCGCAGGGATCAGCGCCGAGAGCGTCGGGCTCTGGCAGGCGTTCGCGAGCGCCGCGCGCTATGACGACCACGTGCGCGTGGCATTCGACGCGACCATCGCCATGCGGCGCACGGAGTTCCAGCGGCTCATCGAGCTGTTCGATGCGAGGGGCATGATCGCGAACGACCGGCCCCGCGACGAGCTCGCCTCGACCCTCGTCTTCCTCGCGAGCGCGGAGGGATATCAGCAGCTCGTCATGGAGTCGGGGATGGGGCTGGATGACTACCGCGCGTGGCTCATCCGCGCGATCGAGCGGCTCGTTCTCGCGCCCTGAGTCCCGGCCGCCCGGGGCGAACGGGCCGGAGGCCGCGCACCCCGCCAGGGCCTGCGAGAATAGAACGCCATGCCACGCGCCACGACTCCTCTGACGCCTGCCGCGACCGACCCCGCAGCGATCCGCAACTTCTGCATCATCGCGCACATCGATCACGGCAAGTCGACGCTGGCCGACCGCATGCTCCAGATCACCGGCGTCGTCTCGGACCGCGACATGCGCGCGCAGTACCTCGACCGGATGGACATCGAACGCGAGCGCGGCATCACGATCAAGTCGCAGGCCGTGCGGATGCCATGGGCCGTCTCGACGCCCGATGACCGGTCGCTGAAGGGCGCTCTCGAGACCAAGACCTACGCCCTCAACATGATCGACACGCCCGGCCACGTCGACTTCACCTACGAGGTGAGCCGCTCGCTCGCGGCCTGCGAGGGCGCGATCCTGCTCGTCGATGCGGCGCAGGGCATCGAGGCGCAGACGCTCGCGAACCTCTACCTCGCGCTGGAGAACGACCTCGCGATCATCCCGGTGCTCAACAAGATCGACCTGCCTGCGGCGGACCCCGAGAAGTACTCGCGCGAGCTCGCGCAGCTCATCGGCGGCAGCCCTGACGACGTCATGCGCGTCTCGGGCAAGACCGGCGAAGGCGTCGAGGCGCTCCTCGACCGGGTCGTCGAGCTGATCCCCCCGCCGGTGGGCGACCCCACCGCGCCGGCGCGTGCCATGATCTTCGACTCGGTCTACGACGCGTATCGCGGCGTCGTCACCTACGTCCGGATGATCGACGGCAAGCTCGCGCCGCGCGAGCGCATCCAGATGATGTCGACCCGGGCGGTGCACGAGCTCCTCGAGATCGGCGTCTCGAGCCCCGAGCCGGTGCCGAGCGGGGGTCTCGGGGTCGGCGAGGTCGGCTACCTCATCACGGGCGTCAAGGACGTCCGCCAGTCGAAGGTCGGCGACACGATCACGAACGCCGCAAAGCCCGCCGCTGCCGCGCTGCCCGGTTACACCGATCCCAAGCCCATGGTGTTCTCCGGTCTCTATCCGATCGACGGCAGCGACTACCCGGACCTCCGCGAGGCGCTCGACAAGCTCAAGCTCTCCGACGCGTCGCTGCAGTACGAGCCTGAGACCTCGGTCGCGCTCGGCTTCGGCTTCCGCTGCGGATTCCTCGGGCTGCTCCACCTCGAGATCATCACGGAGCGGCTGACCCGCGAGTTCGGCCTCGACCTCATCACGACCGCGCCATCGGTCATCTACGAGGTGCGCATGGAGGACGGCAAGACCGCGACCGTCACGAACCCGTCGGAGTTCCCGACCGGTGGCAAGGTCTCCGAGGTGCGCGAGCCCGTCGTCAAGGCGGCGATCCTCGCCCCGAAGGACTACGTCGGCACGATCATGGAGCTCTGCCAGTCGCGACGCGGCACGCTCCTCGGCATGGACTACCTCGGCGAGGACCGCGTCGAGATCCGCTACGACATCCCGCTCGGCGAGATCGTCTTCGACTTCTTCGACCAGCTCAAGTCGAAGACGGCGGGCTACGCGTCGCTCGACTACGAGCCGGCGGGGGACCGGGCCTCCGACCTCGTCAAGGTCGACATCCTGCTGCAGGGCGAGCCGGTCGACGCCTTCTCCGCGATCGTCCACCGCGACAAGGCCTACGCCTACGGGACGATGATGACGGAGCGGCTGCGCAAGCTCATCCCGCGCCAGCAGTTCGAGGTGCCGATTCAGGCGGCGATCGGCGCCCGCATCATCGCGCGGGAGAACATCCGCGCGATGCGCAAGGACGTCCTCGCGAAGTGCTACGGCGGCGACATCACCCGCAAGCGCAAGCTCCTCGAGAAGCAGAAGGAGGGCAAGAAGCGTATGAAGATGGTCGGCCGCGTCGAGGTCCCTCAGGAGGCGTTCATCGCCGCGCTCTCCGGCGACGTCGAGTCAGCCAAGGACGCCAAGAAGTAGTTTCCGGGAGGCGTCATGCGGCACCTGGTATGGGCGCTCGGAACGCTCATGGCTCTAGGCCTTGCGATGCTGCTCGCGGTCGACTGGTGGGTCTCCGCGGCCTATCACTTCGCCGACGGCTACCCGCTCGCCTCGGTCAGCGGTAAGAACGATCTCCCCAAACTCGGGACGACCTCGCGCATGTTCACCGCTGCGGGCCTGCTCCTGGTCGCGCTCATCGCACTCATAATCACGGCGATCCTGCTGATCGGCTCGCGCACCAGGCGGTTCGCTTGGCTCGCCCCGCTCGCCGCGATCGTCCTCGTGGTCGGCATCACCGCGATCGGCACCACCCTGTTCGAGCCCCCGCCCCCTGACCGCGGTGGGTGATGCGGCTCACCTGTGCAGCGATCCCTTCCGGTGTCACTTGTGGCTGGAAGCGCCCGGGGATTCCAGCCACAAGTGGCACCGGAGCAAGAACGCCGGGGGCGGAGGTAGGGTCTGGGCGTGGCCGGGTGGGGTGAGGTGTGCGAGATCGCTGCCGCGCTGCCCAGCGCGGAGGCCGGGAAGACCTTCGGGAACGCCGCGTGGAAACTCCGTGGCAAGCCCGTCGTGTGGGAGCGCCCGCTGCGTGCACGCGATCTGGCTGAGCTCGGCGATGCGGCGCCGACGGGGCCGGTCATCGGCGTGCGCGTCGCGGACGAGGGGGAGAAGCTCGCGCTCATCGCGGAGGATCCAGCCGTGTTCTTCACCACGAGCCACTTCGACGGCCACCCCTCGATCCTCGTCGCACTCGAGCGCATCGACGCGGCGCGTCTCGTCGAGCTCGTGCTCTCGGCTTGGGCCGCGCGGGGCGGGGTCAGCTGAAGTGGGCGCAGATGGCTGTCGCGGCGCCCGCGGAGCGACCATTCGCGACCACGACGCCCAGTAGCGTGGGAGCATGACGGTCCCTGACATCACCCTGAACAACGGCGTTCGGATCCCGCAGCTCGGCCTCGGCATCTGGCAGGCGAGCCCTGAGGAGACCGAGCGCATCGTGCGCTACGCGATCGCGGAGGCCGGGTATCGGCACATCGACGGCGCGCGGATCTACGGGAACGAGGAGGCGCTCGGCGCGGGCGTCCGGGCGAGCGGCGTGCCGCGCGAGGAGGTCTTCGTCACCACGAAGCTCTGGCCGACCGACTACGGACGCGATGCCGCGCTCGCGGCGTTCGACGAGAGCCTCGCGCGCCTCGGCTTCGACTACGTCGACCTGTACCTGCTGCACTGGCCGAACCAGGACGACGCGCAGCGCGTCGAGACCTGGCTCGCGCTCGAGGAGATCCTCGCGTCGGGCCGCGCCAGGGCGATCGGCGTCGCGAACCACGAGCCGCACCACCTTCAGGACCTCCTGCACGGCGGCAGCATCGTGCCGGCGATCAACCAGGTGGAGCTGCACCCGACGCTGCCGCAGCGCGAGCTCCGGGCCTTCGACGCGAGCCACGGGATCGTCACGCAGTCCTGGAGCCCGCTTGCGGGCGGCCCGTCGACGCCGTGGGGGCGAGAGAACCCTGCCGGCCCGGCCCTGCGGGCGCACCCGGTGATCGCGGAGATTGCGGAGCGGCACGGCAAGTCGCCGGTCCAGGTGATCCTGCGCTGGCACATCGAGCACGGGCTCGTCGTCATCCCGAAGTCGGTCCACGAGGAGCGGGTCGCGCAGAACATCGACGTCTTCGACTTCGAGCTGTCGGCGGACGAGCGGAACGCGATCGACGGGCTCGAAGCGCCGGACGGTGCCGGTCGCACGGGCACGCACCCCGACGCTGCGTCGTTCTGACCCTTCGACTCGCTGCGCTCGCTCAGGGAGCGGGGTACCGCTGCGCCCGCTCAGGGAGCGGGGTACGCGCTGCGCTCGCCGCGGGAGCCGCGGGAGCCGCTTACCGGTCCCTGAGCGAGGCCGCAGGCCGAGTCGAAGGGCGCTACCGCTCCCCGCGCTCCGGCTTGAAGAGCATCTGCGTGACGAGCAGCAGCATGGTCGCGATCGCGCCGACGACCGGCAGCGCCGACCACCACCAGCCGACGAAGATCCCGAGCAGCACGCCGACCGTGACGGCGAGGATCCAGAGCACCGCCGTGTAGATGCCGAAGCGTGCGGCGGCGGCTGGGTCCCGCTCGAAGCGGTTTCCGGTGTGCCGCTTGGCGGTGCCATCACCGGCACCCCAGGTCTGCTCCAACTCCCGCGCCCACGGCTTGCGCCGGTTCGTCATGCCCGCGCCGAGCCCGGCGAGGATGGCGATGCCGACGACGACGCCGACGCCCCCGAGCACGAGCCAGAGCCACAGCGGGAAGGGTGCGGCCCAGCACAGCGCGATCGCGCCGACACCGGCGAGCAGCACGCCGAGCCCGATGCCCATGCCGTTCGCACGACCGCGCGACATCGGGTAGTTGGAGGCCGTCTCCTGCTGCAGCGAGTCCGCCGTGACGAAGCCGATGCAGAACGCGAAGACGCCCATCAGGAGCACGTGGAGCAGCGGGCTGACGTCCCCGCGGCCCGGCACCTCGGGCGCGACCGCGGCGAGCGCCATCGAGGCGACGAGGGCGAGCGCGCCGACGATCGGGAACACGGTCGCGCGGATGACGAAGGCGGGCCGGTATCGCACGCGGTGCCGCGCCCACTCGTCGGCCGGGGATGCCTCACCCGCGAGGTCGCCGACCGCCTCATCGAGGAATGACTGGAAGTCGCCCACCTCGGCGAACGCGCGCCGAGCGGCCTCCGCGGCTCCGACGCCGGCGTTCTCCAGCTCCTCGACGCGGGCGACGAGGTTCGCGCGCAGCTCCTCCTTGAGGTCCTGCATGGCGTGCGTCGACGGGGCTCCGGCGAAGGCCTCGTCGAGCAGACGGTGGATCGTGAGGTTGGCGGTCATGGTCATCCGTGCTCCGTAGTTCTGTCCTGGGTGTCCAGGAGGGTGTCGATGATGTCTCGGGTGGTGCGCCAGGCGCCCACGTTGCGGCGGAACACGGCGCGTCCGGCGTCCGTGATCCGGTAGTACTTGCGCCGGCCGCCCTGGGTCTCATCGCCCCAGTACGCCTCGACGAGCCCGTCCTTCTCGAGGCGGCGATACGTCGCGTAGAGCGTCGCCTCCTTGATCTCGTGGTCGCCCCCGGCGGCCTCGCGGATCGTCTTGTAGATCTCGAAGCCGTAGCGGTCGCCGCGGCGCAGGGTGGCGAGCACGATCGTGTCGGTATGCCCGCGCAGCAGGTCCGACGCGAAGGTGTCGCTCGTGGTTTCGCTCACGCCAGGTACTGTATCACACACACTACCTCCCCAGATCGAATCCACAATCGGATTCCGAACGTCATGCCACGGGTTATAGAGGGGAGCCAACTGCATAGGGCTGGCGGGTGCGGGCGTCTACAGTTGCGCCGTGACCGACTACCGCCCGCCCATCTCCGACATCGCGTTCGCGCTCAAGCTCGCCGGCTACGACCGGCTCGCGGCACTCGAGCAGTTCGAGCACGCCGACTACGACACCGTCGTGGGCATGCTCGAGGAGGCGGGCGACTTCATGGCGAAGGTCGTCGCCCCGACGAACCGCGACGGCGACGTGATCGGCGCGGTGCGGCACGAGGACGGCTCCGTCACGACGCCCCCGAGCTTCAAGGTCGCCTACGACAAGCTCGTCGAGTCCGGCTGGCTCACGGTGCCGTTCCCCGAGCAGTACGAGGGCGGTGGCTTCCCCGGCACGGTCGGCTTCGCCCTGCAGGAGCTCGTCCAGACCTCGAACATGGCGTTCTCGCTCGGCCCGCTGCTGACGCACGGCTCGACCGACGCGTTCCTCGCATACGCGTCCGAGAAGATCAAGGACCTCTACCTGCCGAAGATGATCACGGGGCAGTGGATGGGGACGATGAACCTCACCGAGCCCCAGGCCGGCACGGACGTCGGCGCGCTCACGACGAAGGCCGTCCCGAACGGCGACGGCACGTACGCGATCACGGGCCAGAAGATCTTCATCACCTGGGGCGAGCACGACCTCACCGAGAACATCGTCCACCTCGTCCTCGCGCGCCTGCCCGGTGCGCCCGAGGGCACGAAGGGCATCTCGCTCTTCGTCGTCCCCAAGTTCATCCCGGATGCGAACGGCGACCCCGGTGAGCGCAACGCGCTCGAGTGCATCGGCATCGAGGAGAAGATCGGCATCCACGGCTCGCCGACCTGCGTCATGTCCTACGACGGCGCGACGGGCTGGCTCGTCGGCGACGAGCACAAGGGCATGCGCGCCATGTTCGTCATGATGAACGTCGCCCGGCTCTCGGTCGGCATGCAGGGCCTCTCGATCTCGGTCCGCGCCCACCAGCAGGCCGCGGAGTACGCGTCGCAGCGCGTCCAGGGCAAGACGGTTTCGCCGCTCGGCGAGACGACGATCCAGGGGCATCCCGACGTGCGGCGCATGCTGCTCGACCAGAAGGCCTCGATCACGGCACTGCGGCACCTCCTGCTGCTCAACGCGGTCCACATCGACCTCGCCCACGCCCACCCCGACCCCGCGGTGCGCGCGCGCTCCGAGGAGCTCGCGGGCCTCCTGACGCCGCTTTCGAAGTCGTGGGGCACCGACCTCGCGATCGAGAACGCGAGCGCGAACATCCAGGTGCACGGCGGTATGGGCTTCATCGAGGAGACGGGCGCCGGGCAGTTCTGGCGCGACGCGCGGATCACGCCGATCTACGAGGGCACCAACGGCGTGCAGGCCGCCGACCTGGTCGGGCGGAAGATGCCGGTGCGCGGGGGAGCGTCGTTCCTCGAGTTCATCGCCGAGATGAAGGCCGATCTGCCGGCGCTCCAGGCGGGCGAGTCGACGGCGCCGATCGCGACGAGCCTCGAGCGGGCGTTCGGCGACCTCGAGCGGGCGACCGGGTGGATGCTGAAGACGGGCGCGTCGGGTGACGTGCCGTCCGTGCTCGCGGGCGCGGTCGCGTACCAGAAGCTGTGGGCGATCACGGTCGGCGCGTGGCGCCTCGCGGTCGCGGCGCTCGCCGACGACGAGGGCCAGGAGGAGCGGATCGTGCTCGCGCGGTACTTCGCGACGCGGCGCCTGCCCGAGACGAGCGGGCTGCTCGCGGAGGCGACCGCGGGCGCGGCCGACCTCTACGCCCTCACCATCTGAGCCATCGCTTTTCAGGAGTAGGGCGGGTCTCGCGTGCGATATGCACGCATGACCCGCCCTACTCCTGAAAACGGCGAGGATAGGACGGTGCCATCCGTGCTGCCCGACGGCGATGTCGCGCCCGCGGACGGCGCGCTGCCCTCGAGCGTGCGCGCCGGCGCCGCGGAGCGCGCGTTCGGCGTGTACCTCCATGTGCCGTTCTGCCGGGTGCGCTGCGGCTACTGCGACTTCAACACCTACACGTCGACCGAGCTGCTCGGTGCGCGGCAGGAGGACTTCGCGGCCCAGGCGGTCGCCGAGGTCGCGTTCGCGGCACGGGTGATCGAGAACGCCGGCCTCCCGCAGCGCCCGGCGAGCACGGTCTTCTTCGGGGGCGGCACCCCGACCCTGCTGCCGACCGAGGATCTCGGGCGGATGCTGGGCGCCGTGCGGACGGCGTTCTCCCTCGCGGACGGTGCGGAGGTGACGACCGAGGCGAACCCGGATGCGATCGACCGCGACGGGCTGCTCCGGCTCGCCGATGCGGGCTTCACGCGGGTCAGCTTCGGGATGCAGTCGGCCATCCCGAGCGTGCTCGCGACGCTCGATCGGACGCACGACCCCGAGCGCATCCCGCTCGTCGTCGGCTGGGCGCGCGAGGCGGGGCTGGCCGTGAGCCTCGACCTGATCTACGGCACGCCGGGCGAGACGCTCGAGGACTGGCGGACGAGCCTTCAGACCGCCCTCGCGCTCGCGCCGGATCATCTGTCGGCGTACGCGCTCATCGTCGAGGAGGGCACGCGGCTCGCCGGCCGGATCCGGCGCGGCGAGCTCGAGGCGCCGGAGGACGACCTGCAGGCGGACATGTACGAGCTGGCGGACGGGCTGCTCGCGGCGGCCGGATTCGACTGGTACGAGATCTCGAACTGGGCGAGAACGCCGGCGGGCCGCTCCCGGCACAATCTCGCCTACTGGACGGGCGAGGACTGGTGGGGCCTCGGCCCGGGCGCGCACAGCCACATCGGCGGCGTCCGCTGGTGGAACGTGAAGCACCCGAGCGCGTACGCGAAGCGGATGGCCGAGGGGGTGTCGCCCGCGCACGCCCGCGAGCTGCTCGACG
>Ga0182745_1000966_pt1 | contig 29147 bp, 32 predicted proteins | sample eDN3rd30CKraftBY_FD_128523 | JGI IMG/M metagenome (GOLD analysis project Ga0182745, IMG submission 128523) | Enriched backyard soil microbial communities from Emeryville, California, USA - eDNA 3rd pass 30_C Kraft BY (version 2) (version 2) | ecosystem: Environmental > Terrestrial > Soil >... | reverse complement strand
TCTCAGCGAGGCTCAGACGCGCCGCTTCTTGGGAGGGCGGCAGCCGTTGTGGGGCAGCGGGGTGACGTCTTCGATGGCCTTGATCGAGAGACCGGAGGCCTGCAACGCGGTGATCGCGCTTTCGCGGCCGGAACCGGGTCCTTTGACCTTCACTTCGACTTCTTTCACCCCATACTTGGTCGCGGTGGCGGCGGCTGTTTCGGCAGCCCGTTGCGCGGCGAAGGGGGTGCTCTTACGGCTTCCCTTGAAGCCGACGGTCCCCGACGAGGCCCAGCACAAGGCGTCGCCGTTGGGGTCGGTGATGGTCACCGTCGTGTTATTGAACGTCGCCTTGATATGCACGACCGCCCGGCTGACGTTACGTCGTGTCTTGCGCTTCTTGGCCTTGGCCACAGGTTCGAAACTCCCTGGTCGAATCTCGGATTGAAAACGAGAGTAGAGGGCTGAACTCCGATCCTCGACGTCCGATCCAACACATCCTTGCTTGAAGAGAATTCCAAAAGGTCGCGACTCGGAGCCCTTTGACCTTCCGATCAACTCTTTCGGCAGCGGATTGTGTTTCAAGGAACCGTTCGGATCCAGTTCGTTGCCAAACCGGCAAACCGAGACGACCGGGTCCCGCGTGCCTCGGTAAAGAGGGGCCACGCAAACCCGGCCGTGCCTGGTTCATGCCGCCTTGGCGATTAACGCATTTCCTTCACGCCCTTCTTGCCGGCGACCGTCTTTCGCGGTCCCTTGCGCGTTCGGGCGTTGGTTCGGGTCCGCTGACCGTGGACCGGCAACCCCTTACGGTGTCGCAACCCTCGATAGCAGCCGATGTCACGAAGCCGAGAAATCGCCTGTCCAACCTGCCGGCGCAACTGACCTTCGACCACATACTCGTTGTCGAGCAATGCGGCCAGCTTGGCAAGATCGTCTTCAGACAAGTCACGGGCGCGCTTGTCAGGGTCAATTCCCGTCCGTTCGCACAGTTGCTCGGCGAGGAACGGCCCGATCCCGTAAATGTAACGCAACGAGATCACCGTGCGTTTGTCGTTCGGGATGTCGACACCGAGGATACGAGGCATCCGTCCTATCTCCGTGAAGCATTAACGTGGCATGGCAATGCAAGTGGGGTTGGGTTGACTTCGGGCCGAACTCGACGCATCCTCACCCTTGCCGCTGCTTGTGGCGGGGGTTTTCGCAAATTACGTACACTTTGCCTCTGCGGCGAACAATCTTGCAATGTTCGCAAATCCGCTTGACGCTGGATCGGATCTTCATCGGACTCCCAACTCTCTTCTCTGGCGACGCGAGGCCGAAACCCGAGAGGTTCCCCAACGAGAACCCGCTCGTTCCAATCCCAATCCAGTCCTGAGGCCGAATTGGGCCAATATACAAGCCGACTTGAGGTTCCGCAAGACTGGAATCCTCCAAGTCAAGTGCATTGTTCCAGAAATCGTGTAAAGCTCAGCTCAGGACGATCCTCCAACCGGCCGACGTCAACGCTCGGCTCAATCTTCAAGGTTGGTCAAGACCCGGGGGCCGTCCTGTGTCATGGCCACGGTGTGTTCGAAGTGAGCGCTCTGTCGGCGATCCTTGGTTTCCACGGTCCAACCATCATCCAGAGTCCGAACGTCTTTGGTTCCAAGAGCCACCATGGGCTCGATGGCCAGCACCAGACCGGGCTCCAGCCGGATATCATACTTACGGAGCGCCTTGCTCACGAAGTTGGGAACCTGCGGTTCCTCGTGCATCGCCTGGCCAATGCCGTGACCGACGAACTTCTCGATCACGTAGAGCCCTTGGCTCTTCACGTATTGTTCCATCAAGCTGGCCACTTCCGACCAGGTCTTGCACCGGCTCATGGCTCGGATGGCCAGGTCGAGCGTGGCCGAGGTTACGTCCAGAAGCTTTTGGGCCTCGGGAGAGATGGAACCGATCGGCAAGGTAATCGCGGAGTCGCCGCACCATCCGTTGATCTTGCAGCCCGTGTCGATGGAGACCACGTCCCCTTCTCGAAGAGGCCGATGGTTGGGAATCCCGTGAACCACTTGCTCGTTGACGCTGGCGCAGATGACCGCTGGAAACGCGGGCTTCCCCTTGATCGAGCTAGGATATCCAAGGAAGAGCGGCGTGGCGTCGTGCTCTCGAAAGATGGTCGCCACCGCGTCATCCAACTCGGCGGTGGTAACCCCTGGCACGGCGAGCTGGCGCACCTGGTCAAGGGCCTTGCCAACCACGCGCCCGGCTTCGCGCATCAAGCCAATCTCTCGAGGACTCTTCAGCTTCACCACGATATCCGACACTCCCAGGGCGGACTTCATTCAAATCAAGGCCAGGATGAGACGGCCGACATGGGGTTCTGGTGATCTCCAGTCCTCAATGCCGGCCGGGCTAACGGTTCATTGAAAAGATCTACAGAGGCTTGCGATCAGCGCTTGCTGACCAGGCCGCTGTAGTTCCTCATGATCAAGTGGCTGTCGATCTTCTGGACGAGGTCGAGGCAAACGCTGATCACGATCAGCAAACCCGTGCCTCCCAGGAACGAGGCGATGGTAAAGTCCACCTCGAGGGCGTTCTGCACGATCGACGGAATCACCGCGACCAGGGCCAAGAAGGCGGCCCCCACGTAGGTGATCCGAAGCATGACCTTCTCCAGGTAGTCCGCGGTCCGTTTCCCTGGGCGATAGCCTGGAATGAAGCTACCGTAATCCTTGAGGTTCTCGGACATGTCCTTCGGGTTGAAGGTGATCGCGGTCCAGAAGTAGCAGAAGAAGTAGATCAGGATGATGTAGAAAACGCTGTAGAGATAACCTTGCCGCTGGAAGGCGTCGGATAGCTCTTGCACGAACATGGCGATCGTGGACTTGAAGGTCCAGGCCTCGTCCGCTCGCCAGCCCGCGGTGGCGCTTGCCAGCCCGTTGAGGATGAACGAGGGGAAGATCAAGAGGCTCGACGCGAAGATGATGGGCATGACCCCCGCCTGGTTGACCTTGAGCGGCAGGTACTGGCGGGTGCCACCAAAGACGCGACGGCCTCGGACATGCTTGGCCGACTGCGTCGGAATTCGGCGCTGGCTTTCCGTGATGGCGATCACGCCGACCACGACTGCGACGAACAAGACGATCAGCATCACGATGGTGGTGAGCGGATACTGCCCGGCTTCCGCGGTCAGCCGAGGGGTCGAGTTGTCCCAAAGCTGCTTCATGGCGACCGGCATTCGGGCGAGAATCCCCGCCATGATGAGAAGGCTGATGCCGTTACCGATTCCGTACTCGTCGATCTGTTCGCCGATCCACATCAAGAAGACGGTGCCCGCCGTCATGATGCTCACGCAAACGAGCCCATCCCAGAGGTTCTGATGCTCCGGTAAGACCACCCCCATTTGGGGACTCATCATGTATTGGACCCAGAATGCGCTTTGGATCGCGCATAAAAGGACGGTGGCATACCGTGTGTATTCGTTGATACGTTTCCGGCCGCTCTCTCCTTCCTTCATCATGGCTTCCAGCGACGGGACGACGCTGCCGAGAAGCTGAAAGATAATGGATGCGGAGATGTAGGGCATGATTCCGAGGCCGAAGATCGTGCTCATACCGATCTGGGTGCCACCAAACATGGCGACGGTCCCGAACAGCTTGCCCGTGGCATTCTGGCTCTGCTGTTCCTGCCAGTTTTGAAGCTGGGCTTGGTTGACGATGGGCAAGGGGACGTAGAACCCGAGCCGATAGATGGCCAGGAACATGGCCGTCATGAGGATTTTGCGCTGGAGCTCGGGAACCTTGAACAGGATCGTGTAGAGCTTGCCCACGGCGGGACGCCTCCTTAAGGCAGTAGGCACTCAGTCAGTACGGACCGGACGGGGTCGGGTCGGGCCGGGGAGAAACCGAGGCGTTGAATGAAAGGCAAGGGGGACTGATGCACTTCCTTTGCCTGGCGGAGTGGCTGGGCAGGGAAGGATCAGGCCCCGAAACCTCTTTGGACGACTCGATACGACTTGTCCTTATTGGACAACGATCGACTTGCCGCCCGCCGCCGCGATTTTGGAAGCGGCTGATTCGCTGAACTTCTGAGCGTGAACGGTGAAGGCCTTGGACAGCTCGCCGTCGCCCAGGATCTTCACGCCGTCGTCGTGGCGACCCTTGACCAGGCCGCGGGCCCGGAGGGTTTCCTCGTTGATGACCGCTCCGGTTTCGAAGCAGGCGTTCAGAGCCGTGAGGTTGACGATCGCGAAGTCCTTCTTGAACGCGCCGTTGAAGAACCCGCGCTTGGGGACGCGGCGAGCCAGGGGCATCTGGCCACCCTCGAAGAGGGCGCCGAGCTTGAACCCCTGGCGAGACGAGTGACCCTTATGCCCCTTGCTCGAGGTTTTACCGTGCCCCGAGCCGATGCCTCGGCCAACTCGCTTTCGCTTCTTTCGCTTATGAATACCCTGGTCGATATCGTGCAGTTGCATTAGAGCGCCACTCCCCGCAGACGGGCGACTTCGTCCTTGGTCCGCAGTTGGGTCAGGGCGTTGATGGCCGCCTTGACCAGGTTGAGCTTGTTGGTTGAGCCGTAGCTCTTGGTGAGGATATCGGTAACGCCCGCGGCCTGAACGACGGCGCGGACGGCACCACCGGCGATCACGCCGGTACCGGGGCTGGCCGGCAGCATGACCACGCGGGCGGCGCCAAACTTGCCGATCACGCGGTGAGGGATCGTGCCGCCTCTGAGGTTGACCCGGTTCATTTGCTTATGGGCGTCCTTGACCCCCTTCTCGACGGCGGGGGGGACTTCGTTGGCCTTGCCATAACCCCAGGCGACCTGTCCTCGGCTATTACCGACGACCACCAGGGCGTTGAAGCTGAAGCGACGGCCACCCTTGACCACCGCGGCGCAACGGCGAATGGCCACGACGCTTTCCGACCATTCCCCTCGTTCGCGACTGTCGCTCGACACGGGCGGGCTCCTTTAGAATTGTAGTCCCGCTTCGCGGGCGGCGTCAGCCAGGGCCTGGACCCTGCCATGATACTTGTAGCTTCGACGGTCGAAACAAACCTTGTCAATGCCGGACTGTTTGGCCCGTTCGGCCAGCTTGCGGCCGACGACCGAAGCGGCGGCCTTGTTGCCGCCATAGCTATGATCGGCCCGGACCTCGGAGTCGAGCGTGCTGGCCGAGGCCAGGGTGGAGCCCGTCTGGTCGTTGATGATCTGGGCGTAGATATGCTTGGAGCTACGGAAGACGGCCAGGCGGGGCCGTTCCAGGGTGCCGAAGACTCGCTTGCGGACATGACGTTGCCGTCGAAGCCGCCTCGCCTGCACCAGTTTTCGCTCGTTCACCGGTTGATCCTTTGCAACGCTCGGGGTTGGGGATCTCCGGTATTGCCGGAGATCCAGCCCGCTTCTATTTCTGTGTTTTGGAAGAGCACTCACCGCGGGGCAACTGGGTACGAGGAGTCGAACCCGCATTGGCCCTTGCCGCGTACCTTCAGATCAAGCGGAGCCGAGCTGAGGGGCAACGCGCGGGTGACTTAAAGACAAGGAAAATTACTTCGAGCCGAACGCCTTACCAGCCTTGCGGCGGACAGCTTCGCCCTCGTAGCGGATCCCCTTGCCCTTGTAGGGTTCGGGGGGGCGGACCTTACGAACCACGGCCGCGAACTGTCCCACCGCTTGCTTGTCGGGGCCGGTGATGGTGATGTGCGTCGGGTCGGGCAGGGTCACCTGCACACCGGCGGGGGCTTCCACCACGATCTGGTTGGCGAATCCAACCTGAAGCGCGACGGTGTTGGCCTTCTTCAACTGCGCCTGGTAACCAACGCCCACGATCTCGAGCTTCTTGGTATAGCCTTCGGTGACCCCGATGACCATGTTGGCCACGAGGCTCCGGGTCAGGCCATGAAGCGAGCGGCTCAGGCGTTCGTCATCGACGCGGGAGATGAGGAGTTGCTTGCCCGCCTCATCGTATTCCACGCGCACTTCATCGCGGTGGTTCAGAGAGAGCTTGCCCTTGGGGCCTTCGACCTCGACCTTGGAGTCGGCGATCGAAACTTTAACATTGGCCGGAACAGCCACCGGCTTGCGACCGATACGGGACATGGGACCGTCATCCTCTCACTGTGGGGCACCGTCCGGGAGATCGACCGCCCCCTTACCGCCGCGGTGCGATGCGATTGGGTTCCGTAAACACCCCGATTGCTCAGGGGAGATACGGCTGCAAGGGCAAAAGGACCCAACGCAGCGTTCTCGACGGGACGGACTGGTTCAGATGTTCGAGATCAATGAATGAGAGCAAGAACTTCGCCGCCCACCTTCTCGGTGCGGGCGCGACGATCGCTGACCACGCCCTTGGGGGTGCTCAGGATCTGGATTCCCATGCCGCCAAGGATCGGCTTGAGGTCTTTGTATCCGCTATAGACACGGCAGCCGGGCTTGCTCACCCGATCAATCCGGGTGATCAACCGCTCGCCATTGGGGCCGTACTTCATGTGAAGGCGGAGCGTTTTGGCCGGAAGCGTGTCAAGTTCCTCGAATTCCCAGATATACCCTTCGTCCTTGAGGACTTGGGCGATGCCGCGACGGATCTTCGAGGTCGGCATTTCCACCAACTGGCGCTCGATCCGGGTCGCGTTGCGAATCCGGGTGAGCATGTCGGCGATCGGATCGGTCATCATGGCAGAAGCGATTCCCGTCAACCACCACGGGTAACGCGTCAAAGGGCCGGCGAGACAGTCGCCGGGAGGACGCGTCGGCGCGGTGAGATGTTTCCAATCAAAGGGGGCCGCCGCTTTCAACGAGTAACAGCGGCGTGAGTCGGCTACCAGCTCGCTTTCTTGACACCCGGAATGAGACCACGGCTGGCCAGGTTCCGGAAGCAGATCCGGCAAATGCCGAATTTACGATAGACGGCTCGGGGGCGGCCGCAGAGCTTGCAGCGGTTGCGGTGCTGGACCGCGAACTTGCGAGGCGTCTGCGACTTGATCATCTGCGCTTTGGTCGACATCGCTGTCTCACCGTCATCGGGAAAAGGGGATCATTCCAGAGGATAGAATCGAGGATCGACGGTCCCGTCCTGAGCGTGGCTCGCGAAGAGATTTGCTCAACGGGAATCCTGTTGTGGTTGACGGAACGGCATGCCCAGCTGGCGGAGGAGTTCGCGGGCCTGGTCGTCGTTCTGAGCCGTGGTGACGATGGTGATGTCCATCCCCTGGGTGTGCTGAAGCCGGTCGGCGTCGATTTCGGGGAAGACAACCTGCTCGGCCAAACCGAGGGTGTAGTTGCCGTGCCCGTCGAAGCTGTTGGGATTCACACCACGGAAGTCGCGAATACGAGGCAAGGCGATCGCCACGAGTCGGTCGAGGAACTCGTACATCCGCTTGCCGCGGAGCGTGACCTTGCAGCCGATCTCATTTCCTTCGCGGAGACGGAAGCCGGAGACGGAAACCTTGGCACGGGTGATCAGCGGTTTCTGACCGCTGATGCGCGCCAGGCTTTCCACGGCCGACTCGAGCAGGGCTTTATCCTGGGTAGCGCGGCCGACCCCCATGTTGATGACGATCTTCTCCAGCTTGGGGATCGACATCTTGTTGGTCAGGTTGAATTTTGTGGCCATCGCGGTTGCGATGGTCGTTGAATACTGTTCGAGCAAGCGGGCCATTCCGGTCGTCCTTCAAACGCGGAGGAGCGTGAACTCTTTAATCTGGCTTCGGGGTTTGGGGACTGGGCTTATTTCTGGGTCGAGGCGGCGTGGGCCGACTTGACCGGGCCGACGTTACCAAGGCTGGTGGAGCAGGCCTTGCAGAAGCGTTGCTTCTGGCCCTCGTCGGTGAAGCGGTGCCCGATCCGAACTCCGCGCCGGCACTGGGGGCAGTACAGGAGGACGTTGGAGGCATCGATGGGCATCTCCTTGGAGAGCCGGCCCCCTTGCTGGTTCTTGGCGCTGGGCTTGAGGTGCTTCCAGACCCGGTTGACCCCCTCGACGACGATCTTGTTCTTCTCGGGGAGGACGCGGAGCACCTTGGCGATCTTGCGATTCGTGGCGGAACCCTTGTCGTCGCCCGTGATCACTTCAACTTGGTCGTCTTTACGGATATTCATGAGTCGGCTCGTGGTTTCGTCGAATTGAGGAGGGGCGTCCCTCCGGTCGTCCACAAGGCTGAGGGGGCCGCGCCGAGCCCACTTGGTCTTGCTGGTGATCAGCTCGGGTCCAGTCCAGAGGTTACGTAACTTAGACGACCTCGGCGGCCAAGCTGATGATCTTCATGAACTGTTTTTCGCGGAGTTCCCGGGCGATGGCGCCGAAGATACGGGTGCCTCGGGGATTCTTTTCGTTATCGATCAGGACGACGGCGTTCCGGTCGAACTTGACGTAGGAGCCGTCGACGCGTCGGGTCGAATTCCGGACGCGAACGATGACGCAGCGGACAACGTCTCCCGCCTTGACGTCGCTTCCGGGGGAGGCTTTCTTGACACTGGCGATGATGATGTCGCCAAGTCCGGCCGTGCGCCGCTTGTAGTGCGAGGCGCTGCCGCCGAGCACCTTGAAGCACATGACTTCTTTGGCCCCGGAGTTATCGGCGACATCGAGCCGAGTTTGCATCTGGATCATGGAGCACGCTACCTGGGGAATGCCCGCGAGTCGCTTGAGAAGAAGAATCGAGGGTCGTCCCACGATTCTAACCGGGAAAAAGGTGGAGTCACTCCACCCTCTTCGAATCGTCGTTACCCGCCCGAACGGAGTCTGAGTGGCCGAACGGGAGGAACCCATGATCGGTTGGGTCAGACCAATTCAGTTCAGGTCGGGTCGAATCAGGTCGAGGTTCAGATCAAGCGGGGGGCTGAGCCTTGGCCGCTTCGCCTTCACCGGCGAGTGCCTGCTGCGCACCTTGCCGAACGATCCGGACGATCCGCCATCGCTTGAGCTTGGACAGAGGTCGGGTTTCCATGATCTCGACCTGGTCGCCCAGGTGAGATTGGTTGGTTTCGTCGTGAGCGTGGCAGACGGTCCGGCGGCGGAGCAGTTTGCCGTACTTGGGGTGGGGGAAGAGGATCTCGACCTCAACCCGCCGGGTCTTGTTCATCTTGTCGGACGTCACGACCCCGATCTCCGTCTGGCGCCTGGGGCGGGCCGAAGCGGGGGTTTCGGGCGTGTTAGTCGGTTGGCTCATCGCGGATTACCGGTTCGTTTTCGATGGTTATGGGGTGGTGGTCGCGGCGACGCTTTGACCACGCTCGATTTCGCGAAGCCGGAGGATCGTCTTGATTCGGGCGATCTCCCGCTTGGCCTTGATGATCTCGCTGGGGGCCTCGAGCCGTTCGGTCTCGCTCTGAAGTCGCAGGCGGAACAGGCTCTGCTGCGTTTCCTTTAGAAGCGATTCGAGGTGGTCGTCGGAATGCTCCCGAAGCTCGGCGGGCTTGCTCATCGTTTGCTCTCTCCTGGTGGTCGGCTCGTGTCGAGCGTGCTGGATTCAGTCGATTGGTTGGAAAGGACGTCGAGGCCAGCGGTTCGAGTCACGAGTCGACCCATTCATTCCGCGTCAGTCGTGGGTCGGCTGTCCGATCAAGCCCTGTTTTGGATTTACAGCGTGGGCCGGCGGGTGACGAACCGGCAGGAGATCGGGAGCTTGTGAGAGACGCGGGCCAGGGCGGCACGGGCCTGGTCTTCGTTCAGGCCGGCGATTTCGTAGAGAATCGTGCCTGGCTTGACCACCGCCGCCCAGTACTCCACTTCGCCTTTGCCTTTACCCATGCGGGTTTCGGCGGGAATGGAGGTCACGCTCTTGTGGGGGAAGATCCGGATGAAGAGCTTCCCGCCTCCCTTGACTGCCTGGCTCGCGACCACGCGGCCCGCTTCGATCGTCTGGGCGCTGATCTTGCCCGGCTCGAGAGCCTGGAGACCAAACTCGCCGTAGGCGACGTAGTTGCCGCGAGTCGCGTTACCTTTTACGCGGCCTTTTTGGCTTTTTCGGTACTTGACCCGCTTGGGCATCATGGCCATCGGTGCCGGCCTCCGTCTTCAGATAGTCGCCTTGGTTGACCCACACTTTGATCCCGATATGCCCCTGGGCCGTCTTGGCTTCGGCAAAGCCGTAGTCGATCTTGGCCCGGAGGGTGCTCAGCGGGATCGATCCGAGGTTCGCGCCCTCGGTTCGTGACATTTCGGAGCCGCCGAGACGGCCGGAGAGTTGAATTTTGACGCCGCGAGCACCACCGTCCATCGTTTGCTCGAGGGCTCGCTTGATGGTTCGCCGGAAGCTCGACCGTTTCTGGAGCTGCTCGGCGATATCTTCGCTGATGAGCTGAGCATCGATCTCGGGGCGGAAGACCTCAACGATCTTCACCTCGATCCGACGGCCGGTCAGTTCCTGGAGCTCGTCCTTCAGACGATCGACCTCGGCCCCTTTGCGGCCGATGATGATGCCTGGTCGGGCGGTGTTCAGGAAGACCGTCACGGCGTCGCGGGTCCGCTCGATTTCGATCTTGGGGATGCCAGCGTAACTGTACTTCCCTTTGATGAATTTACGAATCTTGAAGTCTTCGACCAGGAGGTCGCTAAACTCATGCTTGGAGGCGTACCAGCGGCTCCGCCAGTCCTCCATGATCCCGACGCGGAACCCGGTCGGTCGAATCTTCTGGCCCATCGGTTGGCATCCTCTCGGTTAGTCGTTGTTCCGATTCGCGGCGGCCACCAGGTCGGCCAGGCCGATTTCGATGTGGGCGCTGCGTCTGCGGATCATGTAAGCCATTCCGCGGGCTCGCGGCATCAGCCGCTTGAACATTGGTCCGCCATCGCCTCGTGCGTCGACCACCACCAGGTCGCCCACGTTGCGAATGCCGCGGTCCTCGGCGTTGGCCATCGCACTTTTGAGCACTTGCTCAATCATGCGGGCCCCGCGATGAGGGAGATATTTCAAAGTGTCCATGGCGTCGTCGGCATATTTGCCTCGGATCAGATCGAGGATCGGGCGTAGTTTACGCACCGAGATCCGGGCGAAGCGATGCTTGGCGACGTAATCAGATTCAGGGCTCATGGCCGGGTTCCCACACGTTGTACTTGGCGATTACTTGCGACCCTTAGCCGACTTGCCGCCATGGCCCTTGAAGGTCCGGGTTGGCGAAAACTCGCCGAGTTTATGGCCGACCATGTCTTCGGTCACATACAGCTTGATGAAATTCCGCCCGTTGTGGATCGCGAAATTCTTGCCCACGAACTCGGGCACGATCGTGCAAGCGCGTGCCCAGGTTTTGATGGGTTCACGATTGCCGCTGGTCTCAGCCCGGTACACCTTTTCGAGCAGTCGCTCGACGACGTACGGGCCTTTCTTTAACGAACGTCCCATGAATGTCTGGTCCCGGGCCCCATTGAGGGGTGATGGCGTTGAAACAAGAAGCGAAGGTCGTCTCGAGGCTCGAATCCGATCGGGCCAGATTCGCCCCGGTTAGAGGATCGGGTCGTGCTCGGAAGGTCGGACCCGACCTCCGCTTCGTAAGGTAGAAACGAGGGGTCGGGCCGCATTCAGATTCCGAGGCAAGGAGCAGGTCGGGAGATCAAGCCGAGGGTCGAGGAGGCGGAAACCTCTCCGGCCATGCAACTCAAAGGATTCCCGGAAATCAGAGTTTCAGTTGGCCGTATCGCACGCTACGGCGCCGGCGAATGATGGCCGAGTTCGACGGCTTGCGGCGGCGGCGGGTCTTACCCCCCTTGGCCAGCTTGCCGGTTGGCGAGCACGGGTGTCGACCACCGGAGGTACGGCCTTCGCCACCTCCCATCGGGTGATCAACCGGGTTCATCGCCACGCCTCGGACGTGAGGCCGTCGGCCGAGCCAACGCTTCCGCCCCGCTTTACCGAGTCGAATATTCATGTGATCCGAGTTGCCAACCACGCCGATGGTCGCGCGGCAGGCGGCCGGGATACGCCGGACTTCCCCGGAGGGGAGGGTGATCTGGGCCCAGGTCCCTTCTCGAGCGGTCAGGGTGGCCGAGACGCCGGCGGAGCGGCAGAGCTTGGCTCCGCCACCGGGCTGCATCTCCAGGTTATGGATCGCCATGCCGGTGGGGATCTTGGACAGCGGCAGGCAGTTGCCGACCTTGGGCTCCGCGGTGGGGCCGCAGTTGACGCTCATCCCGGCCTTCAGTCCTTCGGGGGCGATGATGTACTTCTTCGCTCCGTCGGGATAGACGATCAGGGCGATGCGAGCCGAGCGGTTCGGGTCGTATTCAATGTGGGTGACCTCGGCGGGGATCCCGTCGCGGTCGTTCCGCTTGAAGTCGATGATCCGGTACATCCGCTTGTGGCCGCCGCCGCGATGTCGCGCGGTGATGAACCCCTGGTTGTTCCGGCCGCCGGACTTACGAAGCGGTTCGGTCAGGCTTTTCTCGGGCTTCTTGTTCTTGTCGGTCAGTTCGGAAAAGTCGCTGACCGACGCGTTACGGCGCCCGGGGCTAGTCGGTTTGTAGTGGCGGATACCCATCGGGAACGCGTCCTTCGCTTGACCGGTCCGGTTCAGTCCGGCCGTTTGAGTCTAGGTCAGTTAACCGATATCAATAGAAGTCGATGCGGTAATCTTCGTGGAGGGCGACGATCGCCTTCTTCCAGTTCCGCATGCGACCCACCTTCAGGCGGTAGCGTCGCTTTTTGCCGCGGCGGTTCTGGGTCCGAACGTCGGCCACCTTGACGTTGAAGAGAACCTCGATTGCCTGCTTGATCTCGGTCTTCGTGGCCAGCGGGTTGACCTCGAAGGTGTAGGCGTTGTGACGCTCCGAGAGGTGCGTGGCTTTCTCGGTGATCATCGGGCGAAGGACGACCTGGTAAGGCTCCAGGGCCGGTCCGCCACGCTGATATTGGGGAGGACGACGAAGCGTGACCATGGAAATCAGCTCTCCGTTGAAGCGGATTGGGCCGGACGGCGGGCCGGCTTCTCTTTGGCCCGTTCCTTGAGGACCGCCAACGCCTCGCGGGTCAGGAGCAGGTAGCGCTGCTTGAGAATGTCGTAGGTATTGAAGTCGGCCACGGGGGCCACCTCAACGCCTTCGATATTCCGGGCACTCTGGTACAGGACCGGGTCATGGGCCGGCAGGCCGATGAGGATGGTGCGGCGGTCGAGGGTTCGGTCCAGGGCCTTGGCCTTGGTTTCGCCTTCGGCCGAAGCTCCCTCGGTCTCGGTCAGGTCCGGTCGCCGGATGGCCCGAAGCGCCTGGGCCACGACCTTGGTCTTGGGTTCGTTGAGAGACAGGCCGTCGAGGATCAACGCCTGGCCATCCTCGAACTTCGAGAGCAGGGCCATTCGGATGGCGGCCCGGACAGCTCGCTTGGGGATCGAGTAGCTGTAGTCTCGGTTGCGGCGGGCGAAGGCGACGCCTCCCCCCTTCCGCTTGTTCGTCCGCTTCGATCCGGCACGGGCATTTCCCGTCCCTTTCTGGCGGAAGAGTTTTTTACCGGAGCCGGCGACGTCGGCTCGGCCTCGTGTATTGACGGTGCCGACGCGGCGGTTGGCTCGGTGCATGAGCACCACGTCGTGAAGGAGTTGCTTATTGACCGCGCCGCCGAAATCGGCCGGGTCAATGGATTCCTCCCCCACCTTTTCGCCAGCGGGATTGTATACGGGTACGGTCAGCATGATTCGATCGCTTCGCGTTTCGAGTTAGCGGATTCGGTCCGTCGATGAATTTACACTTTGTTCGTCTGGCGGACCGTGAGGAATCCGCCGTTCGGGCCGGGCACAGCGCCTCGGACCAGCAAGAGATTGTTGGTCAGGTCGACGCGGACGACCTTGAGGTTTTTCACCGTGATTCGGGCATTTCCGTACTGCCCTGGCTTGCGAATGCCCTTGCGGGTTCGTGCCGGATCCGCGCTGGGACCGGACGAGCCAGGATGGCGGTGCATTCGCTTCACGCCGTGGGTGGCTCGCAGCCCCTTGAATCCGTGACGCTTGATCACGCCTGAAAAGCCACGGCCCTTGCTGGTGCCGATCACGTCCACCCGGCCGATTTCGTTGAAGAGCTCGACCGTCAAGGTCTGGCCTTCCGCGACTTCCGTCGGGCCTTCCTGGCGAATCTCGCGAATGTAACGCTTGGGTTCCGCGTCCACCTTCTTGGCGTGGCCACGGGCCGCTTGCGAAGCGTTTTTCCGTTTTTTATCCGCGTAACCGAGTTGCAAGGCGTGGTAGCCGTCTCGCTCCTCGGTCCGCACCTGCAACACCGTGCAAGGGCCGCACTCCAGAACCGTGATCGGGACGGCGGTGCCGTCGGCCTCGTAGATCTGGGTCATGCCGACCTTGCGGCCGAGTAATCCGACGCGCATCACATCACTCCGTCGTCAATCGTGCGACCCCGGGCACCTTTGATGAAGAGGCACGCCGCCCGGTGTCGTTGTTCTCGTCAAATACTTGTGCGGCGGAATCAGGAGAGGGCCAGGGCGTCGTCAAGCAACTGCCCTGGGCGGAAGTGAAAGGCTGATTCCAGATGCCTTCACTTCAAAATGATGCCGAGGCCGTCACCGGGCTTTGACCCCGTCGTTCCTCGGTCACCCTTATCTGGCCCTCAGTCTCAGCAGAAAGCAAATGCAATGAATCTGAAGGAAGGCGACTGACAGAGGCTGGCAGGCGAAGCGAGATCAGCCACCGGATGGGGAGGCCTTGATCTTGATGTCCACACCCGCGGGCAAGCTCAGCTTGTTCAATGCATCGATCGTCTTGTTCGTGGGCTGAACAATGTCGATCAGACGCTTGTGCGTGCGAATCTCAAATTGCTCCCGCGACTTCTTGTCGATGTGCGGGCTGCGGAGCACCGTGTAGCGCTCAATTCGCGTGGGAAGTGGAATCGGACCGTGGACAATCGCCTCGGTTCGCTTAGCTGTGTCGACGATGTCCTTGGCCGATTGGTCTAGGATCGTGTGATCATACGCTTCCATTCGGATGCGTATCCGCTCGTTGCTCGTGCCCGCCACGCGTGTTTCCCTTCACTTCCCGCCGACATATCGGCCATTCCGAACTTCTGACATACATTCACGGCCCGCATGTCACGCGGGAAAGAAAGAATGTAACGGCACCGTGAAATGAAGTCAATGAATCCTTAGTGTGTTTTTCAAGGATTTGGTCCGAAAAGTCAGGCGGAGTCCTACTTGCTTGGATTTTACCACGTATTTTCGGTGCATTCTTGGCAAGGGTGGGGAGGGGTCCCAATTTTTACGCTCCTCGGGCACAGTCTGGGGCCCCAGGTACGAGTAGAGGGGGCCTCCCCCTTCGTGGATCGGGCCAGGTAAGCCAATCGTTGTTGAGGGTGAGATTGTCAAGACCTGGCCGGTCCAAGATGGTCTGGTCACACGAGTGGTACGTTCGCGTGACGCAAGGCCTTTCGTCACAAGCTTCTAGAATTCGGTGATCTTATCCGCCGGCCAGGCTTTCCAGCAAGCTGTCTGGGGCCGCCGAATACTCGAGCGGCTCCATGGAGTAGCTGGCGCGCCCTTGGCTGAGGCTCCGTACCGCGGTGGAGTAACCGAACATCTTTTCCAACGGTGCTCGAGCTTCGACCACCATCAACTTGCCTCGCGTGTACGTCTTCTCGATCAGGGCACGCCGGCTTGAGAGGTCGCCCGTGACGTTGCCGAGATACTCCTCGGGGGTCACGACTTCCAGCTTCATGATCGGTTCCAGGAGCACGGCCCCTGCTTCCTGGACCGCCTTGCTCAGGGCGTCGGCCGCGGCGAATCGGAAGGCGAGCTCATTGGAATCGACGTCATGCGTATCGCCATCGACGATCGTCACCTTGAGATCAACGAGCGGGAAGCCCGTCCGCCCTCCGGATTTCGCCTCTTCTCGGATCCCGGCTTCAATCGCGGGGAGGAATTCGCTTGGGATCACGCCCCCTTTGAGGCGATTGGCGAAGGAGAGAACCGGAGCCCCCTTGGGCTGGGTTTCTGGCTCGAGGTCGATCGTGACCTTGGCGTAGAGACCAGAGCCCCCTGTCTGACGGACACAGCTTCCCTGGATTTTCTTGACCGCCTTGCGGATCGTCTCGCGATAGCTGACCCGGGGGCGGCCCACATGGACCTTCAGCTTGAAGTCGCGAATCATCCGGTTCTTGAGAATCTCGAGGTGAAGCTCGCCCATCCCGGAGATGAGGGTTTGGCCGGTCTCTTCGTTGACCTTGTAAGAGAAGGTGGGATCTTCGCGAGCGAGCGCGGCGAGGGTGTCGGCCAGCTTCCCCTTGTCGGCCGAGCTGACGGGCTCGATCGACATGCTGATGACCGTTTCGGGGAACTCGATGCGTTCCAGGAGGATCGGGTGGGACGCGTCGCAGAGTGTGTCGCCCGTCACCGACTCTTTCAAGCCGACAACGCCCACGATATCTCCGGCCGTGGCCTGCTCGACCTTCTCTCGGTCATCCGCGCGGATGTGATAGAGCCTGGAACAGTTTTCCTTCTTGTCGCGGCCTGGGTTGTACACGCGGCTGCCCGCGTCGAGCTGCCCTGAGTAGATTCGGACGAACGAGAGGTCACCGTGCTGGTCGTTGGTGATCTTGAAGACGAGTCCGCAGAAGGGCTCCTTGGGGCTGGGCTTCCGTGCGATCTCGGTCCCCTTCTTCGGGTGATGGCCCTCAACGGGAGGGCGGTCGAGTGGGCTGGGCAGATAGGCCCGGACGGCGTCGAGCAGGCGCTGGACGCCGACGTACTTGAAGCTGGAGCCGCACATCACCGGCTGGGCGTTCCCGGTAAGGGTCGCTCGTCGCAGCGCGGCGACGATATCCTCGGTCTTCAACTCGGCCCCTTCGAGATGGGCCATGTACGACTCGGTAAAGGTCTCATCGAAGTCGGCCAGCGAGTTGAGCATCCGTTCGCGCCAGAGCTCGGCGTTGTCGCGAAGGTCTTCCGGAATTTCGAGCTCCTTGAAGGTCGAGCCGAGGTCCTCCGTTTGGAAGTAGAGGGCCTTCATCTCGATCAGGTCGATCAGACCTTGAAATTCTCCCATGGTCCCTTCCGGGCCGGCACCAATGGGGATCTGGATTGGGATGGGGTGGCTTTCGAGTCGATCTTGAATCTCGGCGAAAACGCGTTCGAATTCCGCGCCAATGCGGTCCATCTTGTTAACGAAGCAGATGCGGGGCACCTTGTACTTCGTGGCTTGCCGCCAGACGGTCTCGCTCTGAGCCTCCACGCCTTCGACGGCCGAGAAGATGACGATGGCCCCATCGAGTACGCGGAGCGATCGTTCCACCTCGGCCGTGAAATCCACGTGACCGGGGGTGTCGATGATATTGATCGTCACATCGCGCCAGCGGCAGGTGATGGCGGCGGCGACGATGGTGATTCCTCGCTCGCGTTCCTCGTCGAGGTAATCGGTCGTCGTGGAGCCCTTGTCCACGTCTCCCATTCGATGGATCGCACCCGTGTAATAGAGGATCCGCTCGGTGGTGGTGGTCTTACCCGCGTCGATGTGCGCGATGATGCCGATGTTCCTAAGCGATTCAAGACTCGCTGGGTCACTGCTATCCATGGGTGGCGGTCCGTTGCGTTGACGAGCTGAGAGCGGGGTAGGCAGGGGAGCTGGCTGGCAATTGGTTCCCGTTAAAAACGACTAGCTTAGCGACCGTTGGAGCGAAACACAGCGCCGTTCAGGAACCAAGACCAATGTGCGGGGATGGTTCTCGCCGGTTTTTAGGTTTTGGCTTCGAAAGACGCGAAGGGCGATCGGGCTTGGCGCACGCGTCGCCTCTTCCCTTTCGCCCTTTTTTTGTTCGGAACGGGGTCCGGCGTGGATGGTACGATCCGGCCCGACCCCGCTCGATTCGGTCTCAATCACCAGGGGCGGTATCCACCGCGATATCCGCGGTATCCGCCGCCATAAGGTCTGTAGGGACGCGGGCCCGGATAAGGCCTGGGATAGTACCGAGGCCGATAATAAGGGCGTGTGGTTGGGACGTACACGGGTGCGACGGGAACCATGGGGGCCACCACGGTGGGAGGCACGACAGGGGTTACAACGGTGGGATAGGGTGTTCCAATGCCTACCGAGACTCTGGGCGTCGTTACCACGAGTTGGGCGCTAGCGTCTTGTGCGCTCAAGCTCAGCAAGCCGAGCGCCGCGACGCTGAAGACCGAAAAGCTACGAAATCCTGGCCGCATCGCTCTCTCCTTTGGGCATTCGCCGGGCAGCCTCGGGATCCTTATCCAAGGCACTCTTACCAGACTCAAGGGACCATCAACTTTAGAGCCGGGTATTCCTGAGATTCAAGGTTCGAATCATAATGGTGTATCGATGCCGCGGAGCATGGGCACTCTCACGTCAAAGTGGGATTCAAGAGAAGCCGCATGCTAGACCAGCATTTTAGATGCCAACCAGAATGATGTCCCCCTGGCTCTCTCTCTTGAATCATTACGTTGCGGTCAACTGCTTTGTGAGCCTGACTTCAGCGATTTACGTAAGAATTTTGCCGCAAGTGCAGGTTGGACCCGGTAGAGTCCCGTGAATGGCTTTCCGATCAAACGGGCCCAAATTTTCTGATTTCAGACGAACGCACTCAATTGAGCGAGGGCTTCTGGCGGAACGGCGTGGTTGCGAATCGAATCGACGCCAGACCTTGCTGATGCCACGTCCACCAACGCCGGCGGTGACCCGGCGAGCAAAGCTTGCCAGGAAGCAATGAAAGCCCTTGCCGAGATAGCCCCTGTCGCGGCCCCTTGAAATCGAGGGCGAGTCAAGACGCGGTTGAACGCCTTGCTCGTCCCCCCTTCCAGGAGACACGTTGACACTCCAAACGACGGATGATACCACCACACGCGAAACGGGCAGCAGCTTGTGGCGCGGGCAGGTTCCCTTCGCCGGAGGGCAAGGAATCGAGGTCTGCCGACACGAAGTCTGCTGGAAATCACCGGGCCAGACCGCCAAGGAGGTGAAGTCATGAATAAAGCCAGCTTTAGGCCGATGTGGGCCTTACTGCTGATCGGGTTCGTCACGTCGTTCCACGGGGCCCTTCAGGCCGCGGACCGGCGTGTCGACGATGTCCTAACAGACCTGGCCACTCAAGAGATTCCGTCAGCTCGCTCGGTGGATCGTAACGACCCGAAAGCGGTTGAGAAGTACCTGGACGAGCGGAACAAGGTGATGCTCCAACGGGCCGACCTGATTCTGGAACTGTATCGCCTGGATCCGGAACATGAGATGGTCGCGGATCTCATGGGCATGCGATGGCAAATGCTTCAGATGCTTGATCAGGTGAATCAGAGCTCGAACTTCAATCTCGACGCCGAGGTGGAGAAGGTTGCCGCCGAGACCAAGAACCAGAAGTTGCGCCACAACGCCCTCTTCATGAAAGCGACGCAGGCGCTCAAGCCCGACCTGGACGACCTACCCGAGGCCGTGGAAGCCTTTATTAAAGAAGCTCCGAACGATGAGCGGGGCGCCTCGCTGCTCTATCGTGCGTCGATGGGAAGCCGAAGCTCGGCCGATGCGCAGCGCAAGATTCTCGAGCGACTGATTCAGGTTTACCCTACTTCCCAATTCGCCAGTGGGGCGAAGGGGACGCTACGCCAACTCGATGGCTTGGGAACGCCGTTCGAACTGGAGTTTAACGATGCTGTAACGGGTGCCGCGATCTCAATGAAGGATCTGCGAGGCAAGGTGGTTGTGATCGACTTCTGGGCGACCTGGTGCGGGCCTTGCGTGGCCGAGATGCCCAAAATGAAAAATCTGTACAAGGAATACCGGGACCAGGGCGTTGAGTTCATCGGCGTGAGCCTCGATCAGCCCAAGGAGGACGGGGGCCTTGATAAGCTAAAGAAATTCGTGGAAGAACGCGAGATTGGCTGGCCCCAGTATTATCAGGGCAAAGGCTGGAAGAGCGACTTCTCACGCGGTTGGGGTATCAACGCCATCCCCGCCCTCTTCGTGGTCGATCAGGCCGGCAAGCTCCATTCGGTCAATGCGCGAGGTCGGCTCGAGTCGATCTTGTCGGAGCTTCTGAAGAAGCCCGTGTCCGCGGCCGGAAATTGACTTCGCGTCGACGTACGGTCCTCGCGGAGTCCGTGCAAACAAAAACGCGAGTCTCAGCCGATGGACTCGGCCGAGCCTCGCGTGATTTGATGATCGACTGGTGGTGTTTGCGATGCGAACCGAGTTTCGTTCTTGCGTTGGGCTTGGCCCAACGCAAGGGTATGGCACGGAAATCGGCTCGCGCCAGCACCGTTACCAGGCGAAGTGAGCGAACGCCTTGTTGGCGTCGGCCATGCGGTGGACGTTCTCACGGCGGGTGATCGCGGCCCCGTCACGGTTGTAAGCGGCGACCAGCTCGTCGGCGAGCTTGACAGCCATCGGACGTCCCTTCTTCTCGCGAGCGGCCATCAGGAGCCAGCGGATCGAGAGGGTCTGCTGACGCACCTTGTTCACCTGCATGGGAACCTGGTAGGTCGCACCACCAACTCGCTTCGAGCGAACTTCGATGATCGGCTTGACGTTCTCAACGGCGCGAGTGAAGACGTCGATGGGGTTGTCGTTGGGCAGACGACGCTCGATGAGTTCCATGGCATCGTAGAAGACCCGCTGGGCGACGCTCTTCTTGCCGTCGTGCATCAAGCAATTGATGAACTTGCTGGCCAGCTTCGAGCCAAAGCGAGGATCGGGGCGAAGCTGCGCCTTGCTGGCGGTGAACTTACGGGACATGCGCGTTCGTCCTGAGAAGACTTATGTTCGGAAGGCTTGGTGTGTGTGGATTACTTCTTCTTGGTTGGCGCGGCACTCTTGGCGGAGGCACCGTACTTGGAGCGAGCTTGCTTTCGGTCGGCCACGCCAAGGCTATCGAGCACGCCTCGAACGATGTGGTACCGAACGCCGGGCAAGTCACGTACCCGGCCACCCCGGACCAGCACGATCGAGTGCTCTTGAAGGTTGTGCCCTTCGCCCGGAATGTAAGCCGTGATTTCTTTTCCGTTGGAAAGCCGAACACGGGCCACCTTTCGAAGGGCCGAGTTCGGTTTCTTCGGGGTCATCGTCTTGACCTGAAGACAGACCCCTCGTTTGAACGCGCAACCTTCGAGAACCGGCGATTTGGTCTTGTAGACCACTGGCCTGCGAGGCTTACGGACAAGCTGGTTGATTGTGGGCATGAGTCGTGTGTTCCGTTCTTCCCGACCCTTCTCTTCGCTAGCCAGGGCCGATCCTATCGCGGGGATAGTGCTCTATTAAGGCAAATGGACAAGTCCGTGCTTCGGGCCGAAGCGCAAGGCGCAGCAATGGCCGGATAACGGCGAAGCGACTAGTGTAGCGTCCCATCCATACCTGTCAAGGCATGGTTGACAACTTTGCGAAATTGCGAGACTCGCTGGAATCATTTCGGCGAGGCGGCGGGGCCGAACTCAAAGGTCTTGATAATCTGCTCAACTTCATTTCGGTATGGAGTCGCCGGATCCTGGACCGTGTTCGAGGTTACGACCAGATTCTCCTTCCCGCCGAACTGAACGAAGTAAAAATTGTTGTGAACGCGCTCTTTCTCCTTGCTCGTAGTCCGTCCGGATGCTGATCCTTCGCCCATCAAGACCGCCTCCGCCCGAAAGACCCGGCGCTTCGAGGGAGCCCAATCGGCGTCGGGTAGCCAGGCCTGCGGCCCGGGAATCACTCGGTATCGCGCTTGGTCCCACTGCTCCTTGAGCGTTTTCAAATGAAAGAATGGGTCGCGGTTCAGGTTGTCAACCTGGGCGTCGCCGGTTGGGATGATCCGTTGGATTTCCAGGGCGTCGGGACCACCAACCTGGTGCCGGACCAGGACGACGGAGAGTTCGTCGGGCTGTCTCCCCGGTCGAAAGTCTTGCGGATAGCTGAAATGAAATTTCGCTTCCGGGTCTTCATAAACGAGCCAGGAGTTCTCGGGCGTGGTCTCGGGAGTCTCGGCGGGGGCGTTAATCGGCTCGCCGCTGTCATTCAGGATGCGTTCGACGATCAACTCCCGGGTGATGGTTTCGTGCAGTCGCCCCTGGGGAGGCAGTGGACTGCTTGCGGCCGTGGCCATGCGTAACTCCACGACAGAGCCAACCACGTCCACAATGTTCTGTTCGGGTTCCTTTTCCTTGTCTTCAGCCTCCTCGGCGGGCTGGGCGGGGGGCGTGAAGCGAAAGATCAGCCGAGCGTTTAGGGCGAGGCTAGGCGCCTGGGGGCGAATCGGTGATCGACCCGTCACCGCAATCACCGCTTCCCAGTGTTCTCCATCCTCTGCTCGGCGTATCTGTTGGAGAGATCCCATGAGAGGCAGGGCCGACGTACCCGCCAGCACGTTCGCCCCTTCCTTCGACACACTCCAACGGTCCCCCACCCGGCTCGGAACGGAGGGGAGGACGGCCGTCAACTGAGGAACGAAGATCTCTCGGCGAATAATGGCATACTCATCTTCGTGAAGGTTTCGCCCTTCAACCTGGCTCAGGATCAGGGGGTCATCCCCTTCTCGCATCTCAATCCAGACGGTGAGGTCCTTGAGCGGATCGAGGCGCGAGGCCCTGCTTTTGGGCCTGGGGTTGAGTCGGAACTGGTCGTAGGCCCGGACCCCGGCTTCCACCTCGTCACCGCCGATGACCTTCACGGCCCGTTCCCGGTATGCGGTCTCCTGAGTCGTCTCCTGCCGCTTCGGTGCGCCCCGCTCGGTTTCCGTGGAAGACCGAACGGTGTCTCGGGTAATCACCCGGTACTGGCCAATTACCTCGGGCTGATCCTTCGTGTCGGAGTCGCTGTAGCGTTCGACGAACCGAAACCGCTTCGAAAGATCGGTAACCGAAGCCTGGGGCGCGTTCGAGGCCTCAGTTGCCGCCGAGGCCGGGCCGGCTGGAGTGGGTTGTTGCTGGCCCCAAACGAATCCCCCACCCATGGAAAGGCAAGCCAGGGGCATGCTCACCCACAACGACGTGACGAACCGCCTCCACCGCATGATGTAATGCCTCGATTTCGTGGTTTGAGTTTGGTTGGAAAGGTCGCCACGCCAAACGGCCGCGATCCTCAAGGTTTCGCGCTGGAGCTGGGGGCGGTCGTTGGCTCACGCCATCGGAGCGAGCCAACCAGGCGCTCATCCTGGTTGCCGAACGACTGAAGCAGGTTGTCCGCCATGGTGAACGTGATGAGCAATTGATCCCCTTCGGGACTGGCCACCAGGTAATAGTACCAAACTACGCCGACCTGGCCCTCCCGCCCTTGCACCCCCACCTTGTAGCGGAACCCGCCAGCCGGGTCGCCGTTAACCTCCCCTTCTCCGAGGAACGACGAGAAGCGCGAACCAAGGGCCGATCGAAGATCATCACGGAATTGCTTGATGTCCTGATGGCGTCCCTTGCCTGCGTTGGGGCCATAAATGAGGTTGCTCTGGGCGACGACCGCTCCCTTGTCGAGGCATTTCAGAACGGTCGATCGCTGGTCGTCCCAGTACGTATGCCAGCTTCGGTCATGCTGAAGCGAGTACTTACCATCCTGCGAGATCAATAAGAGTTGTTCAAGCGACGGGTCGGGTTCTGAGTTAATACCGGCGACCGCGTTGTCGGTGAGTCGCTCAGATGGTTCCGTTGGCTGCCGAGAGACAGTCAGGGTGCTCTGAACCTCCAGCCCCGCCTCGACCGCTCCTGGCCTTCGCGCTTCGGAACGCCGAAGGTCAAGCCGTTCGATCCGCATGGAAGCCCGGTTCAACGTGACCGTGCCAGCAAAGAGCATTTTGCCCTCTGCGCCAAGCACCGATCCCCGAACATTGCCATCCAGTTGAATCAGCGCCGTTTGAGAGTCGATCGATTTCACCTTGGCCGTCAAAGCGTTATCGATCAAGGTGTCGTACGCGCTCAACGATCGCGCGGCGTCATCAGACACCTTCCATGTATCCCCTGTTCCGACCGGGCTGTCCGAGAGTAAGGAACCCAGGGTCAGCGGGTCCGCGGCCCCCTGCACTAGTTCCAGCTCCGAGCGAGTCAACGGTCCTAATGGACTGTGGACCGTCACGCTCCCCCCCTTCAACTCGGCGACCAAAAGGGCCACGCCCGGACGAAGCACCGCGCTCGTTGGTCGAATCTCTCCATTGATGGCCGCGGCGGCTTGACTGACGTGTCGGGCGACTCGCTTCGCTTTGCCGGTGGGCTTTCCGTCTTCCGTGGTCAGCACCCGTTCGACGAACTCGAGCCGAGTCTGGACGTTCAACTTCAGGGGTTTCGAGGATTCCGTGCTCGTTGAGCCGGGAGGAGGCCCAGGACGATACAGTCCCTCCGCCTTCAAGGTGACGAGCACCTTGGATTGATCGTCAGCCCGTGCCAGGTCTTGAAGAGCCACCTTTTCGTCGGCCCCGACCGCCGCGAGTCCCATTCCAAGCCAGGCGACCAGCCCGCTTGCCCATCCCTTCCATGTGGCCATCCTTGAGCTCCTCCACAAGCGTCAATGCCTAATCAGACTCTAGTAGGTCCTGATCCAAACTGTCAATTGGGCGTATGGGGTCCAAGTCAAGGGGTGCCTGCTCGTGCGAATTCTTTCCCGTTGCCGCGATCGTGAGCAGAATCACCCTATGCAAAGCAGACGTTTTATGGGAATGAGGGAATCGGTCTTTATTTGTTCCTTGCGGAATCGGATCAAGCAATACCATGCAAGCCGTTATGGTTGGTCACGCGGAGGGAAACTCAACGTACCTTCACTTAAACGCGGACCAATAACGCGGATGAGCGACGAGCGAGCACGTTTGAAGCGCGCAGCACCCTATCTGATTTTGAGCAAGCAGACTAGGTCAGGCGCGTTCGCCTTGGGGGCATTTAAAGATTTGAACTTTACAAGCGATTAGGTAAGCGTTTGAGAGGTGAATGGGTAGGCTGGCTAGGCCTGAGAAAAACCATTGCTGGCCGGGCCCGATCCCGTTGGTTCGCGGGGCAACCCCAGAATTCTGTCGGAGGAAGCGAGTTCTTTTCGACCCAAAGGCACTAGTTTTGCGTAGGAAGTGGTAACTCTCTCGAGGAAGGTGGATCGAGATTGTTCGCAAAGCGCAAATGTGGGCTTGGGTGGCTTCTCAATTGAAGTCGATGCGATCTTGTGAAGAGGACGAGAAGAATCCCCGAGTGTGAATTTGGACATGTTGAAGCGGTTGCTTGAGGCCAAAGGTCCCTAAGATGGGCGGATTGACTCAGGGAGACTTCTGAGGATGGGGAGCAATTATTGCCACCCGGCTCTGAAACAACTCAAAGACCAACAGGCGCGGTTCGCACCTCGGGAGGAGCGTCTCGAACAGCTCAACCGAGCTGAGGCACTCCTCTGGGAGATTCGGCCAGAGAAACAGTATCCCTACGAATATCTCTGGTTCCGGATCAAAGGGTATCGACCTGAAACCGCCCCCGAACTTTTGTTGAAAGGAAGCGACCTTCAACATGACCTTCGCCTCTTTATCGAAGATCTCTCCGGTACGGTTGGTCAGCCGATCGAGCAAGCCTCCGAGCCTGTTTTGACCGTCGAAGCCATTGGCCAGCGCTATCGCGTCTCCTCACGCACCGTTACCCGCTGGCGTGGGCAGGGTCTGGTGGCCCGCCGGTTCGTGATCGACGGGAGAACGAAGGTCGGATTTCTCGAGTCCAGTGTGATCCGCTTCGTCGAAGCACACCGGACCCAGGTTGAACGTGGAGCACGATTCCGACTTCTGTCCGAGGAAGAGCGGGATGAAATGATCCGACGAGCCCGCCGGATGTCGCAAGCGGGTCAGTTTGGTCTGATCGAAATTGCGCGGAGGATTGCTCGAAAAATGGGACGCTCCACCGAAACCGTGCGATCGACCTTGAAGAGCTACGACCACGATCACCCTGATCGGGCGGTCTTCCCCTTGATGAGCACCCCTCTGGTCGAGGAAGACAAGCGGCAAATCTACCGCCTCTACCGCCGCGGCGTCTCGGTCGAAATGCTTGCCACCCAGTTCGGCCGAACACGGTCGAGTATCTATCGCGTCATCAACGAGATGCGTGCCCATCGCATCCTCAGCGTGAAGCTGGAATTCATGACGCACCCGAGCTTCGACGATCCGGCTGAAGCCGAGGTGATCATGGGGCCCATGCCCAGTCTCCCGTCGGGCAAGCCTCTGCGCCGTACCAAGGCTCCCAAAGGGCTTCCTCCTTACCTCGCTAGCTTGTACGAGGTTCCCCTGCTCGCTCGGGAACAGGAAGCCTATTTGTTTCGGAAAATGAATTACCTGAAGTATCTGGCCGGGCGTCTGCGCGATCAGGTCGAACCCGTCCGAGCCAAAACCAGCGACCTGGACGAGATCGAGCGGCTTCAAGAAGAGGCGCTTGGAGTCAAAAACCAGATCATCCGCTCCAACTTGCGACTTGTTGTTTCCATCGCCAAACGCCATGTCGGACCCTCGAATAATTTTTTCGAGCTCGTCTCCGATGGCAATATGTCACTGATTCGAGCGGTCGAGAAGTTCGACTATTCGCGAGGCAATAAGTTCAGTACCTATGCCTCGTGGGCCATCATGAAGAACTTCGCACGGACCATTCCTGAAGAAAACTACCGTCGCGATCGGTTTGTCACGGGGCATGAGGAGATGTTCGAAGCCGCCGCCGATACCCGGTTGGACGAGCACGAGTATGAATCCGCCCAGCGCCGGAATCAGGAGGCCGTCAAGGGGATGCTCGGCCGTCTCGATGACCGAGAACGCCGAATCATCATCAGCCGATACGGAATCAATGGGGTAAGCGAGCAAACGCTTGAGCAACTCGGCCGAGAACTCGGGATCACCAAGGAGCGCGTCCGCCAAATCGAATCACGTGCGCAGGACAAGCTGAGACGTATCGCAATCGAAGAAAAACTTGACCTTCCAATGCTTTAAGGTTTGCCGAACTCGGTTGTGTCGATGCGCTCACTCAGAAAAAACATGAGAACTCGACCACTTCAGGAGAATCACCTCTTGCCTTTTGCCAGGTCGACACGATAAGATCACTCCCCGTCGACGTGCTCAGTATCGTATGCCGAAACTGAGCACGTCTTCCGGCGGTCCCCTCCTCCCTGGAAGATGGTTCTCGATCGAACGATCCTCCCAGTAAGGAAGACAACCCGCGGTTCGCAAACTCTCGCGGAACACCGAACCTACGCGTATCAGCGTGCGTCTGTTGACCTGAGATATGCGAGCAAGACGTTTTCCAGAGAAGCTGGAAAACTCACCTTGCACGAATCATTCTCAGTGGTATAGTTGGGAATTTCACAGCCCTGTCGACGCCGCTGGCGTAGCTCAATTGGCAGAGCACCGGTTTTGTAAACCGACGGTTGTGAGTTCGACTCTCACCGCCAGCTCTCAGCTTTACATGGTGTTCTCTTTCGAGATGGAACGGAGTATCCCTGGCCTGCATCGGAATCGAGAGAGAACCAAAATACGGGTTGTTTGTGCTGGGGCCTCAACCAAGACATAACACGGGTGGATACCCAAGTGGCCAAAGGGGGCAGACTGTAAATCTGCTGGCTCTGCCTTCGCAGGTTCGAATCCTGCTCCACCCACTGTGAGCAACACGCAAAGATTTAGCGAAAGGTATGCGATTCGTGGGCCGATTTGCCAACCCGGTGGGTTGTATCCTCGGTTCTAGAATCGATATCAATGAAAGAGGAACGACGGATCGTAATCAGGATGACGCGGGTGTAACTCAATGGTAGAGTACCTGCCTTCCAAGCAGGCAACGTGGGTTCGATTCCCATCACCCGCTTCTCGAAAGAAGGACGAGCCCAATCCTGACGGGATCCAAGACGTCGAATCAAACAAGAACGTGGATCGCAAGCTAAACGTTCGCCCGAATTGGAAGTGAATCGAAGACTTTGTCTTCGAACCGGTTGCTGCCGTGGCTCAGTTGGTAGAGCGCGTCCTTGGTAAGGACGAGGTCCTGGGTTCAAATCCCAGCGGCAGCTTTTGGGCGACGCCCAAATCCGGGCGGTGCGAATTGGACCCAGGGGTCGGCCCCAGGCCGCTGGGTAGTCCCGCCCGGAGTGGATCATTGTTGACGTGTGGGGCTGCTGGGCGGGTTTCCGCCGATTACGAACACCAGGGATGCCGTAAGGCGTTAAGCAATGGCAAAGGAAACGTTCACCCGGACGAAACCACACGTCAACGTGGGCACGATCGGGCACATCGACCACGGCAAGACAACGCTCACGGCGGCTCTTCTCTCCGTCCTCGCCGCGCAAGGCCAGGCCAAGAAGAAGGACTACAAGGATATCGCCAAGGGCGGTACGGTCCGAGACGCGAACAAGACCGTGACGATCGCGGTTTCGCACGTCGAGTATGAGAGCGAAAAACGCCACTACGCTCACATCGACTGCCCCGGTCACGCGGACTATATCAAGAACATGATCACCGGTGCCGCCCAGATGGACGGTGCGATCCTGGTGGTCTCCGCTGCTGACGGCCCGATGCCGCAGACTCGCGAGCACATTCTGCTCGCTCGTCAGGTCGGTGTCCCCGCGCTGGTGGTCTTCCTCAACAAGATCGACCTGGTCGACGACGAGGAACTGCTGGAACTGGTGGAAATGGAGCTCCGAGACCTCCTGACCCACTACAAGTTCCCCGGCGATGAGATTCCGATCACTCGGGGTTGCAGCCGGCCCGCCTACGAAAACCCGACCGACCCGGCCGCCGCTCAGCCAATCCTCGACCTTGTTAAGTCGATGGACGAGTACATTCCCGAGCCGGCTCGCGCGGTGGACAAGCCGTTCCTGATGCCGATCGAAGACGTCTTTTCGATCAAGGGTCGTGGCACGGTCGGTACCGGCAAGATCGAACGAGGCCAGATCAAGGTTGGTGAAGCCGTCGAAATCGTCGGTTTCAACAACAACAAAAACTCGGTCGTCACCGGCGTCGAAATGTTCCAGAAGACCATGGACTTCGGCCAGGCTGGCGATAACGTCGGCGTGCTGCTCCGAGGGATTGAAAAGAACGACCTCGAGCGTGGTCAGGTCATTTGCAAGCCGGGCTCGATCACTCCGCACACGAAGTTCGAGGCCGAGGTGTACGTTCTCTCGAAGGATGAGGGGGGTCGTCACACCCCGTTCTTCAAGGGATACCGCCCTCAGTTCTACTTCCGAACCACGGACGTGACTGGCTCGGTTCTGAATCTTCTGTCTGAAGACAACACCGAGGCGGATATGTGCATGCCCGGTGACAACATCAAGATGACCGTCGAGCTGCACACCCCGATCGCGATGGAGGAAAACCTCCGCTTCGCAATTCG
>Ga0182745_1000965_pt1 | contig 29191 bp, 30 predicted proteins | sample eDN3rd30CKraftBY_FD_128523 | JGI IMG/M metagenome (GOLD analysis project Ga0182745, IMG submission 128523) | Enriched backyard soil microbial communities from Emeryville, California, USA - eDNA 3rd pass 30_C Kraft BY (version 2) (version 2) | ecosystem: Environmental > Terrestrial > Soil >... | reverse complement strand
GCCGCTGTCGGAGATGTTCGGATACATCGGACATCTGCGTGGCATGACCAGTGGCCGCGCGTCGTACACGATGGAGTTCTCGCACTACGACCCAGTGCCTCGTCAGGTTGCCGACGAAGTCATCGCCGATGTGGCCAAGGCGAAAGCTGCGCTCAAAGGCTAGTCCTCCAGTACCGGGCGGTCTGTGGTTGACCGCAGACCGCCCGACGGCCTGCCGCATGGCGCAGAATGCAATGCGGGGATTGCGGAGGTCGTCGCAAGGACCACACTACGCCATCCACTGTCGCCCACGCACGTTTTGCAGCTGCCACGGCCGGTCCACGTCGAGGTCCTCCGGAAACAGCTCGCCGCGCCCTTGCAACGGGGTCCAGTCGGTGAATACAGCGGTCAATTTGCCGAGATACGGCTCGGCGACGGCAAGGCACTCCTCGGCATCCATGGCATCGGGCTCGACCAAGCCGCAGCGGGGATGACGAATGGCCCAGACGACCGCCGCGAGCGCGCCGGCCATGACCTGAACACTGGTGGCGTTGGCGTAGCTCACATGGCGGCGCGCCTCCTCGATGGTCAGCTGCGAGCCGTACCAGTAGGCGTTATTGGCATGACCCGCCAGCAGCACCCCCAACTCGTCCATGCCCTCGACGATGTTCTCGCCGAGCCGGCGCTGCGAAGGTTGCATCTGCCAGCCGCGACCTTCGAGTTCCAGCGCGGACAGCATCGCGTCGTCGCAGGGGTGATAGACGAACATCACCGTCGGACGATAAGTGAAATGCCCCTGGTCCCGCAGGGAGAGGTAATCCGCAATCGAAAACACTTCGTCATGCGACACCAGCATTCCCTGGAATCCGCCCACCGAAGGAGTCCAACTGCGTGCGAACGTGCTTGCGCCGGGACGTGGCAGATACATGGTTCCCGAGTCGTTGCGATGCAGCCGCGCATGCTTCGGCCGGCGCATCTCGCTGGTGCCGAACGAGAGTTCGGCCGGCTGCATCAACTCATCGACAAAACCGTCGATGGACCAGGTATTGATGAATTCGCCGTGACGCTTGGGATGATCGCTCGCCTGTGTGTCGCGCTCGGAGATTTGAATGGTTGAAACTTTGAGCTTGTGCGCCAGCTGCGCCCATTCCAGCCGGTTGCGCGGTTCGCTGCAGTCTTGTTGATGCAGCTTGCGATCGAGGCCCAGCAGGGCGCGCTTGGTCAAGTGCGAGACCAGGCCCGGATTCGCGCCGTGATCGACCACCGCGGTGGGCGCATCCGGCCCCAGCTCCTTTGCCACATGCAGCACTTTCTCGCGCGCTATGAAATTGGTGCGCTGGCGCATGTCGAGCATCGGATTGTCGAACACGCCGGGCCAGGGCTCGATCGATGTGTCGACATACAGGATGGCATGCTCCGAGCAGTAGCGGATCAAGTCCAGGCTGGACACATCCACCGACAGATTGAGCAACAGATCGCCGCCTTGCAGATACCGGCCCAGCAGCCGGCGATGGTTGCCTGGCGTGAGATGGCAGTGCACGAATTGCGCTCCACACTGCTCGGCCCGCATCCGGCCCTGTTCATTTGCGGACAGCACCAACAGTCCCTCGTTGCCGAACGCCACGTGCCGCCTCAACATGGGCAGCACCGCCTGCCCGATACTGCCGCAGCCGATCATCACGATGCGACCTGCGAATTCCACACGCTGCGTATCGACAGCGGACGAAAGTGTCTGCATTCCACTCCTCCACGTAACACTGGAGGGTAGCGGTTCGTGGCGCAATACTGAAGGGGCTGAAGGTTTTTGCGGCCCCAGGTAGCGGGTGAACCGCCCGGAAGTATTCGCAATCCTGAAGTCTACCTATTCACTATCGCCAACCACGTGTTGCACCGCACTCCGCAGCGGCAATGCTGTTTCATATCGACTGGACTGCTCAACTGTGCCGTCGACCATGATGTAAGTCAGCGTTGTTATGGTCCGGCCCTGATCTCGGCAGTGTTTCCAACGGGCTCGGAATACCGGCAGCGGAAGAGCTGAGAACATGCGTGTAGATCATGGTGGTGCTAACGTCGCTGTGACCGAGCAGCTCCTGTACTCGGCGGATATCAACGCCAGAATCCAATAAATGTGTCGCGAAGGAATGGCGCAGGGTATGAGCTGTGACCTTCTTCGGGATTCGTGTTTTTATGACGGCGCGTGCCAATGCTCGCCCGATAGCCTGCTCATGTTGATGGTGCCGCCTCTGAATGCCAGTACGAGGATCCGTGGACAGTGTTGTAGAAGGGAAAACCCAGTGCCACGCCCAGGTTTCACTTGCGCGCGGATATTTACGTGCAAGAGCATCAGGTATCCAAACACCAGGTTGCCGCTGGGCGCGGTCGTCACCCCAGATCGAACGAGAGTGCGCCAACTGTGCCCGCAGCGGCTCTGTCAATGAGGCCGGTAGCATCACAACACGATCCTTGCCGCCCTTACCGCTTCTCACGACGATGATGTTACGATCAAAGTCCAGATCTTTAACCCTTAGGCTCAGGCCTTCCATCAATCGTAGACCCGCGCCGTAAAGTAGCTGACAAATTAATCGGTGCCGATCATCAACAGCAGTAAGTAACTCAGCAACTTCCGTACGAGCGAGTACTACAGGTATACGAGTGACCTGCTAGGCGATTTCCGGTCCAGCTGATTCTTTGGGAAGATAGCCTTTTGAAGCGCTATGGATTCTCGGACCACCTGCAGCGTTAGCTTTCCGGCTGTTGCGAATCCATGGATGACCTCAAAAGCCTAGCCCGCTCGGCAAATTCCATCGGCGTCATGTCCCGTAGGGCTTGGTGAGGCCGACTCTCATTGTAGTCGATGCGCCAAGCTTCGATCTTCTCTTTCGCATCCTGCATCGAATCGAACCAGTGCATATTCAAACATTCGTCTCGGAACGATCCGTTGAAGGATTCTACAAAGCAATTGTCCGTGGGCTTGCCGGGACGACTGAAGTCGATCTGTACACCGTGGTGATAGGCCCATAGGTCGAGCATCTTGCCGGAGAACTCGCTACCGTTGTCTACAAACACGCGCACCGGTGCGCCTCGCTTAGCAACTAGCTCGTTGCACGCCTCTACGACATGTTCAGCGCGCAGCCGCGAGCCCACACGGATGCACAGCGCCTCTCGTGTGAAGACGTCCACCACTGTCAATGCGCGCAGCCGCGTACCATCGCTGAGCTGATCTGCGACGAAGTCCATCGACCATGCCTGATTGGCTCGCTTCGGCACATAACGTTCACGACGGCTGGTCGCCATCTTGCGACGGCGGGGTCGTTTGCTGCGTAATTGCAGCCCTTCCTCGGTGTAGAGCCTATAGGCAAGCTCTCTGCCTACAGTCCATCCTTCGCGACACAGCAGCACATGCAGGCGCCGGTATCCGTACCGCATTCGAACTTGAGCCAGCTCGCGCATCCGTGCTCGTAGCGCCGTTCTAGGGTCCAGCCGCGAACGATAAAAGTTCACACTGCGATGTTGTCTCACGACCCGGCAGGCCCGCCGATGCGCGATCGCGTAGTGGCTCACGATGTAGTCCACTGCTCGACGCTTCAACGCGGGCCGGGCCATTTTTTTGAGTTGATATCCTGCAGGATCGCCTTGTCCAGACTCAGATCCGCGACCAGCTTCTTCAACCGCGCGTTCTCGTCCTGCAGCTGCTTGAGTTCGCGGACCTGGTCAGACTCCATTCCGGAATACACTTTTTTCCAACGATAGAAGGTCTGCTCGGATATCCCCACCCGGCGAATCAGCTCCGCAACCGGCATTCCCAGCTCCGCCTGCTTCAACACCGTTACTATCTGCTCCACCGAAAATCGCTTTCTCTTCACGACAAACTCCTCGCCCCGAAGGGGACAGTTTGCCGGAAAAACTAACACTGGAAATGGGCCGATTTGGGCATAGCGGGTCACGAGCATGTTGCTTGGGGCGTCCGATCTCTTCCATCCAAGGAAGCTGGATGTTCAATACCTCCTTGTACAGGTACAGAATGGCCGCCAAAGCCTGGCGGTGAGTTGAAGCAGCAACTTTCCTTTCATTGGCGAGATAGGAGAGAAATGCCTCGACCTCAGGCGCACCCATTTCTCCTGGATGCCTCAAGCCATGGAATCGGATGTAAAACCGCACCCAATAGACATAGGTCTTCTCGGTGCGCAGGCTGTAGTGGGCGTAGCGGATACGCTCCCTGAGTCGATCCAGCAAACGAACCGATTTCAACGGTGGGCCAGCCATGGTAAATACGTCCTTGTCATACCGGTCATGGCTACCGTAGAAAAATCAAGATGTGAAATCAAGCTCGACGCAATCCTATTTCAGGGCGCCTGCAGGGACTGTTATATCTGTATATGCATCCAGGAAATGGTTCGGAATGGTATATAAAACAATAAATTGCGCCATCTTAGATTTCTGTGTTATTTAGCATAACCTTGTTATCCGTCAGTTTTATGCTTGCGAAAACAAGTTGGGCCTCTAAGAACAACACATGAATACTCGGCATCTGACTCTTTTGATGTTCCTGGCTTGTGTGATGGTCGGTTGCGAGGCACCCGAAGGGCGTCAATGTTTGGGTGCGAGCCAGGAATCGCCAGCAGCGGATCAATACTCCCCGCGAGAGAAATGTACGCGCTTCCAGTCCGAGAGATTGCCCCAGAGCGTGCTCTCCATTTTCAAACACGGTGCCCGATTTGAGACTCAGTCGTCTGGTCAGGTAGTTGTGCGAGTGCCTGAGGGAGACTATTTGTGGATCATCACCGAACTCGGATTTGACGCATCAGTTGATAAACCTGGCTTACCCGCTACAGTTGGCCGACTCTTCTGGCGCGGCTATCTGGAACCACCGAATGAACACATCATGTTGTCGACCCCGCGCTGGCGAATCGGAACTCTCAGCGGAATCGACAACGACATGGACCAAGCCATTCCGGACGATCTTTGGAAGATCACAAGAATAGATGATCGTGGTATTTACGTTGGAGACCGAAGTCGGCTTGAGCGCTGGTGGCGTGATCGCTAGGAGCACAGAGGGCGATCCGTCGGTTTGGTCGCGGCTATTAAATCAAGATCTGAAGGGGAGCTGAAATGGATACCAATGGCTGGCTGCTGCTTGCGATCCTCATTGTCGGGCTGGTATCACTACTGGGTTTCTTCTGTACCAAGAAGAAAGGTTTTGGCCGATTCGCAACCAGTTCGTTTCTAATTCTATTGGTCGTTGTCATTACAGCCCTGCTCTTTGCAGCGGGAAGGCTGGAAGGACAGGTAGTGGCAAACATATTCTTCGCCGTCATCGGGTTTGCTGGCGGTCTTTTCACTGGCAGGGAGAGCGAAGCCCAACAAACGCCTGCAGCCGACGCGGGAAACCCGCGCGGCTGAGGCGTGGTGTTGGGCGGGGAGAGGGTGAATCATCGTGGCGAGTAACGGAGGTTGGCGGAATGGCAATCGTGCTCCTGCGTGCAAACGTTGCTTACCCAGGTAAATGCCTTGAGGAACTCAAGATGGGCGAGTCCAGGCTAAAGGAGGCCGGTATGCTTGCCGGCAGTACTGCCGTATCTGCTGATTCCCATAACGTGGTGTACTTCATGCTCACTTGGCAGTCCGTTGCGTCCGCTCGTCAGTTCTGGGGCTCGTTGGACGGCAAGAAAATCGTAGAGAAGCTCAGATCTGTAGAGAAGCCAGAGGTGCTGATTCTTGAAGATGCCAAGGATATATAGCCGTTTCTCGGTGGGGTGCGCGCAAAGTCAATGATGAACATGCACGCGCCCAACAACACGCTGGTTCCGACGCACAAAGGCGAGGCGCCTTTGTGCGCGGCACAGCGTGGGCGTTGGGCTTTATGAAGTACGACCGAAACTCACCAGAAGCGCGTCAGCGCATGATGGCGTTAGTGGAAGAGATGGCGCAGCAGACCGACCGTGGTGCCGCGATCATCGCAACTGCATGGGTTGAGGAAGCGATTTCAGCAGCCATCGAGTCCTTCCTGCAATCGGAGACTAAAGCGTGGCAGCGCCTGTTTGACGGAAACGGCCCGCTAGCAACCCTATCCGCAAAAATCGACTTGGCTCGACTCCTCGGGTTGACGACCGAGACAATTAGATCTGATCTTCATATCATCCGAGACATCAGAAATGAGTTTGCCCATCAGATCGCGCATAAGACTGAGCATACGAAGCTGACGTTTTCATCTAATCACATACGGGACAAGTGCATGGCGCTTCGGTGTGTCGCTCATGAGAAACCTAGCGAACCGCGCGCTGCCTTTGTTCGGGCCTGTGCAATACTGAATTCTGACTTCGAGATGATTAGATTCTTCGGAGTCAAGTTGCAGAACGCGGGAGGCTGTGTCTGTGTGCAGTCTGAGGCATAGCCCAACAATGCCATGCACGCGACGTGCGAAGACGCACGCGCGTGATGGCAGGTGTTGGGCTGCAAGAACTGTATGAGTTCAGAAGTTCATCACCGATTGCCACTGCGAGCCGAGGGTTTGGGCGCCAACGGTTTCCCGGCGTCGGGATTCGCCGCTGTCTGGCGCATCGCTTCGCAGCTTCGTTCCGGGTTCTCGGTAGTGCGCGGCCGTATCGCCGCTGGAGTCTCGGTGCAAGTGCCTTCGCTCGGCGCGCAGCTTCGTTCATCATCGCGCTGGAGCATTCCGGGCGCGTCACCGTCCGCAGTTGGCCGCCGCGTTTTCGTGCGCCCGGAACGCTCAGGGCGGTCTCGGGTTCACCGCAGTCGGGTCGTTCGGCGGCCCAACAATTCGCTGGTGCCGACGCCGGTAACGAATGCGCCTTCACTCAGCATTGGCAGCGGCGCGGCACACCTCAAGCGTTGGGCATAAGGAAGAAGAAGCATGCTCAGGTTCTACGGCCCAAAACCACCTGATCTCTTTACGCGTCTGCGGCCAGGAGGCGTATGCCCTCATTGCAAGCAAGGCGCGCGATACACGGCCACGACGCAGCCAATCGTGCCTGTACTACACAACGACAAGATCAAGGCATTTGTCGCGAGCTATGCGTGCGAACTCTGTCTGGGTCCAATCCCGATCCGTTGGACTGTTGCTGGCTGGAAAGATGCGAATAATCCTCAGCTAGGCGATCCGTCGGTTGTTATGCCCAGCATCGCTTCATTTGATTTCGAGCATGTGCCAGAACTCGTTAGAAGGGAGATCGAAGAGAGCTTGGCCTGCCTCGGTGTAGGCGCATTCAATGGCTTTGCTGCAGTGTGTAGACGTGCCATTCAGGCGATTTGCACTGACCTAGGCACAGCAGCCACGTCGAAAGTCAAAGATCAGATCAAAGACATGATTCAGATAACTGGTTTGGGCTCCGAGTGGGAAGAGCTTGCTATCCAAATCATGCTCAGTGGTCACGATGGTGCGCATCCGCATCTACCAGAAGTAGGATCAGATCGTGCTGCCGTACTGTTGTCCCTGATGCAGGATCTCACGTATCAACTCTACACACGACCGGGCAAAGTGAAGGCAGCTGCCGCGTTGCGTGCAAAAGCGATTCAGAATGATGGTTTGTGAGTGCATTGCCAATAGCCGGCCGCGCCCAACAAAACCATGCAGGCGACGTGCGAAGACGCACGCGCCTGATGGTTGGCGTTCGGCACGAAGGGGAATCGATGCGAATTAGAACAATCAAGGCAAGTGCTATACCACCAGTCGATCTATTTCAGGTGGATCAACTATCTGATCTCGTCGTAGTTGCGGGACCAAACGGAGTGGGCAAGTCTCGCCTTGTGGCTGGCTTGCTGTCAGAGTTGCAGAACCTTAAGGGCCAGAATGTGCAATTCATCATCGAAGCAACTTCGGACGACGAAACCGGTCAGTGGGGCAAGCGCACTCTCGATACGACAAATGCTGCCGATCGACAGAAGTTCGTGGCTACGATACGGAAAAACCAAACCCGACGCCTCTTCAAAAATGGCGTTCTGTACTACGAAAGCAACAGGTCCATTCAGAATCTCAAACCCCTTGTTTACTCGTGGGAGTTTGCTGATCCGTGGGATGAAAACGTTCCGTGGAATTCAACATTTGGCGGGCTATCGAACAGATTCCAAGATACTCTCCACGCCCTGTTCAAGAAGGTTCAAGCACAGAAATCTTCAATTGCTGCCGCTGCGATTAACCTAAGGCGGCAGGGCCACAAGTCGATGAACCTCGACTTCAGTGATCCTCTGGAACCGTTTAAGGAGGCATTCGCCAAGCTGCTCGGGCCGAAACAGCTGGAGGAGTTGGATTCGAAGTCACAGAAACTCTTCTTCTCGCTCGGTGGCAATAGGCTTTCAACAGATCAGCTCAGCTCCGGCGAGCGCGAGGTGCTGAACATTGCCTTCGATTTCATTCTCCGATGGCCAAGCGACTGCATAGTTTTCTTTGATGAGCCTGAACTTCATCTCCATCCGGAGCTGGCGTTCAAGTTAATTGCCACCCTGCGATCAGTTGGGGAAAGAAACCAGTTCATCCTCTGTAGTCACTCGCCAGATCTCATCTCAAGTTCCTTGAATGACACTGTTGTTTGTCTTACGCCACCCGTAGAGGGGAAAAACCAAGCAGTCGTAATCGATGCAAACAACGAAACGTCGTCCCTCCTGTCTAGGCTAGGTCAATCCATTGGTGTAATTGCGCTAGGGAAGAAGATCGTGCTGGTGGAGGGAGACGAGAACAGTCTGGACAAAAAGGTTTACTCGCAACTCACACGCACGCGCTTTCAGAATCTAGTCATTCTCCCTGCTAGAGGGAAGGAGCAGGTCGCCTCCTTCGGAAGCGCAGTGACCAACCTCCTCGATAGAACAGTCTGGGGAGTTGATTTCTACCTGCTCTGCGACCGAGATGCTGTTCCATTTGGAAGCGAGGCGGAGCAGCGCATGCTTCATCGATCCAAGGTTCAGCTCCTACCGCGGTATCATCTTGAAAACTTCTTTCTGGACTCCGACCTAATCGCTGCGTGCTTCCGCACGCTGGAGTCAGAAGGACACTGGCTGAGAGATCCTACGATGGTGGAAGAACGCTTGAAAGCTCTTGCAAGAGAGATGGTTTCCTACGCCGCCGCGTTGATCGTGTCACGGAAACTTCGCCTTGAGGTGGGCAATATTGATGTAATGACGAGCAGCTGTCACAACCGGAGTGCAGCCGAACTTGTGGCTCTGATGTCTGACAAGGCACGAACAGAAAGAGAGCGAGTAGCAGGCAATCTCACAGACTCGAAGATTGAGTTACTCATCCGAGCCAGTGTGGAAGAGCTTAACAGCAGTTTGAGCGATGGCTCCTGGAAGGTGCTCATTCCTGGCAAACAGATTGTTGCGAAGTTCTGCTCAGCTGCAAACATTGCCGTCGGGCGATTCATAAATCTCTACCTCGCCGAGAGCGAAAAGCGGCAGTATCAACAGTTCGAGGACATCGTCTCGATATTCGCAAAGTTCTCTGAAGAAGCCGACGCGTCATCGGCGAAAACGGAAGCATCAAGCGCTGAGGGCGACTCGCCGAACAAAGCCATCCACGCGACGCGCGAAGACGCGCGCGCGTGATGGCTGGCGTTAGGTTTCAGATGCCTGTCACTGCCACCGAAATCAGGGCGCTAGTTGAGCGAGAGATCGCGCAGCTGCATGACGAGCGTGTCGTGCGTCAGATCCGATCTCTTCTGGTCGAGCCGTACGTTGTCATGCGTGACTGGGACTACGGCTTTGAAGGGGAGGCGTATCCCTGTTGGGGAGTCCTTGATCACGGCAAGTCGAATAGCGGCATTGCCTATTGTGAGTATGGCTTCGGCCCTCGATCACCCTGGGGTCTTGTGTCCTTGTCCGGGTCATCGCACATGTCCATTGGCATGGATTCCGGTTGGTTCGAATCCTTTCTCGACGCTTACTTTGAGTCGATGGCTGCCGTTGATCTTCCGATTTGGCGCGTGTTTGTACAGAAGACAGGCTCCTACCCCGGCACGTCGCTGACGGACGAGTCAGATTGGGATTCGACATGGAAAGAAGTGTATCGGCTCAGACAATTGCATCCGGATGGCCGCTACAATTGTTCTCAGAACATTTACGTTCGCAGTGATGAAACCTAACAAGCGAATCGAGTACGCGCGACGCTTCCTACGGTTTGGTGGACACCCTGAATTAACAGTTCAGGAGTGTCATCAATGCCAAGACCAGGCCCAAGAACGACCTACAAGTACAGCGATCGATTCAAGGCGACGGCGGTGAAGTTGAGTCAGCTGCGTGGGGTGTCCGTGCAGGAGGTGGCCGAGTCGCTTTACATTCACCCGTTCATGTTGTCTCGTTGGCGCAAAGAGGCGCGCGAGGGAAAGATTGTGACGAAGGGTATTCAGGTCGATAAGGACGTGTCGGCGGAGCTGAAGCAGCTGCGTAAGGTCAAGCGCGAGTACGAGCGCTTGAAGATTGAGCATGACCTTTTAAAAAAAGCCATCGAGTTCACTTCCAAACGAAAGCAGACATCTTCGCCTTCATCGAGCACTGCCAAGCGCAGTACCCGATCCGATTGATGTGCCGGCTGTATGGGGTGAGTGCCAGTGGTTACTACGCCTGGATCGGGCGCGGGCCCAGCGAGCGTGCGCAGGGCGATGCGAGGTTGTTGGAGAAGATCCGACACGAGCATGCGGTGAGCCGGGAGACTTACGGGAGCCCGCGGGTACACGCGGCACTGCGTCGCGAGGGTGGGCGTGTGGGTAGGCGACGGGTAGAGCGAATTATGCGGCAGAATGGCCTTCGGGGCCGCTGCGCGGACTTGTATCGGCGCATGCCTGGCCTGGGTCGATTCTTCCGTCGAGAGGGCGAGTGTAACCAGTTGGTGAATCGTACGATCACAGCGCCCGGTCAGGCGTGGGTCGGTGACGTGACGTACCTGAAGGTTCGAGGCCAGTGGCGCTACCTGGCCACGGTAATGGATCGGCACACCCGGCGGCTGTTGGGATGGAGTCTGGGGCTACAGCGCACCGCAGAGCTGACCCGCCGAGCCCTTCGGCGGGCGCTTGCGGCGTGTAAGCCTCGCCCGGGCGCGGTCTTCCATAGTGACCGTGGGGTGGAGTATCTTGGCTACGACTTCCAACGGGCGCTGGAACGAGCGGGATTCCAGCGCAGCGTGAATCGTCCGCGACGGATGAATGACAACGCGCATATGGAATCGATGTTCAAGTCGATGAAGTCGGATATGTACCACGGTCGAGAGTTCGACAGCGATTACTCGCTGCGCTCGGCGATCATCTCGTACATCGACTTTTACAACCACACGCGTTTGCACTCATCACTGGGGTACCGCACCCCGATCGAGTTCGAGCACGCATGTTCATAACTAGCGGGTGTCCACTTTTTCGAAGGAAGTTTCCGCGCTGCGCGCGCCCGACTCGCAAAAGCGATGCGCTTTTGCTCGCGGCTCATTCGCGGCGTTGGGCGGGAGAAAAATAGGAGCTGCCGTGTCCGATCAGCTGCAACGGATGATTAAGAAGCTCGAAGGGGACGGCCCCGTCGAAAAGCACATCCTCCTCCTAAAGCTGAGTGAGGCATTGCAGGGTGCTCCGGAATTCGGCGACAAGCCCACTCTCGATGCGAACACTCCTCAGCGGCAGTGGCTCGCTGAAGTCGGCGCGCTGCTGTCCAGGCTCGGTTTCGACAAGAAGACTAATTTCCGAGCTTCGTTTCAAACTCTTCACCAATATTGGAAGCCCGCCATCAGCCAGATCAAAGGGCAAGTCATCGATGCAATCGAAGAACTGAAGCTCGAGCTGGAGTTGGATGGAAGGAGTGACATTGGAAGCGCGTATGCACCAGGAGATACATATCGATTCTTCGCGGATCTAAGGGCCGTGGTAGATGCCGCAACAGCCGAAGTATTCGTTGTCGATCCATACTTCAATGGCGAGGCCTTTGACGCGTACTTATCGAGCATCCCTACGGAAGTTTCAGTCAAGATTCTTGCGGACCGCTACTCCAAAGATGTGCATGAGTATGCGAAAAGGCATACCGCGCAGTTCTCGTCCAAGCTGGAACTTCGGGCGAGCAAGGAGCTGCACGATCGATTAGTGCTAGTCGACGAGGACGTCGCATGGATTATGGGTGGATCGATCAAAGACGCCGGAAAGAAGGCCACATATCTCATTCCGGTTACTGGCCAGATCGCTGCGGCGAAACATGAAATCTACGATGCAATCTGGGCGCGTGCAGAGAAACTCTTATGAGAAGGGCGTGCCCAACAATGCCATGCAGCCGACGTGCGAAGACGCACGCGGCTGATGGCGAACGTGTGTGCCGGGCATGGCACAGAACTTGAGAGGTGGAAGTCCACTTGCTAGGTAATCGCGGAGCCGAAGGCTAGGAGAAGGGCAAGGGCGTTATCGTGAGGTGGGGTCTGAAGGAAGCTCAAATCCGAAAACGCGGGGCGAAGTACATGAAGCCGATCTGAGGTGTGACGTATCTGGAGCGAGCGGGCACGTGACCGCGAAGCTCTCCATCCGCAAGTGGGATACGTTTTATGAATTGGGCGTTCGCGCGTGGACAGTTCTGTGCCTTACCGCCGACCTGGTGCTGCTCGATGCCGATCCGCTCGCAGCGATCGAGAACACTCAGCGGATCGACGCCTTGGTGCGCGCGGGTCGATTGCTCGACCGCGCCGCATTGGACCAGGCATTGGATACCGCCGCCGCCCGGATTCAGGCATTGGGGAAATAACGGGACGGCGAATTGCGCCGTTTGAACCTTCCGCGCTACCCACAGTTGCTTCTTGCGCATCGGCGGGTTTTTACAGTTCAGTACTTCCAGCCCCGGTGAATTCTCGATGTTCCTATGTCGCTGAGCAAGGGTGTATATAGATTAGTTTATATAAACAATAGTTAGAAATTCATTCTAAGTTTACTCACGAATTATTTGAAATTATTAATAGTTGATATGGCTGTGAACTGCGAAGGCAACAGCCCGGCAAAATTGATCCTTTAGAATGTGAAAAATGTAGCTACAATGTAGCTATGAAAAACGCTGTGGTACGTGCTCGAATTGATGCTGAACTCAAGGCGAATGCCGCCCGAGTGCTGGCTGCGTGCGGCCTTGAGCTAAGCGACGCAATCCGGTTGTACCTGCAGCAAGTCGTGGCATACCAGGGAGTTCCATTCGAGATCCGTAGTGCTGAGCGTGATCCGTCGATTCATGAACTGCAGATACTCAAGAGTCAGTCACAAGCGCGTGACCACCGAATAGCAAAGTCTATTGATGTCTCGAAGGGTGAGATGTTGCTGCTCAAACCAGATCGAGTGCGTGGCGCCAAGGTTCTTTGGCCGAAAGCCAGTCTTGTGTGAGCGACCCGACCCGCATACTGAAAGAAGCTGAGCTGACCTCCGTGGAGGTCGAGCGAATCCTTAGGGTGTGTGGGCCACATGCCTTACTCGTCGGTGGACAGGCACTGGCGACTTGGGCTGTTTACTACGGTATTCAGCCAGTGGGTGAACTTTCCCAAATAGTGACGATGGACGCCGACTTCATTGGCTCGGCCGACATAGCAAAAACACTACAGCGTTCACTCGGCCAGCCATGGAAAGTGCGCATAGGCACGCTGGATGATATCGGTCCGCAGATCGCGAAGGTCTATGCGGTTTTAGCGGAAGGGGTCAAACAAGTCGATTTTCTTTCTAGCATCATCGGTTTGGAGACGGAGATTGTCCGTAAGCGCTCGGCGCAACTCATGTTGCCCGATGGAACGGCAATTCACTTGTTACATCCGCTCGATGTGCTCGAAAGCCGGCTCCGAAATCTCGACATGCTTCCAGCGAAGCGCAATCCCATTGGAGTTGCTCAGTCCCGCCTCGCGGTAAGTGTGGTTCGCGCCTTTATCGAAGAGCACATGAACATTGCAGGTGACCCAAGAACGGTTCGGCAGGCTGTTAAGCGTGTGGAGAAGATCGCTCTCGATGCGCAACTCTCGCAGACTGCATTCACCCATAATGTTGACGTTCTCTCGGCAATTCCTGTTGAGCGGATCGCCTATTCTCGTTTCCATGATGAGCAATGGCCGCGGATTCTGAAAAGACTGGAACACAGGCGGCAAAAATTCGCCGCGCTGCAACACCGGCGCAAGCTGAACGCGGAGCGTTCGAGTGGGAGAAAGGTCTAATCTGATATCGGTATCCAGCATCGAGCCGTCAACCAACTCTCTCATGGCGCAAGAGATCTCCCCCCGCCTTGCTACAATCGTTGAAGCGCTTCCGCTTCGCCCGGGAATGCGCGTTTTAGAGATCGGCTGTGGCCCGGGCGTAGCAGCTCGGGCCGTGCTCGAGAGAATAGGGCGCGGTCACGTACTTGCCATCGACCGATCTGCCAAGGCCATTGTTCAAGCTACGGCGGGTTCCGCAGCCGAGCTGGCCTCTGGCAATCTCGAGTTTCGTTGTATTGCCGTCGAGGACTTCGTGCTTACCAAGGGTGAACGGCCCTATGACCTTGCGTTCGCTGTACGGGTCGGTGCTTTGGACGGCCGCCATCCGATTCAAGGTCGCATTGCCCTTGAACGGTTACGACAGGCACTAGCCAGGAAAGGCCGGCTATTCATCGATGGCGGCGATCCACTCAAAGAAATTACTCTTGGAGTGGCATAACCGTTCATCAAGCCGGCGTCGGATCTTTCCCGGAAAGAACGGGCACCCTGGACTAGCCGATCAAACCGTCAAACCTCGATCAGCTCCATCAACTCACCACCGATGCCGGCCATGACGGCCGAGCGCCGGTTGCGGAATGGTTCGATGGCATTCTTGGTGGGGCGGCTGATGAAGTCCTTTTGCCTGCTGTCGAATGCAGAGCATTCAAAGGTGACCATCGCCAGCCCGGGCGGTAGTCCTTGCCCGATTCGTTCTCGAGGTTTGCCGCCCGCGCCCTTGTACTGATCCACTTCTATCTTGCAGCCATCGGTCAGCGGCACCACTGCGAGATCGATGGACGGGAGCTTTCGAATCGGGCTGGGGTTGCTGCCGAAAGTCTTGCGATAGTAATCGAGGGCGCCAGGCAAGTCGGGCACCGTCTCCACTGTGATGAAGCAGCGGCCCACGAACGATTCGGCGACCGCGAGGTCGGGCCGTTTCTCCTTGATCCAGGTCAGGTTCAAGCGCTCGCCGGCAGGTCCGATCGCGCCCATGGCGAGCAGGTACGGATAAGTGGGTACCTCGGCCGGTGGACGGCGGACCTTGAACGGCGAATCTTTCAATCGCTCGTACAGTTCCGGAGTGTTCTGGACGGTGATCTCGGTGGCGTTCCAGCCCCACGATTGCGATGCATCGTAATCGGCGGGCGTCGCCTGCTCCACGAAGCGCAGATAGAATTCTTCCCCGCTTTCAGGGCCCAGAATGATGTATGGCTTGCCTTTCAGAGCTGGGGCGCCCCAGCTTTCGGCCGTGCCTGAGGACAACTTGCCGCGCCGGATGAGGCGGTATCCCATGAATTTGACCCAGGCTGTTTCGACAGCACGCAGGTCTGTGGCTGTAATCGTCACGGCGCGGATGGCACCGAGAGCCGGTGAGGATTTTTCCTGCGCCATGACGTCAGGTATGCGTCCTGCCAGCGGCAGAAGAACGCTTGCGGCGGCACCCTTCAAAATCTCCCGGCGTGTAGCGGACATCAGGATTCCCCTTGTGAGTTTGTTGGCGAAGCAAGTTCCACGACACCCGCGGCTGCGAGCGTATCGATTTGCCTGTGAGTCAGTCCGAAGGAATTGAGTACTGCCGCAGTGTCTTCACCGATCCGAGGCAGTGCACCTCCCCGGGTCGGGCGACGCCCGGCCATTTCCAGCGGCAGATTTGGTAGCTTGGTAGCGACCCCATTGGGCAGAACTACGTCTGCTAGTCCGCCGCCAGCCAGCAGATGGGGGTCTTCGAACATGTCTTCGGGTTTGTTGATGGGCGCAAATGGAATGCCGGCGCGCTCGAGTGTCGAGATCAGCTCGGAACGATCGAAGCCCTGCAGCAGGGCGCGAATTCTGGGCAGCAGGCGATCGCGGGCGGCGACTCTTTGCGCGTTGGTCCGCAGCGCCTGGTCCGAGGCCAAATCCTCAATGGCAAAAGCATTGCAGAATGCGAGCCACAAGGCGTCCGAGACCACAGCTACGAAAATCTGTTGCTGATCGCGCGTCTCGAACACGTCGTAAATCGCCCACGCCGAGACACGTACCGGCATGGGGCGCGCGGCCTGGCCTGTCACGGCCTTTTGCGCCATGTGCTGGCCAATCAGGTAGACCGTAGTTTCGAACAGCGCGCTGCTGACCCGCTGACCGCGTCCGGTACGATGGCGTTGATCGAGCGCGGCGAGAATGCCGATCACGCCGAACATGCCGCCAGTGACATCTATGACGGATGCCCCGGCGCGCAGCGGACGACCGGGAGGCCCTGTCATGTAGGCGAGTCCACCCATCATCTGCGCGACCTCGTCCAAAGCGGTGCGTTGCTCGTAAGGGCCGGATAAAAATCCTTTCTCCGAGCAATAAATCAAGCGTGGGTTGTCCCGGGCCAGCGTTTCGTAGCCCAGACCCAGCTTGTCCATCGTGCCGGCACGAAAATTTTCGACAACGACATCGGCGCCAGCGGCCAATTGGCGTGCAAGATCGACTCCACGCGCATCCTTGAGGTTGAGACCAACGCTTTTCTTGTTGCGGTTGTACATGGGGAAGTAACCCGCACCCGAGCCCACCAGCTGGCGCGTCGCGTCGCCTCCCACCGGTTCGACCTTGATTACTTCCGCCCCGAGTTCGACCAGAATCGCGCCGACCGCGGGTCCCATCACCATGTGCGTGAATTCGACAACGCGCAGCCCTTCGAGGGGAAGCTGGCTCTCCCCGGTGCTCATGTTGAACTCCGTACGGTTGGCGTGAAACCCAAAGGCAAACCGGCCCGCGGCACGAAGCCGTACAACTCTTCGTTCGGCAGCGAGGCTTCAAGGATGCGCCGGACTTCCAGCAGCTTCTCCAGATCGATCCCCGTCGCCAAGCCCATCGATTCGAGCATGAACGCCAAGTCCTCCGTCACCACGTTGCCTGAAGCACCCGGCGCGAAGGGACAGCCGCCCAATCCTCCAAGGGAGCTGTCGAAGGTCGTGATCCCGACCTCCAGCCCGGCGAGCACGTTCGCAAGACCTACGCCACGTGTGTTGTGAAGATGCAGGCCGCGCAGCGCACTGTCCCCTACGGCCGCGCGCACGGCTTTGACCAGGCGTTTGACCTGGGCAGGGTTCGCGTATCCGGTGGTGTCCGATAGCCCGACCTCGTCGCAGCCCGAGCGCATCAGCTGTTCGGCGAGTTGCACAACCTTGGTTTCTGGCACGATGCCCTCGATGGTGCAGCCGAACGCCGTCGAGACGGAACCCTCGAAATGCGGCCTGGCCTCCGGCGGCACGGTGCTCAGCAGAGCGCTGATCGCTCGTACTTCCTCGAGGACTTGAGCGTGGGTGCGGCGAAGATTCTTCAGACTGTGAGTCTCTGAAGCGGACAAGGGAATGGTTATCTTGTGAGCACCGGCGTGTACGGCACGCTCCGCGCCCTTCAAGTTCGGTACCAGCGCAGCGACAATGAGACCAGGAATCGTGCGTGCGTGGGTCACGACGTCGGCGGTATCGGCCAACTGCGGCAGCAAGCTCGGCGGTACGAAGCTGCCTACTTCGATTTCACGCACGCCCGCGGCGGCTTCGGCGGAAATCCAAGCCTTCTTCGCTTCCAATGGCATGATGCTATGGATGTTCTGCAGCCCGTCGCGCGGGCCCACTTCGCTGATCAGGATGAAGTTGCTCATACCAGGTAAATCCACGGCCGGCGTTGCCGGTCGGTTTGGAGAAACGTCTCGATGTCAGCGTGTCTCGAGAGCGTCAGATCGATCTCGTCTTGTCCGGACAGCAGCATTGCCCTGGCATGCGGATCGATCTCGAAACGGTGGCTGACGCCATGTGCTACGACCTCTTGCCGATCGAGGTCGACGCGCACGAGATTGTTACGTGGATCCGTGGCGACGCCGGTCGCAAGCGCCTGAACGATGTCCACGGGCAGCCTTACCGGCACGATGCCGTTTCGTATGCAGTTGCCGTAAAAGATGGGAGAGAAACTTGGCGCAATGATGGCGCGAAAGCCGAAGTCCCGGAGCGCCCAGACGGCGTGCTCGCGACTCGAGCCGCAGCCGAAGTTCTCTCCCGCCAGCAGAATGCGTGCCTCGCGGTACTTCGGATCGTTCAGGACGAAGGTCGCATCGGGATCACGGCTGCCAATGCTCGTATAGCGCCAGCCGGCGAACAACCCATCCGCGAGCCCGGTTTTCGCCGCCGATTTCATTTCGCGCGAAGGAATGATCGCATCCGTGTCGATATTGGCCCGCAGTATCGGAGCTGCGACGGCGGTCAGTTGCTGGAATTTTTCCATAGGGTTAACGCAAGTAGTCCCGCACATCCGCTATGTGGCCGGCGAGCGCGCTGGCAGCGACGGTCTCCGGACTTGCGATATGGGTTCGCGTCTGTGGTCCCTGGCGACTTTCGAAGTTGCGATTGGTCGACGACACCACGCGCTCACGATGTCCGAAGCTTTCGCCGCCCGCGTAAAAGCACATGGAGCAGCCGGACTCGCGCCACTCGAAGCCCGCGGCCAGAAATATTTCGTTCAGACCCTCAGCTTCGGCCTGCCGTCTGACACTGGTAGAGCCGGGCACGCAGATGGCTCGCACGCCACTTGCGACCTGCCGGCCACGCAATATCGCCGCTGCCCGGCGCAGGTCCGGGAGGCGACTGTTGGTGCACGAACCGATGAAGGCCGCATCGATTCTCAGTGACGACATGGGCATGTCGGGCCGAACGTCCATGTAGGCGATGGCCCTGTCGTAGGCTTCCTGCGTCGTGCCGGAATCCTCGCGCTGAGGAACACTGCCGGTCACAGGGACGGCATGCTGTGGGCTCGTTCCCCACGTGATCATCGGGGCAAGATGGTCCGCTTGTATCTCGATGTCGCGGTCGAACCGTGCATCCTCGCTGGATGGGAGGCTGCGCCAGTAAGCGACGGCTCGTTCCCAAAGCTCACCTTGCGGGGCGTACCGGCGATGGAGTAAGTACTCGAAAGTCTTCTCGTCGGGCGCTATGAGTGCGGTCACGGCCGAGAATTCGGTGGCCATGTTGCACAAGGTAAGCCTGGCCTCGATGTCCATGTCGCGTACCGTATCGCCGGCGAACTCCACTACGTGGCCGTTCGCGCCGGCTGCGCCGTGACGGGAGATCAGTACCAGACTCAGATCCTTGGCGGTAATGCCATTGTGAAGACGTCCTGTTATCCGAACTCGCAGCGTCTTGGGTTTGCGCATGCGCAAGGTACCGGTCGCCAAGGCGTGTTCGGCCTCGGTCGAGCCGATACCCCAGGCGAGCGCGCCGAGCGCGCCCTGGGTACATGTGTGGCTGTCCGGACAGACGAGCGTGGCGCCCGGTAGAACGATGCCGAGCTCCGGCGAAATGACATGCACGATCCCTTGTTCGGCATCCCCGACGTCGAACAGCTGAATGCCGCTGGCTTTCGCACGGGAGCGCGTCTCGACGATGAGCGCCTGTCCTCCCGGAACACGCGTGGCGTCGGTACGACCCGGCAGCGTCTCGACGATATGATCCATGGTGCAGAATGCACGCCGCGGGTCGGCAACCTCGCGGCCCGAACGATTCAACTCGCGTAGTGCGATGGCGCCAGTTCGTTCGTGGAGCAGAACCCGATCCACGGCGACGAGCGTCGCGTCGCCATCGAGTTCCGCGATCGCATGATCCGACCAGATCTTGTCGAAAAGGCTGGCCCGCCGGGTGCTGGCGCCACGGCTGGCCATCGAGATCGGATTGTTCTCCGGCATGTCTGTCACGAAGCCACCGAATTGCTGCGGACGCTCGCGGCTTCGATCGCGAGCTGTCGTCAATTCAGTCGCTTGACCTCCTCGATCGGTTCATCGCCGTGGCGCAGGCCCTTGGCGAAAGTCACTTCCAGCCAGATTGCGCCCTTGTCGCTGACCGAGCCGGGACCATAGCCCCAGATCGCGCGTGGCGGCTGATAAATGAAATGGTCCTCACCCACGCGCACGGCCTTGCCCGCATCGCTGGGATCCTTGAACTGCCACACCTTCATTTCACCCCAGACCATGTAGCGCAGCCGGTTCGCATGTTCGAAATATGTCTTCCGCCACTGTGCCGGCGCGGTCCAGCCCGGAGGAATCTTCACCAGCTGCGAACGAAATCCATGGGCCATGTCGTCATCGAGCCATTTGACGAAGCGTCCGGGTACTTCCCGGTCGTCCTCCCAATCGACGTCCCGCACCGAATCCAGCAGCCAGGGACGCGTGAATCCCTTCACCTTGCGCCAGTCGCCGACAGTTCCCTTGGGAGGCGGTCCGCCATCACGGCTGCGATAAATTCCCGGGCCGCCGTCTTTGCCCACATTGATTACGTGACCGTCGCCTTCTTCGAAAATGATCAGGTTATAGGGCAGCTGATTGCGCATGGCACCCGTTGCCCAGCTGCCGCCATGCAGCGAGTACGGCGGACGAGTGAGCCAGCCTCCTTCCCTCTTGCGGTACAGCATGCCATTCGACTGATAGGGGCTCACCGGCTCGGGCATGATCGAATCGCCCTTGAGTGTGTAGCCCCATTCCCAGAATTCATGATAGTGAGGCAACTTGCCCATGGCCGGCACGTTCGAATTGAAGATGGGCAGGTACTCCAGGTGGATCAACTGCCCCACCGGCAACGAACTGTTCGGACCCGCCTCGGGGCTCTGGAAAATGGTTTTCGAGGTTGGCCCCAGCGGCGGCTTCTTGATGGCCGAGCCCGGCGTCGCGTCGAAAGGAAACTTGCGTACATCCACGAAGCGGATCTCTCCCCAGCTACCGGGCTGGGCGGTGATCGTGCCGATGATGGGATGAGTCGCGACCGGCGGCTCCGGCGTTACATCCTGCGCCATCGCGACCGCCGCGCCACCGAATGCCATGGCGACGGCCAAGCCGATGAGGGTACGTTGCCAACGGGAGTTGCATTGCTTCATTGGTTTTTCTCCAAGCGTCATGGGCTCACCAGTTCACGCCGACACGCAGCACAACCTGGCGCGGTTCATTGATATAGCCGGTGACCGCGGGCTGGATTGGATTGGCCAGCTGCAGCCCCGCCAGCACGTAGTGCTTGTTCGCGAGGTTGCGCCCATCCAGCATCACATTCCACCGGTTGTCGTCGCTGGTCCAGGCGATTGAAGCGTTGTAGAGGTCGACAGCGCGCGTCTGCACCAGATCGATCTCGTTCGCCACGTTGTTGTAGTACTTGTCATTGTAGTTCCACGATCCGCTCAGCCGTACCTCGCCCGGGATCGGCAACGGCAGCGTATACCGGAAGCCCGCAACGATTTTCTGGGGAACCAGGCCTTTGATCTTGTTGCCCGAGCAGTCGCGGAACGTGGTGTCCGCTCCGGAACAGATGAAGGACTCCGTGTATTCGCCATGTGTGAACGACATGTTGCCGTAGAGCTGCAGGCTGTCCAGCACCTGCCAAGTCGGCTCGAGCTCGATGCCCCGGATTTTGGCGCCGGTCGCATTCGACGTATAGCTGGTGCTGGTACCGGGGAAGAACACTGGCAATTGCAGGCCGTCGTACTCCGCCTGATAGGCGGCGGCATTGATACGGAACGTGCCGCCCGGCGTGGTGTACTTCAAGCCGATTTCGTAGCTGTCCACTTCCTCGGGACCATAGGGTGTGGGTCGGCCGATGCCGCCGCCGGCCCCGGTGTTCGCATTCGGTGGAACCGGGTTGAAGCCGCCGCTCTTGAACCCCTTGGTCCATGAAGCATATGCGAGCAAGTCATCGTTGATCTGCCAGTTCACGCCGAGCTTGGGCGTGGTCGCCGTGAAAGTCTTCTCATCCGACTGCGGACCGATCGGCTGGGTGCGATAGAACTGGGTGAAGTCGGCCACCTCGCGTGTCCAACGTATGCCGGCCGTAAGGCCGACACCATAGCCGATCGTGTAGGTGCCTTGGGCGAATGCCGCAAAAGCTTCGGTCTTGCGATCCTGGTCTGTCGTCGGGCTGTTTTCCCGGGTCGCGCGACTGGTGCCCTTTTCATTGAAATAGAACAGACCCACGACACCTTTCAGACGCTCGCTGGAGTAGGTGGCATTGAGTTCCTCGCTGAAGAACTCGCTGGTGATGCCACTTGCGCCGTCGGCGCCGATGTTCAGGCGGCCATCGTTCGCCGCCTGCGCGGCGGCGGTGATCCACAGGGTGTTGCCTTGACCGCCGCTGCGCAAGTTGCCATAGCCGGAGATGGAATTGATCTGCAGCGCATCGGAGATCGAGTAAGTAGCATTGAGCGACGCGCCAGTATTGTTGATGGTCGCGTCGAGCGGGCCGAAATTCTCGGTCGCGGTGAGATCGCGGCCTGGTACGGCATACGGATCGACGACGCCGGGCAGCACTGTCAACGGCACGCCGACGCCGGGATCGGAGTAGTCCTGCATGGCGTAGACGGACAGCTCCATTTCGAGTTTGTCGGTTGGTGTGTATAGAAGTTTCACGCGCTCCATGCGACGGTCCATGTCTCCGATGCGTCTGCCATAAGCTCGTCCGTAGATGAAACCGTCTCGCTCCCGCATTACCCCGCTTACCGAGAAAGCCAGCTTGCCATCGATCAGTGGACCGCTCAGGTAGACCTTGCCTTCGCGGGTATCGTAGTTGCCGGCCGCGAGCTGCGCGGCTCCGGTCCATTCAAAAGACGGGCGCTTCGACTGAATCTTGATCGCTCCACCCGAGGTGTTGCGTCCGTACAGAGTACCCTGCGGACCGCGCAACACCTCGAGCCGGTCGATGTCGAAGAAATCGAAGAACGAGCCGTTGATACGCGGCTGATAGACATTGTCGATGTAGATGCCCACGGCCGGATCGAAATTGATGCCTCCCTGCTCCTGACCGGCACCGCGCAGCACGATGCGCGCGGATGATGAGCTGCCGGTCGACGGAGTGATGACGATGCCGGGAATCTCGCTCGCCGCCTGCAATACGTTGTTGATCTGACGGTCCGCGAGCATTTCGGGAGAAATTGCGGTGACAGCAACTGGGGTGCGTTGCACGGTTGACCCGAAGCGCTCCGCAGTGACGGTCACTTCCTCGAGCATGCCCGCGCTTCGCGCCGCGGTCTTGTCGCTGGAGGTATCGCTGGATTGTGCATTCGCCATGGCACATGGCAGGGAGATTGCGGCCGCCATGGCCCAACTTGCTGCCGGAGATAAACGGTACGGTTTCTTGACTGCTGTCGTCATTTTGCACCCCCCTAGGATTGCACTTCATTGCCGAAGCCTGTTCGGGACCGTTCCATTCGGGACTGTTGGGTCCTCGCGCCGCGGGGTTCGTTGCCGCGAGGCGACCCATGCAGCGTCCATGTTTTGTCGGACGCTACGACAAGATAGGTATCTAAGTCAACTCAGTTATATAAATATTTAGCCTCTGTCCGGACGAGACCGATACTTGAAATCGATGACGCGCGGGCGCACTCCCGCGACATAGGTTGCGAGCACAACTGAGAATACCCGCAACCGGGCCGATCGATAGCGGCCGGCTAGGCCGATGGCGCCGCGGACCAGGCTGCGGATTCCGCAAGCGCCTGACGGTACTGCCGCAGGTTGTAGAGCAGCAGGACGATGGCCAGCGTCCCGGCGAGGGCGGATACGCAGGCAACCGAGTACCGCAGGGCCGACGTGTCGCGAAACACGTAGTCGGTGAATAGCGCGATTCCGGTCGGCCCCACGGTCAGGCCGAAAACGTTGACGACCAGGTAATACATGGCGGATGCCTGCGCGCGCATCTGGTTGGGTGTGGCGGTCATGAGTGCGGTCAACCCGCAGGCGGTGGCGGCCGTCGTACCTACGGAGGCGGGCACGAGCATGACGATGGCCAGCCAGGGCGAAGGCATCAGCGCGGTGGCGATGGAACCTGCGATACCCACGACCATGAAACACAACGCCGAGCGCATCTGCGCGTCCTCGTAACCCTGTGCCGTCAACCGCTCGCTGAGCCAGGCCGCACCGAATGCGGAGATCGGACCGGCCGCCAGTACCACGATGCCGTAGGCCAGACCGATATCGGCGATATTCCAGCCCCAGGTACGGATGAACATGGTCGGGACCCAGGCGAACAACCCATAGGCCAGGATGGCGACGGTCGACATGCCAAGAAAATGGCTGCCGTACATACGCCATCGGCCGCCCAGAAAACTCAGTACGGCGCGCAGCGACAGGTGAGCGCTCGCTCCGCCGTCTCCCGGCAGACGTTCACGGCGTGCCGGTTCGCGCACGGTCGCCATCAATGCAGCCATGAGCAGGCCAGGCAGGCCGACGATCAGGAACACGGTCTGCCAGGCGAACAACTCGCCGATGACTGGCAGGGTGACCGGTGGGGCATGCATCACATGCGCGACGATCTGACCGCCGAGAATCATTGCCAGTCCCGTCCCAAGCGAGATGCCCATGTTGTACACGGCGATTGCCCGTACCCGTGTGTGCTTGGGGAAATAGTCGCTGATCATGGAGAGTGCGCTGGGGCTGAGTGCACCTTCACCCACGCCCACACCCACACGCGCCAGGAACAGCTGCGCATAGTTGCGCGTGATACCGCATGCGGCTGTCATCAGGCACCAGATGGTGATGCCGGCGGCGATGATCCCGCGCCGGCTGTAGCGGTCGGCGAGCCGTGCAATCGGTACACCGAGCAGGGTATAGAACACGGCGAATGCCAGTCCGATGAGCAGGCTCACCTGGGTGTCGCTGATCGCCAGATCGTTCCGAATGGGTTCGATCATCAGGGCCATGACCTGGCGATCGATGAAGGAGACGGTATAGGTCAGGGTCAGGACGCTTACGACATACCAACCATGCAGCCCCGACGGATAGCCGGAATCGTTCGTGTTCGCTGGCGCGCTCAGTGTCATCACTACCCCCTAGCTCATCATTTCTGTAACATCGCTAACTAAGATAACCCCAATGGGTGGGTTAGCACAGCCCGGCGCATCCGGCCGGGTCGCGCGCCCGCCTTGCGACCCGACCCGACCCAAAACGGCGGGGCGGGCGGGACCGGGTGAGGAGTGGCCGGCGGACTTACGTCGTGGCACACTGGGCATTGCTGCAATGGAAGCATTGAGGGCTCTTTGAAGCGTTCATCGAAAAACACTAAGGCAGTTGGCACGCGTCCCCGCAGCGGTGTGACCCGACCTGTGCACGCTCCAAAACTCTCTCACCTGGTCGCCGAACGGCTGCGGGAGCAGATCGCGCACGGCGAATTGACTGCCGGTGATTCGCTACCCTCTGAAACCGAGCTGCTGACCCAGTTCGGGATTTCACGTCCGACCTTGCGCGAAGCGCTGCGGGTACTGGAATCCGAGAGCCTGATCCGCCTGGGGCGTGGCGCACGATCCGGTGCCACGGTACTGGGGCCCTCGGTCGAGGCCGCCGCCCGGCATAGTGCCATGTACCTGGCCAGCCACGGCACGACGCTCGCGGAGATACACCAGGTCCGCATGCTTATCGAGCCTTCTCTGGCGGCCATCCTTGCCCAACGCGCCAAGAAGGATCACATCAAGGCCTTGCAGCAGTGCGTCGATGCGCAGCAGGAAGGCCTGGCCAACAAGGACTATGCGGCCGTCATCGCCGCGGTCATGAGTTTTCATTCCGTCATGGTGCGATCTTCGGAGAACCGTGCGCTCGGCTTGTTGTCGGGAGTGCTGCAGGAAATCTCCCTCAAGGTCTACCCACGCATGCTGGTGGCCGGCAGCGCCGGCGAACAACAGGCCGTGCGTCGCAGGACCGAGCAGTCGGCGGCCGCTCATCGCGACCTGCTCGAGCTCATCACTCATAGCAAGTCCGGCGATGCCGAAGCCTTCTGGCGGGAATATATGAGGGATACGGACTCCTTCCTCACCCGTACCGGGTTGGGCAAGCTTCAGGTGCAGCTGCGCGAAGGATGACGCACGACGGTCGCCTGGACGACCGTCACAGGGGTTTGGTGGCGCTGATCACGGTCCACGGAAACCGCCATGCACTCGTATTGGCCGGATCCACGCCCGGTGCCTCGCTGAAGGGCTCTATCCGTACCTCCTGGAAGCCTATTCCATCCAGCAGCTTGGGCAGATCCAGTTCCGCCAAGGGTTGCATGAAAGGTTCGTTATTGCGGCGGCCATGACCGTAGTGCATGAAGCGCGCGAAAGCATCGGCGAAACGATAGAAATCCAGGTGCACCATGCGCCCACCCGGTTCGAGCAGCCGAAATGCCTCGGCAAAGACCCGCTGCAGCGGCTCGGCCGGAGTTTCGTGCAACAGCATGGTCGAGGTGACCAGGTCGTAGGACGCATCCGGAAGGTTGGTGGCTGCCGCGTCGCGTTGACTGAATCGTACGTTCGTGGCACCCGCTTCTTTTGCCGTACGCGCCGCCAAGCGCAGGCAGGGGGCAGCCAGGTCGAAGCCATGCACCTGTGCGGACGGAAATTTCAGTGCGAAAGGCAAGGTGCTCTTGCCAAAGCCACAGGCCATATCCAGCACCCGGTGTGGCTCGCCCGCTTCGGCTATCAGATCCGTGAACCGTGTATGCAGATCGCCATGCGACGCACCGAGCAGTGGGGTCGTGGTGCGCGCCCCCCGCTCGTAGACGTAGCCTGCGACCTCATCCGACCAGACGCCGCCTGGATGTTGGTGAATGTCCACCCGAGTGTAGTAGGCGGGCAAGGCCAGCTTCGGATCGAGCTCCAGCATCGAATCATCCGCCGTGGCAAGTTTGCCACTGAGTTCTGTCCGGCGTTCTCCGTAGTAGCGCGCCAAGCCGTACTGCCCGGCATATTTCAAGCGTTGCAGGTGCCGCTCCAGCCATGCGAAATACTGGTAGCTGGTCAGATCCTCGATCAGATCCGCGACATCGCCGACAGATCGCGGGGTCACGTCAGCCGCCCGGGCGGCAGCGCTGTATTCAGCGCGTAGCTGCCGATACAGATCCGTGGTCCAGAAATTCTTGGCAGCCAACAGGAACCGCTGTGCGGCTTCGAAAGAACGATCGTCCATCACGCACCCCGCCGTTTGCCGTTCTTCAGTGAAAACATGCCACTCACCCCGGCTGCCTGCTGCTCGGCCAACAAGGGCTGCAACAGCTCGCGCACGAAATCGGCAGCATCCTTGGCCCCGGCAGCGTGCTCCGCGTCGGATGGAGCACGCCGGAGTGTGTCGCCATCGAGATGACCTTCGCGTTCCAGCTGTGTTTCCAGCGCCCGCACGCGATCACGCAGCACGTAATGATCAGTCGCGAGCGTCATGAACATGGCCAGCAGCCGATCGATGGCAGGATCGTCGAAAAAGACCTGTTCGGGACGCCGCGCCTCGGCGTTGGATGCGTTCATGAGCGAAGGCCTGAATGACCGGGGTACGCCATTATACGACGTCCGGCCAACTTATCAAACTAAGTTATCTTAGTTGTAGACGGCGGCTGCGACTCCGCGCAAGAGCCGTCCCTGGCTCCGGGTGGCGCGTCCGATCAGTTCACATAGGTAGGCGCCTCGATCGGCGCGGGGGCATCGGTCCAGCGAGTGCCCTTGGCGTAGGTCACTTCGAGCCACACCACGCCCCCCTGGCTGGCGGCGCCTTCGCTCAGGCCGAAGATGGCCATGGGCGGACGCTCCACGAAAAAGTGCTTGCTCAGGGTGTACTTCTGCGCGTTCTTGCCGGGTGCGGACTGCGCCTGGATGGCAAGGTCGCCATTGATGACGAAGTTCATCTGATGCGCTTGCTTATAGTAGTACGGACGAAAGCGCGGTGGTGTCTTTGCGCCCGCCTCCAGATACCACATGGTGGCGCGAAAGCCATGCGAGGGATCGTCGACCAGATACTTGACGTTCAACCCTGGATCGCCTTCGACCGGCTGCCAGGGCATTTTCTCCAGCGTGTCGATGATGCGCGGCGTAGACCAATGCAGGATCTTCTTGTAGTCCGGGTTGTATTTCATACCCTGTCCGGTGGGGTTTGCCCGCACCGCCGGATCGACCGTGAAAGTGTTGGCGCCGACGTTCGATTCCTCCATGATCAGGATGATTGCCCCGATCTGGGACGCCATGAACTTCTGCCGGTTCTTCTCGCCGCCGTGCAGACTGTGCGGCGGGCGGCTCAGAAAATTGCCTTCGCGAAAGCGTTGCAATGGACCGGATACCTGGTCAGGGGTGGTGGACTCGTTGTTGGTGAAGTCGCCCGCGATGTTATAGGCCCACTCATGGAACTCGTGATAGTGCACGTACGCCCCCTCGGCTCCGGGCGGCACATAAAGGATGCGCAGCGCACCGTCGTCGTTTGGCGCCTGGAACAGCGTTTTCGTTCCCCATCCTGACCCAGGCCGCGGCGCGGCGATCGGCATACGTTCGGTGTCCAGTACGCGAATCGACGCATAAGGTGCGCCGGCGGTGGAGCGCTGTTCGTATGAACCGACGTCCGCCTTGGCGCAACCGGCGATTCCGAGTACCGCCAATAGCGCCGTTGCCGTCGAGGCAGCGCTGGACGTGATTCTAGTCGTGCTGGTCATCGAGACATTCATCGGGTTTCCCCCTCCGGGTTGAGCAACGGATAACTATGATTATTAAGTTATCTATGTGTAAATGAGAATGACCCGCCGTCGCGCGGCATGTCAAGCAGGAGATGGCTGCTACTTGCTGCCTCGGCTTCGGTCCGCCGCAGAGCCAGTCTCGATCAATTCATAGAGTTCGCCTGCCGGACCACGCGCAGCAGCCACCCGCCGTCCCTTGTAGGGTGCCTCAGTGACTACGCGCGGTGCGGCCAGCAATGAAATACCCGTGCTTTCCAGTGATTCCACTTCGAACCCGACCATGGCGATGGCCGGTGGCAGTTCGCCGGTGCGGGTCGGGCGCTTGATCGCATTGGCGGGATATCCATCGATCTCGATCGAGAACTGAGGCGAAATGCGCGCCATGGATATCGGATGGGTCGTCTCCAGATCGAACCCATATGCCTTGTTGAGCACAGTCATCCTTGCCTTCGACGGGGTGTTCACGGAGAGACCGACGGTTTCGGAATAGAAGTTGCGCATGGTCTGCAGATCGGGCCCGCCGACGATCATGATGAAAGGCCGGTCGACAAACGTTTGCGCGCTGGAGCGTGATGCCATCGACGAGGGGATTCTGGTCAGGTACAGCACTTCCGAG
>Ga0182745_1000964_pt1 | contig 29218 bp, 20 predicted proteins | sample eDN3rd30CKraftBY_FD_128523 | JGI IMG/M metagenome (GOLD analysis project Ga0182745, IMG submission 128523) | Enriched backyard soil microbial communities from Emeryville, California, USA - eDNA 3rd pass 30_C Kraft BY (version 2) (version 2) | ecosystem: Environmental > Terrestrial > Soil >... | reverse complement strand
TGGGCATGACCCTGGAAGCGCTGCGCAGCGCGCTGACCCAGGCCAACGTCAACGCGCCCAAGGGCTCGCTCAACGGCAAGACCCAGAGCTACACGCTGTCCACCAACGACCAGCTCGACGACGCGGCGGCCTACAACGACGTCATCGTGCGCTACCAGAACGGCGCGCCGGTGCGGCTGCGCGACGTCGCCAAGGTGGTCGACGGGGTGGAGAACGACCAGATCGCCGCCTGGGCCGACGGCAAGCCGGCGGTGCTGCTGGAAGTACGGCGCCAGCCCGGCGCCAACATCGTCAGGACGGTGCAGAACATCCGCCAGATCCTGCCCGGCCTGCAGGCCATGCTGCCGGCCGACGTGAAGCTGGACGTGTTCTCCGACCGCACCGTCACCATCCGTGCCTCGGTGCACGACGTGCAGTTCACCCTGATCCTGACCATCTGCCTGGTGGTCGCGGTGATCTTCGTGTTCCTGCGCCGGCTGTGGGCGACGGTGATCCCGTCGGTGGCGGTGCCGCTGTCGTTGCTGGGCACCTTCGGGGTGATGGCCTTCGCCGGCATGTCGCTGGACAACCTGTCGCTGATGGCGCTGACCGTGGCCACCGGCTTCGTGGTCGACGATGCGATCGTGATGATCGAGAACATCGTGCGCTACATCGAGCAGGGCAAGGACGGCCAGGAAGCGGCCGAGACCGGCGCGAAGGAAATCGGTTTTACCGTCTTGTCGCTGACGGTGTCGCTGATCGCGGTGTTCCTGCCGCTGATCCTGATGCCGGGCGTCACCGGCCGCCTGTTCCACGAGTTCGCGTGGGTGCTGACGATCGCGGTGTCGATCTCGATGCTGATCTCGCTGACGCTGACGCCGATGATGTGCGCCTACCTGCTCAAGCCCGACGCCCTGCCCGAGGGCGATGATGCCCACGAACGGGCCGCCGCGCAGGGCAAGGCCACGGCGTGGTCGAAGCTGGTGCACCTCTACGAGCACAGCCTGGACTGGGTGCTGCGCCACCAGCGCCTGACCCTGGGCATCGCACTGGGCTCGGTGGCGCTGACCGTGCTGCTGTACATCGCGATACCCAAAGGCCTGCTGCCCGACCAGGACACCGGCATGGTCACCGGCGTGGTGATCGCCGACCAGAACGTGGCCTTCGAGCAGATGCAGCAGCGCACCCGTGCCGTGGCCGAGGCTCTGCGCCACGACGAAGCGGTCAGCGGCGTGGCCGCCTACATCGGCGCCGGCACGATGAACCCCACGCTCAACCAGGGCCAGCTCAGCATCGTGCTCAAGGATCGCGGCGAGCGTGGCAGCCTCGACGCCATCCTGCCGCGGCTGCAGGCCGCCGCCGCGCACATCCCCGGCATCGCGCTGTACCTGAAGCCGGTGCAGGACGTGACCCTGGACACGCGCGTGGCCGCCACCGCCTACCAGTTCTCGCTGTCGGACATGGACGGCGCCGAGCTGGCCGAGCAGACCGCGCGCGTCACCGACGCGCTGCGCCGCCTGCCGGCGCTGGCCGACGTCGACAACAACCTCGCCAACCACGGCCGCGCCCTGCACGTGGAGGTGGACCGCGACAAGGCCAGCCGCTACGGCGTGCCGATGCAGACCATCGACGACACTCTGTACGACGCCTACGGCCAGCGCCAGATATCGACCATCTTCACCCAGCTCAACCAGTACCGCGTGGTGCTGGAGGTGGCGCCGGAATTCCGCACCTCCGACGCGCTGATGAACCAGCTGGCGATCGGCAGCAACGGCAGCGGCGCGCTGACCGGCAGCAACGCCACCACGCTGGGCCAGGTGACCTCGAGCAACTCCTCCACCGCCACCGGCATCGGCAACGCCAATACCGGCATCGCGCTGGGCGCCGGCGGCAGCATCCCGCTGTCGGCGATTGCCAGCGCCACGCCGGGCACCGCGCCGCTGATCGTCAGCCACCAGCAGCAGCTGCCGTCGGCGACGATCTCCTTCAACCTCGCGCCCGGCTATTCGCTGTCCGAGGGCGTGGCGGCGATCAACGAGGCGGTGGCCGCGCTGCAGCTGCCCGAGCAGATGCAGGCGCAGTTCATCGGCACCGCCGCCGAGTTCTCCAGCAGCCAGGGCGACGTGGTGATGCTGCTGCTGGCCGCCATCGCGGTGATCTACATCGTGCTGGGCGTGCTCTACGAGAGCTGGATCCACCCGCTGACCATCATCTCCACGCTGCCGCCGGCCGGGGTCGGCGCGCTGCTGGCGCTGTACCTGTGCGGCATGAGCCTGTCGGTGGACGGCATCGTCGGCATCGTGCTGCTGATCGGCATCGTCAAGAAGAACGCGATCATGATGATCGACTTCGCGCTGGACGCGCAGCGCGCCGGCATGAACGCCTTCGACGCGATCCACCGCGCCTGCCTGCTGCGCTTCCGCCCGATCATGATGACCACCGCCGCGGCCATGCTCGGCGCGCTGCCGCTGGCGCTGGGCACCGGCATCGGCTCGGAGCTGCGGCGGCCGCTGGGCGTGGCCATCGTCGGCGGCCTGCTGCTGTCGCAGCTGGTGACGCTGTACACCACGCCGGTGATCTACCTGTACTTCGAGCGGTTCTCCGGATGGGCCGCGCGGCGCCGCGAGCAGCGTGCCGCGGCGCGCCTGCACGCGGCCCGCTGAGGCACACGGCATGAACCTCTCCGCGCCCTTCATCAAGCGCCCGATCGGCATCAGCCTGCTGGCCATCGGCCTGTTCTTCGCCGGCCTGCTCTGCTACCTGCGCCTGGGCGTGGCCGCGTTGCCGAACCTGACCATCCCGGTGATCTTCGTGCAGGCCAGCAACATCGGCGCCGACGCCAACACGATGGCGTCCACCGTCACCGCGCCGCTGGAGCGCCACCTCGGCCAGGTGCCGGGCATCAGCACCATGCGTTCCAGCAGCAGCGACGGCCGCAGCATGGTGTTCCTGATGTTCGACACCAGCCGCGACATCGACTCGGCGGCGCAGGACGTGCAGGCCGCGATCAACGCGGCGATGGCCGACCTGCCGGCCGGCATCGGCACGCCCACCTACCAGAAGGCCAACCCCAACGACGACCCGGTGATCGCGCTGGCGCTGACCTCGGACACGCAGTCGGTGGCCGAACTGTACAACCTGGCCGACTCGCTGCTGGCGCAGCGCCTGCGGCAGCTGCCCGGGGTGTCGCAGGTGGACATCGCCGGCGCCTCCACGCCGGCGGTGCGGGTGGACCTCAACCTGCGCGCGATGACCGCGCTGGGGCTGAGCCCGGACGACCTGCGCAACGCCATGCGCGCGGCCAACGTCGCCTCGCCGCTGGGCTTCCTCGACGACGGCCGCAGCCAGACCGCCATCGTCCTCAACGACCAGGTGCGCAAGGCCGCCGACTTCGCCAACATCGCCATCGCCAGCCACGACGGCGCGGTGGTGCGGCTGCGGGACATCGCCAGCGTCTACGACGGCCAGCAGGACGCGTTCCAGGCGGCGTGGTTCAACGGCCAGCGCGGCGTGCTGATGTATGTGTACCTGCGCGGCGGCGACAACCTGGTGGCGACGGTCGACCGGGTCAAGGCGGCCATTCCCGCGCTGTCCGGCTACCTCGACGCCGGCACCACGCTCACGCCCTACTTCGACCGCACCCCGACCATCCGCGCCTCGCTGGCCGAGGTGCAGATCACGCTGATGATCAGCCTGGCGATGGTGGTGCTGACCATGGCGCTGTTCCTGCGCCGGCTGGCGCCGACGCTGATCGCCGCGCTCACCGTGCCGCTGTCGCTGGCCGGCGCGGCGCTGGTGATGACCGCGCTGGGCTTCACCCTCAACAACCTGACCCTGCTGGCGCTGGTGATCGCCATTGGCTTTGTCGTCGACGATGCCATCGTGGTGATCGAGAACATCATGCGCCACCTGGACGACGGCATGCCGCGGATGCAGGCGGCGATGGCCGGCGCGCGCGAGATCGGCTTCACCATCGTCTCGATCACCGCCTCGCTGGTCGCGGTGTTCCTGCCGATCATATTCGCCCAGGGCATGCTCGGCGCATTCTTCCGCGAGTTCACGCTGACGCTGGTGGCCGCGATCATGGTTTCGGCCGTCGTCTCGCTGACCCTGACCCCGGCGCTGTGCGCGCGCTTCCTGCAACCGCACGAGGCGCACGTGCGCGAATCGCGCCTGCACCGGCTGCTCGACCGCGCGCACGCAGGCATGCTCCGCGCCTACACCGTGGCGCTGGATTTCTCGCTGCGCCACGCGCTGCTGCTGGCACTGACCCCGCTGCTGCTGATCGTGGCCACCTTCTACCTCGCCGGTGCGGTCGGCAAGGGCAGTTTCCCCGAGCAGGACACCGGCCTGATCTGGGGCCGCGCCAGTTCCGCGGCCACCGTTTCGTTCGCGGAAATGAGCGAGCGCCAGCGCCGGCTGAGCGACATGATGCTGGCCGACCCGGCGGTGAAGATGGTCGGCACCCGGCTCGGCGCCGGCCGCCAGGGCAGCAGCGCGCAGTTCAACATCGAGCTGAAGACCGTGGCCGAGGGCCGCCGCGAACCGACCGGCACGGTGGTCGCGCGGCTGAGCGCCAAGGCCGCGCAGTTCCCCGACCTCGACGTGCGTCTGCGCGCGATCCAGGACCTGCCCTCCGACGGCGGCGGTGGCGGCCAGGGCGCGCAGAACCGCGTCACCCTGCAGGGCAACGACGGCGGGCAGCTGGCCGAATGGCTGCCGAAGGTGGTGGCCGCGCTGAAGCAGAACCCGAAGCTGCGCGACGTCGGCTCGGACGTGGACAAGGGCGGGCTGATGCAGAAGATCGTCATCGACCGCGACAAGGCCTCGCGGCTGGGCGTGAGCATCGGCGCGGTCGATGGCGCGCTGTACGGCGCCTTCGGCCAGCGGCAGATTTCCACCATCTACGCCGATCTCAACCAGTACGGCGTGGTGGTCAACGCGCTGCCGGGGCAGACCGGCAGCCCCGCCGCCATCGAGGACCTGTACGTGGCCTCCAGCAGCGGACAGATGGTGCCGCTGACCGCCTTCGCCCACCAGGAGCCGGGGCTGGCGCCGTCGCAGGTGACCCACCAGAACCAGTACACGGTGATGGACCTGAGCTACAACCTCGCCCCGGGCGTGAGCAGCGGCGAGGGCGATGCCATCGTCAAGTCGGTGATCGAGGGCCTGCGCATGCCCGGCGACATCCGCCAGGCCGCCCCCGGCGGCTTCCGCCAGGCGCTGGACCCGACTTCGATGCTGATGCTGGTCATCGCCGCCATCGCCACGGTCTACATCGTGCTGGGCATGCTCTACGAGAACCTGGTGCACCCGGTGACGATCCTGTCCACGCTACCGGCCGCGGGCATGGGCGCGCTGCTGGCGTTGTGGATGACCGGCACCGACCTGTCGGTGATCTCGATGATCGCGCTGGTGCTGCTGATCGGCATCGTCAAGAAGAACGCGATCATGATGATCGACTTCGCGCTGGTGGCGCAGCGCGAGCACGGCAAGAGCTCGGCCGAGGCGGTGCGCGAGGCCAGCATCGTGCGTTTCCGCCCGATCATGATGACCACGATGGTGGCGATCCTGGCGGCGCTGCCGCTGGCGATCGGGCTGGGCGAGGGTTCGGAGCTGCGGCGCCCGCTGGGCATCGCGATGATCGGCGGCCTGCTGATCTCGCAGAGCCTGACGCTGCTGAGCACGCCGGCGCTGTACGTGATCTTCTCGTGCCTGCAGCAGCATTGGCGCGGCTGGCGGGCGCGGCGCAGGGCACACCGCCAGCAACGCACCACCCGGGCCACCCCGTAGCGGCGGGGCTCGCCCCGCTGGCTGTTGCTGTTGCTGTTGCTGTTGCTGTTGCTGTTGCTGTTGCTGTTGCCAGAGATTTTGCTTTGGCTCCTGCGCTTTTGACTTTCCGGGTTCCCTTTCGCAGCGACGGAGCCGACGGACAAGACCCCGCAGGGGCGACGTGCACGGATGCACGTCGTTTTTCGACGAGACAGGGATGTCTCGTCGAAAAATTCCGGCGGCGGAGTGGACCCGCGGCACGTAGTGCCGTGGGCGCGGAGGCAGGGCGTGGTTTCTCTTGGTTACCTTCTCTTTGCACGAGCAAAGAGAAGTAACTCGCTTCCCGAAAGGGGAGCGAAAGCCTTTGCCATTGATTGTTTTCCCAAACGAGGAGAAGCAACGGCAAGAATCAAAGCCGGAGCTTGAAAGCAGAGCTTTCACTCCTGCTTCGCAGGAGCGAGTCACTTTGACCAGCCATTCGGCTGTTGAAAAAGCGCCTCTTTGCTTGTGCAAAGAAAAGTAACCAAAAGAAAACACAGCCGGGACGCGAGCCGATGCGGCTGCGCCGCATCGGTCCCCTGCGCTCCTCGCGGGCCGGGGGGACGGCGCACAACTCGCTGCGCTCAGACACGTGCGCCTCTTCGCCCCCCGTCCCGCTGCGGTGCTCGGCTCGCTTTACGGCAGGGAGGTCAAAAGCCGAAGCAACAGCCAAAGCCAAGGCAACAGCCAGCGGGGCAAGCCTCGCTGCTACGGGGCGGCAGAGCCTCGTAGGTGCCGGGCTTGCCCGGCACGGCTCTTGCCACCACGAATCACATCGCCAACTGCGCCAGCGACTGCGCCTGCATGCGCTCGTAAATCGCGAACTCGTCGGCTACCGGCGCGTCCAGTGCCTGCTCGAACGCATCGCGGTTGGCGCGGGCGGCATAGGCGCGCTGTTCCTCGCCGCCGAGGTTGGACTGGAAGATGCCCGCGGCGCTGACCGGCAGGAAATCCTCGTAGATGATCGGCTCGGCCACCGCCAGTCCGCGCTCGATCAGCACCTCGGCCGGCAACGCACGTTCGGTGGCCGGCGCGGCACGGCCGGCATCGGTCAGCACATAGCGGTAGTAGCCCAACCCCTCACGGCGCAGGGTGGTGTGGTCGTCCGGGAAGCTCGTGAACGCCGCTTGCAGGCGCTGGGCGTAATCGTCGCCAGCGCTGCCCGCGCCCTCGCGCGCCTGCGCCAGCAGCGTGTCGTACAGCGCGCGGCCCTTCGGGGTGAGGGCCAGGCCGCGCTGCTCGATCTCGCCGAAGCGCGCGGTGTGGGTGCCGGCGGCGTTGTCCGCGCCCGACGGGAAATGCACCAGTTCCTCCAGCGCCTTGAAGCTGGTCTGACGCAGCAGGATCGGGCATTCGCGGCGCGGCGGGCCTTCGATCACCGCCTTGGCGGCGATGCCGCGCGCACGCATCGCCGCCTGCGCCGCGTCGATGTCCAGCGTGCGCGGGGTCAGGTGGTTGATGTGCGGGCCGCGGAAGCTGACCACGTCGGCCACCAGCCGGTGCGCGGCGTGCAGGGCGTGGTAGGTGTCCAGCGACACGGTGGCGGCGTTGTGCCAGCGGAAGGTTTCCAGCGCCTCGACCACGAAGCGCCAGGCATCCTCTTCGCCCAACCCGCCGTCGCGCTCGCACTGCTCGATCAGTTGCAATGCGCCGGGGGTGAAGATGTTGCGGCGGGAAAGAATGTCGGCCGCCTGCGCGCGCAGCGCCTCGTCCTCGATCAGCTCCAGCCGCAGCAGCGAAGTGAACACGCGGAACGGGTTGCGCATCAGTGCTTCGCCATCGACCGGGCGGAACGCGGTGGAATGCACCGGCACGCCGGCCACGGACAGGTCGTAGTAACCCACCGGCTGCATGCCCATCACCGCGAACAGCCGCCGCAGCGTGGCCAGCTCCTGCGCGGTGCCGACGCGGATCGCGCCATGCCGTTCCACGTCCAGCCGCTCGCGCTCGCCGCTGCGCTGCATCCGCTCGGCCAGTTGCGGTTGGTCGTCCAGCACGCGGTCGTTGATCTCGCCGACCAGCTCCACCAGCGTGCCGTACAGCGGCACCTCGGTGCGGTACATGTGCGACATCGACTGCGAGAACAGGCTGCGGATGTGGTCGGGCGAAACGAAACGGTCGGCGGTCATGTCGGGGCGCGCGGGCGCGGTGGCGGGAAAGCCGCCATTTTCGCCCGGATGCGGGGTCTCCAGCCATTTCCGGAGAAATGGCCCCGAAGAATGAGGCCCGTGCAACGGGTAGGTCGGGGCTACGCCCCCGACGCACGGGATACGGGAGCGCCCGGTGTCGGGGATGTAACCCCGACCTACGGAGGCTTCTCCCTTCGGGAGAAGGTGCCCACTCGCGCAGGCAGGATGCCGAAGCGGACGGCGAAGCCGGCCCGAAGGGCATGCCGCAGGAGCGGCATGCAAGGGCGGATGAGGGGCGAGCGAGGCCCAGATGGTTCAACCATCATCGACTTCGCTCGCCCCTCACCCCAACCCCTCTCCCGGCGGGAGGGGGGCTTCAATCTCGGCGGGCGGCGGCGTCACGCCTGGCGCGGTCACCGAGCTGGCGCTGCAGCAGCGGGTCGAGCCGGATCGGCCGGTCCCAGTGGTCGTAGCTGGCCACCAGCGCATGCCGCACCGCGCGCCAATGCAGGTTGTCGGGCGCCACCGGCAGTGTCTGCACCACGGCTTTCCAGCCCTCGTCCGGATGCTGCGCACGCGCGCGCACCGGCTCGCGGCAACTGGTGCCGATGGCCTTGCCCCAGAAACAGGCGAACCAGACGTCGGCAGCCGCCCAGCCGTGCTGCCGCATCAGCGCTTCGGGATAGCCGCGCCGCGCGCCGCCGTAGCGCACCAGTTCGTCGACGAAGGCTTCCGGGTAGCGCTCGGCATAGCGGTTGACATCGGCCAGTTGCCGGTCGAGCCAGGCATCGCCGGTGCCGGGGACATAGGCGGCGCCTTCGTCCGATGGCGTGGCCTCGCTGGTGGACTGCCCCAACGCCGGTAACGCGGTTGCGCCGCACAGCAGCAACACGGCAAGCAGCGCGTGGCGTGCTGCTGCCCCTGCTCGCGGCGCACGCGCGTTCACGCGGTTCCGGCCTCGATGGCGGCCACCGCCTGCGGCCATTGCCATGCGGTATCGGCCAGGCGCAGGCGCGGCTCGTCGGCCGATACGCCGTGCTCGGCCTCGTGCGCCCAGGTCACCGCATAGGGCGTGTGCACGCCCCAGCCGCCCAGCGCCAGCACCGGTTCGATGTCCGAGCGCAGCGAGTTGCCGACCATCACGAAGCGCTCGGCCGGCAGGTCGAACTCGGCCAGCACCCGCGCGTAGGTCTGCGGGTCCTTCTCCGAGACGATCTCGATCCGCGGGAACAGGTCGCGCAGCCCGGAGCGCTCGATCTTCTGCTCCTGGTGGAACAAATCGCCCTTGGTGATCAGCACCACCGGCCAGCGCGCGGCGATGGCGGCCACCGCCTCGCGCACGCCATCGATGACCTCGACCGGATGTTGCAGGGTGCGGCGGCCGATCTCGACGATCTCGTGCAGGTGGCGCGCGGAAATGCGCTCGCCGGTCAGCTCGATGGCGGCCTCGATCATCGACAGGGTCATGCCCTTGGCGCCGTAGCCGAACACCGCCAGGTTGCGCCGCTCCACCTTGAGCAGGTGCCGGGCGGTGCCGGCGTCGTGCAGGTCGATGTAGTGGCCGAGGATGGATTCGAAGTCCTGCTCGGCACGGCGGTAATAGTCTTCGCTCTTCCAGAGCGTGTCGTCGCCGTCGAAGCCGACCAGGCCGATGGCGGAAGCGGTGTTCGGGGAAGTCATGCGCGCAGGATAGCAACCTGCCGCGGCCGGAGGGAGCGGCCCGCGGCCGCTCCCTCCGGTTCAATGCATGGATGCGCCGGCGCGCGGTTCAGCGCTGCTGCGCGGCGGTATAGGCGCGGTATTCGTCGGTCGTCAGCTTGCCGTCCTTGTCTGCGTCGGCGGCGTCGAAGACCGACGCCAGGCCGGCGTGGGCCTGCGACTCGGCGCGGCTGATGGCGCCGTCGCCATCGGTATCCAGGCTCTCCCACGACTGGTCGCCGGATGCAGCGGCCGCGGCATCGGCGGCGGTGCCCTGCTGCGCCTGCGTCGCCGGGTCCTGGGTCTGCGGCTGCGGTTCCGGCTGGGTCTGCTGGGCGAAGGCCGGCATGGCCAGCATGGCACCGGCGGCGGCAACGAGGGCGAACAACGGGTTGCGGTTGCGAACGGTCATCGGATGTTTCCTCCTGCGATTCGGGGTGCGCGGTGATTCCGCACGGCTCCACCCTCGCAAGCCCGCCCTGAACTCCGTTTGTGGCGGAAATCCGCGGCGAATGCATCGTTAACCCTTGCCGCGGCGGGATCGGTTACGGCACTGGTTAGGCCGACGTGAGCGGCCGGTGAGGCGCGCATTCGGGCGTTCCATCCATGAACCCGCCACCGCCCGGAAGCGGCGTTCAATCGCCGCCGATGTCACCTTCCCGCGTCACCTGCGAACTGAACGCCCGCCATCCCAGCCCCACGCCGACCAGTGCGCCGACCACTTCCAGCACGACGCGCGTGCCCAGTTGGTCCGGATCGTGGATGCTCGCCAGCGCCAGCCGTGCGTAAAGCGGCGACTCCAGCCGCACCATGCCCAGCGAGAACATCTTCCAGATGTCCACGCCGGCGCCGATGGCGACGGCAGCCAGGCAGGCCCAGCCGATGGCGTGGCCCTGCGACAGCCCGATGCGGCGGCAGACCTGCCACCACAGCATGAACACCACGAAGCCGACCGCCAGCGCGATCAGGGCGGCTTCCAGCGAGCCGAGCAGGCCGTAGTGCAGTTGCAGGTTCATCGGGTACCGGTCGTTGGCGGGAGGCCCGCAGTGTATCCGGGCCGCGCCGGCGGCACGGCTCAGCGTACCGGGAAGTCGTAGGCGGTGCCGGGCGTCGGCTCCGGCTGGAAGGTGTAGTGCCACCATTCCATCGGGTAGTTGGCGAAGCCTTCGGCACGCATCGCCTCCAGCAGGCGCTGCCGGTTGCGGCGCTGCGACGGGGTGATCTCCACGCTGTCGGTGTGGGCCAGCGGGTCGAAGCGGTCGAAGCCGGTGCCCATGTCCCGTTCCACGCAGGTGCCGCCACGGCAGTCGAGCAGGCCCAGGTCGACGGTGGCGCCGCGGCTGTGGCCGGAATGCGCGGCGATGTAGCCCTGCTCCACCAGCAGGCCCTTGTCGATGTTCGGGTAGTAGCGGGCCTTGGCCAGCTGGTCGGCGGGGTCGTCGACCCAGCGCATGAACGACTGCACCGCACGCACCGGGCGGTAGCAGTCGTACAGGCGCAGCGCGTGGCCCTGCGCCTGCAGCCGGCGCTGCACCCGCGCCAGCGCCAGCGCGGCCGCGGCATGCAGGTAGCAGCGCGGCGCCTCGTAGCCGGGCACCGGGCGACCGGTGAAGTTGTCGCTGCCGGCATAGCGCATGTCCGGCACGAAGCCCGGCGCCAGCGTGGCGACGTCGAGCATGCCGGCCTGCGCCGGGTCGGACGCCGTCGATATCGTCGGCGCGTCACCGGCTGCCGCGCCTGCCGGGATCAGCAACGACGCGGCGATCACGACCATGTGCCGGAGCGGATGGACCATGTGGCGATCTCAGCGCCTGCCGGCGTCGGCCGCCAGCGCGTGCAGGATGCGCAGGTCCTCGGCATCCAGTTCGCCACCATCCAGGCCGCGGAAATGGTTGCGGAAGGCGCGCACGGTGGCTTCGCGGTCGTCGAGCGGGTAGCCGACCAGCCGCAGCGCCGCCCACGGGTCGAAACCGTCCGGCGCCGGCGGCGCATCGGCCGCCGGCCAGCGGCCGAAGCCGGCCTCGGCCAGCCGCCGCCACGGGAACAGCGGGCCCGGGTCGATCTTGCGGGTGGGCGCGAAATCCTGATGGCCGACCACCTGCGTGCGCGGGATGCGCAGGCGCGTGCACAGGTCATCCAGCAGCACCAGCAGGCTGTCGATCTGCGCCTGGGCGAACGGCGAGCGGCCGTCGTTGTCCAGCTCGATGCCGATCGAGGCGGAATTGATGTCGGTGATCGTGCCCCAGCTGCCGGCGCCACCGTGCCAGGCGCGCCGTTCGTCGCTGACCAGCTGGTAGCGCTGGCCATCGCGGCCGATCAGGTAGTGCGCGCTGACCGGGCCGCCGCTGTTGCGGCTGCGCAGCGTGTCCAGGCTGCGCTGCACCGAGTCCTGCTCGGTGTAGTGGATGACGATCAGCACCGGCCGGCGCAGGTCGTGATTCGGCGAGGGCACCCAGGTGGCCAGCGGGTTGCGCGCGGGTACGTGGCCGCAACCGGCCAGCAGCGCGGTGGCCAGCAGCAGCGGGAACGTCGCAAGTCGGATGTGCATCGTGTTCATGCCGGTATCGTGCCTGAAGTGAACATCATGACCATGCATCGCCGCGTCACCGGCAATCGCCGACGCGGCTGAATTCCAAGTCCTGGAAGTCGTAGCTGAAGTCGATGTCCGGGTCGATGGCGCGCAGGTGCAGGCGCCGCTCCGGGCCGTCGCCGGTGAATTCCAACCAAGCGTCGGCGTCCTCGCCGATGCCCTGCCAGCGCACCCACGGGCGGCCGTCGGCCAGCACCACCCGGCCGTGCATCGCCGGCGATTTCTCGGAGGCGAAGGTGATGCCGTCACCGGCCGGGCACAGTGCGACCTGGCCGAACCACGGGTCGGCCCACACCCCGGCATCGGCGCCGAAGCCGGCCACCGTGGCCGGCACGCCCTGCGGCAGGGGAACGGGGCCGTGGCCGCCGGCATGGCGTTGCGCGGCCTCCCGTTCCAGCAGGCCGGCGTAGTACGCCACGTCGAGGCCGGCGCCGGGCCGGGTCTGCTGCTTGAGCAGCGCCTGCATCAGCACCGTGCGCGCGTCCTCGGCCTCGCCGTTGATCAGGATCACCGCGCCGCTGCGCCGGTCCGGCAGCAGTGCCAGCGAGGAATACATGCCCGACAGCGTGCCGGTGTGCGCGACCTTCCATTGCCCATCCATGTCCGACAGGCGCCAGCCGTAGCCGTAGGCGTGGAAATGGGTGTTGTCCCAGTCGCGCTGGCGCTGGCCGACCGGCATCGGCATGTGCGCGGTCCACAGCGCGCGGCGTTGGGTTGCGTCCAGCCAGCCCGGCGCCTGTTGCGGGTCGAGCAGCACCTGCATCCAGCGCAGCATGTCGTTCAGGCTGCAACGCACGCCGCCGGCCGCCATCGACGGGAAGTCGTCCACGCGCGCCGGGTCGGCCGCCGCCGCAATGTTTCGCGCGGCCTCGCGCCGATGCGGGCGCGCGACGTTGCCGACCGCCGCCGGCGACCACGGCCCGGCCTGGCAGCGCGCCATGCCCAGCGGTTCGAAGATTTCCTCGCGCAGCAGCTGCGCATACGGCTTGCCGCCGGCCGCGGCCGCCACTTCGCCGGCCACCATGTACAGCAGGTTGTCGTAGGCATAGTCGGCGCGGAAGCTGCCCATCGGCTTGAGGTGGGCCAGCCCGGCGATGATGTCCTGGCGGCTGAAGTGGTTCGGCTCCGGCCACAGCATCAGGTCGCCGGCGCCCAGCCCGAGGCCGCTGTTGTGGATCAGCAGGTCGCGCACCTGCATGTGCGCGGTCACCCACGGATCGTGCATGCGGAATTGCGGCAGGTGCCTGGTCACCGGGTCGTCCCAGCGCAGCTTGCCGGCCTGCACCAGCCGCGCCAGCACCGCGGCGGTCATCGCCTTGGTGTTGGAGGCGATCTTGAACAACGTGTCGGCATCGACCGGTACACCCTCGCCCGCAGCCAGTTCGCCGCGGGCGCCGGTATAGGCGACCTTGCCGTCCTCGATCACGCCGACCGCGATGCCCGGCAGCCGGTAATGCGCGTAGGCTGCGTCCAGCGCCTGCTGGTAGCGTGCCGCACCATCATCGACGGCGGCATGGGCGGCGGCCGGCAGCAACAGCAGGCACAGCAGCAGGCGCTTGGTCGGCATGGTTCCACTCCGAGGTTCGTGATTGTCCAAAGCGGCGCTGCCGTGCATTCCTGCACGGCAGCGGGTGTCGCGGCAAGCATTGCCGGCAGTGGCCCGGATCAGAAGTTCCAGGTCACCACCAGCTGCGCGTAGCGCGGGGACTGCCAGCGGGTGCCGGTGCCGTACAGGCCGCGGGTGACGCCCGGCCCCTTCTCGTAGCGTGCGCGCTGGTTGATGACTTCCTGCTCGTTGAGCAGGTTGTAGACCGACAGCCGCGCCTTCAGGTCGATGCCTTCCACCGGCAGGGTCCAGGTGACGTTGGCGCCGAGGTTGTAGGTCCACGGCATGCGCCCGCCCCAGCCACGCCCGGCGTATTCGAACTCGCGCTGGTCCCAGGTGCCGTCGCAGTTCTTCACGCAATGCCAGAACGAGCCACCGCCGGAGCCTTCGGTCACGAAACTGGCGGCACCGGTGCTGTCGTCCGGCCATGCAACGCCCAGCGCGGTGATCGGCCCGCCGGACAGCGCGGTGAAGGTGCCGCCGAAGGACCACATTTCGTTGAGCTTGTAGCTGCCGCGCAGCTTGATCTGGTGGCGATGGTCGTTGAACAGCGGACCGTAGTCCTGGTTGTTGGCCGGGTGGTCCCAGTGCTGGACCATGCCGGTGTCGCCGTAGTTGGTATCCGAGTTCACCGGGCCTTCGTGGTTGCCCTCGGACTTGGACCACAGGTAGGACGCGTTGAATGCCCACTTGTCGTCCCAGGCGCGGTCGATCTGGAATTCCAGCGCCTTGTAGGTGCGCTTGGGCTTGAAGTAGCCCACCACCTCGCCACTGCCCCCCTTGATGTAGCCGGCCTTCGAGGTGTCGATGGTGATCCAGCCCTCGGTGTCGCAACCGATGTCCTCGTTGCCCCAGATGCTCACCTTCTCGCCGGGGTTGGCGATCGGCCACAGGCTGTAGCCGACCGGGCCGCAGGGGGTGTGGTTGATGCGGATGTCGTCCATCGCGTTGGGCATGCGCCGGTAGGTCGCATAGACGCCCCACGACCAGGCCTGGTTGATCATCTGCTGGAAGCCGAGGATCGCCTCGTCCTGGTAGACCGCGTCCAGGTCGCGGCTCACGCTCTGGCGCAGGTCGTCGACCGGCAGGTTGTAGGAATCGTCGACCGGGCCGATCTGCGCCCCGAGGACCGGTTCCATGTAGCCGGAGCCGGTGACCGGGTTGGTCGCCGCCCGCCAGCCGTCCAGCGCGTAGAAGGTGCGCTCGTCGATCAGGCCGCCGGCGAAGTTGTAGTTGATGATGTTGGTGACCGGCAGGTAGTAGCGGCCCAAGTTGCCGGACAGCTTGGTGCTGCCGTCACCCTTCATGTCCCAGCTGAAGCCCAGCCGCGGCGACACCAGCTTGTCCATCTTGATGAAGCTGGCGCCGCTGGCGGTCTTGTTGTCGAAACCGTCCACGCGCACGCCCAGGTTCAGCACCAGGTTGGGGGTGACGCTCCAGACGTCCTCCAGGTAGTACGCGTTGGCCGTGGTCTCGAACACGCCGCCATCGATGCGCCGGCGCCCCATCACGATCGCGTCGACGCCGCCGGGCACGAGCGCGCCATTGTCCAGCTCGGCGCCGGGCGTGGCAGCGAAGACCGAGTAGCGCATGCCGGTCGAACCCGGGTAGCGCGTGGTGCGGTCCGTGGTCATTTCCTCGCGGTCCAGGCCGAAGCGCAGCAGGTGGTCGCCCAGCACCCATTCGAAATCCAGGCGCCCCACCTTGCGCTCGTCATGGTGGTCGACCACCGACGTCGACGTGCTGGGGTGGCAGCTGACCGCCGGCTGGCCCATCGCGGTGTAGACGCTGTTGTAGCTGGCGTCGATGAGCACCTGCGAGCACAGGGCATCGGCCGGCGAGGCACTGAGCGCCCGGCTGCGGTTGACGCCGTACATCGCCTTGGCGGTGAAGTTGTCGCCGAACTGGCCGATGTAGGTCAGCGAGCCGTTCTTGCCGCCGCCATCGTCCACGCTGGTGCCCTTCAGGTCACCGATGGCGCGGGTGTCGAAGTCGTAAAGACTGGTCGAATTGTCGGTGCTGCCCTCGTCCGAGAAGGCCAGCAGCTCGAGCCGATGGTCGTCGGTGATGTTCCAGTCCAGCTTGGCGCCCCAGAATCCGTTGTCGGACTTGGCGCGCGACCACTCGGTGCCGGCGTTGTTGGTGTTGCCGTAGGTGCCCTGGCGCTGTTCGTACATGCCGAAGAAGAACAGCCTGTCCTTCACCAGCGGGCCGGACGCCCACACGTTCGCCTTCATGAAGCTGCTGGTGTCGTGGCTGGCCTTGTACACGGCCGAGGCCGCGGTGCCGTCGCCGTCGACCCTGTCGAACTGGTGGTCGTCCGCCTTCGAGCGCCATGCGTTCGGCTCGAAGGTGAACTCCACGCCGCTCTTGAATTCGTTGCTGCCGGAGCGGGTCACTGCGTTGATCACGCCGCCGGTGCTGCGGCCGAACTCCACCGAATAGCCGCCGGTCTTGACCTGGAATTCCTGGAAGAAAGCGAACGGCGCGCTGGAAAAACTCTGCCGGCGGTAGAAGTCGGTGACGTTCAGGCCATTGATGAAGACCGAGTTCTCGGCCACCGACGAACCGCCGAAGCTGATGCCGCCGAACGAGGAGTTGCCGCCGACCACGCCCGGCGCCAGCAGGGCCACCGAGCCCATGTCCTGCGCCACCGGCATGCGTGCCAGTTCTTCGCGGGAAACGGTGGTGACCGTCTCGGTCGAATACACGTCCACCCGGTTGACGATGCGCGAGCCGACCACCTGGATCGAGTCCAGCGTTATCGCCTCGCCGCCACCGCCGAGGTTGACCGTGGTGGTGCCGCCCAGCGCCACGTTGACGCTCAACGGCTCGCCCTCGCTGCGGCCGTCGCGTTGCAGCTGCAGGCGGTAGTCGCCTACCGGCAGCTGGCCGAGGCGATAGTTGCCGTCGCGGCTGGCGGTGACGGTGCGGGTCAGGCCGGTGGCGGTATTGGTGATGGTGATCTGGTCACCGGCGTTGGCGCGGCCGGCGATGGCGCCGGTGGCGCTCTGCGCCATGACCGTGGGCGCCAGCGCTCCCAGACAGGCACCCAGTGCGACGCAGAGCGCCGCCTTCTTCAGCATTTTCGTGTTCATCGTTCTGCTCTCTCCTGCAGAGGTTGGAAGTACGGCGGTGGTGCAGCGCTTCAAGCCTCCGGCGGCGGCAATACCTGCCACCGGAAGTCGTAATCCCACTGGTCGAAATAGAGGTTGCCGCCGGCCCACTCCACTTCGCCGCGTTGCGAATCCACCGTTTCCGAGCGGAAGTGCCGCTTGGCCGGCCACAGCGGTTGCGCGTAGTCGTCGTTGAAGGTGATGCGGTAGGCGTCCAGCCCGCCGAAATAGAAGTCGCGCAGCGCCGGTTGCGCGCTGTCGAGCGCGCCGGTGGTCACGTCCATCGGCACCCAGCCGTAGGGCGCCAGGTACAGCGCGCCCCAGTCGTGCAGGTTGCTGTAGCCCACCGCGTCGTCCGAATACACCATGCCCGACTGCCAGCGCGCGGGGATGCCGTTCAGCCGCAGCAGCGCGATCAGCAGCAGCGTCTGCTGGCCGCAGTCGGCGTGGTTGGCGTGCAGCGCGTGATCGCTGATGTTGCCGAGGGTGGAATATTCGCGCGCGCCGCCCCACGGGATGCGGTCCACCGCGTCGAACAGCTTGCGCGCGACGCGGTACGGGTGGGTTTCATCGCCCACCACCTCGCGCGAGAACGCGCGCAGCGCCGGGGTGAACAGCACGTGCGGGGCGCGCTCGGCCAAATATGGCGCCAGCGCCGGGTCGTGCGGCGTCGGCTGCACCTTGTCCGGGTCGATGGCGACGTGGCGCGCGTACACCGTCAGCTCGTAGCTGACCGAGAACTCGGTGGGGGTGCCGGCCACCGCCGTGCGCTCCAGGTAGGCGGTGCGCTGCAGGGTCGATTCCGGCGCCACCCGCGCGCCTTCCGGCACGCTGCCCAGCCAGCGGATGTCCTGCTGCTGGCCGGCGATGGCGCGCGGGTACGGGATCCACGCGCGCACGGTTTCGCCGGCCGGCACCGCGTCGGCATCAACCGTGAGCGACTGCGTCACCCGCACCCGCCGCGGCGCGACGCTGGAAGCGCCGCTGGCCTGCGCGGCGGCCAGCACTTCGGCATGGTGCGGGGTCGGCACTTCGAACGGGCCGGGTGCGGGCGGCTTGATCGACGGCGCGCGCCGCGCCACCGCCGCCGCGCTGACCCGGAACAGGTTGGACGGCGCACGCTTGAACCAGCGGCGCTCGCCGTCGATGTCCAGGTGCTCGATCAACCCGGCCTCGTCCCAATCGCGGAATTCTTCCTCGCGCAGGTCGGGGATGTAGCGGCGCACCGCCGCCATCGCCTGTTCGCGGTCCAGGCTGAAGTCCAGCCGTATCCGGCGCATGCGCTCGCGCTGGAACAACCAGTCTTCGCGTTGCGCCGCGGGCAGGTCCTGTTGCCGCAGTGCCGCATCGATCTGCGCCTGCGCGGCGGCGAAATCGCCGCGGTCCACGCGTGCGGCCACCTGCGCCAGCGGCTCGCCCGCGGCGGCCGCGAACGGCAGCAGGCACAGCAGCCCGGCAGCGAGCCGGCGCTGCCGGGAGGCGACAAGAACGGGGGCGAACTGGCGAAACGCGGATTCCACGGCAACACTTCCCGGGTGCAGGGTGGTGGCCGTGGTGTAGCACGACCCCGATGGCCGGTCAATAATTTATTCTTGCTTTCGACGAACAAAGGAATAACTATTCTTCACGCATCCCGATGGAGCCCGCCGATGAACGCCCTTTCCTCCCGGCTGCCGCTTGCGCGCGTGCTGCTGCTTGCCGCGGCCCTGTGCGCGGGGCCGGCCTTCGCGCGCGGCACCGCGCCCGTGGTCGCGCCCGGCCACGCCGGCATCGTCGGCCTGCACGAGGCCTACCTGTCGCCCGGTTACTGGATCGCCCGACAGGCCGAACCGGACCGGGCGATCCTCGACCGCGCCGGCATCGCCGCGCAGAACGCGCGCATGCGCCAGCTCGACGGTTCCATCCATGACCTGCGCGCGCTGCCCGCCACGCTGGCGCACGATTTCGTGCGCGAAAAGATCGATGCGATCTCGCACCTGCCGCCGCGCACCCTGTACGACGTGCAGGGCAACGAGGTCGGCGCCGCGCAGCTGCGCGCGATCAGCGACAACCTCGCGCTTGACCGCATCCCCGCCAGCCGCCCGCTCCAGTACGGGCTGGTCGTGCACCGCGCCGCGCTGCGCGCCGTCCCCACCGGGCTGCGCGTGTTCAGCAGCCGCGGCGATACCGACATCGACCGCTTCCAGGAGTCGGCGCTGTTCCCCGGCGACGCGGTGGCGGTGCTGCACGAGAGCGCCGACGGCGATTGGCTGTTCGTCGCCAGCGAACGCTACGTGGCATGGATCGAAAAGCGCTTCGTCGGCATCGGCGACGCCACGCAGGTGTTCGGCTACGGCGCCCACGGCCCGTACCGGGTGATCACCGGCGCCACCGCCTACACCGCCTACACGCCGGAGGAACCGCGCCTGTCGCGGCTGCAGCTGGACATGGGCGTGCGCGTGCCGGTGCTGGCCGACTGGCCGCCGCTGCAGCCGGTCAACGGCCAGCAGGGCCATGCCGGCCACGTCATCCAGCTGCCGGCGCGCAACGACGACGGCAACCTCGCCCTGCTGCCGGCGCTGCTGCCGCGCTCGCAGGACAGCAGTGACGACTACCTGCCGCTGACCCCGCGCAACCTCGTCACCCAGGCGTTCAAGTTCCTCGGCGAGCGCTATGGCTGGGGCCATGCCTACGACACCCGCGACTGCAGCGGCTTCGTCTCCGAGGTCTACCGCAGCTTCGGCGTGCTGCTGCCACGCAACACCAGCGCGCAGGCGGTGAGCCCGGCGCTGGACCGCCTCGCCTTCGGCGACAAGGACGGCAAGACCCGTCGCGACGCCGCGGTGGACGCGTTGCAGGTGGGCGACCTGGTCTACATCCCCGGCCACGTGATGCTCACCCTCGGCCATGCCGACGGCATGGCGTGGATGATCCACGACACCTCCGGCGGCAGCTGGTTCGGCGCCGACGGCAAGCGCGTGCCGGCCCATCTCAATGGCGTCTCGGTGACGCCGCTGCAGCCGATGATGGCCAGCGACACCGCCAGCTACGTCGACCGCATCACCAACATCCAGCGCATCCGCCCGCGAACCGCCAAATGAAGATCACCGACATCGAACTGGGCATGCTGCGCGTGCCCCTGAAGACCCCGTTCAAGACCGCGCTGCGCACCGTGGAAACGGTCGAGGACATCGTGGTGCTGGTGCGCACCGACAGCGGCCACACCGGCTACGGCGAGGCGCCGGCCACCGCGGTGATCACCGGCGACACCCACGGCTCGATCGTCGAGGCGATCACCCAGTGCATCAAGCCGCGGCTGATCGGCGAGGACATCGCCAACCTCAACCGCATCTGCGCGCTGGTGCAGGGCTCGCTGGAGCGCAACACCAGCGCCAAGGCGGCGGTGGAGATCGCCATCCACGACCTGTGGGCGCAGCTGCACGGCGCGCCGCTGTACCAGATGCTTGGCGGCGGCGACCCGGTGATCACCACCGACATCACCATCAGCGTGGACTACATCGACAAGATGGTGGCCGATTCGCTCTCCGCGGTGGAGCGCGGCTTCGAGTCGCTGAAGATCAAGGTCGGCAAGGACATCGGCGTCGACATCGACCGGGTCAAGGCGATCTACGCCGCGGTGGAAGGGCGTGCCCTGCTGCGGCTGGACGCCAACCAGGGCTGGACCGCCAAGCAGGCGGTGTACGCGATGCACGCGCTGGAGAACGCCGGGGTGGTGCTGGAACTGCTGGAGCAACCGGTCAAGGCGGCCGACATCGACGGCATGAAGTACGTCACCGAGCGGGTCAACACGCCGGTGATGGCCGACGAGAGCGTGTTCGGCCCGCACCAGGTGTTCGAGCTGATCCAGCAGCGCGCGGCGGACATCATCAACATCAAGCTGATGAAGACCGGCGGCCTGTCCAACGCGATCAAGGTGGCCGACATCGCGGCGCTGCACGGCATCCCGTGCATGATCGGTTGCATGCTCGAATCGAGCATCAGCGTGGCCGCGGCGGTGCACCTGGCGGTGGCCAAGGCCGACGCGATCACCAAGGTGGACCTGGACGGGCCGTCGCTGGGGCAGTTCAACCCGGTGCGCGGCGGGGTGATCTTCAACGAGTCGGAAATCAGCATCACCGACGCGCCGGGCCTGGGCATCACCGAGGTCGAAGGACTGGAGATGCTGAAGCCATGACCACGGCAGCACCGGCAACCGGCACCAGCGCGGTTGCGGTTGCGGTTGCGGTTGCGGTTGCGGTTGCGGTTGCTCGTGATTTTGCCGTTGCCCTTCGGCTTTTGACTTCCCCTGCCGTAAAGCGAGCCGAGCACCGCAGCGGGACGGGGGGCGAAGAGGCGCACGTGTCTGAGCGCAGCGAGTTGTGCGCCGTCTCCCCGTCCCGCGAGGAGCGCAGGGGACCGATGCGGCGCAGCCGCATCGGCTCGCGTCCCGGCTGTGCTTTCTTTTGGTTACTTTTCTTTGCACAAGCAAAGAGGCGCTTTTTCAACAGCCGAATGGCTGGTCAAAGTGACTCGCTCCTGCGAAGCAGGAGTGAAAGCTTTGCTTTCACGCTCTTGCCTCTTGCTTTGTCGTTGCTCTCCTTCGTCAGGAAAAACAAACAGTGGCAGAAACAATGGCAAAGGCTTTCGCTCCCCTCCCGGGGAGCGAGCTACTTTTCTTTGCTCGTGCAAAGAAAAGGTAGCCAAAAGAAAGCACGCCCCTGCCTCCGCGCCCAACGCACTACGCGCGTCGGGTCCACTCCGCCGCCGGGATTTTTCGACGAGACATCCCTGTCTCGTCGAAAAACGACGTGCATCCATGCACGTCGCCCTTCGGGTTTTTCCCGTCGGCTCCGTCGCTGCGGAAGGGGACCCGGAAAATCAAAAGCAGGAGCAACAGCAAAGGCACCCCTCCCTGGCCCTCCCCGACCCTCCCCTGCGCTGCGCGCAAGGAAGGGAGAAAAGCCCCGCAAATCCTTTTAGAGTCACCCCTTCGCAGCCGACGCTCCGCCCATGCCCCCACTGGTGAAAATCCGCTCCGAGCGTGACCAGATGTCGGCGATCGAACGCCGCATCGCCGACTTCATCCTCGACAACGCCCACCTGCTGCGCGACTACTCCTCCCAGCAACTGGCCAACGCCCTGGGCATCAGCCAGTCCAGCGTGGTCAAGTTCAGCCAGAAGCTCGGCTTCAAGGGCTACCCCGACCTCAAGTACTCCGTCGGCGCCGCCGTCGCCCTGGCCGGCAACGGCAACGGCGGCGTCACCGAATGGCCGCCCGAAGCGGCCCCCAGCGGCTACCAGCACCTGGCCGACACCCTGCGCCGCGCCAAGACCGCCGCCGAAGAGGAAACCCGCGTCGCCAACCCGCAGGAAGAAGTGGAAGCGGTGATCGCGCTGATCGACGCCGCCCCCAAGGTGTTCGTCTACGGCCTCGGCGACGACGGCCTGTACGCGCGCGAGTTCGCCATGCGCCTGGCGCTGCTGGGCATCCTCACCGTGCAGCACGCCGACCCCATCCTGATGACCGCCAACCTGTCCGCGGCGCGCCCCGGCGACGTGCTGCTGGTGTTCTCCGAGTTCGGCAAGCTGCCGCAGTTGTGGCAGCTCTCGCGCCAGTTCCAGGAAACCGGCGGCAAGGTGGTGTCGATCACCCGCCACACCGCCAACCCGCTGCGCGCCCACGCCGATGCCTCGCTGGCGATCTGCGCCCACGACCCGCAGCCACCGGTGGCGCAGCTGCTGTACCGCTGCTCGCTGCAATACCTGCTCGACTTCGTGTTCGTGCTGCTGTGCCACGCCAACCCGGACCGCCAGCGCCAGCTCGCGCAGAACCAGGAACGCATCCAGCAGATGATCGACACCTGATGACCGGAGCCACCGCCATGCCCTTCCCGTTCCGTTCCGCCGCCCGCCGGCTGTTGCCGCTGCTGGCCCTGCTCGCGCCGCCGGCGGCCATTGCCGCCACGCCCGTCCACGACGCCACGCAGCTGGTGGTGGTGACCACGCCGTCCTGGGACGCCCCGGCCGGCCGCCTGCAGGCCTATGAACGCACCGAGCACGGTTGGCAGGCCCACGGCGCCGCGTTCGACGTGGCGCTGGGCCGCAACGGCAGCGCCTGGGGCATCGGCCTGCACCCGGCGCAGGCCGACGGCCCGCAGAAGCAGGAAGGCGACGGCCGCAGCCCGGCCGGCGTGTTCGCCATCGGCGAGGCGTTCGGCTATACGCCGCGCATCGACAGCGGCATGCCGTACCGGCCGATGCTGGCGAGCGACTACTGCATGGACGTGCCCGACTCGCCGTTCTACAACCGCATCGTCGATGCCGAGGCGGTCGGCGCCGACGCGGTGGAAGGTTCCAGCGAACCGATGCGGCTGGACCTGCACAACGACGGCGACCGCCGCTACCGCGAGGGCTTCGTGATCGAACACAACCCGCGCGCCGAGCCCGGCCGCGGCAGCTGCATCTTCGCCCACCTGTGGCGCCAGCCCGGCGAGCCCACCGCCGGCTGCACCGCGATGGAGCCCGGGCACATGGCCGCCCTGCTCGGCTGGCTCGCCCCGGCCGCGCACCCGCTGTTCGTGCTGCTGCCGGAAGCCGAGTACGAGCGCCTGCGCGAACGCTGGGGCCTGCCCGCGCAAAGCCCCCAACCAAAGGTAGGTCGGGGTTACACCCCCGACGCACGAGACATGAAGGTGCCGGCGTCGGGAGTGTAACCCCGACCTACGGCTGCCCCCGACAACCCAAGGCCGCGACTGGCGTCGCTCCTGCAACACCCCTCCTCGCCCATGACCACACCCGCCCGCCGCTTCCGCCTCTCCGCACCGCTCAAGGTGCTGCTCTCGCTGCTGGCCGGCGCCGTGGTCGGCCTCGCCCTGACCAGCACCGACAAGGCGCTGGCGCTGCAGGTGGCCGACGTCGCCCGGCCCATCGGCCGGCTCTGGCTCAACGCCCTGCAGATGACCGTGGTGCCGCTGGTCACCGCGCTGGTCATCGTCGGCGTCAACACCGCCAGCAACGCCGCCGCGTCCGGGCGCATGGCGCGCAATGCGATCGCCGTGTTCATCGTGCTGCTGGTGGCCGCGGCGGCGTTCTCCGCGGTGGCCACCCCGGCGCTGCTGGGGCTGGTGCCGCACGACAGCGCCACCCTGCTGGCCTTCCGCGAGGCCCTGCACGCGCCGGAAACGCAGTCCGCGCCGGCCAGCGCCGGGCAGTGGATCGCCTCGCTGATCCCCAGCAACGTGCTGGCGGTGGCCTCGGCCAACGCGATGCTGCCGCTGGTGGTGTTCGCGATGTTCTTCGGCTTCGCCCTGAGCCGGCAGGACGCCGCGCGCCGCGAGCGCGTGCTGGACATCGTCCGCATCGTCGGCGACACCATGATCACCATCGTGCGCTGGGTGCTGTGGGCCGCGCCGCTGGGCGTGTTCGTGCTGGTGCTGGTGGTCTGCGCCGAGGTCGGCATGAGCGTGCTCGGCGTGCTCGGCTGGTACATCGTGCTGATGTGCGTGATCTACGTCCTGATCACCCTGCTGCTGTACGTGGTGGCCCTGCTCGCCGCGCGCGAGGGCCTGCGCCGCTTCGCCGCCGCGCTGGTGCCGGTGCAGGTGATCGCCGGCAGCACGCAGTCCTCGCTGGCCTCGCTGCCGGCGATGATCGACAGCGCCCGCAACCGCCTCGGCTACCCGGCGGCGCTGACCGCGCTGGTGCTGCCGATGGCGGTGTCGCTGTTCCGCATCACCAGCCCGGCGCAGTACATCGCCGTGGCCAGCTTCATCGCCTGGCTGTACGGCATCGACATCACGTTCTCGCAGTACGCGGTGGCGGTGCTGCTGGCCGCGGCGATCAGCATGGGCTCCACCGGCCTGCCCGGCCAGGCCAACTTCATGACCAACAACATGCCGATCACCCAGAGCATGGGCCTGCCGATCGAACCGCTGGGTGTGCTGCTGGCGGTGGACACCATCCCCGACGTGTTCTGCACCATCGGCAACACCACCGGCGACATGACCGCGACGTCGATCGTCGCCCGGCACAGCGGGCCGCAGGCGGACGACGCACCGGTCGACGGCTGAGCATCACCGTGCCGTGAGCACGCCGCCACACCGCGCGTGTATGGTGTGGCGGCGGCGACGCGCACCACCTTCCACCCACTCACGGGAGAACACCATGCCCCGTTCCATGCTGCTTGGCCTGGCCCTTGGCCTCGTGCCCGCCCTGTTCACCGCCGCCTGCGCCGCCGACCCGGCCGCCGAGGCCGCACTCAAGCCCGTGCAACAACCCTTCACCACCACCGAGGTCGCACGCTTCGACGAACCGTGGGCGATGGCCTTCCTGCCCGATGGCAGCCTGCTGGTCACCGAAAAGGCCGGCAAGCTGGTCCACTTCGATCCGGCCAGCGGCAGCCGCACCGAAATCGCCGGCGTGCCGCAGGTCGCCTACGGCGGCCAGGGCGGCTTCGGCGACGTGGCCCTGCATCCGCATTTCGCCGACAACGGGCTGGTCTATTACAGCTACGCCGAGGAAGGCGAGGGCGACACCCGCGGCGCGGCGGTGGCGCGCGCGAAGCTACTGCTCGATGCCGATGGCAGCGGCAAGCTGGTGGATGCGCAGGTGATCTGGCGGCAGACGCCGAAGGTGTCCGGCAACGGCCATTACGGCCACCGCCTGCTGTTCGGTGCCGACGGCAAGCTGTGGATCAGCTCCAGCGAACGGCAGAAGTTCGACCCGGCGCAGGACATGAAGGCCAACCTCGGCAAGATCATCCGCCTCAACGACGACGGCAGCGTGCCGGCCGACAACCCGTTCGCCGCGCAGGGTTCGCCGGCCGACCAGGTGTGGTCGCTGGGCCACCGCAACATCCTCGGCATGGCCTTCGACGCGCAGGGCCGGCTGTGGGCCGACGAGATGGGGCCGAAGGGCGGCGACGAGCTGAACCTGATCCAGCGCGGCGGCAACTACGGCTACCCGCTGGTCTCCAACGGCAACCACTACGACGGCCGCGACATCCCCGACCACGACACCCGCCCGGAGTTCGTCGCGCCCAAGGTCAGCTGGACCCCGGTGATCTCCCCGTCCAGCCTGCTCATCTACGACGGCGCGCTGTTCCCGCAGTGGCGCGGCAGCGCCTTCATCGGCGGGCTGTCGTCGCAATCGCTGGTGCGCGTGGCCTTCGATGGCGACGACGCGCGCGAGGCCGAGCGCTTCGACATGGGCCAGCGCATCCGCGCGGTGGCGCAGGGCCCGGACGGCGCGCTGTGGCTGCTGGAGGACGGCAGCAAGGCACGGCTGCTGAAGTTGACGCCGCGCCCGTAGGTACGGGGCTTGCCCCGTACGCGCATTTACCGGGAAAGCCACGATGAAACAGGCCACGTTCACGACCCACGACGTCCACAACCAGCCGCCACCGCCCGGGCCGTTCGACCTGTGGAAGGACGACGCCGGCCTGCGCGAAGCGGTGGCGCGCGAGGGCGGCGATGCATTCGCCGCGCACCTTGCCAGCTACGGCGCGCTGGCCGGCGGCGAACTGCTGCACCTGGCCGACGACGCGCACCGCGACCGCCCGCGCCTGAAGACCCACGACGCCTACGGCCGGCGCCTGGACCGCGTCGAGTTCAACGCCGCCTGGCACGACGTGATGGGCAAGGCGGTCGCGCACGGCGTGGCCGCGCTGTCATGGGCGCAGCCGCAGCCGGGCGCGCACGTGGCACGCGCCGCGCTGAGCTACCTGCACTACCAGGCCGAGCCCGGCAGCAGCTGCCCGCTGACCACGACCCACGCCGCGGTGCCGGTGCTGCGGCAGGCGCCGGCGCTGCGCGAATGGGCGGACAAGGCCTGCGCGTTCGACTACGAAGGCCGCGACCTGCCGCTGGCGCACAAGCGCGGCGCCACCCTCGGCATGGGCATGACCGAGAAGCAGGGCGGCAGCGACGTGCGCGCCAACACCACCCGCGCCACGCCGCTGGCGGCGGAGGGCGAATACCTGCTGGTCGGGCACAAGTGGTTCTTCTCCGCGCCGATGTCCGACGCCTTCCTGGTGCTGGCGCAGGCGCCCGGCGGCCTGAGCTGCTTCCTGCTGCCGCGCTGGCAGCCGGACGGGGCGAAGAACGCGCTGCGCCTGATGCGGCTGAAGGACAAGCTGGGCGACTGGTCCAACGCCTCCAGCGAGGTCGAGTTCGAAAACGCCTGGGCGTACCGCATCGGTGCCGAAGGGCGCGGCGTGGCCACCATCCTGGAGATGGTGATGCTCACCCGGCTGGACTGCATGCTGGGCTCGGCCGGGCTGATGCGGATGGCGCTGCGGCAGGCGCTGCACCACGCCCATCACCGCAGCACATTCGGCAAGCCGCTGCTCGGGCAGCCACTGATGCGCAGCGTGCTGGCCGATCTTGCATTGGAGTCGGAAGCGGCCACCGTGCTGGCGCTGCGCGTGGCCGGCGCGGTCGACCGTGCGCCACACGACGCGCACGAGGCGGCGCTGGCACGGATCGCCACCGCCATCGGCAAGTACTGGATCTGCAAGCGCGCGCCGGGCCTGGTCAACGAGGCGCAGGAGTGCCTGGGCGGCATCGGCTACATCGAGGACACGCTGCTGCCGCGCCTGTACCGGCAGGCGCCGCTCAATTCGATCTGGGAAGGCTGCGGCAACATCCAGTGCCTGGACGTGCTGCGCGCGCTGGCGCGCGAGCCCGCGACCGGGATAGCGCTGCGCCATGAACTGCAGGCGGCGGCGGGCATCGACGCACGGTTCGACGCGGCACTGCACGCCGGCATGGCGCTGCTGGAAGCCAGCACGGACGAAGCCGGCGCGCGCGCCCTCGTCGAACGGCTGGCGCTGCTGTTGCAGGGCGCGGCCCTGCTGCGCGGCGGCCACCCGCTGGCGCGCGACTGGTGCGGCGCCCGCCTCGGCGACGCGCGCGCGGCCACCTACGGCGCCCTGCCCGCCGGCATCGACGCCGATGCTGCCCTCGCCCGCGCGTACCTGCCCGGTTGAGGGTGGAAAAGACCCGCTTCGTCGCCGCATTCCCGGTTTCGTCGCACCGCGCTTGCCGGCGGCGGCGAAGGCTTCCATCGTGGCAACCGCTGCATGTGCAGCGCCGAGCGACGCGAACACGACCATGAAAGCCCTGACCGCCCTGCTGTTGTGGTGCCTGCTGTGGGTGTTGTGCTGGCCGCTGGCGCTGCTCGCGCTGGTGCTGTGGCCGCTGGCATGGCTGCTGTCGCTGCCGTTCCGGCTGGTCGGCATCACCTTCTCGGCGCTGTTCGCCTTCCTGCGCGCCCTGCTGATGCTGCCGGCGCGGCTGCTGGGCCATGACGACCGCAGGCCGCAGCCAGCGCAGTGACGCGAGGCGGGCATTCGATCGATGGCGCGTCGGGGACGTAGCCCCGACCTACCGGCGCAGCCTCATAGGCCGGGGCTACGCCCCCGGCGGTATTGCTGTTCGACATGGCCCGCCGGGTACCCGACGACCGGACATCAGCCGCCCCCGCCGTCTCCCCGGCGCATGCGCAGGCTCAAGCCGATGGCCTGCACCAGCCCGTAGCAGACCAGCGCGGCGGCCAGGCTCATGGTCAGCGGGCTGGCATTGCCCGCGCCCGAGGCCATGCCCTGGCTGAACGCGCCGTCGTACCAGCGCCATGCCAGGCGCGCGACCAGCAGCAGCGACAGGGCGCCGCCGATCCACGGATTGGGCGTATAGCCCGGCTGGCCGTCACGCGCGCCGAAACGGGTGTGGCGCAACGCGAACACGCCCAGCCCGGCACCTGCCACCGCACCGGCCAGCATGCCCGGTGCCACGTGCGGCAGGTACAGCGCGGCCAGCCCCAGCAATGCCACCACCACCGCCAGCAGCACGATGCGCACGAGGGTGCGGCGTGGCCGCCACGGCTGCCAGCCGAAATGGCGGCGGATGCGGCGGTAGTACAGCCAGCCGAAGCCGGCGGTCATCAACCAGGGCATGTAGACGGGCAGCGGTGCGGGCATGGCGGCTCTCCGTTGGACCCGGCGAGCATCGCACGGCCGGCCGCCGCTTCAATGTGTCAACTGTCACCCGTGGATGCCGGGTCCGCCCGGCACGGGCTTTCCTGCCGAAGCTTCCTGCGGGGCAAGCCCCGCAGCTATGTACAAGGCCACATGCCGTAGGTGCCGGGCTTGCCCGGCACGGGGCTTTCCCGCCAAAACCTCCTGCGGGGCAAGCCCCACAGCTACGTGCAAGACCACACGCCGTAGGTGCCGGGCTTGCCCGGCACGGGGCTTTCCCGCCAAAGCCTCCTGCGGGGCAAGCCCCACAGCTACGTGCGAGACCCCGCATCGTGG
>Ga0182745_1000962_pt1 | contig 29232 bp, 31 predicted proteins | sample eDN3rd30CKraftBY_FD_128523 | JGI IMG/M metagenome (GOLD analysis project Ga0182745, IMG submission 128523) | Enriched backyard soil microbial communities from Emeryville, California, USA - eDNA 3rd pass 30_C Kraft BY (version 2) (version 2) | ecosystem: Environmental > Terrestrial > Soil >... | reverse complement strand
CCAGCAATTGACCGCCTCGGGCACCGCGTTGCTGGAGGATGTGGTGATCCGCCGCGAATGGGTGCGCCCGACTGCGGATCGCTTCCCCCATGCGCATGGTTTCTTCCAGCTTTACCACATCGCCACCATGGCCGGGATCGCGCGCACCATCGCAGAGGAGGCGACCGATCAGGTGATTGCGCGCAACCGCAGCTATCCCGGCCGCTCGAATGCCGAGCGCAGTGCGGACGATCCCCAGATCCAGCAGGTGCTGGGGCGGCTGGCCTCGGTCGCCTATGTCACGCGGGCCGCGACGCTTCAGGCCGCGCGCGGGTTGCAGGACGTCCATGACCGCGGCCGGGACGAGGTCGACGCGGAGCGGTTGAACGAACTCAGCGCCATCGCCGAGCTGCATGTCAGCCAGACGGTCACGATCGTGACCGATCTCGTGCTCGAGGCGGCGACGGTGCTGTTCGACACGCTGGGCGCCTCGGCTGCAAAACGCTCGCACGGGCTGGACCGGCATTGGCGCAATGCCCGCACGCTGGCCTCGCATAATCCGCGCATCTTCCACGACCGGCTGATCGGGCGCTTTGCCGCCACCGGGGCGATCCCGGATTCCTTCGGACTGCAGGCGCGTCCCATCGCCGGGCCGGTGCCCGGTCGCCCGCAACTCGTCACTGCATGAGGCCGCGATGACCCTGCAATATGCCCCAGAGGCCGCCCGGACGACCCATCTGCCCGGTCCGGCCGATTTTCCCGACAGTCCGCTGTCCCGCGCCTTGCGCCAACCGACGCTGCTGGGCCTGTTCCTGCCGATTCAGGCCGGAGGCTGGACGGATTCCACGCTGCCCCGCAGCACCGACTGGCGCTTTGACTATAACCGCGATCTGGTGCTGGAGGCCGAGCGGCAAGGCTTCGATCTGGTCTTTGCGCTCAGCCAGTGGTTGCCGAAGGGTGGCTATGGCGAGGTGCTGAACGGTCAGGCGCTGGACAGTTTCATCACCACGGCGGCACTGGCGGCGGTGACGCAGCGGATCATGCTGATTTCCACGATCCATGTCCTCTATGGTCCGTGGCACCCGCTGCATCTGGCGAAATTCGGGGCGACGCTGGACCATATCAGCCGCGGACGCTGGGGCATCAATGTCGTGACCGGCCACCGCGCCGTCGAGCATGAGATGTTCGGTTGGACGAGGATCGAGCATGACCGGCGCTATGAGCTGGCCGCCGATTTCCTCGATGCGGTCGGCCAGCTTTGGGCCGCGGATGAAAACTATTCCCATGTCGGCGAGCGCTGGCAGATGAAGGATGCCTTCGTCACGCCGAAGCCGAATTTCGGGCGCCCGATTCTGGTCAATGCCACCGGATCCGATGCCGGGCTGGATCTGGCGGCGCGCTATTCGGACATCGTTTTCGTGACCTCACCGGGCGGAGCGGACATCGCCTCGGCGCTGGAGACCTTGCCGGACCACACGGCCAAGGCCAAGGCGCGCGCCCGCGCCCAGGGGCGCGAAATCCGCACGCTGCTGAACCCGCTGATCGTGGCCCGCGATACCGAGGCCGAGGCGCTTGCCTATGCCGATGGCATCGTCGCGCATCACGGCGGGCGCAAGCCGATGGGCGCTGGCCGCTTCGACAGCGATGCGCAGGCCTGGAAAGGGCATATGGCGAAGAACGACCCCTATGCGAAGGTTGGCGGCAATATCTACCTGATCGGAACGCCCGAGCAGATCGTCGAGAATCTGGTCAGGCTGAAGGCAGCGGGCGTCGATGGCTTCCAGCTGTCCTTCTATGACTTCGCGCCCGACCTCGCCTATTTCGGCGACCGGATCCTGCCGCTGATGAAAGAGGCCGGATTGCGGCATGGCTAGCCGCTTGTCCTGCCCGCAGGCGCGGCTTCAACGATCGCCGTGTTGAACGGCCGCACCGGGGCAATGGGGTCAGTCAGTATTTGATTTCCAAATTCTATCGGCCGCCGATATCATACCCGGCTATATTCCCCTGATCCCGCCGCCTGACCTAACCTGTCGGAAACCAGAACCAACAGGGGTAACGACATGGGCGCGTTGGACGGCATTACGGTACTCAGCTTCAACCATTTTCTCTCAGGACCGGCCGCGGCGCAGTTCCTTGGCGACATCGGCGCGGATGTCATCGCGGTCGAGCCGCTGGGAGGGGCGTTCCAGCGCAACTGGGCCGTCGGCAACCGTTTCGTGGATGAAACCAGCGTCAATCACATGACGACCGGGCGCAACAAGCGCTCGATCGCGGTGGACCTGAAGTCGCCCGACGGGCTTGCCGCCGTGCGCCGCCTGATCGCGCGCGCCGATGTGGTGATGGAAAATTTCCGCCCCGGCACTCTGGAGAGGCTGGGCCTGTCCGAGGCCGCGATGCGCGCGATCAACCCGCGTCTGATCTATGCGGCGACCACCGGTTACGGCGGCGACGGCCCCTATCGCGACCGGCCCGGTCAGGACGTGCTGCTGCAGGCGATGTCCGGCCTTGCGGCCCATACCGGTAGTATGGAAAGCGGCCCGGTCGCCATCGGAACGGTTCCGATCGACCACCATGCCGCCGCGCTGACCGTGGCGGGGATCCTGGCCGCGCTCTACGAGCGTGAGCGGACCGGCGAGGGCAAGCGCATCGAAGTCAACATGCTGCAGGCTGCGCTGGACCTGCAGGGGGAATCGATCACCGCATGGATGAATGGCGCGGATCGCAGCGGTCCGCGTGGTCAGGCCGGAATGGCCAACTGGTTCAGCCCCGCGCCCTACGGAATTTACGCGGTCGCGGACGGTCATCTGATGATCTCGATGTCGAAACCCGCCGATCTGGCCGAGGCGCTGAACCTGCCAGAATTGGCGGGGTTCAGCGAAAAAGACGGCTTCGACAGGCGGGCCGAGATTTCCACGCTGGTCGCGGGCGGCATGGCCGTGCTGACTGCGGCAGAGGCGCAGGAGCGCCTGGCGCAGGCCGGCGTCTGGCACGAATTGGTGCGCGATTACGACAGCCTTCGCGGCAACCCGCAGATCGAGCATCTGGGCGCCTTCATCGACGCCCGGACGCAGGGCGGCTCGCCCATGACGCTGCTGTCGCATCCGATCCGCTATGACGGCGCGCTGCCGGAGGTGCGGCTGACGCCGCAACCGCTGGGCGGCCAGACTCGTGAGATCCTGGCTGAGGTCGGGCTGAGCCAGGACGAAATCGACGCGCTGATCACCAGCGGGGCTGTCGCACAAACCGAAAAGATGCGGGGCTGAGATGGATTTCGCGATTTCCGATGAAATGAAGATGGTGACCGAGGCGATCGGTCGCTTCGTGCGCGAAAAGGTCCAGCCGCTCGAGCAGGAGACCGAGGAGAACGCCCGCATTCCTGCCGACAAGCTGGCTGCGGTCCGGGCCGAGGCGCAGTCCCTGGGCTTCTATGCGCTGAACATGTCCGAAGAGGTCGGCGGCGGCGGCCTTGGCGTGCTCGACATGTGCCTTGTCGAGGAGCAGCTGGGCCAGACGTCGGATGCGCTGATCCGGCGCATCTTCGGGCAGGTTTATCCGATGCTGGAACGCTTCGAGGGGCCGCTGCGCGACAAATACCTGTATCCGACCGTCAAGGGCGACAAGATCTGCGCCATGGCGATCACCGAGCCGGGTGCGGGTTCGGACGCGGCCGCGATCAAGACCAATGCCTGTCTGGACGGCGGCAAATGGGTGCTGAATGGCACCAAGCATTTCATCTCGGACGGGGACATCGCTGATTACGTCATCGTCATGGCGGTAACGGATGCCGAAAAGCGGGCGCGCGGCGGCATCAGCCTGCTGATCGTCGACAAGGACACGCCCGGCTTCAAGGTCACGCGCAGCCAGCCGATGATGGGCCATCGCGGCTATGGCCATGCCGAGCTGACATTCGACGATGTCCGCATCCCGAGGGAAAACGTGCTTGGTCCAGTGGGCGAGGGCTTCAAGGTGATGATGGCCAATGTCGGGGGCATTCGCCTCGGCCATATCGGGGCGCGCGCCGTGGGCATGGCCAGCCGCGTGGTCGAGCTGATGCGCCAGTACGCCGCGACACGCCAGCAGTTCGGCCAGCCCATTGGTGACTTCCAGATGATCCAGCAGATGATCGCCGACAGCGCGATGGAGATCTTCGCCACCCGCATGATGGTGCTGAACACCGCGTGGGAGCAGGACCGGGGCATGGACCCGCGCGACAAGGTCAGCATGGTCAAGGTGCAGGCGTCGGAGATGCTCGGCCGCGTGGCCGACCGGGGCATTCAGGTCTTTGGCGGCTACGGCTTCACCAAGGAACTGCCGCTGGAGCGGATCTATCGCGATGCCCGCGTCACGCGGATCTATGACGGCACCTCCGAGGTGCATCGCATGCTGATCGCCCGCTCGGTCATCAAGCGCGGCCTTGCCCTGTGAAGGATCGGAACATGAGCGAACTTCCCGCCGTGGGTCAGTCGATGACCTTCCGCAAGACGATGACCGTGGCCGAGCAGGGCTTTTTCACCGGCATCTCGGGTAATATGGGCCGCGCCCATGTGGACCGCGCATTCGCGCGCAGTCAGGGCCAGCCCGACATGCTGGTCTTTGAACTTGCGGCAGCCGGCCTTTTCTCCACCGCTTTCAGCCGTCTCGCTGGTCCGGGCTTCCGCCTTGGCGGGATCGAGCTGCGCTTTGCCCGCGCCTTTCCCGTCGGCAGTTCGCTCGAGGCGACGGCGACGGTCGCCGAAAGCGCGGCGGATGGCGTCCGCTTCGACCTTTCCGCGACGCTCGACGGGATCGAGGTGATCACGGGCAAGGCGCGCCTCGTGCCGCTGGACGCATCCGATGTATGACATCCGCAACATCGACGAGTTTTCAGTCGGCGACCGGGTCAGCGTCGCCAAGACCGTGACCGAGGCCGATGGTGCGATGTATATCGCCGCGACCGGCGATTTCGGGCCGGTCCATGTGGATGAGGGCTATGCCTCGACCACGCGCTTTGGCGAGCGGCTGGCCCCCGGCATCCTTGTCGCGGGGATCTGCACCTCGGTCCTGACGGCTGAACTGGTGGGCACGGTCGGCGTCTCGATCCGCGACTGTTTCTGGTTCACCGGCGCGGTCCGCTATGGCGACACGCTGACATTCGAGATCTGGATCTCGGCCATCGACCCCGAGAACCGGACCGTCGACTGGCAGGCGAGTGCCCGGAACGAAGAGGGCGTCGAGGTGCTGAAGGCCGATGCCACACTCAAATTTCCAAGAAAGAAGGTCATCGCATGATTTCCGGCAAGGATCTTGGCGGCATTACCGTCGCAACCGTGCTTCCCTTTCATGAGGACGGCGCCGTCGACTGGGCGGGGTACGAGGGCGTGCTGGCCCATTGCGCGCGCCCGGAGACGACGGATTGCGTCTTCGTGAACGGCCATGCCGGCGAGGCAACGGCGCTGACCGCTGAGGAACGCGCCGAGGTCATCCGCCGCACCCGCGACCATATCGGCAAGGATCGCGTCCTGCTGGCCGGGGTGGTCCCGACCGGCTACCCCGAGGCGATTGCGCAGGCCGAGGCCGCGCGGGAGGCCGGCGCCGATGTCGCGGTGATCTTCCCGGCCGAAGCGCTTGGCGGCGGCAACGCGAATACGGCCGCAGGCGTAAAGTTTATCGAGAAGCTGGGTGCGGAGCTGCAAATGCCTCTCTCGATCTTTCAGTTTCCGATCGCTTCGGGCTTTGGCTTCTCGACACCGGTTCTCGCCGAGATGGCCCGGATCCCGGAGGTCGTCGCCATCAAGGAAGGCTCGGCCACGCTTCTCGCCTATGACGAGAACCGGCGCGCGGTGAAGGCGGCGGCACCCGATGTTGCCATTCTGCCCTCGAATTTCCACTGGTTCTTTGCGCAGGTGGCGCTTGGCGGCGATGGCATCCTGTCGGGGCTGGCAAGTCTTGTGCCGGACTTGCTGTCGGATCTTTGGAAAGCCTCGCAGGACATGGACCTTGGCCGGATGCGCGCGGCGAATGAGCGGCTCTATCCGGTGGTGCGTGCGGTCTACGGTCCTGCGCCCGTGGTCGACATGCATACGCGGATGAAGGACGGGTTGCGCCTGATGGGCGTGATCAGGAATTCTGCCCCGCGTCTGCCCTTGCTCAAGCAATCCGATGATGTCGTCGAGGGCGTCCGCAAGGCGCTGGTCTCGGCAGGTGTGCTGCAATGAACGGCGGGCTTTACGCCGCCACGATCTGCACGATGACGTCCGACGGCCAGATCGACGCGGCGGCGCAGGAGAGGCATTTCGCCGCCGTGATGGCGACGCCGGGTCTGGACGGGCTGCTTCTGAACGGCCATGCGGGTGAGGGCGTTTTCACCTCGCGCGAGGAACAGGCGCAAATCGTGCGGATCGCGCGTGAGGTTTCGCCGAAGGCGCGCATCCTTGCCGCGGTCAGTTCGGAATCGACCATGCAGGCAGGCAAGGATGCCGAGGCCGCGCTGCATGCCGGTGCCGATGCGATCATGGTCTTTGCGCCCTTTTCATGGACGCTCGGGGCCGACCCGCGCGCGATCATCGCTCATCATCGCGGCATCGCCGAGGTGGCGGGCGCGCCGATCTATCTGTTCCAGGGTTCGGTCGGTTCGGGAAAGCTGGCCTATACCCCTGACGTGCTGCGCGCGCTTCTCGACATCGAAGCCGTGGCTGGCATCAAGGAAGGCAGTTGGGAAACCCGTGCCTATGAGGTGACGCGTCGGATCACCCGCGCCGCGCGGCCTGATGTCGCGGTCATGGCTTCGGGGGACGAGCACCTTTATACCTGCTACGTGATCGGCAGCGATGGCAGCGCGGTCAGCCTTGCCGCCGTGGTTCCCGAGCTGATCGTGGCCCTTGATCGCCATGTCCGCGAAGGCCGCCACGCGCAGGCGCTGGCGATCCATGAGGCACTGTTCGACTTCGCGCGCCTCGTCTATGCCGCCCCCGGTCACATGGCCGCCGCGCGTCTGAAGGCCTGCCTGGTCGAGCTGGGCCGCATCCCCGACGATGCCTGCCGCGCACCGACCCCGCCGGTGCTGCCCGAAGAACGCGCGGCGTTGATGGCCGCCCTGCGTCCCTGTCTGGAGCTTTCGCCGTGACGGAACTGCAATCCCATATTGTCTTCGTCGATGTCGACCCCGAGCACGAGGCGGCCTTCGACGATTGGTACGACAACGTCCACCTGCCCGAGATCCTTGCTTGCCCCGGCTGGCTGGATGCACGACGCGAGAAATGCCTCGAGGGCGGCGCGCGACATGTCGCGATCTATACGATCACCGGCCCCGAGGTCTATGAAACGCCCGAGTTCAACGCTATCAAGGGGTTCGGGCCTTTTGCAGACAAGGTTCGGAACTTTCACCGCATCCGCCTGACGCGAAGCTGAGGGGATGCACGCAAGGGAACGCGCGCGGGACATGCTGAACCTCAGGCAGCTCGAAATTCTGCGCGCGGTCGTCCAGTACCGCACCACCGTGGGCGCGGCCGAGCAGCTGGGGATGTCCCAGCCCTCGATTTCGAACACCATCCGACATGTCGAGACCTTGCTCGGGTTTCCGCTGTTCGAGCGGCAGTCGAACCGGCTGATCCCGACCGAGGAGACGATGATCCTCCTCGAGGAATCCGAGCCCCTCTTCCTGCTGCGCGACGCGGTCAATCAGCGCGCCGCCGACCTGCGCGCGGGACGGATCGGGCGGGTCCGCATCGCCTCGACCGCCGAGATCAGCGAGGCGGTGCTGCCCCGCGCCATCGCCGACTATGCGCGCCAATATCCCCAGATCCAGATTTCGCTTGAGACCCGACCGCTCGACAGCGTGCTTCAGGTCGTCGAGAACGGCCTGGCGGACGTGGCCTTCGTCATCTCGGCCTATGACCGGCAGGCGCTTGACTTCGAACTGATCGCGGAACTGCGCGCGGTCTGCATCTGCCCCGAGGGTCATCCTCTGGCGGCGCTGGCGCAGGTCACGCCGCGCGATCTGGAGGGCCATCCGCTGGTCGGGCCCCGCACTGCGAACCGGGTCGGTATGATGATCGCGGATTGTTTCCACGAATGCGGGATGGAATACCGCCCTTCGATCGAAACCCGCTTCATGAACGCGGCCTCGCGCATCGTTGGCGAGGGCTGGGGCGTTGCTGTCGTGGACGAGCTTTCGGCCCATGTTGCGCTGCGCCCCGGGCTGACAGTTCGTCCCTTCCAGTCGCGGCTGCGCTTCAATCTGGTGGCCGCAACGCTGCGGACCAAGACCCTTTCGCGCCAGACCCGACGCTTCATGAAAGCTGTATCGGACCGGGTGAAGATGCAACTGGCAGAAATGCACGCTGCCTCGACCCCCTAGTTGCGCAGGCTGGCGACCGCCTGGGCGCCCCCTGCGACCAGCAGGTTCGTGTCATTCGTCGCGACGATCAGCGAGGCGCCGGGTGCATGGCTTGCGACCAGATGCGCCGGCAAGCCCATGACCCCGAATGCCTTGGCGTGGCGCGCGGCGGCACCGGCGATCCGCCCAAAGGCAGCCAGCACCGCCGGGTGTTCGACCTGTCCTCTCAGCCCCAGACCGTCGGCAAGGTCGTTCGTTCCGATGACGAGCATGTCGATCCCGTCGACGGCGGCGATTTCGTCGACCGCCCCCAACCCCGCCGCGCTTTCGATCATTGCCGCGATGCTGACCTCGCGCCCTGCCTGAACGCAAAAGTCCAGGGCAGGCAGCAGCGCATAGTCGAGTGCCGGCACCGGTCCGGGAATGCTGCGCCCGCCAAGGGGCGCAAAGCGGCAGGCGCGTACGATCTCGCGCGCTTGGGCCACGCTGTCCACATGCGGCACGATGAGCCCGGTTGCTCCGCAATCGAAGACGCGCGCGAGGTCGCCCGACCTTGGCCCGCCGACCCGGGCCCACACCGGAAAGCCTGCGGCGATCCCCGCCGCCGCCACCTGCCCGAGTGCATCCATGCCCAGCGGACCATGTTCCATGTCCACGACGGCAAAGTCGAATCCGGCACCACGCGCCAGCAGAACGGCCTCGGGCCGGCCCAGAATGCAAAAGGCGATGCCAATGCGCGGCGTATCGGGATTCTGTTTTTGCTCAGCATTTAGGCTGTTGGCCATTGCGTGTCCAAACCTCGGATTGGGGAACCCAAGGCTAACCCGATTGTCCGGGGATTATTCGCTGAAAGCGCGCGTTAAATACTTTGTATCAGGATATTTATAGTTGCGTGACTTCTTGAAGCCCTTTTTCCCGATAACCTATGAGCCATGGCAAAGAGCGCGCAAGCGCCGCAACCCGCCGACAGGTCGAAGGGGAATCAAGGATGGTCCATCCGTCAATTGCAGATACCTGCGTATCAGAAACTGCGCGCAATCCATTGATGCGCGTTGCCAATCGGGGACTCTGGATGCTGCGGCGCCTCGTCGACGGCGTCCTTCTGGCGCTGCTTGGCTATATGGCTCTGGCAATCCTCGCGCAGGTGGTAGGACGTTATTTTTTCAACTATTCGATCGCCTGGAGCGAGGAGACGGCGACCTTCGCACAGGTCTGGCTGACCCTCCTCGGGGCGGGTGTCGCGATGCGCTATAATCAACATGTCGGCGTGGATTTCCTGATCCTGAAGGCGCCGGTCGGGGTCCAGCGTATCGTCAACGGCGTGGCCTTCCTGCTGGGGATATGGTTTCTCGGCGTGGTGGTGGTCGGCTCGCTTTCGATGTTGTCGATCGGGCTGATGGTGAAATCGCCCGCATTGCGCCTGCCGATGGCGATTCCCTATTCGGCCCTGCCGGCGGGATTTGCCTATTTCCTGATCGAATTCGCGATCACTACCCTGCCGCGCGTCCTGCGCCCGGGTGCAACCACAAGCCAGGGGGACTGATCATGGGCGTCGCACTGTCCGGCTTTCTCGTCCTTCTGGTTTCGGGAATGCCCATTGTCCTCGCGCTCGGCATCGCGGGGTTGATCGCGATCGAGCTGACCACCGGCGCACCGATTTCGATCGTCGCGCAGCGCATCTATGGCGGGATCAGTTCCTTCACGCTGATGGCGATCCCTTTCTTCGTCGCCTCGGGCCTGCTGATGGAGGCGGGTGGCATCGCGCGGCGCTTCGTCGCGCTGGCCGAGGCGCTGGTCGGCTGGATCACCGGCAGCCTCTATATGGTCGCGATCGTGACCGGGACCGGGCTTGCCGCGATCTCGGGCTCAGGCTCGGCGGATACCGCAGCGATCAGCGCGGTCATGGTCCCCGAAATGAAAAAGCGGCGCTATAATATTGATCTTGCCGCCTCGGTCATCGCGGCATCGGGCGCGCTGGCCTCGATCATTCCGCCCTCGATCGTGATGATCGTGATCGCGATCACGTCGAACCAGTCGATCGGCGCAATGTTCCTTGGCGGCGTGGTGCCGGGCATGATGGTCATGATCTTCCTGATGGTCGGCTGCTGGCTTTACAGCCGCCGCCAGGGCGAGGTCTATCGCGACGCCCGGGCCTTCACGCTGTCCCGGCTGTGGCGCGGCTTCGTCGATGCGGGACCGGGGCTGATGATCCCACTGATCGTGGTCGGCGGCATCGTCGGCGGCGTCTTCACCGCGACCGAGGCCGCCTGCGTCGCGCTGTTCGCCACGCTGATCATCACCATGCTGATCTATCGCGAGATCAGGCCTTCGGACCTGCCGCGTATTATGCTGAAGGCGATCAGCCTGTCGGCGACGGTGCTGATCATTGTCGCGACCGCCAGCGTATTTACCTGGGTCATCGCGACGGCCGGCCTGCCTGCCATGCTGAAAAACTGGCTGACCGGGATCACGCAAAGTCCCTGGGTATTCCTGCTGATCGTCAACCTGCTGCTGCTGGTCGTGGGCATGTTCATGGAAAGCATCTCGGCCGTGCTGATCCTGCTGCCGATCCTGTCGCCGATTGCGCAAAGCTTCGGAATCGACCCGGTGCATTTCGGGATCATCATATCGCTGAACCTGTCGATCGGCCTGATCACGCCCCCCTATGGCATCTGCCTTTACGTCGCAGCCAGCGTTGCCGGCCGGCGGATCGAACAGGTCTCGCGCCAGATCTGGCTGCCGCTGGGGGCGATGCTGATCGTGCTGGGCCTCGTCACGTATGTGCCGGCGATCTCGCTCTGGTTGCCCGACGCCTTCATTCGCTAGCCATAACCAACAGGGAACAAGACATGCTGAATCGACTGTTTGCCTCTGCCGTCCTTCTCGCCATCGTTGCGGGTCCGCTTGCGGCGCAGGAATACAAATTCAAGATCGGCCATACCAATGCGTCCGACGAGGTGCAGGACAAAGGCCTGCAGAAGATGCGCGAGCTGCTTGAGGCCAAGACCAACGGCGCGGCGACGCTGGAGATCTTTCCGGGCGGCCAGCTTGGCGACGAATCCCAGTTGATCGAGGGGGTGATGCTTGGCAGCATCGACATGTCGATGACCTCGAACGCGCTGCTGTCGAACTATGTCGAGGATTACAAGGTCTTCGACATGCCCTTCCTGTTTCCCAGCATTGGCGAGTTGGGCGGCAAGATCGACGCGAACTGGGATCTGATGGAGGCATCTGCCAACAATTCCGGTTTCCAGCTTCTGGGCGTCCATTCCTCGGGGCTGCGCCACCTGATGACCAAAAAGCCGGTCGAGGGCATCGGCGACCTGGCCGGGCTGAAGATCCGCACCATGCAGAACCCGGTTCATGTCGAGGCCTGGCGCGCCTATGGCGCGAACCCGACGCCGATGTCCTACAACGAGCTTTACGGCGCATTGCAATCGGGCGTCGTGGATGGGGCAGAGGCCGCCTCGACCGGCTATGACGGGATGAAGTTCTATGAGGTCGCGCCTGATTTCGCGCAGGTCGGCTGGCTCAACATGACCGCGCCGGTGGTGATGCAAAAGGGCGCATTCGACGCGCTGCCCGAAAACATCCAGGCCGCGCTGATGGAGGCAGGCCGGGAAGCCGCGGCATGGGAGCGCGGCTATGTCGAAGAGCAGGAGCAGCCGCTGATCGACAAGTTCAAGGCCGCCGGTGCGAATGTCACCCAGCCCGACCCAGCCCCGTTCCGCGAGGCGTCGAAGCCACTTTATGCAAGTCAACTCAGCACGCCCGGCCAGCAGGCGCTGCTGAAGGCCATGACCGAATAAGTCCGATGCGGCGTCCCGTCAGGGGCGCCGCATCGCGATGGCCAGGGGGCAGGCATTTTTGACACAGCCATCCGCAACGAGACCCTCATCATCGCCTGCGACCGCCACCGCGCCCAGTTCGTCGCGCTGTCGGCGATATGATTGACATCGGTGCCGATGCCGATCCGACACTCCCGGATCCGGCGCGACGGCGAAGTTTGCTGCGGAAGTGCGGGCCTAGGCGTCAGGGGCGATCCGCGAGACGAGGTCTTCCATCATCGCCGCGTTCTGCATGCGCAGGATCGCCTCTGCCGCCACGTTGTCATGGCGGCGAAGGGCGTCGATCAGCAATTGCATCTCCTCGGCCATGACTCGCCTGCGGCCGGTGCCATAGCCATAGCCGCGGCGGAAGGCGAAGATGATGTCCCAGCCGCGCAGAAAGACGCGCAGCGCCTCGCGGTTGCCGCCGAACTCGACCAGCTTGGCGTTGAAGTCGCGGTTGACGCGGATCGCCTCCAGATCCTCGCCATGGTCCAGATGGTCGCGATATTCCTGCGCCAACGCCTCAAGCGCGCGAATACGCTCCAGCGTCAACGTGGCCATGCCGCGCCTGACCGCGCAGATGCGCAGGTCGGTGTTCAGCTCGAACAGGTCGGTGATATAGGCGCGGTCCAGCTTGCGGACCGTCGCGCCCCGGTTAGGCTCGATCTGGACCAGCCCTTCACCTTCAAGCTTCCGCAGCGCCTCGCGCAGGGGCATAGTGGACAGGCCAAGCCGCTGGGCCAGTTCTGCCGTCTTCAGCCGCTCGCCCGGCGCCATCTGCCCCGAAAGGATCGCCTCGCGGATCAGACGGGTCGCCTGATCAGCCGAGTTCAGCGCGCTATCGAGCGGCTCGTTCATGATCACCCCCGCTTCCGAATCAGCGAGACATGCTCGGCGTCGATCACAGCCTCCTCGCCACGCAGAAGGCGCACGGCCTCGGTGACGACACCGCGCCCCTTGCTTTCGCGCTTGGCGGTGAAATCCATCTTGACATGGATCACGTCACCCGCAGCCAGCGGCTTCAGGAAGCGGACCTTGTCCCAGCCGAGCGAGGCGATCGAGCTTTCGTCGTAAAGATGTAGTTCGGTCTTCAGCCCCTCCATCAGCGCCAGACCGTATAGCCCATGAGCGATGATGCCGGGAAACCCGGCATCGCGCGCATAGTCGGCATCGGTGTGGAGGGGATGATGATCCCGCGTCAGACGGCAGAAGTCGGCGATGTCGGCCTCGGTGATGCGATGGGCGGGCGTGGTGTAGCTGCTCCCGATGTCGACATCCTCATAGAACAGGCTCATGCGTATTGCTTTCCGACTTGTCGCGCGATGATCATGCGCTGGATCTGGTTTGTGCCTTCATAGATCTGGCTCAGCCGCACGTCACGGAAAAGCCGCTCGACGCGGAACTCGCGCGAATAGCCATTGCCGCCATGGATCTGCAGCGCGTTGGAAATATGGACCTGCGCCATGTCGGTGGTGAAAAGCTTGGCCTGCGCCGCCTCAAGCGCGATGGGCTGACCGGCGTCGTAAAGCCGCGCGGCATGATGGATCAGCAGGCGGGCGGCGGCGATGTCCTTGGCCATGTCGGCGATCATGAACTGGATTGCCTGAAACTCGAAGATCGGCTTGCCGAACTGTCTGCGCTCATGCGCATAGGCGATCGCGTCCTCCATCGCCGCCTGCGCCATGCCAAGCGCCATCGACGACATCATCAGGCGCGAGAAATTGAAGTTCTCCATCGCCATCTTGAAGGCGCCGTTCTCGGGCCCGATCCGGTTCGCGATCGGCACGCGAACCTGGTCGAGGGCGATCATGCATTCGGCAAGGCCGTGCATTCCCAACAGTTCCTCGGACTTGCCGCGATGGACGCCGGGGCGGTCGGTCTCGACCAGAATGCAGGAAATCCCCCTGTGGCCCGCCGCGGGATCAGTCTTGGCAAAGACCATGATCACATCCGCGACCTGCCCGAACGTGACCCATGCCTTCGAGCCCGTGATCACATACTCATCCCCCTCGCGACGGGCGACGGTATTCATGCTGGCGACGTCCGAGCCATTGTCGGGCTCGGTCACCGCGGTCGCGGGAATCACACTGCCGTCAAGGATGCCGGGGATCAGGGCCTTGTGCTGGGCGTCGCCGTGATGGTTCAGGAATAGCGCCGCTTCGACCGGGATCGCGAAGGCATTGCCGACCGCGCCCGAGCCGCGCGCGATCTCCTCCATCGCGATGCAGGCGGTCAGCGCGTCCATGCCGGCACCGCCGGCCTCCTCGGGCAGCGCCACGCCGAAAAGGCCAAGTTCGGCCAGTGCGAGATAGGCATCGCGGGGGAAGGCGTTCTCACGGTCGATCCGGGCGGCGATGGGCGCGACGACCTCATCCGAGAGCTTGCGCGCAGTGTCGCGCACCATGCGCTGCTCGTCACTCAAGAAGTGATCCAAAATAATCTCCATCAGGCAATAATTGATCTGTCATATTCGACTTCAGGTCGAGGGGATTCCGGCATGGAAGGCGTCTTCTGGGACGCGGTCCATAAAGTAGATGATGACGTTCTTGGCATCGGTCCCATAGGCCTCGGCTACAGCGGCAGTGATCAGCCGCGCGGCCTCGCCCTTGGCTTCGGCATCACGTGGGAATGCGTGGATTTTTATGAATATGCGGAAAATTTCGGCGGTTTTGCCGTGTTTTCCTGCATGTCCGTAGGAATAGTCGGGGGTCGAATTATAATAGCAGGTGACGATTTCAGGCTTGATCGCAAAGGCCTGGCACAGACCATCGGTCATTGAGCGGGTCGCAAGTTCGCGAATTTCCGGGCTTGGGCCGGAATCGGTGACTTCGATGAAAGGCATGGGGTTATCCGTCCATTGGTCAGTCGATCAGATGTGATCCAACATGTTTCTATTGACACATTATCTGATCAGATCAAATCTGAAATCAACCTTGCTGATGTGATCGGGATCCGGGAGTGAAAGAATGAAATTTCGCGGCAGCTATACCGTCTGCGTGACGCCCTTTGACGGGCAGGGGCAGCTGGATCTGGAGGCTTTGCGCCGCTATGTCGACTGGCAGATCGACGAGGGGGTCCATGGCCTGATCCCCCTTGGCAGCACGGGCGAATTCCTGTCGCTGACCCGTGACGAGCGCGCGGCCGTGGCCGAGACGACCATCAGGCAGGCCGCAGGCCGGGTACCCGTCCTGATCGGCACTGCCGCCGAATGGACCGACGAGGCTGTCGCGCTCAGCCGCGAGGCCGAAAGCCTTGGTGCGGATGGCGTGATGCTGGTGCCGCCCTATTACTCCTCGCCGACCGAGGCGGAACTTCTGGCTCATTTCACCCGCGTGGCCGAGGCGATCTCGATCCCGGTGATGCTCTACAACAACCCGTTCACGGCGAATGTGGATCTGACCGCCCCTCTGGTCGCGCGCCTCTCGGAGGTCGAGAACATCAGCTACATCAAGGACACGTCCAAGAACGTCCATCGCGTGACCGAGCTTCTGGATCTGTGCAAGGGCCGTATGACGGTTTTTGCGGGCTATTACCCGTGGGAGAGCTATCTGGCGGGGGCTGAGGGTTACAGTTCGGTCATGTCCAACATCTCGCCCTCGCTTTCGGCGCGGACATTCACCGAAACTGTGGAGGGCGACGCGGCGCGGGCGCACGCGCTTTATGTCCGCAGCCTGCCGCTGATCAATGCGCTGGCCGGCGACCTTTACGTTTCGGCGACCAAGGCCGCGATGCGGCTGATCGGGCAACCGATGGGCGATCCCCGCCCGCCGCGCCTGCCGCTGCCCGCCGATGCGCGGGCGCGCCTTCGCGGCGTGCTGGCCGACCTCGACCTTCTGAATTGAACAAAGACCAACCAACAGGGAAGCAAACGATGGAAATGAAAAGCCTTGCGCTCGGCTTCGTTCTCGGAGCGATCGCCCTATCCCCCGCCTCGGCGGCGGACATCACCCTGAAAGCCAGCCACAACGCCAACGCAGTCGAGCCCTATGGTGTCGGGATGCGCAAGATGGGTGAGTTGATCGGCGAAAAGACCGGCGGCAAGGCCACCATCCAGGTCTTTGACAACGCCACCCTCGGCGATGAGATGGAGAGCATCCAGGGCACCCAGATCGGCACCGTCGACATTGCGGTGACCGCGAACGAGACATTGGCGAATTTCGTTCCCGACCTCTCGGTTTTCAGCCTGCCGTTCCTGTTCAGGGATGCCGAGCAGATGGACCGCGCGCTTGAGGATCCGGCGGTGATAGCCGACGTCCAGGAGGTGCTGAAGTCGCAGGGCTTTCACCTGATCACCTTCTTCTCGGCGGGCACGCGTCACATCATGACGAAGAAACCGATCGAGGAGATGTCGGATCTCGACGGCCTCAAGATCCGCACCATGCAGAACCCGGCCCATGTCGACACGTTCAAGGCCTTCGGCGCGAACCCGACCCCCTTGGCCTATACCGAGCTTTACGGTGCGCTTGAAACCGGCGTCGTCGACGGGGCCGAGGCGGCCAATACCAATTTCTACGCGCAGAAATTCTACGAGGTCGCGCCGGATTGGGCGATGGTCGGCTGGCTGGAACTGGTGGCGCCGGTGATCATGGGCGAGGCGGCCTATCAGGCCCTGCCCGATGACGTGAAATCCGCACTGGACGAGGCGGGCAAGGAGGCCGGCAGTTTCCAGCGCGCGACCTATCGCGAAAGCGATGCGGCCCGTGTCGCGGATATCGAGAAGGCGGGCGTGAATATCAGTCGTCCCGATATCCAACCCTTCCGCGATGCCGCCGAGAGCGTGAAACAGGGCTATCTCGCGACCGATGGTCAGAAGGAGTTGTTCGCGCTGATCGGCAAGGTCGAGTGATCGCGGACAAGTCTTGCCCGGCGGCTGGATCTGCCGGGCAGTGAAGGGAGATCCCATGTTTTCAATCATCGAGCGTCTGTGCCTCATGCTGCGCGCAGCGGTCTCAGCGGTGGTCGTCATGCTGTTCGCGATCATGCTTGTCGCGGTGCTGGTTCAGGTCGCCGGACGCTATTTCCTCAACTTCTCGATTTCGCAGGCGGCCGAGATTGCGACCTTCTGCCAGATCTGGCTGGTGCTGCTTGGAGCAGGGGTGACGCTCGCGCGCGGCCAGCATGTCGCGATCGACATCCTGCCCTCGAAGCTGTCCCTTGTCGGAGCGCGCGTCGCGCTAGTGCTGATCGCGCTGGTCTCGGCCGCGTTTCTGGTGGTGCTGGCCTATGGCAGCCTGCCGCTCCTGAAGATGGGCCAGTTCCAGACCTCGCCCTCGCTTCGGATCCCGATGAAATACATGTATGCCTGCCTGCCCGTTGGCGCGCTCTACATGATCATCGAACTGGTCCTGTCGGTGGTGCAGCGATGGAACGATCCCTTCCCGCCACCCAAGCCCGAAACCGAAGAGGAGGCAGTCTGATGCTGATCATCGCAGTTGCATTCGTGGTCTTCCTCGCTTTGGGCGTCCCGGTCGTCTTCGTCCTTGGCGCCTCGGCCGTGCTGACGCTGCTGACCACGACCGATGTTCCCGTTGCCATCGTCAGCCAGAGGGTCTTTGCCGGGCTGAACACCTTCACCCTGATGGCGATTCCGTTCTTCGTTTTTGCTGGGGTGATCATGGATGCGGGCGGCATCTCGCGCCGGATCGTCGCCTTTGCCTCGGCGCTGATCGGCTGGATCGTCGGCAGCCTCTATCAGGTCTCCTGTGTGGCGGCGGCGGGGCTTGCCGCGATCTCTGGCTCCGGCTCGGCCGACACGGCCGCCATCTCGGCGATCATGCAGCCGCAGTTGCGCCGCCGCCGCTATGACGTCGATTTCGGCGCGGCGCTGATCGCTTGCGCGGGGTCGCTGGCGCAGGTGATCCCGCCCAGCCTGACCATGGTGATCATGGCCGTCGTCTCGAATGTCTCGATCGGGGCATTGTTCATCGCGGGGATCGTGCCGGGCTTCCTGTGTATCCTGCTGCTGATGGTTACGGCCTATATCTTTGCCCGGAAGGGCGGCGAGACCTATCGCGAGACCGAACCCTTCACCATGCCGCGGCTGCTGAAGACCGGCTGGGCCGCATTGCCTGCCGCGGGGATGCCGTTCCTGATCCTTGGCGGCATCCTTGGCGGGGCCTTCACCCCGACCGAGGCGGCGGCGGTCTCGGCCTTCTATGGCCTTCTGGTCGGCGTCTTCGTCTATCGCGAGTTGAAGCCCGCGCAACTGCCGGCGCTGATCCTGCGCACCGTCTCGCTCTCGGCGGCGGTCATGCTGATCATCGGCACCGCCAGCGTCTTCTCGTGGCTGATCGCCAATGCGAACGTGCCGCAGATCCTCGGGGAATGGCTGACCTCGGTTTCGTCCAGCCCGATCGTGTTCCTGCTGATCGTTAACCTGCTGTTGCTGGTCGTCGGCATGTTCATGGAGACCATTGCCGCGATCCTGATCCTCGTCCCCGTTCTCGCCCCGATCGCACATCAGCTTGGGATCGACCCGATCCATTTCGCGCTGGTGGTGGTGATGAACTTTGCCATCGGTACGGTGACGCCGCCCTATGGCGTCTCGCTTTTCGTCGCCTCCAGCGTGGCCGGGCGCACGGTCATGCAGGTTACGCGCAAGCTGGGCCTGCCGCTGCTGGCCATGTTCATCGTCCTTGTGGGCGTCACCTATCTGCCGGACCTGTCGCTGTTCCTGCCGCGCATGTTCGGCCTCATCGAATAAGGAAAAACCATGTCAAACCTGAAAGTCACCATCGCCGGGGTCGAATTCGAGGCGAGGTTCGAAAGCGCCGCGCCGAAGACGGTCGAGGCCTTCAAGAAGCAATTGCCCTATGTCAGCAAGGTGGTCCATGTCCGCTGGAGCGGCGAGGGGGTCTGGATCCCGCTTGGCGACGAGGATTTCGGCCTCGGATACGAGAACCACACCAGCTATCCGGCGCCGGGCCAGTTCATCCTCTACCCCGGCGGCATCAGCGAGACCGAAATCCTGCTTGCCTATGGCGGGGTGCATTTCGCCTCGAAGCTTGGTCAATTGGCGGGCAATCATTTCATGACCCTGACCTCAAATCTCGACAAGCTTGCAGAGATCGGCCCGAAGGTGCTTTGGGAAGGCGCGCAGGAGATCAGGATAGAGCAAGCCTGAACCGCACGGAGCCGACGATGACCCCGATCAGTTATTCCACGCGTCTGCGTGCCCTTGCCGCAGCCCGTGGCGAAGCCGAAGCGATCCGCTTTCTGCCCCGGGAGGGAGCCGAAGCGTCACTCTCCTGGGCCGGGCTAGACCGGTTGGTCGAGCGGATGGCGCAGGGGCTTGCCGCGCGGGGTGCAGGACAGGGCGACGTGGTGGGAATTGCGCTTGGCAATGTCGTGGCGCATCTGGCGCTTGCCCTCGCGGTATGGCGGGTCGGCGCGACGACGCTGGTGATGGACCCCGCGATCACGCCCGAGGCCGCCGCTTCCCTTCGCGCCCGCAGCGGCGCGCGGCTGGTCGTGGCCGAAGCGCGAGGGCCGGTCGGCGATCTCGGGGCCGAGTTGCTGGTCGCGGCGGGGCAGGGCCGGGACGCGTTCCTTCCAGACGCGGTTCCGTGCCCGGCCAAGATCGTCATGTCGGGCGGCTCGACCGGACTGCCAAAGCTGATGTGCGATCGTCGCCCTCACCTGCGCGTGCCCGGGCAAAGCTGGGGGCGGATCGCGCCCGCCCTCGGATTCCGGTCCGACCAGACACAGCTTGTCTGTGCGGCGATGTCGCATAACGCGCCCTTCACCTGGGCGCAGAATGGCTTGTTCGAGGGCAACCGCATCGTCCTGATGGAGAAGTTTGACGCCGCCCGTGCGCTTGCGGCCATCGACCGCCATGAGATCGGCTTCGTGATGCTGGTGCCGACGATGATGGTGCGCATGCTCGAGGCAGATCGGGATGCGCGTGCGAGCTTTCACACCCTGCACATGCTTTACCACACCGGCGCGCCCTGTGCGCCATGGTTGAAGCAGGCATGGATCGACCGTCTGGGGCCGGAGCGCGTCTCGGAAATGTATGGCTCGGGCGAGAATACCGGCCAGACCGTCATCCGGGGAACGGAATGGCTTGGCCATCCGGGTTCGGTCGGCAAGGGCTTTGAAACCGAGATCCGCATTTATGGTCCGCGGGGTGAATTGCAGCCCGCCGGCATGGCCGGAGAGATCTTCATGCGGCCCGACGACGTGGCAGGGCGCAGCGAATATATTGGTCCCGACGCGCCCCGGCCCCGACGCGATGCCGAGGACTTCCAGAGCATCGGAGATTCCGGCTGGCTGGACGAGGAGGGCTATCTCTACCTTTCCGGGCGCTGCGATGACGTGATCAACACCGGAGGGGTCAAGCTCCATCCCGAGGCGATCGAAGCCGTCCTGCTGCGCCACCCGGATGTCGCCGATGTCGCGGTCTTCGGCATTGCCGACCGGGAATGGGGCCAATGTGTCGCGGCCGCCATTGTCCCGCGCGAGGGCAGGGCGCCGGGACAGGCGGAGCTGGCAGCCTGGGCGCGCCTCTCGCTCAGCCCCGAGGAGGTGCCGAAATCCTGGCGGTTGGTCGGAACCCTGCCGCGTGACGGGTTCGGCAAGCTGCGTCGCAAGGTTCTTGCCCATTCCGAGGACGCCGCCCTGACCCCAGCCGGCTGAGCGTCTGCGTCATCATCATCGCCCCCTCGCAGCGGATGGTGCGCGTGGCAGAAGGCGGAGTGCCTTCCCCTTTTCCTTTCAGTCCTGCCGGGTGCTGGTGAATTTCTCGGCCATCAGCCCGACGGGCCGCGCCGGCGCAGCAATCTGGCCGTTGGTGCCAACATCGGTCAGCGCCAGGAAATAGCGGCCGGGTTGCAGCATCAGCGCGGGGATCGTGGCGTTCTTCGAGGTTTCGGTGTCATCGGCCTCTTGCAACATCTGGCCTTCGGCGTCGAACAGCACCAGCTTGGTGTCGACCCCGCTAATCGAACCCATGGTGTTCACGGCGATGACCGACCGCTGGTCGAGGTCGAAACTGAACCAGTTTGCCGCTCCGGCCTGCATGACGATCTGGGTCCGGCCCGAAAAGGACAGCTCCTGCAGCGGATAGCTGCCGTCCATCGGCGGAAGCTCTCCGCGCATGTGGGCTTGCCGCACGAAGCTTTGCAGGTCCAGCTTTTGCGCCGAAAGCCTGATCATTCCGGTGCTCGGGGTGACCGGACCGACGCCGATGCAGTAATCCCCCGGCGCGAGGCCCGGCGTGAAATCCAGCCGCGCGTCGCGGCCATCGGCATCGTCGTTGGCGGCCAGCAGCCGGCCGGCCGTGTCGAACAGGGCGATCTGCGGATCGACATCGCCTTCAGCGGCGCTTGCCCGCAGCGACATCAGCGTGGGTTCCTTGACGCTGAAACGCAGATAGGCGTTGCGGCCAGCATCGATCGCGACCGAAACCGCTCCCTGCGCCAAGGCGGCATCCAGCGCACCCCCGACCAGCGGGCTGGTCGCTGTATCGGGTCCGCAGGCCAGCGTCCCGCTTTCGTTCAGGGCTTGCTGGGATTGTAGCCCGACCTGCAGCATGACATCGCGGTTCTCGGTGGAATCTTCAACGGTGACGCAATATTCACCCGCGGCCAGATCCATCTCCAGCTGCGCTTCCAGCGACCGCTCCATGTCGTCGTTATAGCCGATCTCGGCGCCGGAGCTGTCAAAGAGCCGCACCGAGGGATCACCGCGGGAATCGCTGCGCGCTTCGATCCGCACCTGCCCCGGCTCCGCCAGACGGAAAGCGCGGGTTTCGGGGCCTGAGAGGCGGATCATTTCCTGCAACGGTGCCTCGGCCATGCTGGCGTTTTCACCGCCAAGCCAGACAGCCTGCGCACCGGGGCATTGCGATCCATTCGCCGGGACGGCAGCACTTTCCTGCGCCCGGACGGCCGGGACCACGCCCATGATGGCCAGAACCGCAAGCGGGACGAAAAGTCGGTGGCGGTAGAGCATGGCGGGATCCTCGATATCTTTCGACAGATAGTCCGGTTAACAGAAAAATTGCGATTATGCGAGGAGGCGAGAACCGGATGGAGGGGTTGGTTGGCGTCCGCCTCCGGCCCATTGCGGGCAAGGTTATCATCTGCGACGGGCGGCGCGCTGGCAAGCCGAGGGCCGCTCGACCGCGAATTCGAACGCTGACAACATGGGCATTACTGCGTGGCCTCTGAAGAGCATTGGAAAAGTTGAATGGCACGACAATCGGATCCCCCGCAGGCCGCGCGCGCCTCAAGAAGCCGCACCGACCGCGCGAGCCTCAGCCTGCGTCAGATCGAAACGCTTCATGGCGTGCTTTCGACCCGGTCCATTACGGCGGCGGCAAAATTGATGGGGGTGTCGCAGCCGTCGATCAGCCGCACGGTCAAGCGGATCGAGGACGTGCTGCGTCTGCGTCTCTTTACCAAGGACGGCAAGGGGCTGGTCCCGACGAGGGAGGCCATGCTGATCTTCGAGGAGGTCGACGACATCATGAGGCAGCTGAACGGCCTTGGGCGGCGGATCGCGCGCATTGCCGACAGCAACGAGGGCACGTTCCGGCTTGGCGCGACCGCCAGCGTCGCCCGTGCGCTGGTGCCGCAGGCCATCCATGCGCTGGCGCGGCGGCATCCGGGTCTGGACCTGTTTCTGGACGTGCTCTCCATCGACCAGATGGCGCAATATCTGGTGAACGGCACCGGCGACTGTCTCGTCACGATCGCGCCCGACAAGCATCCCGCCCTCGTCCGCCGCAAGCTGGGGGATGGAGAGCTGGTCGCGCTGATGAGCCAGACCCACCCTCTGGCGCGGCACGAGATGATTTCCGCAGGCGAGTTGGTGGGGCAGGGGATCATCTGCTTCCAGTCGAACGGCCCGCATCAGCGGGCGATCCGCGCCTTTCTTGATGGGGTGGTCGATATCGCCAACCCGAAGATGGTGGTGCGTTTCAGCGATACCGCCATCGCGCTGGCCGGGCAGGGAATGGGGGTCGCGCTGATCGACAGCTTTTCGATCCGGGGCCAGATCGGCGCCGGTCTGGTCGCGATCCCGCTGAAGAACCCGCCCCGTTTCGAGGTATTCCTGCAATGGAACGGCAGCCGTCCGGTTTCCCGCAATCTGGATCTGCTGACGGACGAATTGCGCAGGCTGCTGGCAAGCAGTCCATAACCTCAGGGCATGGCAAACGCAAAATTTGTCGATTGCACGCATGGATCAGAAAGCGCATCTAGGCCCCCTAGATCTTGGGAGGGGTGATCCAATGGGATTTCAGAACACTCGTGCCGTCGCGCTGTCGACGCTGACCGTGATGATGGCTTGGACCGGCGCGGCCTTTGCGCAGACCGACATCAATGTCGGCGCGCTCAGGCTGGCAAGTCAGGCGCCGACCTTCATCGCCTATGAGAAGGGCTATTTCAAAGAGGAAGGCCTCGACGTCGACCTGAAGTTCTTCGAAGCCGCGAACGCGCTTTCGGTGGCCGTAGCGGGCGGCGATGTCAGCTATGGCACGACCTCGATCACCGGCAGCCTGTTCAATCTGGCCGAGCGCGGCGTGGTCAAGGTCATCGCAGGCGGACTTTCCGAAGATCCCAAAATCCCGGGCGCGGTGATCCTCGCCTCGAAAAAGGCCTATGACGCCGGGCTGACCGAGCCTGCCAAGCTGGCCGGGCACAGCTTCGGCGCCACGACGGCGGGGTCGTCCTTCCATTACATGCTGGCCGAGATCGCCCAGAAGGACGGCTTTGCGCTGGACAGCGTGCAATTGAAGCCGCTGCAGAAGATCGGCGCGATCATCGGCGCGATCAGCACCGGGCAGATCGACGCATGGGTGATCCAGCCCAGCATCGGCAACAAGATCCTTGCCGATGGCGGGGCGGTCAAGATCGGCGATTACAACGCCTATGACCCCGACTATCAGGTGACGGCGGTTTTCACCTCGACCAAGGTGGCCGAGGACGAACGCGCCCAGACCGAGGCATTCCTGCGGGCCCTGTCGCGCGGCGTCTCGGATTACAACGCCGCTTTCGTCGACAAGACCGCGCCGGCCGCCGATGTCGATACGCTGGTCGACATGGTGCATAAATATGTCGGCACCGACATGGACGTCGAGGAGTTCGCGCCCTCGCTGACCGAAGATTCGATGCGGGTGAACGAAGGGCTGACCCTCTCCACCACCTCGGTCGCGAAGCAGTTGAAATTCCTGCAGGACAGCAAGCTGGTGGCGGATAACATCACGGTCGAGATGCTGGTCGATCCCAGCTATGTCACGACCCGCTGACCGTCGGTAGCACGCCAAGACAGCCCGCAGGACAAGCTCATCATGGACATCAAACTTGACGGCATCAGCCATTCCTATGGCCCGGTCGAGGTGTTGCGAGACATCTCGCTGACCATCAAGCAGGGACAGATCGTTTGTCTTGTCGGGCCGTCCGGCTGCGGCAAGTCGACCCTGCTTCGCTTTATCGGCGGGCTGGAGCGTCCGACCGCGGGGCAGGTGTTGCAGATCGGCGCGCCGCCCCGTGAATCCCTGAACCCCCTGACCTATGTGTTCCAGCATTTCGCGCTGCTGCCCTGGCGCACGGTCGAGGGGAATATCCGCCTGGTGCTGGAGGGTCACAAGCTGGCGCGCGGCGAAGCCGACGCGATCGTTCGCGACGTGCTGGCGCGCACCCGGCTGACCGACTTTGCCAAGGCGCTGCCCCGGCAGCTTTCGGGCGGCATGAAGCAGCGCGTGGCCATTGCCCGCGCGCTGGCCGTGCGCCCCGCCGTCATGCTGATGGACGAGCCGCTTTCCGCATTGGACAGCCAGACGCGCGAATTGCTGATGGACGATCTGATCGACCTGTGGACGCGCCAGCCTTTCACCGCCGTCTATGTCACCCACAACCTGAACGAGGCCGTGCGCCTCGGCCATCGCATCGTCGTGCTGTCGCGCCGTCCCGGCCGCATCCACAAGGAAATCCAGATCGAGATGCCGCTATCGGAACGGCAGCCGGGGGATCCCTTGCTGGAGGCCAAGCAGGCCGAATTGTGGGGGTTGATGCGCGACGAGGCCAAGGCCGCAGATCAGGAGCTTGTCGATGGATAATTCCACCACCCGTCCCGTCCCCTTTCGTGGCGGAGGCTTCAACCCGCGCCCGATGCGGACCGTCGCCCCCATCGTCTTTGTCCTGCTGATCGCCTTTCTGGAAGTCGGCACCCGCACCGGCATCATCTCGGGGCTGACCATGCCGCGCCCCTCGGACGTGGCCCGGACGCTGGGCGGCATGATCGGCAGCGGGCTTCTGTGGCAGCATCTTCTGCCCTCGCTGCAACGCCTGTTCGTCGGCGGGCTGATCGGCACGCTGGCGGGCGTCACGCTGGGCACGCTCATCGGGCTTTTCACGCTGGTCCGGGCGGGGCTGCTGCCGCTGGTCGCGGCGCTGTTCCCGATCCCCAAGATCGCGCTGCTGCCGCTTTTCGTGATCTGGTTCGGCATCGACGAGACCTCGAAATACGCGCTGATCGCCTTCGGCGTCTTTACCCCCACGGTCGTCTCGACTTTCGGCGCTGTCGATAGCGTCGATCGCTCGCTGATCCGCATGGGCCAGAGCTTCGGCCTGTCCTGGTGGGCGATCGTCAGCAAGATCGTCCTGCCCGGCGCCTTCCCCGGCATCCTTTCCGGCCTGCGGGTGTCGCTGGCCATCGGGATCATCCTGCTGGTCGCGGCCGAGATGCTGGGCGCGCAATACGGCATCGGCGCCTATATCCTCGAGGCGGGCTCGCTTTACGACCTGAACCGGCTTTTTGCGGGCGTGACGGTGCTTTCGGTCCTCGGGCTGATCCTCAGCACCGTGATCGGGCTGGTCGAGAAACGCTTTCTGGACTGGCGGGGCTGACGATGCTGGCATTGCAAAAGCTGCGCCCCGAGCCGGGCATCGCCCTGCGCGAGGTTCCGCCCCTGCGCGACCCGCAGGAGGGCGAGGTGCTGATCGCGGTCGAAGCCACCGGCATCTGCGGCACCGACCTGCATATCGCCGCATGGACCAGCGGCTACGCCTCGATGCGGGACGCAATGCCGGTCACGCTGGGGCATGAATTCTGCGGGACCGTCCTGATGGCCGGACCCGGCGCGCCTTCCGATGTGGTCGGGCAGCGGGTCACGGTGCGGCCTTCAGTCCTCTGCCATGGCTGCGCGGCCTGCCGCATGGGGGATTTCGACCATTGCACCGGGCGCAAGGGCATAGGCATCGGCCGCGACGGCGCATTCGCCGCGCGGGTGTTGGTGCCGTGGGAGAACTGCATCGCCGTTGCCGACGCGATGCCACCCGAGATCGCCGCCCTGACCGAGCCGATGACTGTCTGCCACGAAGCCGTCCGCACCGCGGATATCCGGGGGGGCGAGCGGGTGCTGGTCATCGGCCCCGGCACCATCGGGCAGGGCATCGCGCTTTTCGCCGAAGCTGCCGGCGCGGCCCAGATCGTCGTGGTCGGGCATGACGATGCCGCGCGTCTGGCGACCCTGGGCGAGTTGGGCTTTCTGGACACCGCTGACAGCGTCGGACGCAGCCTGACCGAAGCCGTCGCGCCTTGGACCGGGGCGGGCCTCTTCGACGTGGTGATCGAGGCGGCGGGCGTCCCCGCTATCGTCTCCGAGGCACTTGGCCTGCTGCGCAAGCGCGGTGTGCTGGTGATCGCGGGCATTCATGCCGCCCCCGCCAGCATCGACCTGACCGCGCTGGTCCGTGATCACAAACAGATCCGCGGCACCTATCGCGCTCCGGTTGAGACATGGCCCGAAGTCGTCGCCTATCTTTCTCAGCACCAAGCGCGGGTCGCAAAGATGATCTCGGCCCGCCTGCCGATGGCGCAGGCAGAGGAAGGGTTCCGTCTCGCCTCCGCCAAGAACGCCTCGAAGGTGATGATCCTTCAGGACGAGGCCCGGGCATGAGCTTGCAGGGCACGGCATTCCTTTGCATCTGGAACGATCACGACCCGGATCAGGCCACGGAATACGAGGCGTGGCATACATTCGAGCATGTCCCCGAGCGGGTCTGCGTGCCGGGGTTCCTGTCCGGCCGCCGCTATGCCGGCTATGATCGCGCGGAAAACCGCTATTTCACGCTCTACGATATTGCCTCGCTGGAGGTGCTGGACACACCGCAATATCGGGACTTGCAGGACAATCCGACCCCATGGTCGCGCGAGATGCGGCGCGCCTTCCGCAACTTCCTGCGCATTCCCTGCCTGACCCTCGCCTCAGAAGGCGAAGGCTGCGCCGGCGCGATTGGCACGCTGGTCTTCAAGGCTGAACGCGATGCCGACGACGCCGTCGCGGCACTGAAGACCTCGCTGCAGGTCATGCTGGGCGAACACGCCTTGACGGCCTATCACCTTGGCCGGGCGCCGGTGATCCCCGCCTATGCCGTCTTCGGAACCCCGGCGGCTCAGGACGAGGCGGCCGAGACCTATGTGCTGATGGTCGAAGGGCTGCTGACCACCGGCACAGATTTCGCCCTGTCTGCCGTGGCGACCCTTCTGCCCAAGATCTTTGCCCGTCCCGTGGTGATGAAACACGAGAGTTCGGGTTTCCTCTTCAAGGTGCAGGAGAGTGAGCTGGTCGGCAGCCCCCTGAAGCGCGGCGCGGCCGCCGATTGCCGCGCCTGACAGGTTTCACTCGCGCTGATAGGACTCGGACGCTGCCGAGCCGCGAATGGGCTGCACCATTCCCGCCGCGCCAAATGCGATGGCCGCGTCGTCCAGACCGGCCTGCGTTGCCGATGTGCCCAACGCCACCTATGCGGAGGGTTGGTCAGGAGGGTGATGGTGGGCAGCCGCAGACGGGTTTGTCTCGGCCGGGAGCGACAAGGCACTCACGGACGACCTTTGGGGTGAGGCCTGATGTTTCTCGATGCAAGCGCGATGGTGGCGGTCCTGCTACGCGAGCCGGAGGCGGCAGGCCTCTTGGAGACCATGGAAGCGACCTGTGCGAAGGTGAGCAAGCTGCCCTGCGGCCCCAAACGACCTCAAACCAGCGGTGGCCCCCGGATCGGGGTTTGGAGCAGCTCGCCACAGAAGTTCCCAATCTACGGTTGCAGAGAACGCTTACGTTTCACATAGTTCACTGCGACACTTAGCCTGGCTTGCCCCAATCGGGTGCTTACGGGTCTCGGAACGGCAGTTGGCGTAACCCGAGTAGCTGGGATTGCAGGATCTCGACGGCCCATCAGGTTTCGATGACGACCCTTGGCCGTATCGTAGGGGGAGGATGGTTCGAATGTTTCGTCTGGGAATGATGCTTGCGATGCTGGCCGCCCCCGTCGGGACCGCTTGGGCGCAGCAGGCCGCCGATGCCTTTGCCCCCGAGGGCGCGACCACCGAAGCCCGGCCCGAGGTCTGGTCGGGATTGGGCGCCCCCGCGCGGACGGCGCTCGCAGCCAAGGCGGCCGGCAAACCGGTCGAGGCTCGGGACTGGATGGTCAGCGTCGCCCATCCCCTCGCCGCGGAGGCCGGAGCGCGCATTCTCGCGGCCGGGGGCAGCGCCGCCGACGCGATGGTCGCGGTGCAGGCCGTGCTGGGCCTCGTCGAGCCGCAAAGCTCGGGGCTGGGCGGCGGGGCCTTGCTCGTCTGGTATGATGCGGCGAGCGGGGATCTGACGACGCTCGATGCGCGCGAAACCGCGCCGGCGGCGGCCTCGCCCACGCTGTTCCAGGACGCCGATGGCGAACCGATGGGTTTCATGGCGGCGGTGGTTGGCGGCAGGTCGGTCGGTACGCCCGGCACCCCTGCAATGCTCGAGGCGGCGCATCGCCGCTGGGGCAGGACCAACTGGTCCGCGCTGTTCGAGGATGCGATCGGGCTGGCCGAGAACGGCTTCGAGGTCTCGCCGCGCCTCGCTGGCTTGGTCGCCGAAGAGGGCGAGGCGCTGCGCGGGGATCCGGCGACCAGCGCCTATTTCTTCCCCGGTGGCCAACCGATTGCGGCGGGGGCGACGCTTCGGAACCCTGAATATGCCGGCGTGCTGCGCCTGTTACAGCGCGAGGGTGCCGCGGGTTTCTACTCCGGTCCCGTCGCACAGGAGATCGTCGCGGCGGTGCAGGGCAACCCGACCAACCCGGGCCGGCTGGCGCTGTCCGACCTCGCTGCCTATCGCGT
>Ga0182745_1000961_pt1 | contig 29237 bp, 19 predicted proteins | sample eDN3rd30CKraftBY_FD_128523 | JGI IMG/M metagenome (GOLD analysis project Ga0182745, IMG submission 128523) | Enriched backyard soil microbial communities from Emeryville, California, USA - eDNA 3rd pass 30_C Kraft BY (version 2) (version 2) | ecosystem: Environmental > Terrestrial > Soil >... | reverse complement strand
GATCAGGCCGTCGATGCCGGCGGTCACGGCCTCTCGCAGGTAACGGTCCACCCCTTGGCGATGAATGATGGAGTACGAGACCATTGTAACCAGGGGCGCCGCGGTCAGTGGCGCCGTCGTGGTCTCGGCTCTGAGCGTGCGGAGGGTCTGAAAGATATGGGCGAGCTTCACGCCACGTTGGAGCGCGCGATGATAACTGGCGGCAATCACGGGACCGTCCGCGATCGGGTCGGAGTAAGGGATTCCGATCTCGATCATATGCGCGCCCCGTCCCACCATCTCAGTCACCAGCGCCGCGGTGGTGAGCAGGTCGGGATCGCCCGCGGTGATGAAGGGCATCAAGGCGCGACGGCCTTCACTTTTTAGACGAGCGAATAACGTGTCGATGCGATTCATGACAATCCTAAAAACTGCCTAGATCGACGCCCGTCGTCTACCTCTTTGCTTTGAGTCTTCTTACTCGTCGCAACTCGCGACAGGCACGACTGGGGCGGATCGAGGCGACTCGGCAGGTGCTTCTTTGGGATTCAACGGAGTCCGAGCGCCGACCGTCACAATGTGCGACTCAACGCGACTTGTTGCAATCCTGAATCGGCGAACAGGTATCGTCCCATGGCGGGGAAATCCAACGCAATTCATCTGTCGCTCGTGCGGAATGCACGACGCAAACAAGTGAAGTCAAAAAGTTTAGAGTAGCGGGAGTAATTGATGTCGTCGTGGTCGGGCTCGAGATCAAGTCGAGGCTCAAGGCCGGTCATCCTTGGGGCTCGACCCCATTGCGGATGACCGGGGATCGAAGCCAAGTCGGGAACGGTGCCCCCACGCGAGGGAGCATCCGCCGTCCGTTGGGTTTGATTTAGGCGAGTTCTTCTCCTCGAAGGCGAGCCACTTCAAAGGCGTCCTTGTCGCCGCGACCGGAGAGGCAGACGACCAGGGTTTTTCCAGACCCCAGCCGAGCCGCTTCAATCAAGGCCTGGGCGATTGCGTGGCTCGACTCGAGCGCGGGGAGGATCCCTTCCAGGCGCGCGAGGGTCGCATAAGCGGAAAGGGCTTCCGCGTCGGTCACGCTCTCGTAGCGGACCCGGCCGCAGTCTTTCCAGTAGCTATGCTCGGGACCGACGCCCGGATAATCCAGGCCGGCTGAGATGGAGTGGACGACTTCAGTCTGACCATCCTCGTCCTGGAGCACGTAGCTGAGACTTCCGTGTAGGACGCCGGGCTTCCCTTGAGTCAGGCTGGCGGCATGCTCGCCGATCTCCGGCCCACGCCCCCCTGCCTCGGCACCGATCAACTCAACGGTCAGGTCGTCGATGAACGGGTAGAACAGCCCAGCGGCGTTCGAGCCTCCTCCCACGCAGGCGACCGCCGCGTCGGGAAGTCGGCCGAGCCGGTCGAGGCACTGCTGGCGGGCTTCCCTGCCGATCACGGACTGGAAGTCACGCACGATCATGGGGAACGGGTGAGGGCCGACCACGCTGCCGATGGTGTAATGAGTCTGGCTGGACGAGCCCATCCAGTCGCGCATCGCCTCGTTGGTGGCATCGCGCAAGGTACGGGATCCATCGGTCACGGGGACCACCGTGGCGCCGAGGGTTTTCATGTTGAAGACGTTCAGCTTCTGGCGTCTGATGTCTTCCTCGCCCATGTAGACCGTGCACTCGAGGCCGGTCAGGGCACAGGCGGTCGCGGTCGCCACGCCATGCTGGCCCGCTCCCGTCTCGGCGATGACCCGGGTTTTCCCCATCCGCTTGGCGATGAGTACCTGCCCGAGCGCGTTGTTGATCTTGTGAGCACCGGTGTGGTTCAGGTCTTCGCGCTTCAGGTAGATCGAGGCGCCGCCGGCGAACTGGCTCAGTCGCTCGGCGTGGAACAACGGCGAAGGCCTACCGACGTAATTCGTCAGGTAGTCGTTGAGTTGTGCCTGGAATTCGGGGTCGGCTCGGGCGCGCTCATATTCCTGGGTAAGTTGATTGAGCGCGTCCATCAGGGTTTCCGGTACGAACCTCCCACCGAAGGGACCGAACCGTCCGAGCGTGTCGGGGACCTGTGACGAGACCTTGCTCGACTCTGAAGTGGCGGACATGATGCGTGCGATCCTCTCGCTCGGCCTCGGCCTTGATTGGCTCGGGGGTTGACGGTTCAAGTGCGACGAAGACGAGCGATTGTCCCGCCGCGTGGGGGAGTGGGTCAAGCCGAATCAAGAACGACCCCTGGCTCGGCCGCCTGGCGACTCGCCTCGGCTTTCGTCTTGATCCTGCTCGATCAATGACGGACGCGTCGGGCCGCGGGTTCGGACTCGAGGACCAATTCTTGCTCCTCGTCTCCGATGTAGAACTCGAAGAATTGCTGCCCCGCGAAGTAGTCGGCCATGGCGCGACGGACCGATCGAAGCTGCTCCTGAAAGCGAGCGTACTGCTGAAGCAGTCGGCTTCGCTGATCGCTCGGCATTTGCAGGATGTCGGCATAGAAGCGCCGGCCTAGCTCTCCGTCGTAGAAGCTCCAGAGGCGCTTGATGCGGAGTTGAGTCTCCTCGTCTTCGTATTCCAGCATCCTCGCGAACTGGCGCGCCTTCATCTTTTTGGCGAACACCAGCAGCTCCGCGTTCGACTCGAAGCCTCCGTGCCGGTCGATCCACTCAACAATCTGCTCGGTGGTCAGCCGCGGCCCTCTCTCCTCGCAGAGCTCCTTTAAGCTTGCCACGATCTCGGCGGGTCCCATCAGCGCTCCCCTCCCAGACTCTTTTTTTTGACGGAAACTCGGCGTTTCGAGCTCCATGACCGGCGCAATTCGCCAGTCACGTTGGATCGTTCGTGAGCCTCGATACAATTTGAAGGATTATAATGGGAGTGTCCACCTGTTGTCGATGGACTATCGTTCAAGAGTTCGAATTATCACCGTGGTCATTCGTTATGATTGGGAGATTGTGACTTCTTTGCCGAGGCTTCTCAATTTCCGGTTCCCTCTGGCAGCGAACGCCCACGGCACAGGCTCGATTCCCGGCCGGGCGATTGATTGACGCCACTCTCCCCGGCGAGTAGCGTTGAGATACAGGTATCCAGGTGACTGGAAAATTGTTGTGTTGAAAAATGGAGACTTTCTGATGTGTTATGCGTTGTTGCTCTCGGCCTCCATGGTGTTGGCGGGTTCCGCCAGCCCCACCGAAGAGGGCTTCACCGTCCTGTTCGATGGTAAGGACCTTTCTCATTGGAAGATCCCCGAAGGGGACAACGGGCATTGGAAGGTTTTGGACGGCGTGATCGACTACGACGCCCGAAGCGAGGCCAAGGGCGACAAGAATCTGGCCAGCAAGAAAACGTATCGTGATTTCATCATCAAGCTGGAGTGGCGGATCAAGGAGACCCCCTTTCTGAATCCGAATGTCTTTTACGTACTCCCCGATGGAACCCATGCCCGAGATATCCAGGGAAAGCCGATCAAGCTGACCTTGCCCGACAGCGACTCGGGGCTCTACCTGCGCGATCCCAAGGGGAAGAGCCAGATCAACATCTGGTGCTGGCCGATTGGCTCCGGCGAAGTTTACGGCTACCGGACGGACAAGAACGCGTCCGCCTCGGTCCGGGCCGGTGTTACCCCCAAGACCCAGGCCGATAAGCCCGTGGGCGAGTGGAATGAATTCGTCATTACTCTCGTGGGCGAACGGCTTACCGTGCAGCTTAACGGGATCGAGGTGATCAAGAACGCGGAATTACCGGGGATCCCCGCCGAAGGGCCGATCTTTCTTCAGCACCACGGCTCCTTCAAGGATGGCAAGTTCACGGGCCCTCCCAGCCTGGTCCAGTTCCGGAACATTCGCATCAAGGAATTGCCGGTGAGCTCCACTCCCGCGAAGGGAATCTTCGCGCCGAACACCCCTGCGCGAAATTGAGCGGGCGACGGTTTCGAGGCGTTGCGTCAACCTTGTCGGGAGACGCAACGCCTTTGGCGGCAAGGTGTCGTCGAGGAAGGCGAGTCAGTTCCACTTCGCTCCTGAGAAAGGCCCCTTGCACCTTTTCTCGCATCATCGGTTTTCATCAATGAGCAAGCTATGAAGAGAGCCATTCGAGTGGGACTTCTCCTCGGGTGTTTCCTGCTTTCGGCGTGCCTCTCGACGGGCCTGGCCACGGAGCCCGACCCGGCCTCGGTCGAACGTGGGCGCATCGCGCTCACCACGAAGAGCTTCCTCAACCCTGGCTGGACGAACGAAGCCTTTCCGCGCGCGGGCACCTATTGGGGCGACCAGGCCCCTCCCGCTGACCTAGCCCGGGATCGCTACCTCGAGTCCTTCATGGAACGGTATGGACTTCACCCGGCCCCGTATCCGAACGACGGGCTTCCAATGGGGCTTCGAAAGGCGGGGGCCGAGCGGCAAGGGATTCAGATCGACTGTCTTGTCTGTCACGGCGGGTCGATCGGTGGAACGAGCTACGTGGGACTTGGGAATACCACCATCGACCTGCAACCCTTGCTCGCCGACCTGACACATGCGGATGGCAAGCTCATGCCTCCGAGTCTCTTCAATCTGAACTCCGCGCGCGGGACCACCAACGCGGGAATGATCTCGGTGGTCTTGTTGAGTCTGCGTAACACCGATCTCTCGAATCGTGCGCTTCCCCTCTTTCTGGGCGCGAACCTCCCCGAGCTTGACGCCCCCGCCTGGTGGATCCTCGGGCGCAAGGCGACCATGTACTACGATGGCCGCACCAGCGCGGAGTCGGTCCGTTCCATCCTCCAGTTCTTCCTGGCGGAGAAGTCGCTCGAGGAGTTAAAAGAGCTCGAGCCCACCTATCGCGATGTTCTTGCCTATCTCAAGAGTCTGAAGCCCCCCAAGTACCCCTTCCCGATCAACGCGGAGAAGGCCTCACGAGGGGAACAGGTCTTCAAAAAACAGTGCGTGAAATGCCACGGGACGTACGGCCCAGGGGGGACGTATCCCAATCGCGTGGTCGAGCTCGCGGAAATTGGGACTGACCCGGCCCGGGCGCTCGGGCTTTCGGATCGCTTCGTGGCTCATTACAACGCCACCTGGTTCGGCGAGATTCATCCGGCGAGCCCGAAGATGGTCGGTTACCAGGCGCCTCCGCTGGACGGGATCTGGGCGACCGCCCCCTACCTCCACAATGGCTCGGTCCCCACGCTGGCCGCCTTGCTCGACTCTTCGCTGCGACCCGACCGATTCACCCGTCCCCCTTCGACTCGTTTCGAACACTACGACACGGAGGCGGTCGGCTGGAAGTTCGAGGAAGTGACCGACGCGAAGGAAGAGCGCTCGCCGTTCCGCGCTAAGTTCCTTTACGATACGAGCCGATTTGGCCTGGGGAACGGTGGGCACCACTTTGGTGATGCGCTCGACGATGCCTCACGCGCGGCCCTGATCGAGTACTTGAAAACACTGTAGTCGTGGTAGCCGATCGATCAAGGCCGCCCGTTAAGCGAGATCAGGAGGCCGGCTCGACGTTGGGTTGATCGACTTCCGGCGGGGTGGTTTTCTGAAGGCGCTCGGCCACCTGGCCAGCTTGTCTGAACGCTCGCAAGACGTTGCCTCCCAGTATTTTCTTCACGTCTTCCTCGGAGTGCCCGCGCTTCAGCAGGGCTTCGGTCAGTTGTGGGAAGTGGGCGACGTCTTCCAGGCCGACGGGCCAGGAGGTGATGCCGTCAAAGTCGGACCCGATGCCAACGTGGTCCACCCCGGCGGTCTGGATGATGTGCTCGATGTGCTCCACGACGTTGGCGATCGTGCCCCGGGGCATTCGGTAGGCTTTGGCCCAGGCGGACATGGCGCGGTCGAAGTCGGCGGGAGCGGGGTGTTTCTCGCGAAGCTCCTTTCTCGCGAGGGCCGAGGCCTTGGCGGCTTCGGGAACGATGAACCCGGAGTAGAAGTTCACCATGATGACCCCCCCGTTTTTCGGGATCTGCTTCAAGATCTCGTCGGGGACGTTGCGCGGGCTTGGCGCGATTGTATAGGCGCTGGAGTGGCTGGCGATCACGGGGGCTTGTGAGACCCGAAGGGCGTCGGCCATGGTCGCGGGAGAGACGTGCGAGATGTCCACGAGCATCCCAACCCGGTTCATCTCGCGGACCACGCGTTCTCCGAATGGGGAGAGACCATCGTGCTTGGGAAGGTCGGTGGCGGCGTCGGCCCAGTCGAGCGTTGCGTTGTGGGTCAAGGTCATGTAACGGGCCCCTTGCCGATGGAAGGCCCGGATCAGGGTGAGGTCGTTCTCGATGGCGACCCCTCCCTCGATCCCGATCAGCGAAGCGATCTTGCCCGACTTCACGGCCGCCTCGACCTCGTCGGCCGAATAGGCCATGGCCAGGTCATTGGGATACTTCTCGACCATGCGATGCACCAGGTCAATCTGCTCGGTAACCACCCGGGCCGGATTGGGGATCTCGCTGGGAATATAGACGGACCAGAACTGGGCCTTCACTCCCCCCGCCCGCAGCCGGGGAATATCCGTTTGAGCCTTCGCGAACCCGCTCGAGAGATCGATTTTTTCGAATTTCACGTCTCCCCGCTCGCGCATGAGCCAGGGGAGATCGTTGTGGCCGTCGAAAAGAAGGGCCGACTCATGAACGCGCCGAGCCTGCTCCGAGACTTCGGGGGGCGCTCCCCAACTCGAGGGGGGCGCGAACACGAGCGAGCAGGCAAAGGCCAGCGTGGGAGCGATCTGCCCGACCCAGGGGCGCTTTCCGATCATGCTTTCATCCCTTCGATCCAAATGGTAAGCGTCTGGTTTTCCTGCCGCTTGGGAGGTGTTCCCTCGGCCTTTGACGGTGACGAGTGAGAGAGAGGCTTTTCCAACTCCCCTGGCGGTCCGGCGGATCGGTACGGTATGATGTCCCACCTTGCGCCAGCTTGAGATGGGCTGGAAGAACGAATTCGGTCTCTTGATCCTTAACGAGGTGCCCCGTGGCATTCCGTCCCCGAAAGAAGAAGACGAGACAGGGCAAGTACCTCCGTTGCAAGCGCTGCGGCGGACAGGTCCGCAAGCATATCGCACGCTGCAAGAAGTGCTCCGAAAGCGCCTAAGCACGCCCTCCAGCCAACCTGGTCATGCGTTGAAGCTTTGCAAGACATGCCCTTGAGGGCGAGATTCCTACCGTGATCTCGGCTCTCGGGGCTTTTTTTTGATCCGCCGCCCTCTTGACCTCCTCACCTGCTCAAGGCTAAACCGAGGAGTCGTGCGACTCCCCGGCTTGCATGTCAGGATTCATTTCCCTCAATATCGTGATTGCCGATTCCTGCGTCGCTCGCTCAATCAGCGGGTCTGGGGCCGGGCGGAGTTCCCGTCTCCGACGACCGGTTCAAGACGCGGACGGTCAGGTCGGCCTGGACGTGGACCTGGCACGAGAGCCGAATGTCCGGCCCGAGGCTGGCGTCCCTGGCCAGTCGCTCTCGTTCCAACTCCTCCAAGGGGCCCGCATCCCCTTCGATCACCTGGACCCGGCAAGTGGTGCAGCGTGAGTTTCCACCACAACGATGCATGATGTCGATGCCGGCATCTTCAATGGCGAGAACCAACTTGGTTCCTGGTTCCACCTCGAACGTGGTGCCGCCTTCGACCGTGACATTAGGCATGAACGCTGAGCTCCTTTGGACCATAAGGAGAACTTCAAGGTGAGGAGAGGATGCCCTCTCCAGACCTTGTTGACAGATCAAGCGGATTGCTCGCGGCTCAAACGATCGGTTCGTACCGCTGGCGAGTGGAGGATACCAACTTTGGGAAGCGGTACTCCAGTAGAGAAACTTCTCCCTGACTCAACTCACGAGGTTAATCCTGAGGGGGGGGAATCGGCAAGTTGCCAAATCAGGATCGCCCGAGCTTCGCCCAACCTGCCTGGCCGGAACATGCGAACAGAAGTGAACGCGGATGGGGCCTCGCCAAGCGCGCTCGAGGGGAAGTGAGTTGGGGTCGGAAGGGAGGAAGGTATTGCACTTAAACGAGTTGGGGCCTTGGCGTTTCCGCTGGATTTGAGCATACTGTCCCGGAGTCGCACGGGCCCAAGCGTACCGAGCCGGTCGGTCCTTGAAAGGCAAGTGCCTAGGTCGTGAGGAGGGAGACCACGGTGGGTCAGACTCAGAGGATCGACAAGCTTCGGGAACTCGCGCGCAATCTTTGGTGGTGTTGGCAGCCGAATGTGATCAGCTTGTTCCGCGAGCTAGATCCTCAGCTCTGGCGGAGCCTGGATCACAACCCGATTGAGTTCCTGAAACGCCTTTCGCCGGAAGTTCTGGAACGCCGCGCCGCGGAGATGGCGCTCGACTCGCGAATCGATTATGCGTTTCGCCGTCTGAGCGAGTATCTCAAGGACAATGACTCGTGGGGGTCGGTCTACGCCGCGAGTCTTCGGTCTCGGCCCATCGCGTACTTCTCCGCCGAATTCGGGTTGCACGAGAGCTTGCCGATCTACTCGGGAGGCCTTGGCGTGTTGGCGGGCGATCACCTGAAGAGCGCGAGCGACCTGGGCGTTCCGTTGATCGGGATTGGGCTGCTCTATGACCAGGGATACTTCCGACAGTCGCTCAACCTGGAAGGGTGGCAGCAGGAAGAATACCTGAACGCCAACCCCGAGTTGCTCCCCATCGAGACGGTTGAGGGGGAAAACGGCTCCCCGCTGATCATCTCAATCGACACGAACAACGGCGTGCTCAAGGCACGCGTCTGGCGCGTCCAGGTGGGACGAACCACCTTGTATCTTCTCGACTCCAACGTCGAAGGGAACTCGGAGAGCGACCTGGCACTGACCGCCCGGCTGTACGGCGGCGATGCGCGGGTTCGAATTCGCCAGGAACTCCTCCTTGGTGTTGGAGGGGTCCGGGTCTTGCGGGCGCTGGGGGTGTACCCCTCCGTCTTGCACCTGAACGAAGGGCATAGCGCCTTTGCCGGCCTGGAAATGATCCGGGCCGAGATGACCGAGAACGAGGTCCCCTTTGGCGAGGCCATGCGAGACGTCGCCATCAAGACCGTTTTCACCACCCATACCCCGGTGGCCGCGGGGCACGACCGCTTCCCCTCCGAGCTGGTCGAGGAGAATCTGGGCAAGCTTCGCGAGGCCTTACACCTTTCTTACGACGACTTCATGGGGTTGGGCCGGGTTTATCCCGGTGATACCAACGAACCGTTCTGCATGACCGTGCTCGCCTTGAAGCTGTCGAGGCACGCGAACGGTGTCAGTGCGTTGCATGGTCATATCTCGCGGAGGATGTGGCATCCTCTCTTCCCCAACCGGGCGGAAGAGGAAGTGCCGATCGGGCACATCACCAACGGCGTGCATGTCTCGTCTTGGATCGCCCCGCAGATGCAGTTGCTGTTCGACCGGAACCTGGGCCAGGACTGGGTTAAGCGGGTCCGCCACCCCGAGACCTGGAAGAAGGTGGAAACGATTAACGACGGCGAGTTCTGGGAGACCCAGCAGGTCTTGAAGGCCCGCCTGATCGATTTCGTCAGGCGCCGGCTGGTCCGCCAGACGGAGAAGCGAAACGAAGGGAAGGAGGCGGTGGAACGGGCGAACTCGGTGCTCGACCTGAACGCCTTGACCATCGGATTCGCCCGTCGATTCGCCACCTACAAGCGGGCGGGGCTGGTGCTTCAGGATGTGGAGCGGCTCGCCAAGCTGATTCATTCCAGTGAGCGGCCGATTCAGTTCATCTTTGCCGGCAAGGCTCACCCTGAAGACCATTTCGGCAAGGAACTCATTCAGAACATTGCCCGCCTGACCCGCGACGAGGGGCTGAGCCATCGCCTCGTCTTCGTCGAAGACTACGACATGAACGTGGCTCGGCAACTGGTTCAAGGGGTCGACGTCTGGCTCAACAACCCCCGTCGGCCGCAGGAGGCCAGCGGGACATCGGGTGAGAAGGCCCTGCTCAACGGAGCATTGAACTTCTCGATTCTCGATGGTTGGTGGGCCGAGGCCTACGACGGCACCAACGGCTTCGCGATCGGCGTGGGCCAGTCGCACTCCGTCCCCTCCGTGCAGGACGAGCGGGACTACAAGGACTTGGTGGAGACCCTGACCAACGAAGTGATCCCGCTCTATTACAATCGGGATCGCGATGGGCTTCCGCACGAGTGGCTTCAACGACAGAAGAATGCGTTGCGAACGCTCGGCTGGCGTTTCAACGCGGATCGGATGGTCATGGACTACGTCCAGAACTGCTACCTGCCCGCCGCGGGGGGCCTGTCTTGTATCATGCCCTGAGGCGGCACGAATGCCTTGGGCTTTGTGTGATCAGTGGGACCAATGAGCCGCCACGCCGGTCATTCGAATCATGATTGGCGTGGCGCTCCTCTTTCGCTGTTCAAGTCACGTTCAGCAAGAGGTACTCGAATTGAGGCTTGAATCGTTGAGAATCGACGGCGAGGAGCTCGCTTCGATTTGCTCCTCGATTCGTGTCGGGCTAAACCAGATTGCCGAGCGGTACTGGTCACGCTCTCGAACCGGCGGCGTACCGGGCAAGATGAGGTCCGGACGCGATCTGACTAGCGCCGGTGTGCCCCTATCCCGTTCTTTTTGATTGAGCAACCGGCGATGCTTAGGGTCCAACCATGATCGGCGAAAAGCTTGGCTCCTTCAAGATCGAGGCCATTCTCGGCACGGGAGCCATGGGGGTGGTTTACCGGGCCGTCAGTGAAACAACGGGCCGACCCGCCGCGGTCAAGGTGATCAGCGGCGAGCTAAGTCAGAATTCCCGGTCATTCGACCGGTTCCGTCGAGAGGCGGAGATCCTCAAACAGTTCCGGCATTCGAATATCGTCCGGTTCCTGGCGGTGGGCCGCTACCAGGGAACGTCTTACTTCGCCATGGAGTATGTCGCGGGCGAGACCCTTGAGCAGCGGCTCCGCCGAGAAGGCCCCCACCCCTGGCGCGACGTGGTTGATCTGGCCATCCAGCTTTGCCAGGCGCTTCAGTACGCGCACGATCATGGGGTGGTTCATCGCGACCTAAAACCCTCGAACCTGATGATCTCGGAGCAGGGGCAGATCAAGCTGACCGACTTTGGCATCGCCAAGGACCTGGACGCGACCGCGTTGACCGCGACGGGGCGCACCCTGGGGACCGCGGCATACATGGCCCCCGAGCAAATTCGAGGGACGCCCGAGATCAGTCACAAGACCGACCTGTATGCCCTGGGGGCTGTACTCTATCAGCTGTTGACCGGCAGGATCCCCTTTGATGGGGCCTCGGCCGTGGTCTTGATGCATGCTCACATTAATCAAGCCCCGCCTCGGCCCAGCGCCCGGGTCGCGGAGATTCCCATCGCGCTCGACAAACTCATCGTTCAACTCATGGCCAAGGACCCAACCGAGCGCCCCTGGGACGCCGCGGCGGTTGAGGCCACTCTGACGGAGATCCGCGATAAGTCCACGCGGGGTGAGAGCGTGCCGATGGTTTGGGCCACCCAAGACCAGGTGGCCGACCCGCTCGCCGCCACGCTCGGAGCGACCAACGCGGTCACGATCCCGACCAAGTCCGCGAAGACGACCAAGGCCAAGCGGCGACGCAAGTCCGAGCCGGAGGAGGAGAAGTCCAAGCTTGAACTGGTGGGATTACTCGCTGGCTTGCTCCTGGTCGGAGGCCTGATCGCCTACATCGTCTGGCCCCCCAGCGCTCCTTATCTGTATCGCAAGGCCGAGGAACTGATGAAGTCGGATAAGCCGGCCGACTGGCGGATGGCTCAGGAACGGTATCTTGACCCGCTCGACCAACGCTTCAAGGACCATCCCTACCAGAAGACGACCCAGAAGTGGCGTGATCAGCTCGCGCTCCGAGAGGTTGAAGAACGGGCCAGGATTCTCGAGAGTGACGTGCGCAGCTTCATGAGCGAACCCAAGAATGCCATGGAGCACGCCTACCAGGCCTATTACAAGCTCGCCAAACAGGCCTCTGAAGACGGTGACGACCTGCGGGCCGTTACGTACTGGCAGGAGATGGATAAGAAGGTCAACCTCAAGGAGCCAGAGGAGCGCCCTTGGCATCTGCTGGCCCTGAAGCGGATCGAATCCTTGACGCGCCTGGTCAAGGAACGCCAGGAGGTGGTGAGGGGGTTGATCGAACTGGCCATCGAGGCGGATCGCAACGGCCGGCCCCTCGAGGCCGCTTCCATCCGTAACGACCTGGTCAAGCGCTTCTCACGCTACTCCGATCTCCAGAACGTTTTCGCGTCCCTGGGACTTACATCCGAGACGGCCGAGGGGAACGGGTCGAGCTCACCGAAAGAGGATAACGAGCCGCCCACCTCCACCCCCAAGAGCGAGACGAGCGGAGACAGGTCAAACAATCAGTAGGTTTTGGTTTTTTTGAATCCAAGGGATCGAACTCGGTCGTCTTGTGACCGAATGGGCCGGTTGCTCAGGGCTTGGCTTGGTCGAGGGGTTGAAGAATCGCGAGAAACCAGGTCTCGACCTCGCATGGTCGTTCGACTCAAGCAATGAAGAATAAGTGAATCCTTGGTCGCGGTTCCTCCGCTAGTTGACGAGAAGTTCAACGTCGGTTAAGCTTGGTTTCACCTTTCTAACTCGGGGTGAGATTGTCTCCTCACCTCTCTCATCGCTAGATATTTTGGCCAATCCGGCCTTCGAGGATGGTGATGGCTCAGTCTCGCGTTCGCTTCATTGGTAGCCGAGAGCTCCACCGTGACCTTCCCAAGGTGCTTGATTCTCTGGAGGATCCCAACGCGCGTTACGTGCTGACGATTCATAGCAAGCCCAAGGCGGTGCTGATTGGCGCCGAGGCCTTTTTGCAACTCCTGCGAGGGCACACGCCGAGCGATCGGCTGCTCGCGCTTCAGCTTGGCGCATTGGTTCAGGGGCTTGAGTCGGCCGCTTCCACGGATGACTCCGAGGGAGCGAGCGAGGTCTCCGACACCAACGAGCTGATTGAAGTTTAAGGCGGTTCTTTCGGTCCTTTCAATCCTGTCGAATCGACCCGATTCCCTTTCTTGAATCGACCTCGTTTTCATCTCTTTCTCGATCCGTTCTGGACGAGCAAATCCCCCCTTAATCGTCGTCCTTGGCTCGCCTCGCGGCACCAGGGACGACTTGATTTCTCTTCCCCACCAGTTCAGACCCGACGACCGGCCTTCCGGACGAATCACTTACCCTGAACCTGGCTTTTCGAGCCCCAGCGTCAGCCGATAAAGTGCCTATGGTCGAAGACGATCGCACCGGCGCTCTGTGCTCGCCGGTCCGTTCTGCTAGAATAACCTGAGCGTCAGTTCAGTGGCTCGTTCATGCTACTCGAGCAGGGTTGAGCCGGTTCCGTTCGAGGTGATCGATGTCCAGTCAGCCGTTTGCACACCTGCATTGCCACAGTCATTACAGCCTCCTGGATGGGGCCAGCAAGTTGCCCGCCCTGGTCAAGCGGGTGAAGGGACTGGGGATGGAAGCGCTCGCGCTGACGGACCACGGCAACCTTTATGGCGCGGTTGAGTTTTTGCGCGAAACGAAAGCGCAGGGGGTCAAGCCGATCGTCGGCCTGGAAGCGTACGTTGCCCCGCGCCACCGAACCGAGCGGAGCATGGGAGGAGGCTCGGGTAAGGAGTATGCCTTCCACCTAACCTTGCTCGCTCGCAATGGTGAAGGCGTTCGGAACTTGATGCGCCTCTCCTCGGCGTCGTTTCTGGAAGGGTTTTATTACAAGCCCCGTATCGATAAAGAAATTCTGGAACGTCACTCGGAAGGACTGATCTGCCTCTCGGGATGCGCCTCGGCGGAGTTCTCCGACCACATCCTCTATGGCAAGACCGCCGACGCGGAGAAGCTCTGCGATTGGTATATCAAGGTCTTCGGAGAAGAGAATTTTTTCGTCGAGATTCAAGATAACGGAATCCAGATCCAGCGTGATTGCGCCGCGGGTGCCGTCGATATCGCCAGGCGCAAGGGGCTTCCGCTCGTCGCGACCAGCGATGCCCACTATCTCACCCAGGATGACTCCCAGGCGCATGATATTCTCCTCTGCATCAATACCGGCAAGACGGTCGACGACCCGAACCGGATGAAGTTCGAGAACGACCAGTTTCACGTCCGTAGCCCCCAGGAAATGTATGCCGCGATGCCAGGACACGAGGAGGCGCTCGCCACCTCCTGTCGGATCGCCGAGATGGTTGAAGAGAACTACAAGAGTTTGAATCTTGGGAAGCGGCAATTCCCCTCGTTCAAGCCCCCTGGAGAGAAAACTCCCGAAGAGTATCTGACTGAGCTCTGCTACGCGGGACTCCATGACAGATTTGGCGCAAGTCCTCCTCAGGCCGCGATTGATCGCCTCGAGCATGAGCTCGGGATTATCAAGCGCATGGGGTTTTCCTCCTACTTTCTGATCGTCTGGGATTTCGTGCGGTATGCGCGTGAGGAAGGAATTCCGAACTCGGCGAGAGGCTCGGCTTGCGGAGCCCTTGTGAGTTATGTGCTTTATCTCAGTCATGTCGATCCACTCAAGTACGACCTGCTCTTCGAGCGATTCCTGGACCCGAATCGGTCGGAAGCGCCTGATATCGACATCGACTTGTGCCGCGAGCAACGTGCCAAGGTCATCGAGTACGTCCGCCAGAAGTACGGGGCCGCGAACGTGGCCCAGATCGGCACGTTCGGCACCATGGCGGCGAAGGCCGCGCTCAAGGACGTTGGTCGGGCGTTGAACATTCCGCTCGCACGCGTGGATCAGGTGACGAAACTGATCCCCACCCGGTTGAATATCACGCTGGAAGAAGCTCTCAAGGAAGAGCCCGCGCTGAAGCGGTTGACGGAAGAAGATCCTGAGATCAGGAAGCTGCTGGATTACGCCCAGCGCTTGGAAGGAACCGCGAGGAACGTTGGTACGCACGCGGCGGGCGTGGTGATTGCCGATCGGCCTCTCAGCGATCTCGTCCCGCTTCAGCGATTGCCGAACAAGGACAAGGAAAAGGAGGTTGTCAGTACCCAATGGGAAATGGGCGACGTTGAGAAGGCGGGGCTTCTCAAGATGGACTTCCTCGGTTTGCGCAACCTGACCAGCCTGGCCGCGGCGGTGAAGCTGGTCGAGCGGAAGATCGGCAAGCCCTTGGACCTGCTGGGCCTGCCGCTCGACGACCTGCCCACCTACGCACTGCTTCAGCGCGGCGATGCACGCGGGATTTTCCAGCTCGACTCGGCCGGTATCCGTGACCTTTTAGTCAAGATGAAGCCGGACCGCTTCGCCGACCTGATCGCGATCCTCGCGCTCTACCGACCAGGTCCGCTCAACGGCGGTATGGTCGACGAGTATGTGAACGTCAAGCACGGCCGCAAACAGGCGACCTACGAACATCCCGTTATGAAAGAGGTCCTGGAAGAGACCCACGGGGTGATGGTCTACCAGGAACAGGTGATGCGGATCTTGAATCGCCTGGGAGGGATCGAGCTCTCTCAAGCGTATGCTTGCATCAAGGCCATTTCCAAGAAGAAGACCGAAACGATTGCGCAGGGACGAAAGCAGTTCGTGGAAGGGGCGGTGGAGCGGGGGTTGGAGAAGGATCGGGCAACCAAGATTTTTGACCTGATCGAGTTCTTCGGCGGGTACGGCTTCAACAAGTCGCACTCCACCGCTTATGCGCTGGTGCTGTTCCAGACGGCCTTTTTGAAGGCCCACTACCCCACCGAATACATGGCCGCCTTGCTCTCCTCGGAAATGGACGGGGCGGAGCGCGAAAAGTTTCTGGTCGAGCACATCGAAGATTGCAAGAAAATGGGGGTCGAGGTTTTACCTCCCCACATCAACGAGGGGGAGTCTTCGTTTCGGGTTGCCGAAGAAGGCAAGGTTTACTTTGGCCTCGGCGCGATTAAAGGAGTCGGGCTTAAGGCGCTGGACGAGATCGTCAACGCTCGTAGGCAAGGTGGGCATTTTACCGGGCTGGACGACCTGTTCGAGCGCGTCCCCTTGAGCGTGGTGAGCCAGTCGTGCGTCGAGGCGTTAATCAAGGCGGGTGCGTTCGACTGCTTGGGTGCCAAACGCAACCAGTGGCTGGCGGTGCTTCCGCGTGCGGCCCAGGCAGGTCAGGCGATCCAGGAAGACAAGAAGCGAGGTCAGCGCAGCTTGTTCGACGCCTTCGCCGATGAGCCAGCCTCAGCCAACGGGGCGGGTAAGGGCTACACAACGAGCTTGCCCGACATCGAAGAGATGCCGGACAACGAGCTCCTGGCGGAGGAAAAGAAGGTCCTCGGCTTTTATATGTCGAGCCACCCACTCACCCGCCACGCCGCCCTGCTACAGGCCTTGGCGACCCATAAGGTCGCCGACCTGGTCACGGTTCCCGCGAAGTCCGAAGTATTACTCGGTGGCATGATCTCCGCCCTCCAGATCAAGAGCGTGCAGAAGAGCCGGTCGGGGCTGACCCGCATGGCGAAACTCACCTTCGAGGACTTGACTGGTACCGTCCCTTCAATGCTTTGGCCAGAGGAATTCGCCAAAGCGGAAGATATGATCAAGAATGACCTAATTTGTTTCGTCAGGGGGACGCTCGACCGGCGCCGTGAGCCCGCCGAGTTGGTGATCTCGCGGATTATTCCCCTGAGTCGAGGGCCCGCCGAGCTCTCCCGAGGTGTGGTCGTGACTCTCAGGAAAGGGGTTACCGAGGAAGAGCAGATGCAGCGCCTTGTTCGCCAGGTCAAGATCAGGCCTGGCAACCTGGAGGTCTATCTCGAGATCCTTGGGCTCGCCGGCATGCGCAGGGCGATCTACAAGGCGGGGGGCGACTTCAAGATCCGCCATGACGACCAGATGTTTTCCGATATCGAGGCCGCCGTGGGGCCAGGAAATGTTCGCTTGCTCGGCCAACGCGGGGCCACGGCGCGGGTCGAGGTTGAGCCGGTCGCGGTCGCGAGCTCGACTTCAATGTACGACCCTGAATATGTGGAAACCCCCTACGAACAGAACGAAGATTGATCGGTTGAAACCTTACCGATACAAGGGCATCTAACCGCGGGGAGCCGCGCTCGATGCCCTTTGTCGATTTGACCTGGCCTTGGTTTGGTAACTGCCTTGAGGCCAAGGCGCGTTGTTGGGATCGCGGCTCAACGCGTCTGGGTTTCCTTCCCAATTTCGTTTCGGGCCAGTTCCGACGGAGAGGGGATGAAGCACTCCAGGACGGAGGCGGTCCCCGATTCGGGAGCGGCGAGTCGAAGACCTCGGCGCACCGTGCGCATTCTCTGCCCCGGCTCATGGATGGTGATCGCGATCGAGCATTCGCGGTCCGCGCTTGAAGTGCTGACATCCTTGAGGTGGATTTTCTGAGTTCCCTGCGCGGAGACGTGCTGCCGGATTGGCGTGAACCTGGAACCCGTGTTCGCAGGCTTGATCTCGACGTGACAGCCTTGGCTGCTGAGGCCGAGGATCGCAAGGTTCAGGACCACTTGAGAACGTTGGGTTGACTTCTCCGCGGTCTTGCCCTCCGCGCTGGCGGTGCGAGGCAGAGAATGCGGTAGCATGATTCCCGCGACGACAGTCAAAGCGGCCATCCATGACCTGCCCTGCATCGTATCCACTCCTTGGAATGGGTTGACTCGTGCGATCCTCCGAATTGCGAACGGGTGCGGCGACATGGGTGTTTCGACGGAACGCAACTTACTCGGGTGTCAATTTCCACGCAAGGTCAAGATTGAGCCGTGAGCGGCCGATAAAACTGGGTTCGGATGCCAGCGGAGTCAAGGACCGAGCTTGTGCGAGGTCCCTCGAGGCTTGGGGTCAAATCGTTCGGCCGCCATCGACGACGAGGACCTGACCGGTCATCAGGCTCGTCTCATTCGCCAGGAATAGGACCACATCCGCGATGTCTTCTGGGGTGGCCACGCGTTCGAGTGGAGTGACCTTGATCGCCTTCTCCACCATGTCCTGGTGGTCCGCCAGCCAACGCGTTTGGACGGGGCCGGGGGCCACCGCGTTCACGCGGACCTCGGGCGCGAAGGCCTTGGCCAGGCTCTTCGTCATCGTGATCACTCCCCCCTTGCTCGCGGCATAGGCGATCGAGCTTCCCGAACCCGCCAAACCCGCCACCGACGCGATATTCACGATATTGCCTCGGCTCGCCTTTAAGATCGGCATTGACGCCCGGCAGACGTAAAAGGTCCCCTTGAGATTCAGATCGAGGATTTCGTCCCACACCACCTCGGTCAATCCATCCAAGTCTTGATGATCGACGAAGTGAGTTGTCGCCGCGTTATTCACCACGAGATCGAGGTTGCCGAACTTCGCGGAAGCCTGTTCCACCATCTGCTTCACCGCGCTGTCGTCCGCCACGTTCGCCTGGACCAAAAGTGCTTCGCCCCCTCGTTCCTGAATCCCGTCGGCGGTTTCCTCCGCTTCTTGGCGCGACTTGGAATAATTCACGACCACGGCGAATCCAAGGCTCGCGAGACGCCAGGAGATGGCTCGTCCAATACCTGTCGCCGCACCAGTGATCAACGCGACGCGTGGTCGGCTCATGTCGAGGGCTCCTCGGGTTCTGAGAGTGGCTTCGATTGGCGCATCCCAAAGAAAAACGGAGAGGAAACCCAGGTGGTCCTCTCCGTCTCGCAGAAAAATGGTTGAAAGAATCTGGTCCGGTTCAACGGCTCGGGACGTCCGTATTCGTCGCGGTTTCCAGGTTTAGCTGACCGATCGGTAGGACTAAGGCCTGAGCTTCAAGCGCGGGTTGGGCGGCTTCGGCTCGGACGTTCGCGGTGACGATATCGCGTACCGTGCGATCCACCGACGGCCCCATCCAACTCAGCAAGAGGCTCTGCGGCGCGACGCCCAGAGCGATGGTCAAGACCACCAACGGGATCGAGATCGCCCATTCGCGAGCGGTGAGATCGGGCATTCCCCGGTACTGCTCGTTCCGGCCGAGGAAGACCCGCTGGAGCGTCCAGAGGATATAACCGGCGGTCAGGACCACTGCCGAGGCCGCCAAAATCGCCAGGACGATGTCGTAGTTAAAGGCCGCCAGGACTACGAACACCTCGGCGATGAACCCGCAGAGGCCGGGCAGCCCCATCGAGCCGAAGAAGATCAGGAACGAGACCGCGCCATACGCGGGCATGGGGGTGAACAACCCGCCGAGCTTCTTGAGGTCACGTGTGTGGGCTCGCTCGTAGATCACTCCAACCAGGAAGAACATGCCTGTTGAAGTGATTCCGTGAGCGATCATCATGAACATCGCGCCGTTGACGCCGAAGGCGTAATACCGTGGGTCCCCGGTCAGGGTCATGACGGCCATGCCGAGCGTGATGTAACCCATGTGGCTTACAGAGCTGTAGGCCACCAACTTCTTGAAGTCGGTCTGGGCCATGGCGACCAGGGCACCATAGAGGATGCTGAAGACGCCGAGGATCGCCACGGGGTATGCGAATGCATGAGCGCCGAGGGGGGCGAGCGGCCAAGCGAGCCGAACCAGGCCGTAACCACCGATCTTCAGCAAGACCCCCGCCAGGATCATACTGATCGGTGTGGGGGCCTGAACGTGAGCGTCGGGAAGCCAGGTATGGAATGGGAACGAAGGAAGCTTGACGCAGAACCCAATGAAGAACAGGGCGAAGATCCACTTCTGAACTGTCAGGCCGTAATAACTGGTCTCGGTGATCGCACGGGTCAGTTCCACGATATCGAAGGTGTGGGCCCGGAAGACCTGGCCGTTGACGATCGCCTCGGTCGCGCCTCCGGCGACGAGTGGCTCGCCCGGCCAGAAGTAGAGGAGCAAGATCGCCACCAGGATGAAGACCGAACCAAACAGCGTGTACAATAAGAACTTGATGGCCGCGTATTCCCGGTTTTCGCCTCCCCAGACGGCGATTAGGAAGTACATCGGCAGAAGCATCACTTCAAAGAAGATATAGAAGAGAATCAGGTCCAGCGCGATGAAGACCCCCATCATGCTGGCCGTCAAAATCAGGAAAAGGGAATAATATCCCTTAACCTGTTTATCGATGTTCCATGAGGCCAGGCACGCGAGCACGCTGGTGAAGCTGGTGAGCAACACGAGGCTCAGGCTGATGCCATCCAGCCCGAGAAAGTATTGAATGTTGAAGTAAGGGATCCAAGGGCGGCGGACCACGAGGTCTCGCACGGCGGCCCCGGTTTCGGCCACCGACGCTTGATCTTCGACATTGGCCGCGGAGGTAAATCCGTTCCGCTCAGCGCGTTCTCTCAGCGGTGCGCTGGCGTTTGAACCAGATTGGACGTAGGTGCCATAGGCGGCCAAGGTCAGGGCGAAGGTTGCGATCGTGATGGCGAGCGCGGTTCCCTTGATCGCGGTCTCCGCCTGCTTCGGGATCAGAAGGACGCCGAGCGCTCCGAGAAGGGGAAGCAGCCAGAGCAAGGTCAGCAAGAGGTCGTCGCTCATGACGTTGGCACCACTTCGATGAGATTCGAGCTCGAGTAAGAACGCGATTCGGTCGACGCGAACACTTCGATCAGGGGCGTATCCAGATGATGACGCCGACAAACAGGCCGACGAGTGCGACGGCCAGGAACATCAGGTAGTTTCGCAATCGCCCCGTCTGAAGTCCCCTGCCCCAGTTGCCCAGGTGGTAGACGAAGCTCGCGGTTTGATTTACCAGACCATCAATGAATGTCGAATCAAAGAGTCCTTCGATCCGACTGGTAAAGAGGGTGACCTTGGCCGCGCCATTGACGATTCCATCGACGACCAACTTATCGAACCGACTACAGAGGTGGGCCAAGCCCATGATTGGCCGGACCAGAACTGCGTCGTACAACTCGTCGAAGTACCACTTTTTGACGAAGAACAGGTACAACCCGCCCATTCGACGGGCAGCCTCTTCCGGGTTCCGCCTCAGGCGGAAGAGGTAGGGAAGCTGAGGCGCGTAGAAGAGAACTCCCAAGCCCACGCCCACCGCCAGGATCAGGAACGAGGCCCCCATGGCGAGCAGATGAGACTGGTGCAGGCTCTCCAGATGAACCTGGCGGACCACGGGTTCCCCGTATTCGAGCATCCGTTCGAGGACTGGCTTGGCCACGTCGGACGTACCCAACGGAAGGATCGTGAAGGGATATCCCACGATGATCGTCGGCACCGCCAGGATCAGCAGGGGCCATGCCATGATGGGCGGGCTCTCATGGGCGTGATCGTAGGGATTACCGTGGTGATGATCGTCGTGCCCGTGCCCCTGGTGAGCCGCGGCGGGATAGCCCCGGGGCTCTCCGCCAAACACCAGGAACCACATGCGAAACATGTAGAACGCCGTGAGCGCGGCCCCCACCGAGGGGAGCAAGAAGAGCAGAATATGCTGATAGTTGTGTTCGAGAAACACAAAATAGATCGACGACGCCAGGATGGCGTCCTTTGAGTAGAAGCCGCTAAATAGCGGAACACCCGAGATCGCCATCGTGGCGGCCAGCATGGTGTAGGCGGTGATCGGCATCTTCTTGCGGAGACCACCGAGTACCGGCATCTCGTAGGTATGAACCGCGTGGTAGATGCTACCCGCTCCCAGGAACAGGAGCGCTTTGAAGAACGCGTGGGTGAGCAGGTGGAAGAGCCCCGCGGCCCATCCTCCTACCCCCAGCGCGAGCATCATGAAGCCGAGCTGGCTCACCGTGGAATACGCGAGAACCTTCTTGTAGTCGGTCTGAACCGCGGCGATCGTGGCCGCGATGAAGAGCGTGATTCCACCCGTGTACGCGATGTAAAGTTGGACGTCTGGGGTGAAGAGCGGGAAGAACCGCCCCACCAGGTAGACTCCCGCGGCCACCATGGTCGCCGCGTGAATCAAGGCCGAGACGGGAGTGGGGCCCGCCATGGCGTCGGGTAGCCAGACATGGAGTGGGAACTGGGCGCTTTTGCCGGCGCAGCCCGCGAAAATGCCAAGACCCGCCAGGGTCAACGCCCAGAACGCGATCTGTCTCGGTTTTCCCGTCGCCTCGTTCAGGAGTTCTTCGCTTGACTCACGGTCGCGCAGCACCACCAACTTGCTTCCATCCTCGGCGCTCACCGTATTGAGTTGGCCGGTGGCATCACGCAGCGAACGATTGATCTCTTCGATGTTGAACGTGCCCAGGCTCGACCAGAGTAGGCCAAGGCCGATCAACATGCCGATGTCCCCCACCCGGTTCACGACGAAGGCCTTGTTGGCTGCGTCGGCGTTCTTCTTCTCTTCATACCAGAATCCGATGAGCAGGTAGGAGCAGACGCCTACCAACTCCCAGAACATGAAGATCATGAAGACATTCGCCGAGGCCACGAGCCCGAGCATCGAGAAACAGAAGAGTGAGAGATAGGTGAAGAACCGCGGAAAACGCGGGTCGTCGGACATGTAACCGATCGAGTAAATATGGATCAACGTTGCAATGAACGTGACCATTAAAAACATGATCGCGGCAAGGTTATCGATGTGGACGGCGAGTGGGATGACGAGGTCGGGTCCTGACGTCAGGCCAGTCGCGGCCAGTGCGTTGCCACCGCCGAGGACCCAGTCGTAGCGGGCTCGCCAAACCAGGGGACCCTTGGCATGTTCCGTTGCGGGGTGTTCAGCGACGGCCTCGGCTCCGGCGGCTTCCGCCTGTCCTTCTTCCGTCTCCGGCTCAACATGGACAACCGCGTGGTGTCCCGCGAGAACCCCTTCGGCTTCGACGAAGAAGTACTGAAAGAAGCCGACGGCACTGAGTAGGAATGAGAGGCCGATGGCCCCTGTCGCCAGGTACGCGTTGAGCCGACCCAGAAGGCGGATTCCAATCAGTTCAATGAAGAACGCGATCAGAGGGATCAGCACCGCGGCCACGTAAAGACCAGCCTGCCAGCTCATTTCAGCCCCTTGATCAATAGCTGTGTCGTGGTCCTGGGGGGTTGCGCGAGGGTGAAATATGTCACAGGGGTGGACCCATTGCAACCCCTTGCCGACCCCCTTTTTCCTTTCCGCCGATCAAGCGGAATGGTGGGTGTGAACGAGCTTCGCGGTAGGCTGAGTCGGCTTGAACTCGATCAATAGCTCGGAAGGGTTGGGTCCACGTCTTTGATCCAGGCGAGGATCCCACCGGTCAGGTTCTCGAGTTTGCCCGAGAATCCCGCCTCTTTGAGCAGGTTAATCGCCTTGGCGCTGCGGGCGCCGCTCTTGCAGTGGACCACCATGGGGGCGGAGCGGTCCAGCTCGCCAAGCCGGTTCGGCAACTCGGGCAAGGGGATCACGGTGGAACCTTCAATCCGGCAAATCGCGATTTCTTCGGGATTGCGTACATCCAGGAGGAAGGGGGGCCTCCCCTGCTCGTGCAAGGCCTTCAACTCGAGCGGGGTGATGGTGTCGAGACTTGCCGGGGCCGCGGAGGACTGGGTGGGGACGCCGCAGAATTGCTGATAATCAATGAGCTTGGTGATCGACGGAGAAGGTCCGCAGATGGGGCACTTCGGATTTTTGCGGACCTTCATCTCGCGGAAGCTCATTTCGAGAGCGTCGTAGAGGAGGAGACGCCCGACGAGCGGTCGTCCCTTCCCAAGCAAGAGCTTAACGGTCTCGGTCGCCTGAACCACGCCGATCAGGCCGGGGAGGATTCCCAGGACACCCCCCTCCGCGCAGTTTGGAACGAGGTCGGGGGGAGGCGGCTCGGGATAGAGACAGCGATAGCAAGGTCCGTGCGGTGGGTGGAAAACCGAGGCCTGCCCGTCGAATCGAAAGATCGATCCATAAACATTGGGCTTGCCGAGCAGGACACATGCGTCGTTCACCAGGTAACGCGTGGGAAAATTATCGGTGCCATCCACGATCACGTCGTAAGGGGCGAAGAGCTCGAGCGCGTTGCTGCTATCCAGTGGAAACTCGTGGCGGATCACCTCCAGGTTGGGGTTGATCGCCTTGAGCTTCGCCTCGGCGCTGGAGACCTTGGAACGTCCCACGTCGGAGGTGAAGTGAATGATCTGGCGCTGGAGGTTCGAAACATCGACGACGTCGAAGTCGATCAAGCCGATGGTGCCAACCCCCGCGGCGGCCAGGTAGAGGCCGAGGGGAGCTCCCAGGCCTCCCGTGCCGATGCACAGGACCTTGGACGCCTTGAGACGTTGCTGGCCGGCCAGGGCCACCTCGGGCATGATCAGGTGCCGAGCGTAGCGCTGAATTTCTTCCTGCGAGAGTCGAGCCTCATGCGGTCGATCACCCAGGAGGTCGGATCCGAGCGGGGGTGCGGGATTCATGGAAGTGTGAACTCGCTGGCCGGTTGGCCCTTTGGGGTTGGGGAGGATGGAACCGATCCCAACAGGGCAATGGCAAGTCGTCTCGGGGAGTGCGGCGTCGAGATTGGGCCTCGACGCGGCGGCGGGAGGCACGCCGCGTGTGGAGGATCGATCCGGGCTTCGGACGACTTGTGCGAGGCCCGGCGCCGGCCAAGGGCCGCATGACCGAAGGGCCTTGGTCAGGCCTCGGTCGTGCTCGGACGATAACGGCCAATTAAGAGACTGGCGTTGTGTCCGCCGAACCCAAAACTATTCGACATCACGCGATCGACTCGGGCTTCCCGGGCCACATTCGGGATGTAGTCCAGGTCGCACCCTTCGCCGGGCGTGTCGAGATTGATCGTGGGGGGGAGCACCTTGGTATGGATGGCAAGGGCCGAGGCGATAAGCTCGACGCCCCCCGAGGCTCCCAGTAAGTGGCCGAGCTGGCTCTTGGTGCTGGAGATTTGGAGCCGGTTACTGTTTGAGCCGAATACGCTCTTCATCGCACGGGTTTCGGCCAGGTCGCCCAGGCCGGTGCTGGTACCATGCGCATTGATGTACTCGACAGCTTCAGCCCCCACGCCCGCGTCTTCCAGGCAGAGGTTCATGGCTCTCGCGGCCCCTCGCCCCTCTTCGTCGGGCGCGGTGATGTGCGAGCCATCGGCCGACATTCCATAACCCAGCAGTTCGGCGTAGATCCGAGCGCCGCGAGCCAGGGCGACTTCCTCGGCCTCGATGATGAGAATTCCGGCCCCTTCGGCCAGCACGAATCCGTCCCGATCCTTATCGAACGGTCGGCTTGCGCGTTGTGGGTCGTCGTTGCGCGTGGAGAGGGCGCGCATGGAGGCGAACCCGCCGAGGCCCATGTGAGTGATGGCCGCTTCACTGCCACCGGTGATCATGACATCGGCCAGTCCGGTCTGGATCATTCGGAACGCGTCGCCAATGGCGTTCGCGGCCGAGGCGCAGGCCGTGGCGATGGCGGTGTTCGGCCCGCGCAAACCCCAATGGATCGAAACCTGTCCGCTGGCGGCGTTGACCATCAGCTTGGGGATCGTGAAAGGACTGATCCTGGACGGGCCCTTTTCCATCATGATCGAGTGCTGCGACTCGAATTCATTGAGCCCGCCGATGCCCGATCCGATGATCACTCCACAGGTATGCGGTGCATACCGTTGGAAGTCGATCCCGGAATCTTTCACCGCGGACTGACTGGCGGCCATGGCAAACTGGGCAAAGCGATCCAGGTGCCGAGCCTCTTTGACTCCGAACCGAGCAACGGGGTCCCAGTCTCGAACCTGGCCGCCGAAGTGGACCTTGAACTCCGTCGTGTCGAACAGAGTTAAAGGTCCTACCCCGCTCTGGCCGGCGCAGAGCGACGACCAGAACTGGTCCAGCGTGTCGCCCAGGGCCGTGACCACCCCCATGCCGGTGATGACGACTCGGCGTGACTTGCTCATATTACTTTGAATGATTCTCGATGTAAGTGATCGCTTGTCCGACAGTCTGGATCTTCTCCGCCTCTTCGTCGGGGATGGTAATGTCGAATTCTTCTTCGAACTCCATCACCAACTCGACCGTATCGAGCGAGTCGGCACCCAGGTCGTTCACGAAGGAGGTCTCACGGGTCACCTGCTCCTTGGCTACCCCCATCTGCTCGCTGACGATCTCGATCACGCGTTCTTCCACGGACACGGGCGAACCTCCTGCTTTCTTGGCTAGATCATCTCATCTGGTCCGTCTTGTCCAACAGGACACCACGGATCGCGTTCGAGCGACGGGGCGCTTCGTCGGCGTAAGGTCGAGATCTGATTCGGACCAAGGGTGATGCGGACCACCCTACGATCACGAGGTAATCTACAAGGATATCGGCTCTACGAGAGTTGAGCTTCGAATTTCGTCACACGACTTCTCGTAAAGCGTTTCAACTTACCAAGCTCGATTCGGGATGTCCATGGAGGCATTGCTCAAGAAACAAGTCACGCGCTCCATGCTCTCCTTGAAACGAGGGAGAGGTCTCTCCCCCTCATCCGCCCGGCAATTCCACTGAATCCTGAAATCAGGCCGTCATCCCGCCATCCACGGCGATGACCTGGCCGGTCAGGTAGCTTGCGCTTGGCCCGGCAAGATAGCAAACCAGGTCGGCGATGTCATCCGGGTTACCGAGCCGACGAAGAGGAACGCGATCCTTGACCTCGTTCTTGATCTTCTCGGGCAGCACGTCGGTCATATCCGTGGTGATGAAGCCCGGGGCGACCACGTTGACGGTAATGTTTCGGGCGGCGAGCTCGCGGGCGATCGTTCGGCTGAACCCGATGACCCCTGCCTTGCTGGCCGAGTAATTGGCTTGCCCCGGGTTCCCCATGAGGCCCGAGACGCTGCTAATATTGATGATTCGACCGTAGCGGCCACGCATCATGATGGCGCCCACGGCCCGGCAGAAGAGGAAGGTCCCTTTCAGGTTGGTGTCGATCACATCCTGCCAGGCTTCGTCTTCCATGCGGAGCACGAGGCCATCCTTGGTGATGCCCGCGTTATTAACCAGGACCTGAATCTTGCCGGATTTCGCTTCGATTTCCTCGACCACGCGGTTGACGTCGGCGGAATCCGCGACGTTGGCCGCATAACCATCGGCGGATCCTCCGGCCTCGCGAATGGCCTGGAGTGTTCCCTCGAGCCCTTCTAGGGTCCGGGCGATGCCGGCGACATGGGCGCCACAGGCGGCTAGCCGGACCGCGATTGCCCGACCAATCCCGCGCGAAGCCCCGGTCACCACCGCCACCTGACCGTTCAAGTCGACTCGGCAGCCTGGCTGTGATTCACCACTGGCCATGATCGATTGCACCCTCTATCGTGTTAACTTCGCCCGAATCCTCGCCGTGGTGGGAGGTTGAGCCAGGTTATAATCGTGGCGGACAACGGGCGACAAGCCCAAATCAAATGTCTCGGTTCAGGCAGTCGGTTCGACAAGCGTGCCGCTCACCCAGTTGAAGCGGTTGGCGTGTTAACTCCTCTGCTCAACGCGCTGGGATACTGATGCACGCCGTTTTTCGGTCGATGCGCTTCAGGAGTCCTGTCAGGACGCGCCCTGGGCCGACCTCGTAGAACGTGTCGAATCCATCGGCCATCATCCGTCGCATCGAGCCTTCCCAGCGGACCCCCGCGATGACCTGGGCGACCAGGGTGCGGGCCAGGTCGGTTGGTTCCTGGTGGGGCGTGGCATCGACGTTGGAGTAAACAGGGATTCTCGGAGGGCGAATCGTTGAGGCGGAGAGAACCTCGGCGAGCTGGTCGTCCGCGGGCTTCATCAACTCGGAGTGGAAGGCCCCCGCGACCTTCAAGGGAATCACCCGCGCCGCTCCGAGCTCGGTCGCGATCGGTTCGATCGCGGCCAGGGCCGTCGTTTCGCCGGAGACGACGATATTGCCGGGTCCAAGCAAGTTAGCCTTCCAGAGCCGACCGCGGGGCGCCACGCGCTTGCAGAGCTCGTCGATGGCGGCCTCGTCCAGGCCCAGCACGCTGGTCATGCCACTTGGGGTTGCCAGGGCCGCCGCTTGCATCGCGGCCCCTCGGGCACGAACCACCTTGAGTCCCGTCTCGAAATCGAGTGAGCCGGCGAACACGAGCGCGGTGTACTCACCCAAGCTCAGACCGGCCGCTCCAGCACAGGCTTCCACAACCTCGGGCTGAGTCGCCTTCAAGCTCTCCAGCGCGGCGAGGCTGGCGACGAAGATCGCTGGTTGGCTGACGTCCGTGGCCTCCAGGGCCTCGGCCGGTCCCTCGAAACAGACCTGCCGCAGGTCGAAACCAAGGATCTCCGCGGCCCGGTCGAACAGGGCACGAACCGCGGGAAGCTCCTGGTCGAGCTCTCGGCCCATCCCGACGGCCTGCGCCCCCTGGCCTGGGAATAGAAACGCTGTCTTCGGCATCGGGACCTCTTGCTGGACTTCGATCTCGCTTTCGATCTCAGTCGCGAGTTCAACAAGTTTTAAGTTTCGGGAGCGTTCGGGACCAATCAGGAAAACCGCTCCCAACTCGAGAGGTCTCGAATCGGTGAGCGGGTATCGCGGGCATTCAACCCGATCCGATGTCCGGTCGGTTTGACTTCAAGCGTGTCGCGGTTGGTCAGGCACTGACCCCACTGGGCTCGGCCTGACCCCCTTCTTTCAGCTTTTCGATGATGAGAGAGTTGAGTTGGTCTTCCACCATGGTCCCCGCAACCCGGATCGCGTTCTTAATGGCGCGATCTCCCGAGGAGCCATGACAGATGATGCACGCGCCCTTGATTCCCAGGAGTGGCGCTCCACCGAATTCCTGGTACTCGAAACGCGTCTTCAGCGCACTCAGGCCACCCCCCAGCGCCTTGCCCATCTCGGGCGGCAGGGTTTTGAGGAGTTGGCCGAGCTCCTGCTTCAGGGCCGAGAAGAGGAACTCGACCGCCCCTTCTCCCGCCTTCAGCAGCACATTCCCCACGAACCCCTCGCACACCACGACCCGCGCATTTCCATCATAAATATCGCGGCCTTCCACGTTTCCGATGAAACGATCGGCAAACGGGCTCTGCTGGTAATAGGCCCGAGTCTGGCGGGTCAGGTCGTTCCCCTTGTCGTCCTCGGAACCCACGTTCAAGAGACCGATTTTCGGCTCGGTGACCCCGAGGATCGTCTCGGCGTACAGCGACCCCATCACCCCGTACTGGTACAGGTCTTCGGCCTTCGCGTTCATGTTCGCGCCCACGTCCACAATGACGATGGGGCCCTGGTGCGAAGGGAAGATCGCGGCGATGCCAGGACGGCGCACGCCGGGCAGGTACATCTTGGCGTTGAAGAGGCCCGAAGCGACCATCGCGCCTGTGTTACCGGCGGAAACGACGGCGGCGACCTCGCCGCTGGCCATCAGGTTCCAGCACTTCGATATGGAATTATCGCGTTTCTTTCGGAGGGCTTCGACCGGTTTCTCGTGCATGCCCACCACCTGGCTGGCATGCTCGATGGGGAGGCGTTCAAGGTCTGCCTGAGGGGCCTTGGCGAGTTCGGCCTCGATCTGGTCTCGGTCGCCCCCGAGCACGACGAACAGACCCGGCTGATCG